>Ga0302324_100027891_pt1 | contig 10748 bp, 8 predicted proteins | sample Palsa_T0_1_FD_201949 | JGI IMG/M metagenome (GOLD analysis project Ga0302324, IMG submission 201949) | Peat permafrost microbial communities from Stordalen Mire near Abisko, Sweden - Palsa_T0_1 | ecosystem: Environmental > Terrestrial > Soil > Palsa > Peat permafrost | place: Sweden: Abisko...
CATCGTGGGCAACATCGGCCACTTCGACAACGAGATCGACATGGCGGGCCTGGCCCGCTGGCCCGAAATCGGCCGTACCACGATCAAGCCCCAGGTGGACAGCTTCGACTTCCCCGACGGCCATTCGGTCATCGTCTTGGCCGAGGGGCGGCTGCTCAACCTGGGCTGCGCCACCGGCCACCCCAGCTTCGTGATGAGCTTCAGCTTCACCAACCAGGTGTTGGCCCAGCTTGAGCTGTTCACCCGGCGTGACGCCTACGAGACCAAGGTCTACGTGCTCCCCCGCCACCTGGACGAGAAGGTGGCCCGCCTCCACCTGGACAAGCTGGACGCCCACCTCAGCCAGATCACGGAGAAGCAAGCGGCGTACCTGGGCGTCGACCTCGGCGGCCCGTACAAGACGGAGCAGTACCGCTACTAAAACCACCTGGGGAAAAAGGGGACCGCGGCCCTCGGGTCGCCACGGCGGGTGCCTGGGCCGGCGGGCAACTACCCTTGCCGCCCATGCTTGCGCTGATGAGCCCACCATCGTGACCATGCTGTATGGGGCGGCCGCCTGCTTGGTGGCCGCCCAGATCCTCGGGATCTATGCCCTGAAGAGCCGCAAGGCCGACCTGATCTTCAGCTTCTTCATGGTCTGCCTGGTGGTGGCGTCGGCCACGCTTGGCTACCTGGGGGCGAAGAAGCAATTTGGCTGAAGTCAACATGAGTGGCTGAGCCATTGTGTGCAATTTGTGATCATATACGTACACAAATTGCACAAAATAGATCACACGCTCCCCACGAGTCACAACCCTCCAGGGCTAGCGCACGTGGTCCAGCGCTTGGCGCAGGTCGGCCAGTAGGTCGTCGAGCGTCTCCAGGCCGACCGACAAGCGAAGCAGCGCCGGGTCGACGGCCAGGGGGCTGTCCACCACCGAGGCATGGGTCATGCGATGGGGGTGCTCGATGAGGGACTCGACCGCGCCCAGGGACTCGGCCAACGTCCACAACCGGGTGCTGCGCGCCACCTCCAGCGCCGCCGCCTCGCCTCCCGCCAGGACGAAGGACACCATGCCCCCGAAGTTCCGCATCTGGCGGGCCGCGATGTCATGGCCGGGATGGCCGGCCAGGCCGGGGTAATGCACCTTGGCCACCGCCCGATGGTGCACCAGCAGGTCGGCCACGGCGGCCGCGCTGGTGCAGTGGCGATCCATGCGCACCGCCAGGGTCTTGATGCCCCGCAGGGTGAGAAAACAATCGAACGGCCCGGGCACGCCGCCCATGGCGTTTTGCAGGAAGGCCAGTCGTTCCGCCAGCCCAGCGTCACTGGTGGCCACCACGTCGCTGTGGCCCCCCAGGTACTTGGTGGTGGAATGCACCACGAGGTCGGCGCCCTGGGCCAGAGGCTGTTGCAGATAGGGGGTGGCGAAGGTGTTGTCAACCGCGACCACGGCACCCCGAGCGTGGGCGAACTGCGTGACCGCGGCCACGTCCACAATGGACAGCAGCGGGTTGGTCGGCGTTTCGACCCACACCATTTTGGTCTCGGGTCGCCACGCCGTGGCCAGGGCGTCGAGATCGCCCAGGTCGGTCGGGGTGAACTCGAGTCCTGACGGGGCGTGGACCTGCGCCACCAGGCGGTACGTGCCGCCGTAGGCGTCGTGGGGTACCACCAGGTGGTCCCCCGGCTGGAGCAGGCTGAGCACGGCGTGCTCGGCCGCCAAACCGCTGGCGAAGGCCAGGCCGTGCTCCGCCCCCTCCAGCGCAGCCAGACACTGCTGGAGGGCGGTGCGGGTGGGATTGGCGGTGCGGCTGTACTCGTACCCCAGGTGCTTGCCCACCGCCTCCTGGGCGTAGGTGGAGGTCTGGAAGATCGGTGTGACCACCGCACCGGTGCTCGGGTCGGGGGCCTGGCCGGCGTGGATGGCCAGCGTCTCGAATCCGAACTCGGGTGTCCCGCTGGTCATGTGTCGAGCCCGGGCCGTCCCGCCAGGAAATCCAACAGGTCGGACCGGGTCAGGATGCCGACCGGATGGCCGCTGTCCAGGACCAGCACTGCCTGGCTCTGTTGCAGCCGGGTCGCCGCCTCGTCGATCGTCTCGCCCATGCCGATGGTGGGAATGGGCGGGTCCATCACCTCACCCACCGGTCGGTCCACCACGCTCGGGTCGAGGAAAGCCCGTTCCAACAACGAGCGGTCGCTGACCGAGCCCACCACCTCGGCCAGGGACAGGGGCGGCTCGGCCTTGACCACCGGCATCTGGGACACCCCGAATTCCTTGAGCAGGGCGATGGTGGCCCGCACCGTCTCGTCGGGGTGGGCATGGATCAAGGGCGGGATCTGGGGCTGGCGACTGTTGCGTGCCATCACCTCGGCCACCGTTTCCCCGCCCGCCCGCAGGAAGCCGTGGTCGGCCAGCCACTGGTCGTTGTACACCTTGGACAGGTAGCCCCGACCGGAGTCAGGCAGCAGGATGACGACCACGGCGTCGGGGCCCAGGCCCCGGCCGATGGACAGGGCGGCCCAGGCCGCCGTGCCGCACGAGCCGCCGGCCAGGATCCCCTCTTCCCGGGTCAGCCTCCGGGCGGTGAGAAACGAGTCCCGGTCGCTCACCATCACCACCTGGTCGACCACCGAGCGGTCATAGGTGGGGGGCCAGAAGTCCTCGCCGATGCCTTCCACCAGGTAGGGCCGCCCCGTCCCGCCCGAGTACACCGACCCCTCAGGGTCGGCGCCGATGATCTGGATGTCCGGGTTGTAGGACTTGAGGGCCTGGCCCACCCCCGAGATCGTGCCCCCGGTTCCGATCCCGGCCACGAAGTGGGTGACCCGTCCCGCCGTCTGCTCCCAGATCTCGGGACCGGTGGAGGCGAGGTGAGAGGCCGGGTTGTTGGGGTTGTGGTACTGGTTGGGTTGGTAGGCCCCGGGCGTGGACTCGGCGATGCGCCGGGCCACCGAGTAGTAGGAGTCGGGGTGGTCAGGGTCAACGGCGGTGGGGCACACGATGACCTCGGCCCCGAATGCCCGCAGCAACTGCACCTTCTCCTGGGCGATCTTGTCGGGCATGGTGAATACGCAGCGGTAGCGCCGCCGGGCCGCCACCAGGGCCAGGCCCACGCCGGTGTTGCCCGAGGTGGGCTCGACGATGGTCCCGCCCGGCTTCAGCAGGCCGGCCGCCTCGGCCGCCTCGATCATGGCCAGGGCCGGTCGATCCTTGACGCTGCCTCCCGGGTTGAGGTACTCGAGCTTGGCCAGGAGGTGGCAGGACAGGTCGCGGCCTATCCGGTCGAGCCGGACCAGCGGGGTGTGGCCGAACAGGTCGACCAGCGAATCGGCCACGTCCATGACCGGTCCCCTATCCGCGATGGGGTCGACCTCCACCCCGGCCTCGGCCGTTACCGGCTCGTCGGTGTAGAAGGTGACGGGCAGGCCGGCCTGGTGCAGCTTCTCGGCCACCTTGAGTCCTGCCGGGAGGGCGCCCACCACACCCACGGCGTGGGGGATGTGCGCCCGCAGGTCGGCGATGGTGGCCGGGGTCACGTCGTCGCCCGCGATGGGCAGATGGTGGTTGGCCCGGGCCAGCAGGCGGGGTGGGGCGGGGTCGGCACCGACGATCACGAGGACGTCCACGGCCCGAAGGGTATCGCCGACTCGCTCGTCCGGAGATGTCCGTTCGGATCGACCCCAGAAGGCCCGGCGCAACTGGCTGGTACCGTTGACGCGAGATCGGGAAGGCAGGAGCTCAGACGATGGGGGCGGCGGAAGCGACGTGGTGCAGAGCGCCAATCCCTCGCTAGCCCGGCGATCGCGGGCCCACGCCGCGGCCCGCATCCGGGGCCGGCTGGCGACCACGCCGGGCCGTATGCGCACGGCCGGTGCGGCCATCGTCGTCGGGCTGCTGCTGCTGGCGGTGGTCGGGACCGGTGCCGTGCGGGCTCGGGAGCGCGCCACCACCGCCGTCGGTGGCCAGGCCGAGCCGCTGCTGCTGGGCGCCGAAAGCCTCTACTCCTCGCTGGCCAACGCCGACGCCACGGCCACCAACACCTTTCTCGAGGCGGGCCTGGAACCGCCCGCCCGCCGCCAGGCCTACCTGAACGACCTGGCCACGGCGGCGGCCCAGCTGACCAAGGTGGCGGGGCAGGCGGGCACGGCACCGGCGGTGACGAGCGCCTTGGGCGTCATCAACAAGGACCTCCCCATCTACAGCGGGATGGTGGAATCGGCGCGGGCCAACAACCTGGAAGGCTTTCCCGTGGGCGCCGCCTACCTGACCGAGGGCTCGACACTGATGCAGACCCAGATCCTTCCGGCCGCGGGAACGCTGTACCAGGTCGAGGCGCAACGACTCAATCAGGCCTACGACTCGGGACAGTCCTGGCTCGATGTCGTTGGCGTCCTGTTGGCGGCCTGCGTAGCCTTGGCCTTGTTGGTCCTGGCCCAGGGTTTCGTGGCCCGTCGCACCAACCGGTTGCTCAACCTGCCCATGCTGATCGCCTCGGTCCTTACCCTGGTCGTCGTGGCATGGACGGCGACTGCTTTCACCCTCTCCGCCCAGCACCTGAGCGACGCCCGCCACCACGGGTCGGATCCCATCCAGTTGGCCTCCAGCGCCCAGATCCTGGTGTCGCGGGCGCAGGTGGACGAGAACCTGGCTTTGGTCGCCCGGGGGGGCGACCCGCAGTACCTGGCCGATTTCGACGCCGTGGTCTCGGCGCTTGGTTCGGGGAGCGGATCGTCCGGCCTGGTGGGCCTGGCCGGGACCTATCCGGGGACCGACGCCACCAACATGGCCAGCTACTACGCCGGATACCTCGTGGCCCACAAGGCGGTGGTGGCGGCCGAATCGGGGGGGATGTTCACCGCCGCCGTGGCGTTGGCCACGGGCGACAGCTCGGGCGACGAGTTGCCCGCGGCCGCACAGCTAACCGGTGACCTGAGCAACGAGATCCTGATGTCACAGGCGGCGTTCACCGGCAAGTCAGTGGCGGCCAGCAACGACCTGTCGGCTCTCAGCCTGGGCGTGATCGGCCTGCTCATCGTGGCCGGCGCGCTGGCGCTGGTCGGGATGGAACAACGGATCAACGAGTACCGATGACGCGCCGCTTGGTGGTCGCATTGGTGTTGGTGGCTGCGCTGGCCGCGGCCTGCTCCACCAGCGACTCGGTGAGCCAGACCGCCATCGCCGCCCTGTCGGTCAAGGCCACCACGACCACCACCCCGACCAGCCCGACCACGGTGGCCCCCACCTGTGCCAACCCCACCGCCAGTTTGGCGCCCCAAGGGGCGCTGCCCGCGCCGGGGAACATGCCGGCCGGCTCGTTCATGGCGACCATCCAGAAGCGGGGTCGCCTCATCGTGGGCGTCGACCAGACCACGCTGCTTTTCGGCTACCTGAACCCGCAGGATGGCCAGATCGAGGGTTTCGACATCGACATGCTGCGCCAGGTGGCCAAGGCCATCTTTGGCGACGACGGGCAGAACGAGAACACCCGCATCCAGTTCGTGGCCATCAGCGCGGCGCAGCGCATACCGTTCGTGCAGAACAGCCAGGTGGACATCGTGGCTGACACCATGACCATCAACTGTGCCCGCGACACCCAAGTGGACTTCTCGAGCGTGTACTACGACGCCGGTCAGCGGATCCTGGTGCCCCAGAACTCCTCCATCACGTCCAGCGCCGATTTGGGCGGCAAGCGGGTGTGCGCGGCGGCCGGGTCGACCTCGATCGACAACGTGATCGACACCGCGGTCACCGGGGCCAAGTCACCGGCCATTCCCGTCTCGGTCGACCAATGGAGCGACTGCCTGGTGGCATTGCAATCGGGCACGGTGGATGCCATCTCGACCGACGACACCATTCTGGCCGGCTTGGCCGTCCAGGACCCACTGACCACGATCGTGGGGCCGAAGTTCACCGACGAGCCGTACGGCATGGCGATCAACCAGGGTCATCCGGAATTCGTGCGCTTTGTCAACGGCGTCCTGGCCCAGATGCGCAGCAACGGGACGTGGGCCGCCATCTGGAACCGTTGGCTGGCCAACGCCCATCTCGGTCCCACACCCGCGCCCCCCGTCGCCACCTACCGGGATTGACCGTGGACCTCGCCACCATCGACCGCAACCTGGCCCAACTCCGAACGACCGTGGCCGCCATGTCCACCAACCTGGTCGATCTGGAGAATGACGCGGGCCGCATGCGCCTCGATCAGTCACCGCTGGCCGGCGTGACGGCGCAGCGTTGGACCGACGCCACGGCCAGCCTGGCCCTGTTGTGGCAGTGGTTCAGCCAGATCAGCGACACCGTGGACAAGGCCACCGAGTTGCGGGGCACCAAGTCCCGGCTCGATCCGGCGCCATTGTCCCAGCTCGACTGGCTGGTCAACGGGCCGTCCATCGAACTGTCCAAGGCCGATGTGCCCCTGGCCCAGCGCGGCCTGTTCGGGCCGGCCGAGAGCTTGATCCACTGCTCGCCGCCCGAACTACTCGGTCGGATGCGGGCCGCCTTTGACCAGGTGGTGGCGGTGATCGCAGCGTGCAACCAGAACTGGAGTGTCGCCGACACTCGGCTGCATCCGGTCGAGGACCAGTTGGCCGAGGCCGGGCGGTTGGCCGCCGACGCGGGCGACGCCCATCGGCCGGAACTGGAACGGGCTCGCCAGCAACTCGACGGGTGGCGGCGGTCGGCCATGTGCGACCCCCTGGCCACGTGCGATTTTCCGGTTGACGCCACCTCCGCGTCGCTCGGCGCAGTGTGTGATGACCTTCGCCGGCTGCTCCAGCTGCGGGACAACCTGACCCCCCGGTTGGACGAGGCTCGCGCCATGTTGTCCCAGCTGCGAACCGCCACCGCGGCGGCGGCCGACGCCCGGGCCGAGGCGGTGGCCAAGATCGCCCACCCGGCGGTGGTGGAGCCGAGTCCGGTAGCCGCCCAGGAGGAAGTCCTGGGTCGGGTGACGGCGCTGTCGGCCCAGGGCGACTGGCGGGCCGCCGCCAACCTGCTGGGGCAGTGGACGACACGCGCCCGCGACTCGCTGGCCGAAGCGCAGGGCGCCCTGGCCACCAACCAAGCACCGATTGCGGCCCGCGACGAGCTGCGGGGCCGCCTCGACGCCTACCGGGGCAAGGCGTACCGCCTGGGACTGCTCGAGGATCCCACTGTGGCCGGGCTGTACGCGCAGGCCAAGGATGTCCTGTTCACCGCCCCCACCGACCTGGACGAGGCCAACCAGCTGGTCCGGCGATACCAACAGGCCCTGGCCGGACCAAGCCGCCGGGAGGTGGCCGGGTGAAGTGTCAACGCCGCGGCTGCGGGGGGACGATCGAGGACGGCTACTGCGACGTGTGCGGCCTTACCCCGCTGGCCCCGTCCGCCCCGACCTCGGCACCGCCCCCGCCCATCGCCCGCCCGTCGGGCAGCGGGCGCACCCCGGCGGGTACCGCCCCGTCCACCCCGTCCGGCCCGTCCGGGCCCTCCCGCCCCTCGACCCGCTCGACGGTGACGGGGCGCACCGGAACCTCGCGTAGCGGAAGCGGCCGGACCCGGGGTTCCAGCCGCAGCCATCTCGGTGCCGGTTTGGTGGAGGTCCCTCCCGTCCCCTACCGGGATCCCGAGGTGGCCATCATGGCCCACCCGGAAGTCCCCGAGGACAAGCGGTTCTGCGCCCGGTGCGGCGACCCGGTGGGGCGAAGCCGGGATGGCGTTCCGGGGCGCCCGGAAGGCTTTTGCCGCCGCTGCGGCCACGCCTTCTCCTTCGCCCCCAAGCTGGTCAAGGGCGATCTGGTGGCGGGCCAGTACGAGGTATTCGGCTGCCTGGCCCATGGCGGGTTGGGCTGGATCTATCTGGCCCGCGACCGCAACGTGTCCGACCGGTGGGTGGTGCTGAAGGGCCTGCTCGACTCGGGGGACGAGGACGCCATGGCCGCCGCGGTCGCCGAGCGCCGGTTCCTGGCCCAGGTCGAGCACCCGAGCATCGTCAAAATCTTCAACTTCGTCCAGCACAAGGGCTCCGGCTACATCGTGATGGAGTACGTGGGCGGCTCGTCGCTCAAGGATCTGCTGAAGGACCGTAGGGCCGCCGCGGGCCACGCCGACCCGCTGCCGGTGGAGCAGGCCATCGCATACATGCTGGAGATCCTGCCCGCGCTCGGTTATCTCCACCGCCTAGAGGTGGTGTACTGCGACTTCAAGCCCGACAACGTGATCCAGAGCGAGGACTCGCTCAAGCTGATCGACCTGGGCGGAGTGCGGCGCATGGACGACGACACCAGCGCGGTGTACGGCACGGTGGGATACCAGGCGCCCGAGATTGCCGAGGTCGGACCGTCGGTCTCGTCCGATCTCTATACCGTGGCCCGGACGCTTGTCGCACTGAGCGTCGACTTCAAGGGCTACCAACGGGAGTACGTGGCCAGCCTGCCGCGACCCGAGGACGTGGCGTTGTTCGCCCAGTTCGACTCCCTGTACCGATTCCTGCTGAAGGGCACGGCCACCGATCCCGATGCCCGGTTCCAATCGGCCGACGAGATGGCCGATCAGCTGGTCGGCGTGCTGCGCGAGGTGGTGGCGGCCAAGACGGGTCGCTCCCGACCGGCGGCCAGCGAGTTGTTCACGACCGACCTGCGACCCAAGCCCGAGCAGGCCGACTGGCGGCTCCTGCCGGCATTGGTGGTGGCGGCCGATGATCCCGCGGCTGGCTACCTGGCCACGTTGACTGCCACCGATCCCCGGGATCAGATCGAGCGGTTGGACAGCGCGCCGGTCCAGAGCCTGGAGCTCGACTTCCGACGGGCTCGTTGCCTCATCGACCTACGCGAGTACGCAGCAGCCGAGCAAGTCCTGGCTGCGGTTGAGGCCACTGATCCGGCCGAGTGGCGGGTGTGGTGGGTGCGGGGCCTGGCAGCGCTCGACCAGGGCGACACGGCGGGCGCCTGGGCCGCCTTCGACCGGGTGTACGGCAACCTGCCCGGTGAGCTGGCCCCCAAGCTGGCCCTCGGGGTCACCGCCGAGTCCGGGGGCGCACCGGAGCGCGCCGTGGCGTGGTACGACATCGTCTCGCGCACCGATCCCGGGTTCACCACCGCCTCGTTCGGCTTGGCCCGATGCCACCTGGCGGCGGGCGACCGGTTGGGCGCGGTGGAGGCGTACAACCGGGTGCCCGAGGGCTCGAGCTCCTACCTGGACGCCCAGGTGTGCGCCGCCCGGGCGCTCATCGAGGTGGATGGCAGCACGGTACCGGCGCTGGCCGACCTGGCCCGGGCCGACGCCTCCGTGGCCGGGTTGAAGCTGAGTGGCGAGCAGCGGGCCAGCCTGACCCGGGAACTGTTCGAAGCCGCCCTCCAGCTCCTGCGCACCGGTCGCATCCCACCCGACCCGGCCACCACCCTGCTGGGCGAGCCGGTGACCGAGGTGCGCCTGCGATTGGGCTTGGAGCGGGCATATCGCGCCCTGGCCCGGCTGGCATCCACGCCGGAAGAGCGGATCAACCTGATCGATCGGGCCAATCAGGCCCGCCCCCGGACGCTGTGGTGACCGACCAGCTCGATCCCAACGCCACCCTGCCCTGCCCCCGGTGTGGCGCCCCATTCGAGCTCGGTGACCTGTTCTGCGAGGCGTGCGGCGAGCAGCTGGGGGCCGAAGCGGCCGATACCGACCCGCTGGCCGCCCCCGCCGCCGCGTCCGCCACTCTCCCGTCCGATGGTGTGGCCGCCACCCCGAGCCCCGCCGACACCCCGGCCGGGTCATCAGATCGCTCGTCGCCCACCGCGCCGGCCGGCCCTTTTGGCCGGACCGCCCCGTGCGTGGGCTGCGGCGCTCCCCCGGCTGACATCGAGACCGACGGCTACTGCACCGTGTGCGGCCTGCTCCAACCGGGCCCGCGGGACCACCTCGAGGTCGACCTGGGCTGGGCCGCCGGGGTCACCGACCGGGGCCTCCACCATCCCCACAACGAGGACGCCTTCCACCTGGAACGGGTTGGGCCCGATGCCGACCGAGGCATCGTGGCCGTGGTGTGCGACGGCGTCTCCTCCTCGGTGCATGCCGAGGAGGCGGCCGAGACGGCGTCGGCTGCCGCCGCCACGATGCTGGCCGCCGTGGTGGCAGGACCGGGCAGCCTGGCCGACGCCACCGTCCACGCGGTCGACGCGGCCAACCGGGCGGTCACCGCCCTGCCCTGGACGGCGGCGGGCAACATGGCCAGCCCTTCGTGCACACTGGTGTCGGCCGCCTGCCGGGTGGGCGAGGTGGTAGTCGGTTGGGTGGGCGACAGTCGGGTGTATTGGCTCGGCCCGCCCGACGGCATCCGCCAGCTCACGGTCGACGATTCGTGGGCCGAGGCCCAGGTGGAGGCGGGCCGGATGACCGAGGAGGAGGCCGACGCTGACCCGCGGTCGCACGCCATCACCCGCTGGGTCGGGGCCGATGCCCCGGCGCTGGACGCCCAAGTGGTCACCGTGGTGCCAGGACCGGCGGGACGACTCCTGCTGTGCTCCGACGGCCTGTGGAACTACGCCCCCACCGTCAAGGACATGGCCGACCTGTTGGCCCGACAGACCTATGGCGCCACGCCCATCGAGTTGGCCCGTTCCCTGACCCAGTTCGCCCGCCAATCGGGCGGCCATGACAACATCACCGTCGTCGTGATCGAGCTGGGCGACCGCGTGGCCCAGGAGCAGTAAGCGCAACACAACGAGGAGGCAACAAGCCCGTGACCAGCTTCACCATGGAGACCTACCAGAACGAATACCTGGCCGAGGGGGCAGCCGA
>Ga0302324_100027892_pt1 | contig 10748 bp, 8 predicted proteins | sample Palsa_T0_1_FD_201949 | JGI IMG/M metagenome (GOLD analysis project Ga0302324, IMG submission 201949) | Peat permafrost microbial communities from Stordalen Mire near Abisko, Sweden - Palsa_T0_1 | ecosystem: Environmental > Terrestrial > Soil > Palsa > Peat permafrost | place: Sweden: Abisko...
AGGGGCTCGCTTTCTTGCATCTATCGCTGCGCCACCCGGATGAGCCCTTCATGATCGTGCAAGTGGACTGTGTGCGCCAACCTGAAGCCGAATTCCTCCAGATGATCGAAGATGCCGGCACCATTGTCGAACGCGACAGGAAGTACGTCACCGGTGGTATCAAGGCCACCGAGCCCGACATGGGTGTCGATTACCTAATGCTCAGTGAAAAGGTATCCCACTCTTCTAGCCAGGAGATATACGAGGTCGCGGAGTTTGTCGGTCGCAAAAGCAGCTTCGCGGAGACCAAGACCCTGATCGAGAGCTTCCATATCGTTACGCACTGCAACCACTCCTGCTGGTACCCGGAGATGATGCTGGATGCCTACAGGCAGTATCGGCCCGATTGGTACGACGCGCTCATGGAGATGAAGAAGGTCATCGGCCGCCCCGGTGAAGACGCCGAAATTGAGCGCATCTACGCGGGCATGGAAGCGGGTCCCACCGAAGACGTCACTCGTCACGTCATGACGCAGGGCCGCATCATCCTGCTCAAATTCAAGTGGACCGATATTGGCACGTGGGGATCGGTTTACGACTTTTTCTCCAACGGAGGCAGTATCTACGCCGATGGCAAAGTAGTGACGGTCGACGCGACCGACTCTATCGTCAAGACCACGAGTAAAGACAAGCTGGTCGCCCTGGCCGGCGTGGATAACCTGGTAGTCGTTGACACAGACGATGTTCTCTTGATCATCCCCAAGAACAAAATCGAGCATATTAAGGAAATACAGAAAATCCTGGCAAAAACAGACGGTCAGGGATACCTGTAGCATTTAAGTAGCAAAGGCTATCACATGTGCGGAATCGTCGGATATACCGGTCATAGTAACGCTCTCCCCGTTTTGTTAAACGGCCTTCGCCGCATGGAATATCGAGGCTACGATTCGGCCGGTGTTGCCCTTCTCGACGAGGGCCGTACTTCTGTCATCAAGCGCCAAGGCAAGATCGCCAATTTAGCGGAAGCTGTCGAGTCGACCACCCTCACCGGCCACATCGGCATCGGTCACACCCGCTGGGCGACTCACGGGGTCCCCAATGAGGTAAATGCCCATCCGCATCAAGCCGGGCACATCACAATCGTGCACAACGGCATCATCGAAAACTACTCGGAGCTCAAAGAGGAATTAGCCGCCAAGCACAATCGGCACTTCGTCAGCGATACCGACACGGAGGTTGTCGCCCATCTGATCGATGTGGAACGCGAAAATAATGACTCCCTGGAAAAGGCGGTTCTAGCCGCTCTTCTCCTGGTAGAAGGCACCTTCGGCCTGCTCGTTTTGGATGACCGCGACCCAGATAAAATAGTCGCCGCTCGGCGTGGCAGCCCGCTGCTGATAGGTATTGGTCAGCAGTCGATCTTCCTGGCCTCCGATGCGACCGCCATCATCGGCTACACGGACCGTGTAGTCTATCTGGAGGATGATGAAATCGCCGTGTGTCGCCCCGGCGAATACGAGGTCCTCGATTTTGAGGCAAAAGCTAAAGAGCATGAAGAGACTCAGATCAAGATGGAGCTAAAAGCCATTGAGAAGGCGGGCTACGACCATTTCCTGCTGAAAGAAATTATGGAACAGCCCAAGACCATCGCCGACACGCTCCGGGGCCGTCTCGACCCGGATGCCGGCTCGAGCCATCTCGGTGGGCTCAATCTTGGCCAGCATTATTACGATCAACTTAGCCGGTTGCTCACCGTCGCCTGTGGCACCGCTCATTATTCTGCCTTGCAGGGCAAGTATCTTATCGAGCGGCTAACTGGCCTGGCAGTCGATGTGGAGATTGCCTCGGAGTTCCGCTATCGGGATCCCGTATTGTCGCCCCGCACTTTGGGCGTGGTTATATCACAATCTGGCGAGACCGCGGACACCCTAGCCTCCCTGCGCGAAATGCAGCGCCGTGGGCTGCGCACGCTGGGGCTCGTAAACGTCGTTGGCTCGACACTCGCCCGCGAAGTCGACGGGGGAGTCTACCTCCACGCCGGTCCCGAAATCTCCGTTGCTTCGACCAAGGCCTATACCTCGATGGTATTGGCGCAGATCCTGGTCGGCCTGCAAATCGGCCGAGGACGAAAACTGTCAGCCCCCGAAGGCAAAGCCGTCGTCAAGGCGCTCGAAGCGCTGCCGGCTCAGGTGCAGACGGTGCTTGATCAGCGCGAACACATTAAGAAGTTGGCCAAGAAGCTGGCACACTTCAATGATGCCCTGTATCTGGGACGTGACACCCTCTTCCCCGTGGCGTTAGAGGGCGCCCTGAAACTCAAAGAAACGGCCTATATCCACGCTGAGGGTTACGCTGCTGGCGAACTGAAGCATGGCCCCATCGCCCTCATCGATGAGCACATGCTCGTTGTATTCCTCCATTTGAAGAATGATCTGTATGACAAATCGCGCTCCAACCTAGAGGAAATCCGGGCCCGCGGCGGCAAGTTGCTTATCATAGGGACAGAAGGAGACCAGTCGCTGTCAGAGTTCTCCGAGGATGTCATCTACGTGCCGGATGCGAATCTGTATACTCAGCCCCTGCTGGCAAATATCCCCCTCCAGCTGCTGGCTTACTACATTGCTGTTGAACGCGGAACCGACGTCGATCAGCCGCGCAACTTGGCCAAGTCCGTCACTGTTGAATAAATTTCTCAGTTTCAACGAAAACAGTTGTTTGGGTGCCCACTATTTTCGTATAGTTAAGACAGTAATGATTATTTTGCCCGCATTATCGCCTGGCGACCTGTAAGAAATGGTAGCTTTCAGATAATTCTCAAGCTCCCGTATGACATAATGTGCATATATGCCGAAGCGTAACCCCAATCCAGCCCAAGAGCCGAAATTGGAACTTGAAGATTTTCAGGATAGCTCGGGCGTGCTTAAATTCGAGCATCTTCAGCGTGTGCCCGCCTGGGCGTACAGTGTCGTTGGGTTGTTGGTTCTGGCAGTTGTTGTCGTAGTCGGTTTCGATGTGGCGTATGCCGGACATATTTATCCCGGTGTCACGGCCGACGGTGTCCCGGTTGGGGGATTAACCCAGAGCCAGGCGATCAGTCGGATCACCTCAAGGGTTTCAACGTACTCTGGCGGCGGCCTGTCCATCACTCACGGGCGATCTGTGGTCCATGTGCCACTCTACGGCCTGTCGCTTAAATACAACGCTCAAAATGCCGCCCAACTGGCCGTAAGCTTTGGCCGGCAGGGCAGTCTGGCCAACCAGCTGCACCAGAAGATTCGAGCCTTGTTTGATCGCCCTACAAACTACGCCGACTATAGTTACCTGGATAGCTCTCTGACCTCATATATCCTGCAGATGGACGGCGACGTCGATACCCCTGTGGCCGACGCGACCTTGTCGTTCGACGGGAGCAACGCGACCGCGAATCCTGCCATCAATGGAAAGCGCCTCGATCTGGGCCTACTCACACAGATGCTGAACGATCGCTTGGCTTCCACTTCATCCGCTCCCGTTGTGGCACCGGTGTATGAGATGGCTCCCGCCGTCAGCACGTCGGCTGTCCAAGACTCCATTGGGCAAATATCAAGCTACATTTCGTCACCGGTCACGCTTTCGTACATGCAGCAAACCTCGACCATTAGCCAGAAGACGATTCTCTCCTGGATTCAGGTTACTGCCCAACCGACGCCGCCATTTCTGCAGTCCCTAAACCTCCATGATCTTTATCCTCCGGTCACCGGAGCTAGCCTGAGCCTCAACCAAAACGCCGTGGAGTCGTTCGTCGCGAACTTAGCCGGTCAGATCGACCAGAACCCGCTCGATGCGACTCTGAGCATGCAGAACGGACAACTGTCCGTAGTATCTCCCAGCCAAAGCGGGTTGTCGCTCGATCAAAATGGTGCCGTCAACGGGATCATGGTTGCTCTCACGGAAGCTGGAGCCAACCGAAATATTAACTTAAATCTCTCGTCTACTTCAGCCCCGGTCACCCAGACTAATCTGGCAAGTCTTGGTATTACCACTCTTCTGTCTTCTGGTCAGACCTACTTCCCCGGATCGCCTTACGGGCGTCTAGTGAATGTTCGCACGGGCGCTGCCCGCTACAATAATTTGCTTATCTCGCCTGGTGAAGAATTCGATTTCGGCGCTCAACTGGGCGTCGTCGATGCGGCCACCGGTTACGTCCCAGAGCTCGTCATTGAAGGCAACCATGAAGATTTCCAGTACGGCGGGGGACTGTGTCAGGTTTGCACGACCGCCTTCCGCGCGGCGCTTGCGGCGGGGCTCCCGATTGATGAGCGGGAGAACCACTCATTCGCCATCAGTTATTACCAGTGGCCCTATGACGCGCCGGGAGTGGACGCCACCATCTTTTACCCGCAGGTTGACCTCAAGTTTACCAACAATACCGGCCATTACATCCTGATCCAAACTGTCATGACCGGCGACCACCTAACGTTCAACTTCTATGGCACCAAGGTCGAGTCCGGTGTCATTCGAGGGCCGTACTTCATTACCGGCTCCAACAATGCCACTCAGGCATCACACACCGTCTTTTACCGCGATGTCGAGAACGACGCCGGTAAGGTTACCAGCACGGACGCCTTCAACAGCTACTACGAGCCCAGCACGGACTTCCCGATCGAAGGTACTGTCAACTAGTCCGAACAGATCGCGAAAAAGCCTAAGTCAACAGATATAAGTTGGGGCTTGACACTTCGGCCTTTGTTCGGTACACTTGTGGACGTAAGCATAGGAGGGATATATGCCCGAACCACTAACCAAACGCCAGAGGCAAATCCTCGACTACGTAACGCAGTTCATTGAACTTCACCGTTACTCGCCGAGCTACCGCGAAATCGCTGCCCATTTCAAATATGGGTCAGTCGCCACGGTTGCCGAACATATTGAATCGCTGGTCGCCAAGGGAATGCTGCAGAAGCACGACAACTCGGCCCGTTCTATCCAGCTCGTGAAAGAGGAAGACATCACCGGGACGCCCACCGTCGGCTTGCCAATCTTAGGCCTTGTTGCCGCTGGTCAGCCCATCGAAACGTTGGGCATGCACCCGGAAACGCTGGAGGTGCCTCCCTTCCTCGTCGGCCGCCGCAATTCCTACGTCCTCCAGGTCAAGGGTGATTCCATGATCGACGAGGGCATCCACACCGGAGATTACGTCGTGGTGACGGAAAAGCCGGAGCCATCGAACGGTGAAATGGTCATCGCGCTCATTAATGGCGGCGAAGCCACGTTGAAGCGCTATTACAAAGAAAAAGGCCACATCAGGCTGCAGCCTTCAAATACGGCCATGGAGCCGATCATTATTGAGGCTGGAACCCCCATTGAGATCCAAGGTACGGTCATCGGTCTCATTCGGAAATATTAGGACGTCGCGATGGAAGCATTCGAACGTCTCCCTGGCCGGCAGGTTTTTGACTGCCAGCTGTACGTATCAAAAAGAGGCATGCTAACCGTCAACATGCCTCAGGAAACTGGCCCCGTCCGCGTGGCCCGTCTCCAGCCTCTCAAGTATGACGAACTCATCGATCCGGCCTTCCGGAAGCTACTCGCAACTTTTGAGTCTATCCCTCAGTCGCGCCAATTTGTGCAGGTTTAGCGGCTAATCACCAAATACTACGTCAGCTACGGCCCGGCGCACGGCATTTATGTCGTCCCGGGTCGTTTGGCGATGCGGGTAGGTCCGGTTCGACAGGATAACGAGTGCCGCCATCTTTTCGGGGTCAATCACGATATTGCATCCGGCAAAGCCGGTCTTTCCAAACGCCGCTGGCCCAACCTTCGAGCCCATCACTTTAGCCGAGGCGATTTCCCATCCCAATGAGGCGCTTTCTTTCAGGTAGGGTAATTGGTTCGTGTGCATGAGTCGGACTGTTTGTGGCCGGAAGTACCGGTGCCCTTCGTAAGTCCCCTTTGCCAAGAGCATCTGGGCGAAGGTCAGGAGGTCCCCCGCACATGAAAATAAGCCGGCGTGCCCTCCGAGTCGTCCTTCACGGCCCAGCGCCCAGGCGGTTTCATCTTGCACCCGCCCCTGCAGCTCGCCCCGGTCACCGACTTCCGAAGGAGCGACCTGGCTCATCTCGGATTCGGGAACATGATATGTCGAGCGGGACATTCCCAAAGGCTTGAATACTCGTTGAGCCTGTTCTTCCAGCGTTTGTTTTTCCAGCCTCTCCAGCACCAGGCCAAGGAGAATAGCGGGCGGATTTGTGTAATAGTAGCGCTTCCCGGGAGGTGCCATTAGTGGCGCTTTAAACATTTCAGGTAGCACCGACTCCGGTCTGGCTTTGGCAATGGAGCTGAGGCCCTCCGGGAAGTCGAACACAACCGTGTAGGTCAGAAGGTGCCGGATCAAGATGTCCTGGCGGTAATCGTTTTGCAGTTCCGGAACATGGTCGATCACCTTCTCGTCGAGAGATAGCTTTCCTTCCTCAATGAGCTTCAGCGCCAAGCAGGCGGTGGGGATCGATTTGGTGATGGACGCCACGTCGTACACAGTGTCCGTTGTAACGAGTTCCGGGCGGTCGTAACGCAGCGTCCCAAATGGCATGATCTGCTTCCGGCCGTGCCGCACGTAGCCGACAACGCATCCCGGAAACGTGTGATCCTCGATAGCCTTTGCGCATATTGCTTGTATTCGTTCGTCCAACGGCTTGCCCCGAGCGCTAATTTGTAAGTTCTTTATACCTGAAACATGATACCAAATGGTCGTTCACGAAGCCGGCTCCCTGCATAAAGGCGTAACACACCACGGGTCCCAGAAAGGCCATTCCCTCCTGTTTGAGCGCCCTACTCATGACGGTTGATTCCTCGGTGGCCGCGGGAACATCATTACCCGCTTCAAAGCGGTTCACTACCGGATTGCCGTCAGAAAGCGCCCACAGAAAATGGTCCAGACTGCCGGCCGACTGGCGAATTTTGAGGACCGCCTTGGCATTGGCGATGGTGGCAGCGACCTTCAGGCGGTTACGGACGATGCCGGTGTCATTCATGAGTCTCGCCACGTCTTGGTCGTCAAAACTGGCGATCTGGTCCACTTCAAAGTGCGCAAACGCGGCGTCAAACGCGGCTCGTTTATGCAAGATCGTTCGCCAACTCAGGCCTGATTGGAACAAGTCGAGCACGATAAATTCAAAAAGCTTCCTGTCGTCGTGCAGAGGGACGCCCCACTCCGTGTCGTGGTAATCCTCCATAATTGGGTCACCGACGGCCCAGGAGCACCGGACGACGCTCACAGAGTATTTTTAGGCGCCCGTCCCGCCACCATCTTTTCAGCCACCGCCCGCACGTTGGCGTACTTATCAAACTCGTCGACTATCTCCACGCCGAGGATCTCCTCTATGACGTCTTCGATGGCCACGATCCCGACAAATTCGGAAAACTGGTTTACTACCATAAACAGGTGGTTCTTGGTTTTGATAAAGGCGTTGAGGGCGTGGTCCAAATTGGCGTCTTCATTGACGAAATAGACGCTCTTTGAGCACACATCTTCCGCTGACTTGTCGTGATTGCCGGGGTCAATTAGCTGTTGGGAGTAAAGCATTCCGGTAACGCGGTCCAGCGTTTCGTCGTAGACTGGAAACCGCGAATATCCGGTCCGTCTCAGAGTGTCTATCGTTTGAATGTCGAGTATTTGGTCCTGCTCAATCCCGGTAACCATGAATCGCGGCGTCATCACTTCGGTAATCTTCTTTTCGCCGAACGTCAGTGCGCCGCGCGCAATTCGCTCCTCGTCTGACTTTAAGATGTGCCCACCATGTTCTTGCAGGATGCCCACCAATTCCTTACGTGAGTAGCGGGTCGGCAGCTCGTCCCCCAGCGATTTATCCAAGATCCAAGCAAGAGGTGCCGCCACTGGGTAAAGAACGAACATAAATATACGGACCAGCCACGCGGTCTCCGACCCGATCTCCATAGCGAACCGGGAGAATATCGCCTGAGGCGTGATCTCACCGAACACCGTGACGAGCGCCGTGGTCAAAAGCCCCGCGACAACGCCGGGAGCGATGGAATTTAGCGTGATGGACACCGCCGAAATCGACGCTACATTGCCCACCAAAAGCGTCACCAGCAGCAGGTTCCCGCGCCGGCGTACCACGTAGATTCTTTTGGCCCGAGCATCCCCCAAATCGGCTTTGCGCTTTAGCTCGTGCGGGCCAAGGCTCATCAGCCCCAGCGTCAAGCCGGAAAACAGAGCCGAGAGGCACAACAGTCCAAGGACAAGTGCGTATATCATTGACTAACGTAGTGTAACATTATTCGCCGTCATTGCGGCGGCGATGGTTCGCGTTATGCAATATGCCCTCCAGGATGTTGGTAATACGTTTATTGGCTTCTTTGAGCTCACTATCAAGCCTCCCCAGCTCCCGGGCCTGGTCCATCAGGGCTTCTTCGGCGGCCAGTCGCTCAGTTATGGCCGTGGCCATAATCATGGATGTCGCCATCAGCACGCAAGCATATACCTGCACTTCAAACAACTCTTCCGCAATACCGCCTAAGCGAACGAACGGCCCGAGGCCATTAATAGTACCCCATAACGCGACGATGATGGTCAACATTGTCGCCGACACAACCCCGACCTGAGTAAACCGAATCGCTGCCCACACGAGCAGGGGGAATAGCAGAAAGGGAAGGGAAACGGGCCCGCTGGCCCGGCTGGCAAAGATGGCGATGCTCGCCGCGAAGGTGACTGCCAGGAGTATGCCAAACTCAGTCAACTTGCCATGGGCAATCCGTAGTGACTTGCGATCCAGGTAGACCAAAAGAGCTGGTCCGAATACGAGCAATCCCATCAGGTCTCCCTGCCACCAGGTAAGCGCCACATCGGCAAAGTTAGCGACTGGGGTGAGTCCGCCCGCTATAAGGCAAAGTGGTCCGATTGTGGCGGCGACTAATGACCCGACCGCGGCCGCTACTGCGAACACCACGCCGTCACGTGGCACCGCGAAGGCCTTCCGGAAGTGCCATCGTTTGAGAATGGAAGCTGCCACCATCGCCTCGAGCGTATCTCCTACTGCCACGCCAAGTGCCACCAGCATCGGTTCATGGGTGGTCAGGTTGGCAAAAAACGAACCCACTAAGATCGCCGGCCAGTACCGGCGACCCAAGAGCAGCAGTACCACGAGAGCGATGCCGGAAGGTGGCCACAATGTTGTCACTTGGGCGGTCACGGTAGCGAACGACAGGCCCAGCTTGGCACTGACAAAGTAGACTATGGCCACCGCACCCATCTGCCACAAATAGATTCGGTTGGCCTGAGCGAGCTTCAAATAACGGCGAGCTGCGAACAGAGGCTCCATTTTGTCATTGTATCAAGATACGGACAGATAGAGCGAACGCCGTTGCCCTTTTGGCACCAAGCAGACTCTCAGTAATCAGCCCAAAGTCTCGCGCCACGCTATAATTTGGTCATGATCTTGCTGCTCATAAGTCTGCTCGCGGGTGCCCTGACAGTTTTGGCACAGTGTGTTTTGCCGCTATTGCCGGTCATAGTCAGCGGTTCCCTTACCGGGCAGGCGTCGGACCGGGCGCGTCCCTATATTATTGCCGCTTCTCTTGCGGCGTCTGTTATCTTCTTCACGCTTCTGCTCAAGGTCTCCACCGTACTGGTTAACATCACACCCAACACTCTCACGGCGTTCTCGGGAGGGCTGCTAATTGCCCTGGGCATCGTCACGGTGGCACCAGAAATCTGGGAACAAATCGTCCTCAAATTCCGCTGGCAACCTGCCTCGCTTCGCTTCTTGGGCAACACCGAACGAAATCGCCGACACCTCGCCGGACCCATACTTATTGGGGTTGCCCTGGGGCCGGTATTCTCTAGTTGTAGCCCCACTTACGCGTTTATCCTGGCTTCGGTTCTTCCTCGGAGTTTCGAAAGTGGCCTCATCTACCTGATCGCGTATACGATTGGCCTGGTTTTGGCACTCTTGGCACTGGCGCTGCTCGGGCGAAAGCTCATCGCGCGAATCCGCTGGGCCGTCGACACCCATAGCCTGTTCCGGCGTCTTACCGGTGTCCTCTTTGTTCTCGTGGGCCTGGCTATCATTACCGGGCAAGAAGTGCCCATCGAGACCTGGGTGGCCAATCATCTGCCATTCGACGAAACCCGGATCGAGCAAGTACTCTTGGCAGGTGCGAGTCACTCCAAGTTAGCCAAGCCGTCGGCGGCCGCCTCAGACGCCGGCGTTCTGAATGTGGCCGCGACACCAGCGCCTCAACTGGTCGGGCTGACCAGTTGGCTGAATAGTCCACCGCTCAATATTGCTCAACTCAAAGGCAAGGTAGTCCTAGTCGATTTCTGGACCTACTCCTGCATCAACTGCATTAGGAGCATTCCGTATGTCGAAAAGTGGTATCAAACCTACAGCTCGAAAGGGCTCGTGATTATAGGCGTCAGCACGCCAGAATTCGCTTTCGAACACGTGCCGGCCAATGTTGCGGCGGCGGTCAAAAAAGATGGCATTACGTACCCGGTGGCCCTTGATAACAACTATGACACGTGGAATGCCTTCAACAACGATTCCTGGCCGGCTGACTATCTCATCGATAAACAAGGTGATATTCGCTATGTCAGTCTTGGAGAAGGCGGCTATAGTACGACCGAGAAAGCCATCCAATATCTTTTGGGCGTAAATGCCCCACTGACCACGGCCTCGTTCCACGTGCCGGTCGACCAAGACCAGACCCCGGAAACGTACTTTGGTACCAATCGCGCCTCCGACTATGTCGGCACGCCTAACTTGTCCGAC
>Ga0302324_100027894_pt1 | contig 10747 bp, 6 predicted proteins | sample Palsa_T0_1_FD_201949 | JGI IMG/M metagenome (GOLD analysis project Ga0302324, IMG submission 201949) | Peat permafrost microbial communities from Stordalen Mire near Abisko, Sweden - Palsa_T0_1 | ecosystem: Environmental > Terrestrial > Soil > Palsa > Peat permafrost | place: Sweden: Abisko...
CCAATCTTTCCTCCGATGCGTTCAATTCGATTCTCGATGAGGCCAATTCCGACAAGGAAGCGGACCAGCAGACGGGGCAGCAGCGGATCAAAGATTTGCAGGCGAAGTTTGCCGATTTCCCCGCGCGCCTCAAGGCGATGGCGGATTTTCAGCAGAAATATAATGCCTATGCCGCGGTGAAAAATGACGTGACCGGGGCGGAGCAATTGAAGCAGTTGCTGCAGGGATCGGGGGTTTTGGAATTTCACATTCTGGCCGACCAGAACACCGCCAACGCCGCCGACATCGCGGCGATGGTGGCGCGGCTCGGCCCCACCGGCAAAGGCCCGCTTCCCCAGCCCGGCGACACCATGCGCTGGCTGGAAGTGGATCGCCCGGAGGAATTTGACATCCCCGGCGCGCCCCCGGAAACCCACGAATGGAACGGCAAACATTACATGCTCGTGCTCACCACCAAGGAAGGGTCGCTGGACAAATCCAGCGGCGACTGGGGGCTCGATCATGCCAATCCAACCGAAGATGAGTCGCATTTCCCCGCGGTGGGATTCACGTTCAACAACACCGGCGGCCGGCTCTTCGGCGATATGACGCAATATTGGTATGACCATGCCAAGGCGATCAGCCCCGATGCCCACGCACGTTTGGGAATCGTGCTGGATAACAAGTTGATCAGCGCGCCGAATCTCAATTCGCCCATCACCGGCGGGTCCGGCGAAATCAGCGGCGGCGGGGCGGGCGGATTTAAGCCGGCCGAGCAGGAATATCTCATCGACACTTTCAATGCCGGCAGCTTGCCCGCGCAACTTTCCAGCGAGCCGATCAGCGAAGAGCAGGTAGGCCCCACGCTCGGCGCCGACAATCTGAAGAAAGGCCTGGTCGCCTGCGGATTCGGGCTGGTCGTCATCGGCGTGTTCCTCATCAGCTATTATTATGTCGCGGGGATGGTGGCATTTTTCGCAGTGGTGATGAACGTCATTCTGATTCTGGGCGTCATGGCCGCTCTCGCTGCCACGTTCACGCTCCCCAGCATCGCTGGCATCGTGCTGACCATCGGCACCGCCGTCGACGCCAACGTGCTGATCTTCGAGCGGCTTCGTGAAGAACAACATCACGGCCTGCCGCTGCGGATGGCGCTGCGCAACAGCTACAACCAGGCCCAGAGCGCCATCATCGACTCCAACATGACCAGCGCGATCACCTCGCTGTGTCTGTACATGTTCGGCTCGGAAGAAGTGAAGGGCTTCGGCCTGACGCTGCTGATCGGCATCGTCGCCAGCTTGTTCACCGCGCTGTACGTCACCAAAACCATTTTCGGAATCATGATCGACAAGTTCGGGATGAAGAGCCTGAACAGTTTTCCACTGACGTTCCCCAAGTGGGATAAGTTGCTCAAACCCAACTGGGACTGGATGGGCAAAGCGTGGATCTTCTACACCTTCAGTATCATCATGATTTCCATCGGCATGGTGCTGTTCGTCATCAAGCTGGAGCAGCGGCGGATGATGGATATCGAATTCTCCGCCGGCACGAGTGTGCAGGTGGCGCTACTCGATCCAATGCCGCAGGATCAGATTCGCTCGCTGATCGACGATGCCAGCCGGAATGATCCAACCGCGCTCCCCGCGCCCAGTGTGGTGGCGGTGGGCACGGACCAGAAGCATTACGAAATCGTGACCCCGCAGGATGATCGGGATAAGGTCAAGCAAGCGATCTTGACCGCTTTAAACGGGAAACTGGATATCAAACTCCCCAGCAGCTTCGACGATGTGGGCACGGACTATTCCACCGCCCGCGACAAGGCGATCCTTCCCGTCACCAATGCCAATTTCTCCGTGGATGGATTCTCGCCCAAATCGACATCCGATTATGTCGGCGGGGTGGCGATTGTCTTGCGCAACATAAATCCGCCGCTGTCAGTCAACGAAATCCAAACTCGCGTGCAGCACGAACAGTTGTCCAGCTCATCGGGCGCGATCAGCGCCATCGACGTCAATGTGTCCGGGCCTGTCGATCCCGATAAGCCGACGAACTTTGCCGTGATCCTCGGCAAAAACGCGACCGTTTCCTTCGGCGCTGACGAAGGCAAATGGGCGACGAACCTGGCCGAGCCGCTCTGGGGCCTGACGCGCGATGCCATCAATCGGCCGCCGTCTTTCGAGAAGGAAACCAATTTCGATCCTCAGGTCGCCGGCGAGATGCAGCGCGATGCGCTCCTGGCGCTGACGTTCTCGATCATCGCCATCATGGTTTACATCTGGGTTCGGTTCGGCAACATGAAATACGCCACCGCCACCGTCGTCGCCCTGCTGCACGACACCATTTTCACCCTCGCCGCCCTGGGATTTGCCCAGTACATCGCCGGCTGGTGGCCGGAGAATTTCCTGCAGATTGAGCCCTTCCGCATCAGCCTGACGGTTGTGGCCGGCATTTTGACGATCATGGGATATTCGATGATCGACACCATCGTCGTATTCGACCGCATCCGAGAAAACCGCGGCCGATACGGGCATCTCAATCGCCAGGTCATCAACGACGCCATCAATCAGACCCTCTCCCGCACCATCCTGACCTGCGGCACGACCATCGCGACGGTGAGTTTTATGTATTTTATGGGCGGATCGGGCATTCACGGCTTTACTTTCGTGCTATTGGTTGGCATATTGGTCGGAACCTACTCGTCGGTGGCCATTGCGGCGCCACTCCTTTTGTGGGGTGGCCCGGAGGAAGCACCGGCGAGTTTCGGTCGGTCGGCGCAACCCACGCTGCCACCGAGCATGGGTGGCCGCCTCAAAAAGGCGGTCTGACCAACAACTGAATAGTCTGCTGGGAAAGGAGTCCCAAATATGCGCAAGGATGTGAAATTCGGGCTTACCGTCGGGGCAATTCTCGTCGCCACTTTGATTGTTTATGTCATCGTCCTCTCCGGCGCCGGTCTGGGCAGCGCGGGGCATCAGGATTCCAGCGCGACCATTGCCATTAAATCTCCGGACAATTCAGCGCCCGCCGCGCCATCGGATTCGGCAGCGCCGACGCCGGCGCATTCGGATGAATCCACTGGGACAATTACTCCGGCCCCCGCGGCGATTTCGCCGCCGCCCACGGTCGCCACGCCCGACACCGCCGCCCCGGCGACCCAGCCGACGGCCGGTACATCCTCGAATTTTGATTGGGATTACGGCCTGAATCACGGCGGCACGCCGGCAGCGAGTGTCGCGCCGGCCCATACCGTGACGCCCACCATCGACAGCAATCCCGTCGCCTCCGCTGCGGCCCCGACGGTGGACATCACCAATCGCCCGCCGACGATTGACAACATCGTTCCGATGCTGGCTGCGCCGATGTCGGCCGATCCGCCGGCCACGCAGCCCGCGCCCGAGGCGAATGTTCCGGTCTCCACGATTGATCCCCCACCGGTCGCCGTGGCGGCCCCGCAGCGAGTGCATGTGATCGAATCCGGAGAAAATCTCTGGACCATCGCCCAGGCGGTTTACGGCAACGGAGCGCTCTATACCAAGATCATCGCCGCCAATCCGGGCCTGGATCCCAAGGATTTGAAGGTCGGCAAAAAGCTGGTGATCCCGGATGTGTCGGGCGCTGAGAAATCCCCCGCCACTCCCGCCGCCGCGACGGATGCGCCGCTGGACCCCACCAAGGAATACCGCATCGCCTCCGGCGACACGCTGGAGAAAATCTCGCGGAAACTCTATGGGAATCCCTCGATGCAGGACAGCATTTACCAATTGAACAAATCCCTCATCGGCGACGATCCGGATAAATTGAAAGTGGGATGGGTGCTGAAATTGCCCCAAGCGCCGGCGGCGACGATCGATGCGCCGAGGTAGGGAATATCACCGGGCTGGGCACTTTAGTGCACAGCCGAGCGGCGTTCGTTCGTGAGTCTTTTTGAAAAGCGAGAGCCATTCGGCTAGGCACTAAAGTGCCTAGCCCGGTAGGGTTTATCCGATCCCCCAACCCGCTTATTCAACCCCGTCCCCTCCCCCGTCCGATAACAAGTAAGAGATGCACGAACAACTGGTCGATGCTTTGGTGCTTAGCCCAAACGACGCGGCGGATGATCTGCTGCTCGAGGGGTTGCGCCTTGGAAACGAGGTTGAGCAGGCGCTCGTGCTGGAAGCGCTGCTCAATCGCAAAAGCGTGCGCGGATTGAGCGGCGTTATCCGGGTGTTTGATCAGCTTTCAGCCAAGCTGCAGGGGCATGTGCTGACGCATATCAAGGTGTTTTATCATGCGCTGCGGGAGTCGGGGCGAAGTCCGGAGCATGATTTGCGGCTGGCGGCCATGAAGCTGATCGCCCTGAGCCGGCAGGGGAAGCTGGCGTATGTGCTTTCCGAGAATCTGCACGATTCGCAGGAATCGCTCTCCCACGCGGCGGTGGAGGCGATGGTCGCGCTGGCGCGGTGGGTTTCCACCAGCACGCACAAATTGCAAAAGGAATATCAATCGCCGGGGGATGCGGAGAATCCGGCCGCGATCCCGGCCGAGGGCGAAACGCCGTTTGATTTTGCGGCGTTGTATCAGGAACTGATGGAGCAGCGGGGGGAGATCGAATCGGCCGTCGCCCGGGCACTGGATGTTCATCGCGGCAAGCATGCCCCGGAATTGTTGCGCGCGGCCCTCTTGCTTTGCGATTGGCCCAACAGCAAAACACTGGCGATCCTGCACACCACCAAACACGGCGGGCAGAGCGGGATGGTCCGGCGGCTTCAGCAGACGCCGGCATCCGAGCATGTCGAGGCATTTTTGCTCGGCGCCAGCCACGCCAATTTGCGGCATCATTTCGGCGGGGTTTTTTCGCACATCAACGAAGGCCCGGTGCTGGATGCGATCCTCCGCAAAACGCACTGGCTCAAGGATCATCAGTTGTCGCTCTGCATGCATCAGGTGACGCGCGGGGTATGGTGGCAGGAAGGCGATTTGCAGCACGACATCGAACGCCGCGATGCCGACCAGAGCGCGGCGATCGGCGAATGGATCGGCGCCAGCGGCACGCATGATGTGATGCAGGATGAGCGACTGACGCGGCTGGCCGAGCATTCGAGAAATTCCCCCGGAGCGCGATTGCGGCTTTTGCGGATCGCCATGCGGCGGAAGAAAAACAGCAGCGTTCTCTTCATCAAATCGCTGCTGAATGATCCGGATGAGAGAATCGTTCGCATGGCCGCGCGCGAGATCATTCGCCGCCGGCCGGTGGATTATGACAACATGCTTTTGCAACTGATGACCAACGCGCCGGAGACGGTGCGGCGGGTCATCAGCCGGTCGATTGGCCAGGCGGGCTTCGAGCATTTCTGGACGCGCTTCGACCGTCTGGACCGTCCGACGCGAAAACAGGCCGGCCGCGCGATGCTCAAAATTTTGCCCGATGCCATCGGACGATTGGCGCGACGGCTGGCGACCGGACCGCTGGAACAGCGGCTCAAAGCGATGCAGATCACGCAGGAGCTTTCGCTGGTCGAAGCCTTGGCGGATTCGCTCACCGCGCTGACTGCCGACCCCAATGCCAAACTTCGCAGCAAAGCTGTCAGCCTGCTGGGCGATTTGCCATCGGCATCGGTGGATTTGCTGATGGAGAAAGTGCTCAGCGACACCGATTCACGCGTCCGCGCCAATGCCATCGAGGTGTTGGAGGCGCGCCCGGCGGCGCAATTCATTCCGACATTGGCCAAGCGCGCCAAGCTCGGCCACAACCGAGAACGCGCCAACGCCATCAAGGCGCTCCACCGCATGCGCGTCGGCAACATCGGCCCGCAACTGCTGCTGATGCTGCGAGACGATCGGGCCGAGCATCGCATCTCCGCCATGTGGGCGCTGAAACAAATGGGCTGGTGGAAGTTGCTGCAGGAGGTGGGGAAGATCGCCAAGGAGGACAAGAATCTTCGCGTCCGCCGATATGCGGTGGGCGTGCTCAAGGGCGTGGCGGAACTCATGCAGATTGAAAAGGGAGTGATCTGATGCGGCGAATCGCGGGCATCCTCGCATTGTCAATGATTTGTTTCACGGGAATTGCCTCGGCCACGCCGACCCAGGAAGAGGTTTTCCAAAGCATCAACCAGAACGTCGGCTCCACCGTCGATCTGAGCAAGTGGGTTCCGTATCTGCTGGCGATTCTCGCGATCATCATCCTGACCGCGATTTACAACAATCGCCGCCAGCAACCGGGCACTGTTAAACGGCTGAATCATTCCGGCAAACTCTTGCGCGAAGTCGGCCGGGCATTGAACCTCAAATCCGCCGAGGTGAAACAATTGAAACTGCTGGCTCAGGAGCAGCAAGTGAGTCCGCTGACATTGCTCTTATGTCCGTCGGTGCTGGCCAAATCGCTGCGAAGTCCCAATCCGAAGATCGACCGGCTGATTGTCGAGCATGTGGTCCGAAGGCTTCGCGGCGGAATCTAGGCCATCTTTGACGCCGCCGCCGCCAGCGCGGTAAACTCCCTTCGTTCTACAAAAGGGAAAACATGGGAGGCAGGCTTCGCATTTCATCGCGGTGCGCGTTGCTGGTCAGCGCTCTACTGGCGATGATAAGCCCACGCATATCAGCGGCCGATTTTCCCACCACCCAGCCCTACGTTCCCATTCGGAAGATCACAACGCTCCTCGCGGAAAAAGATGCGCATGGGCCAATCATCGGGGCGATCGTGTCCGGTGATTCGGTTTACGTTGCCACCGGCGGCTGGCCGTCGAATCATACGGGCAACTTTCTGCGGGTGCTGAAAGTCCCCGTTAATGGCCAGGCCGCCAGCGAGGTTGGAAAAATCCCGATAACTCCGGGTCCCGATCCCTACAACCAGGATATGTGCCGAACCATGTGCATGGGAGATACGGACATATTTGTGCGTAACGGGGGCGACGGGCTGTACGATTTTCCCACGAATGGGAATGCCCCATTTCGCCTGGACACCGCCGCTGGCCTGACCAACGCAGATGTGCGAAGCATGGCATGGATGAAGGGGATTCTGTATCTGGGCCTGGGCGGCAAAGGGGAAATTGTTCAAGTAGACCCTGCCAAGTGCATGGCAACGGTCCTCTCCGATGGCCAAGGCAAGCAGGCGAAGAATATTCTCAACGATGGCGATGCGTTTTACGTGCCGTGGATGGTGGCGGACCCGGCGCGCAATCGAATTCTCTTTTTTGTTCATGATGTGGACATCGCCGCGCAATACAACGGCTTGGGCGAGTATCGAATCGGCCACGGTTTCCGCGAATTACGGTCGATGACTATCGAGCTATTCAATTGGGGAAGCCAGCCGCATGACAAAGCAGTAACCCTTACTCTTGATAATGGCGAGGTTGTCGATTTTCATCTTACCGATGATTCCGCGAATGTGATGAGCGTTTGGAAGATCGGCAACTGGCTTACCTCTTACGATGGCCTGGATCGCACTCATCCGCGTTTTCCGACGGATGAGCCCGTGGTGCAACAGGCGGTAGTGGTGAACGATGTGATGTGGACGGCTGTTCCCTGGGCGCAGGTCGCGCCTGGCCGCCCGGCTTTGGCTCATCTGCCCACCCTCACGCCCACTGATCCCAATCCGTACTCTCCGAATTTTCTTCTGGAGCCGGTCCAGGACGGCAAAACCCTGATCACTGCCGGAAGCAGAGGTGTTTTTCGTCTCGACCTGCAATAACGTCGGCGGGTCGCCCGTCTATAAATCCAATCCCCCGCGCAATTCCGGGCGTTTCTTTTTCTTCGGCGGGGGAGCAGCGGTGGTTTCTGTGGTGATGGCGCCGACGGCGCGCTTCAGGGACAACGATATTCGACGATTTTCTCTGTCGATTTCGAGGATTCGCACATTCACCGACTGGCCCGGTTTCACGACATCGCCGGCGGAGCGGATTTGTTTGTCGGACAGTTCGGAAATGTGCATTAGCCCTTCGACGCCGGCTTCCAGTTCGATGAACGCGCCGAAATCGACGACGCGGGTGATCGTGCCGCTGACGACGGAATCGGTGGCGTATTTTTCGTGAATGGTCGCCCACGGATCGGGGCCGGCTTGTTTGAGGCTGAAGGATATTCGCCGCTGCAGCGGGTCCACCGATAACACGACCAAGCGGATGGTGTCGCCTTCCTTCAGCACTTCATCCACCGAGCGGATTCGGCGATGGCTGATCTCGCTGATGGGTAGCAATCCCTCGACGCCTTCTTCGACCTCGATGAACGCGCCGAAGGATTCGAGTTTGGTCACGCGCCCGGTGATGGCGGAGCCGACGGCGTATTTCGCGGCGGCGTCGTTCCAGGGATCGATGCCGCGCGCTTGTTTGAGGCTCAGGGAAAGCTTCCCCGTTTCCCGGTCGATCTTGAGGATTTTCACATCCACCACATCGCCGGCTTTTACGACTTCGCCGGGATTCCGCACGCGACGGAAACTGATCTCGCTGACGTGCAATAATCCATCTATTCCGCCGAGATCGACGAACGCGCCGAAATCCATGACCGAACGGATCGTGCCCCGGCGAATCTGTCCCTCGGCCAGTTCGGCCAAAAGTTTTTCCTTCTGCTCCTGCCGCTGGCGTTCCAGAAGATTTCGGCGCGAGAGCACGATGTTGCGTCCCTCGCGCTGAACATCGGTTACCTCAGCGGTGATTTTTTGATTGAGAAATTGCGAGAGATCGGGAACGTGATAGAGATCGACCTGCCCCGACGGCATGAACGCGCGCATGCCCTTGATGCTGACTTCCAGGCCGCCCTTGTTCACGGCGGTGACATTGCCCTCGACAATCTGCCCGACTTCCAGCGTTTCCCAGGAAACATTTGCAGCGGCCGCGCCTTTGCGGGTGAGGATCAGCAATCCCTCGCGGGCATCGTAACGCTCGACGGAGAATTCCATCTCCTGTCCGACGACAGGCGGCTCCTCGAATTGCAGCAGCGGCACGATTCCCTGACTCTTGCCACCGAAGTCGACGAAGACATCGTCTTTTTCGATGGAGACGATTTTCCCGCGCCGATTTCCTTTGGCTCCGGCATCGGCCGGTTGGGATTTGTCAAAGCCGTAGAGATCATCAACGGACAGGCCGGCCAGCGCATCTTCCACCTGCCGGTCGATCTTGGCATCGGCGCCGGGGCGGAACTTTTCCTTGTACGGATCGTCGAGTTGGTTCTTGGGCATAGTCCAGCTATTTTATCCTGATCGGCGAAAGTGTGACACGGCTGGATGGGAAAATCCGGCGTATGCGGTATTGGACGCATTCGCTAGGATGGCAAGCGAATGTCACGAACATCGATTCGTCGCAGCGCTTTTTTCATCGCTGTTTTCGTCACGATATTGGCCGGTTCGAGCAAGTTGTGGGCTCAAGGCATTGGGGAAGACTCGCCGACTTTATTCGATAAGTCGGTTCTGCCGGATGCAAATCCACTGGTCACACCGATTTTCGCGGATGTTGCCACAATGCCGGCGACCAATCCGGACTTCGGTCCGGCATCTCAGCCAAGCACACTTCCATCGACGGTGAATCCCGCCAAAGAACCCGAGACCGCTGCGGCTTTTCGAGGACAATTTCCCGAAGCGGGCGGAACATACGGACTCAGCGAGTTTATCCAGCATTTCGCGCCGTATGAGCCCATGTATTTCATTGGCGGGGGAAATATCAAATACCAGTTCAGCCTTCGCTACCGATTCTTCGATGGCCCATTGGCGGTGGAACACCCGTGGGTGAAGGGATTCAATTTCGGATACACGCAGCTTTCCATATGGGACGTTGTCCAGCGATCCCCGGCGTTTTACGACACCAACTACATGCCCGAATTGTTTTATTACCTGGAGAACGTGAGCCATCTTCCGCCCGGAATGCAACTGGGAGCACAGATTGGCATCGGGCACGAATCCAACGGCCAGGGCGGGTCGACGGAGCGGTCGCTGAACATCGCATTTTTCCGGCCGATCTTCACGATCTCTTCGCCTTCAGAAAGGTATTTCATCTCCGCGTCGCCAAAGATGTACGTCTATATTTCCGATCTCAGCGACAATCCGGACATCCAGCGTTATCGCGGCAATGCGGATATTCGCATCGCCTTCGGCGAGCGCGATGGATTGCAATTGGCCACCCTTGGCCGGATCGGCAGCAGCTTTAATCGCGGCAGCCTGCAATTTGATCTGACCTATCCGCTGACCAATCTTTTGCACGGCGCGATGGATATGGCGCTGGATGCGCAATATTTCACGGGTTATGGCGAGACCTTGCTGACTTATAACCGGACCAGTTCGGGGCTACGATTTGGAATTGCGCTCGTGAGATGAAGAATTGTCGCAGCCGCTGGTTCCTCGCCCGATTCAAATAACCCATTTTCCAATTCCTGCCTGTACCGCCAGAATAAACTTGCCAGACCGTCGTCACTTCCGATATTTTCCACCTAATCCCCCATTGGCGGGCTTGACGAATTTTCCGCCGGAGGCATCTTGGAGCGGGTCGGGAACGGGTAAGGAGTTTTAGCAATGGGCCGTCGTTGTATCGAAGCGCTGGAACGCCGTGTTTTGTTGTCAACGTACTATGTTTCCACGACCGGAAACGATAACAACAACGGCACCGAGGCAACTCCGTTTGCCACGATTCAGGAGGCGGCGAAGTATGTCGTGGCGGGGGATACCGTCGATGTTGAAGCGGGAACGTTTCAGGGGTTCGTGCTGAGTTGGGACAATCCCCAGGCCGGTACGGCCGGTTCGCCGATCACATTTCAAGCCGCGCCCGGCACCACCGCGGGCAGCGTGATCATCAATGAGCGCAACAACAAA
>Ga0302324_100027895_pt1 | contig 10747 bp, 9 predicted proteins | sample Palsa_T0_1_FD_201949 | JGI IMG/M metagenome (GOLD analysis project Ga0302324, IMG submission 201949) | Peat permafrost microbial communities from Stordalen Mire near Abisko, Sweden - Palsa_T0_1 | ecosystem: Environmental > Terrestrial > Soil > Palsa > Peat permafrost | place: Sweden: Abisko...
CCTATACGTGACACAGTTCCTTTGGATTTAAATCCGAATATCAAATCAGCATCCCGGAATGCAGGCGACGAGGGATCGATGTGCGCTGCCGCGGCGAAGCTCGGACTGATACGAGTGTCCCGGGAACCGGTGTCCAGGTATGCAATAGCTTCGACGCCCCCCACCGTGACGGGCAGCGTCAGTTGCGTTCCGTCCGGCACCGATCCACCTTGGACCATGACGGAGGCGCTCGGCACCAGCGCGTGTACATCGACAGGCTTGGGTCGAATATCAACGGTGCGGCACGGAAAATCGAAGATGGCGATCGTGCCATCCATCAGATCGTTGCCGGCCACACCCGCCTGCACTCCCGCGTCGTGGCGATTTGGCAGGCCGTCGGCAACAATATTGTGAATCGCGTGGCCATCGACAGATAGGCTCTTCAGCGAGTAGGTCGGAGAAGACACAGTTCCCGTCTGTCCGCCCAAGTCACGACTTTTTCCTTTTGACAGGTGCTGCTTTTCTGCGAACCACCGGTACAGCGCACTTTCGTCGGCTCCGGTATCCAAAATGAATGCAAAAGGCCCCTTGCCGTTCACGAACGCTGGAACCGTGTCGTGGCCGTCGCCGGCTGGCGTGAAAGGCACAGCGGCTCGAACTGCGCCGTATCGTTGGCCAAAGCTAATGGCAACGATAACCGTCAATGCAAGGACACGTTGTTTCAAGGCCATATAAGGTTCCGCAGCGCGGTCGCGCCTGCTGAGCGTGCGCTAAAACGCGAATCGTATCCGCTCCGCAGATCTGGCGGCGTGGCGTTTGACAACATACCGTCTAGTCGGTATGGTGGCGGCAGACGGTGCATTAAGAGATCGGCATGACGACCGCTGCTGCCCACGAATCCAAAACCAAACTCCTCGACGCCGCTCTGCAGGTAATCCGAGCCAAAGGCTATGCCGCGACCACGGTCGAGGACATCTGCCAGCGCGCTGGTGTCACCAAGGGGAGTTTCTTTCATCACTTCAAGAGCAAGGATGACCTGGCGCTCGGTGCGACCGCGCACTGGGAGGCGATGACGGAAAGCTTCTTTGCTTCGGCGCCATATCACCAACCCGCGGATCCGCTGGAACGGCTGCTGGGCTACGTGGACTTTCGCGGCGCGATCCTGACCGGGGATGTGCCGGATTACACCTGCCTGCTCGGTACCCTGGTGCAGGAGACCTACGCCACGCACCCAGACATCCGAGCAGCCTGCGATCGCGGGATGTCGCGTCATATCGCCGAGTTGACGCGCGACATCGAGGCGGCCAAGAAGCGCTACGCGCCAAAGGCTCGCTGGAGCGCCGAGAGCCTGGGTTATTTCATCCAGGCGGCACTGCAAGGCTCCTTTATCTTCGCCAAGGCCAAACAGAGCCCGACAGTGGTGCGGGAAAACCTCGCGCACCTGCGACGTTATCTGAAAAACCTGTTCACGCCTCCCGACACAGCGGCCGCAAGGAGTCACTAGGCATGTCGACCACAAATACGGTTCGCCTGCATCGCGTTCTGAGGGCAACGCCCGAGAAGGTATATCGAGCCTTCCTGGAACCGGATGCGAAGGCGCGCTGGCTGCCGCCGAACGGCTTCACCGGCAAGGTGCATCACAATGATGCGAAGGTCGGCGGCACCTACCAGATGTCGTTCACCAACTTCACCACCCGCAAAAGCCACTCCTTCGGCGGCACATATCGCGAGCTCGTGCCCCACGAGCGGTTGCGGTACACCGACCATTTTGATGATCCGAATCTGCCTGGGGAAATTCAGGTCATAGTCACCTTGAAAAAAGTGTCGGTCGGCACCGAGCTGCACATCGTGCAGGAAGGCCTGCCGAACGTCATTCCGCTGGAGGCGTGTTATCTCGGCTGGCAGGAATCGCTGCGAAACCTGGCGCGGCTGGTAGAGCCGGAGATTCCGGACTGAACGCAGGACTTTCGAACAACCAGCAACCACAGCAATGGAGAGATCATGGCAACGTCAGCGCTGAAGAAATTTCTGGTGCTCTATCTTGCACCGGCCGATGTCCTGGCGGAGTGGGCGAAGACCGATCCGGCGGTGAAGAAGGCCGCCGAAGACAAAATGCGCGGAGAATGGCGGCGCTGGACCAGCGAGCACGCAAAAATGGTCACCAGCACCGAGGCCGCCGGTAAGACCAAGGCCGTTACATCAGAAGCAATCAGCGACACCAGGAACGACATCATGCTGTGTTCGGTGGTCGAGGCGGAAAATCATGACACCGCCGCCAAGGCATTCGCGCAGCATCCGCACCTGCAGATTCCCAAGGCCTCGATCCAGGTCATGGAGATCCGCGCCTTGAGTGCGCCGATGTAGTGGACCTCGGCCGTAATAGGCGCCCGCTGACATAAACGCCGTGGCATTTCGCCTCAGACTCCGAATGTCCTCTTCGGCGGTCATGTGGAGCGATCTATTATGGCGAATTCGTGTGCTGCCCGGCGTTCAACCCTGACCATCATGATTCGATGCGCCGCGCCTGCACTGTTGCTGGCAGTCGCGGCTTGCAGCCAATTCAGTGATGCCACAAAGCCGCCCCCGGATAAGAACGCGCCACGGGCGCAGCTATCCATTGGCTACAGCCTGCTCTACCAGGAGGCTGACGGGATTCCCAAACTCAAGTGGATCCTGATGTTCAAGGACAAGCCGGAGGAAATGGGGCGGGTCACCAATGATCTGGTCAGCTACTACCAGCAGCTCGCCGAGACCATGCGCAGGCTGTCCAAGCAATATCCCGGCATGCGCATCGACGTGGCGCCAATGTCCGAGATTGAGGGCAACGAACGCAAGGCCATCGGCGAGGACACGGCCAAGGACTTCGCTCCGGTTGTCGGCAAGACCGGCATCGAATTCGAGCGCGAGGCGCTACTGATGTTCTACAACGCGCTCAACGAGCAACGTCATCTTGTCGGCGTAATGGTGGGGCTCGAACCCGACCCCGGCCTCAAGAAGTTCCTGGAGACGACCAAGGCCCAGCTGGATGAGCATTACGCGAAACTCGGGGAGCTGTTGAACCGCCGCTATTTCACTCATTGAGATTGGCAGTTCCGAATCGGCCGCACTTCGATGGCTCCCTTGGCGCGGGCGCATGGGGTTTGCGCGGCGCTTAACGGTGGTTCAATACGCGCGCTAAACTACGGCGGCCTGGGACTGCGAAGGGCATTGATGTGAAAGCACTACTGCTTGGGTTGGCGGTCGCCGCATTGAGCGGGCCCGCGATTGCGGGCAGCATCAGCCTGGGCACACCATTGATATCGGGCGAGGTTTCCGGCCACACCGAGCTGTCATCGCAACAGGTGCAAGCACTGTCTCGATGGCTCGAGCAGCATAGAACCGGATGGCAGGGAATGATCACTGAAGCCTCCATCGAGCCGATTCAACTGGCAGTCAGTCTCAGGCACAGCGACGGCGGCGTCACTTCTATATCCGTCATAGCTCAGGCCAAAGGTGGACATTACCTTCGCCTCACAGGGCCCGGTCAGTGGGCGTATCGATCGTTTGGCGGTATTGTCAAATCCTGGGCGGCTACGCGGTCGCTCTCGGATCCCGAGCTGGCGCAGTTCGAGACTGTGGTCGGCGCCAGCCATACCTGGAGAGGAGATTCCCCATGAAAGTCGAAGGCACCTGCCACTGCGGGCAGATCAGTTTTGAGGCCGAGGTCGATCCGGATGCGGTGCGGATTTGTCACTGCACTGATTGCCAGATGCTCAGCGGCTCCGCTTATCGCGTCAACGTATCAGCACCCACAGCCAGTTTCGCCCTGCGATCCGGCACGCCCAAGATCTACATCAAAACCGCGGAAAGCGGCAACAAGCGCGCGCACGGCTTCTGCGCCAACTGCGGAACGCAAATCTACTCGATCGATGCGCGCGAGCCACGGGCGTACAGCATTCGTGTCGGCACGCTGAAGCAACGCGCCGAGCTGCGCCCCACACGGCAGATCTGGTATCGCTCGGCGCTGCCCTGGGTCACCGACATCCGCGAGGTCTCGCACACCGAGCGCCAGTGACTGCCGGCCATCACAGCTTCGGGGATATGTTCAGGTGCAGCCGCGGGCCGGGCAGGTGATTGAATCCCGGTGCACGCAGTGCCTGCGCCACGTCCAGGCCCACCGTCACCACCGGCAGCCGCAGCCGAAAACCCAGGCCGACTGAGTACGCCAGCGGATCACTGAAGCGATCCATCGCGTTGCCGCCGTCGAAGAAAGCGGCGACGCCGAAATTGCGCGGCAGGTCGCGTTCAATCTCGACTGTCCCGGTCAGCAGGTCGCGGCCGCCAACCTTGACCGGCTGGCCGGGGATCAGCGCGCCGGTGGTCACGTTGCGGCCCGGCGGAGTCACACTGACCGGGGACAGGTCGTCATAGGCGAAGCCGCGCACGCTGCGATCGCCGCCGGCGAAGAAGCGCAGCTGGCCGGGCAGATCCTCGATGTTGCCGATGGTCGAGGCACCGACCTCGGAGCGCAGCAGCAGATGCCAGCGCTGGCTCAGGTCCACGACGCGCTCGCCCTGAACGTCCAGGCGCAGGAAATTGGCGCGCGCGCCCAGCGCGGTACTGGAGCCTTGCAGCTGCGCGTACAGCCCGCGGCTGAACAGCGCCTCGCCCAGGTAGCCTTCGGGGACCGAGGCAAACACGATGCTGGGAATCACCAGGTTATCGACCCGCCGGCCCTCGATCGGATCGGTAGTGATGGTATGCGCCAGGCTGGTCGACACAATGCGCTGCCAGTTGCCGCTGAGCTGCGTCACGCTCGGGGCAAAGGCGATCTGCGATGCGGTGACGTTGTCGCCGTAGTCGGCCTGCTGGCCCAGCAGATCGAGCGAGGCTTTCTCGACCGCCGGATCGCCGAACGGGATGTCGTAGCGGGCGTCGAACAGCTGCTCGATCTGCGACAACTCCATCTGCGCCCGGAAGCGATGGCCGTAGCTGTTGACCCTGGGCACGGTCCAGGCCACGGTGCCGCGCAGGCCGGTATCGGTGCCGTAGCCGGCGCCGAAGGAATAGCCGCGACGGGCGTTACTGGCTCGAATGGTGATCGGCACCGTGTGGGTGATCGGGTCGCGCTCACCGGCCTCGACCTCGACCGTGGAATAGTACTGGCTGTCGTCGAGCGCAAACTGCGTGCGCAGCAGCAGCAGCGCGTTGTAGCGCTCACCCTCGCGGTAACGCAGAAAGCGCCGGATCTGGCTCTCGCGCACCGCGCTCTGTTCGATGGTGGTGGCGCCGAAGAAATAGTGATCGCCGCTGTCGAGCTCAAGGAAGATGTTGGCCTTGTGCGTCGCCAGATCCACCTGCATCTCGCTGCGCACCATGCGCGCATCGAGATAGCCGTAGGTGGCGGCAGCGCGGGTGAGCGCTCCTTTGAATTGATCGTAGTCCGCGTGGCTCAGGCGCTCGCCGCTGTGCAGCGGCGGAGCGGCGGTCAGGCGCTTGAACACCTCGTCCTCGGCTCCCGGACCGTCGATCCTGACGCTGACCCGGTCGATCAGTACCGGCACGCCGGGATCGATCGCGATCTTCACGTGCCAGTGCTTATCCTTGTCGGGGCCGGAGATGGTCGAGGTGACTACCGGTTCATAGAAGCCATACGGCCGCAGCGCCGAGCGCACCTCGTCATCGATGCGATTGTACAGGCGCCCAATTGCGTCCGGCTGAATCCGGTCGCGGTCCGCATAACGCGCCAGGCTCAAGAGCGCCAGCACGTTGCGCCGCAGGTCCCCATCCACCCCTTCCAGCTCGATGCGGATATCCGCCATCGCTGGACGCATCACCGACATCAGCACAGCGAGCAGGAGCCACGCTGCGGGTGGCCAGCGCCGGTATGCGGGAGCGGACATGGTTCAGGGCTGCTCGCCGGTGCGCTCCTGGATCCAGCTTTCGATCAACCGCCGCGCGATCGTATAGGGCGGTGGCAGCAGCGCCTCATCGGCGCTGCGCAACTGTTCGAGCTCGAACCAGCGCGCATCCTCGAGTTCACCGTCCAGCTGCACTGGCGTCTCGTGCGCATGCGCATGAAAGCCGAGCATCAGCGAGGCCGGAAACGGCCAGGGCTGCGAGGCGAAGTAACGCACCCAGCTGACCTTGGTGCCGGTCTCCTCGTCGACCTCGCGTACCACCGCGTCCTCCAGGCTCTCGCCGGCCTCGACGAATCCCGCCAGCGCCGAGTAGCGGCCTGGCGCCCAGCTGCGCTGGCGGCCGAGCAGTGCACGTGGACCATCGCTCACCAGCACGATGATTGCCGGATCGATGCGCGGAAAGAACTCGGCACCGCAGCTGGCGTTGGTGCAGGCGAGCAGGTGGCCGGCGTTGCGCGGCGCGGTCGGCGCACCGCATACGCCGCAATGGCGCTGGCGCGAACGCCACACCAAAAGTGCCCGCGCGTACACCAGCAGCTGCGCCTGGCCCTCCGGCAGCAGTGGCACCAGCGAGCGCAATTCCTCGAAGCTGGCCCCGGGCACGGACGGCTCGGTGTCGGCGGGTAGATCCGCCAGCACGCAGCGCCGGCCCTCGAACCAGCCCAGCAGCACCTGGCGCGATGGGTCGAGAGCTGCGATGAGCGGATGCTCGGAACCGAGGAATGCGATCTGGGTGGGCGGCTCGCGCCGGATAAGATGCATCGTGGCGCGCGATATCAGGTAGCGGGTTTCAGGATCGGCCCGCGCCGCCTGGGCCCAGCCGGGGTCGTGGCGCGCCTCAGCGCAGCGCTCCAGCTCGGCTGCTGCGGCTGCAGGATGGGAGGTCGACCAGAGGCTCATTGGGGCGCCAGTCTTGCAGACCGCACCGGACACCGGCAACCCCGTCGGCGCTGCCGTCGCATCGCCGTCATGTTTGTGATCTAGGCTCATCGCCGTGCATTTGGTGCCGTTGTACAGATGAACAATCAGCTGATCATTTCCACCCTGGCGGTCGGTTTCCTCGCCGGACTGGGGATTGCCGCCGTGCGCGGGGACTTCTCGCACCCGGCCGCGGCGCCGGCCGCCGCGCCTGTGGCGGAGCCACCTGAGCAGCTGGCCGCTGTGCCGCCGCAGACGGTGGCCGTTGGCCCGACGACCCCCGCGCCGCCGGCCGATGCAGCGCTGCCGCTTCAGAGCGCAGCCCCGGAACCGCCAGCCAGCGATCCGCAACCCGATGGCGCGAGTGCCGATGCGCCACCCGCGCTACTCGCGCCGACCTACGACGACCAGACTGCCGCACACGACCGGGCCGCGGCGCACAGCGCCCGCTCGCGCTAGATGCGATGCGCTCGCCCTGGGCGCGCAGCGCCTGTGCTGCTGCTGTTGCTGCCGGCGGCGTGGGCAGCCCCCGCTCATGCCCGACCGGGAGCCGCGGCTGCTATCGAGCAGGCGTGTTCGCGTCCGCCGCCCGGCAGTGTCGTGTCGCAGCCGCCCGAGCTGCGCAGTCGCGACGGCGTCCTGAAGCTGGATCTGCAGGTACGCAGCTACCGCAACCCCGACGGGTCGGTGCGTTACTGCTATGTGTCCGCCGGCGCGCCATCGCCCACGTTGCGCCTGCACCCCGGCGACCTGTTGGAGCTGCGCCTGAAGAACGAGCTCACGGACCTTGATCCGGCGCCGGCAGCCATGCTCGGCATGACCATGACGCCCGCCGCCCCGGCGGCAGGTGCGCACCCCGACCCCTGCAGCAGCGGCGCCATGACGGGCGTGTCCACCAACCTGCATTTCCATGGACTGACTGTGCCCGCCCGATGCCACGAGGATGAGGTGCTGAAGACCTCTATCCAGCCTGGGGGCCCGCCGTTTGAGTACCGCTTCCGAATTCCGCAGAACGAACCACCCGGACTGTACTGGTACCACCCGCACATTCACGGCTTCAGCAGCCGGCAGGTAATGGGCGGCGCATCGGGCGCGCTCATCATCGAGGGGATCGAGCGCGCCGTGCGCGAGGTGGCGGGACTGCCCGAGCGCGTGCTCGTGATCCGCGACCAGAATCTGCTGAACCCCGACGCTCCGCCGTCGAAGTCCGAGCCGGTGGTACCCCATAACCTGATTGATCGCGACGGCGATTCGGCCAACAACGGCACGGGCTACGGCCGGCCTGCCAAAGACCTGTCGATCAACTTCGTGCCCGTGCCCTGGCCCGACTACCCGCCGGCGACCGTGCGCATCAAACCGGGCGCGCGCGAACTGTGGCGCGTGCTCAACGCATCGGCCATCACCTACCTGAACCTCGTGCTGATCTACGGCCGCGCGCCCCAGCAGCTCGGACTGGTGGCGATCGACGGCGTGCCGATGGCCCGCAACGGCCACGCGGTGCCGGTCACCTGGGTGGATCATATCGGCGTGCCACCTGGCGCCCGCGTGGAATTCATCGTCAACGGACCGGGCGAGGGCGTGCCCGCGATGTTCGTGACGCGCACCGTCGATACCGGCCAGGGCGGCGAGAACGATCCCAACCGTGCGCTGGCGAGCATCGTCGCCGCCCCCGATGCCACCGAGCCGCCGGCCCTGCCGGCCGAACCGACTCCGCTGCCAGCACCAACCCTGCCCTGGCTGGGAGACGTGCAGCCGGTGCGGGTACGCAAACTCTACTTCTCCGAGAAGCTGGAGATCCCGAACGATCCCAACAGTGCGACCACGTTCTTCATCACCGTGGACGGCCAGGAGCCGAAGGCCTTCGATCCGGCCGACGGCCCTAACATCGTGACGCAGCAGGGTGACGTGGAAGACTGGATCATCGAGAACCGCTCCACGGAACTGCATGCCTTCCACATTCACCAGCTGCACTTCATGCTGCTGGACTGGAACGGGGCGCCGGTCAACGAGCCGTTTCTGCGTGACACGGTCAATGTGCCTTACTTCAACGGCCGCATGCTGCAATACCCGCGCGTGAGGGTACGCATGGACTTCCGCGACCCCGACAGCGTGGGCACGTTCGTCTACCACTGTCACCTGCTGGAGCATGAGGATGCCGGCATGATGGGGATCATTCGGGTCGACCCGCGACCGGGGTCGGCTACGGCGCCGCCTTAATTGCAATAAAACGTTCGCGCCGCTGTCAGCTCAGCATCACCTGTCTGCAACACGCCCTGCTTAGCCTCCTCGCGCGCTCATTGCGCAATGTAATTACAAGGGAGGTTTTCATGAGCGTTCGAACGATCGTTGCGCAGACCCTGCACGGTGTGCGTATGGCGGCGCTGGCTCTGGCCGCGCTTCAGATGTCGGTGGGACCGGTGCTGGCCGCCGTGTCGTCGCTGCCGCCGGGGGATATCCCGAGCCCGGGCACATTGGGTCACCCGATCAGCCCGATCAAGCATGTCATCGTCATCATTGGCGAGAACCGCAGCTTCGACCACGTGTTCGCCACCTACCAGCCGCAGCCCGGACAGAAGGTGCACAACCTGCTGAGCGACGGCATCATCACGCTGGACGCCGACAAGAACGCGGTCATGGGCCCGAACTTCGACAAGGCCCAGCAGCTCGCGGCTACCGACGCGGGTCCGACCGACAGCTTCCTGCTCAGCCCCCCGAAGAAGGAATTTCCGAAGAACATCCTGCCGGCCCCGCTGACCGGCGGCGCCTCGGGTGCCCAGGGCTACTTCACCAATGCGACCTGCACCGCCGCGCCGGATCCGGCCGCCTGTGCCGAGGCGATCGCCGAGTTGACCGAGACCGGCCTGCCTGCCGACTCGGCGCCGGATTCCGCGGATGCCGACAGCCTCACCTACTACCAGTCGCTGGTGGCTGGCGGCACCGGCCAGAAGTCGCATGTCCCGGATCAGCGCATCACCGATGTGACGGCACTGCCCGCCGGGCCGTTCCAGCTCACCGGCCCCACGCTGTCCTTTATCAGCTACTCGGCCAGCCCGGTGCACCGCTTCTACCAGATGTGGCAGCAGCTCAACTGCAATCTGGAGGACGCCAGCGTGGAAAACCCGTCCGGTTGCAACGGCAAGCTGTTCTCCTGGGTTGAAGTGACCGTCGGCGCCGGCACAGACGGCGTTGCCCAGCCGTCCAACTTCAGCACCGAGTACTCGCCGAAGGCCAAGACCACCGGCGAAGGTTCCACCGCGCTCGGCTTCTACAACGTCCAGCAAGGCGACGCGCCGTACTTCACCTTCCTGGCCGACAACTACGCCATGAGCGACAACTTCCACCAGTCCGTCAATGGCGGCACCGGTGCGAACCACATCATGCTCGGCCACGCCGATGCCATCTGGTTCAGTGTCCCGAACCCGAACGATCCCACGAATAACCTGCCGGCCACGCCGCCGGAGAACATGACCTATTTCACCAAGCCTGCCGGCTACGGCGGGATCGTGAACGAGATCGAGAACCCGAACCCCGCCCCCGGCACCAACAACTGGTACACCGAGGACGGTTACGGCACGGACGACAACGAGGGTTTCCCGATGTCGGGCTGGGAGACCCCGCTGCAAAACGGGGGCCCGGTGATCTTTGGCGGCGGCTCCTACACCGACTGCTCCGATTCCACCCAGCCGGGGGTCGCGCCGATCCGCGAATACCTGAAGTCGCTGCAGATCGAGCCGCGCTGTGAGCCAGGACACTACTATCTGCTGAACAACTACAACCCGGGCTACTTCGGCAACGGCAAAAACGCCTACACGGACCACGACCCCTCCAACACGCCGTTCACCATCCCGCCCTCCACGGTGCCGAGCATCGGGGACAGCCTGATCGCCGCCAATATCTCCTGGAAGTACTACGGCGACCAGTGGAACGCCTACGTGCCTGATCCGTATGAC
>Ga0302324_100027897_pt1 | contig 10746 bp, 13 predicted proteins | sample Palsa_T0_1_FD_201949 | JGI IMG/M metagenome (GOLD analysis project Ga0302324, IMG submission 201949) | Peat permafrost microbial communities from Stordalen Mire near Abisko, Sweden - Palsa_T0_1 | ecosystem: Environmental > Terrestrial > Soil > Palsa > Peat permafrost | place: Sweden: Abisko...
CCGTTCGAATGGAAGTTCACGCGACAGGACCTTAACGAGCTTCTCGCCAAGCTCGATCAGCCTACTACCAATCGGGCGGTATGACCTCGGAAGATACGTCGGCGTATTTATGAAATGATGTACTTAGTTTCCGAGGACCTCCAACCGAGTATCGACTTCTTCCTTGCTCAGTAGGCGGTTGCGAAGATCGGCTGGAATGCGTTTCTGTGCCTCCAGTTAAGTGGCCGGTCCATGACCTCGCCACCGGGATTGATGTTGAGATCAGAGGCGCGCTGAATTGCGGTGAGGAAGGGTGCGTCTCGATACACGGGCGCCAAGAATGTCGTGTGTTTTCCGTGGCGCTCTGTTATACTCCGCGTCAATGTGTCTCTGCCCACATTTTTTCATCACGTTTGCGAACTCAGAATGCACTAGTCGGCAACCAAAGCGGAGCTTTTGCATCAAATGGTGTGGAATGTCAGGCAAGCGTTGGTGTTCTGTCGCGGCGGCCTTGGTTGTTCTTTTCCTTCTGCATGCGGCGGTTGCACAGGCTCCTCCTCCGAACTCCGCTCCTGCGGGCTCCCGGCTGACACCGCAGCAGCTTGACGATCTTGTGGCGCCGATCGCCTTATATCCCGATCCCCTGTTGGCTGAAATATTGGCCGCTTCCACTTACCCGATGGAGATCGCCGAAGTGGAACAATGGGCGCGGGACCATGCGAAGTGGAAGCCTTCCAAGCTCATGAACGAGGCCAAAAAACAGAATTGGGATCCTAGCGTGCAGGGGCTGGTGGCCTTCCCCGACGTGCTCGCCCGGTTGACCCAGGATGTGGGCTGGACCACCCAGCTTGGCAACGCCTTTCTCGCCCAGCAAGCGGATGTGATGCAGGCGGTGCAGCGCATGCGGGCCCAAGCCCAGGCGAAGGGGACGCTCCATTCGACGCCGCAGGAGACCGTTACCACGCAAAACCAGAACGGCCAGTCGGTGATCGACATTGAGCCGGGGAATCCGGATGAATGGTACGTGCCGAATTACAATCCCGCATACGTGTGGGGACCGCCGGCCTGGGGCCTTTACCCCCCGCTGCTTTACCCTGGCATTGGTATAGGTCTGGGGTGGTTTCCGGGCATAGATATCGGTCTCTGGTTTGGCGGGTGGGGAGGCTGGGGATGGGGCGGTTGGGGTTGGGGCCCCGACTGGTTCGGTGGAGGTATTTTCCTCAACCACTCTTTCTTCAATCGTTACGGTTTCCGTAACGGTTTCGGAGGAGACCGCTTGGGTCGTTCCGCCTGGACGCATGATCCGGCGCACCGGCTCGGCGTGCCGTATGCCAATCGCTCAGTCGCCGACCGGTTCGGCGGCGGCGCGGCCAGGAATACTTTTGGCCGCGGGGAAGTCGGGCGTCAGGCGGTCCGCGGCGCGCCCGAGCAACGCCTCGGAAATAAGGGTTTTGAGCAGCGCGGTTGGACGGGCAAGCACAGCGCCTTCGGCGGTTATCACAACGGTGGCATGACGCGCATGCAAAGCGACCGCGGCTTCTCAAGCATGGGAGGAGGGCACTTCGGCGGGTTCGGCGGCGGCGGATTCCACGGCGGCGGCGGAGGGAGGCGATAACCAATGACTGGCAGGCTCTTTACCATTTGCACGGCGCTGGCATTGGCGTGCGCCGTACCTTCAATCGCGCAAGAGCGCTTCGATTCCGCGGAGGCTGCCGCGCAGGCCGTCATCGATGCGGCGGATGCCCACGACTCCGCGCGGTTGTCGGCCATTTTCGGTCCACAGGCGAAAGAAACTCTTACCTCGGGCGATGCCGCGCAGGATCGCGCCGAACAGACCGAGTTCGCGCGCCTCGCGCGCACCAAGCACCGGCTTGAAATCTCTCCCATGAACGCGAATCGCGCGATCCTTGCGATTGGCGACGAGGATTGGCCGTTTCCGGTTCCCATAGTATGCACCAAGGGCAAATGGAGCTTCGACGCCTCCGAAACCCCGGTCGAGATGCACGCGCGGCGCATCGGCACCCATGAACTCGACGCTATCGAGATTTGCCACGGGTACGTGGAAGCGCAGCTAAGGTATGCTTCCGAGGATCGCGATAACGACGGCATGCTGGAATACGCGCCCCATCTCATGAGTACACCTGGCCGGCATGACGGGTTGTATTGGGAAGGCGCCGGCGAGCCGCTGGTTCCCGAGGGTCTTGCCCAGGCCGCATGGGACGGCGTCCGAAAAGGGAGCGCCAAACCCTACCACGGATATTATTTCCGGGTTCTTGGGGGGCAAGGCTCCCATGCGCCGGAAGGAGCGCACAATTACTTCGTCAAAAACAAGCTGATTGGCGGGTTCGGTCTGGTGGCATGGCCGTCCGAATATGGAGTGACCGGGATTCACACGTTCATCGTGAACCAGGACGGCCTGGTCTACCAAAAAGATATTGCGCCGGTTCCCGGCAAGCCGGCGCCACCGATAACCCGTTTCGATCCCGACGATTCCTGGCAACCGGTGGATTAGAACGGGCTGTCTCAGTCCTATGCATCTTCAGTACTGCTTCCCGCGTGTCTTCATATACGGTATCTGCCCGCACTGCAATGTCGGGATACACGAGGGATTCGGCGTTGCGATGGTGATCGCCTATCCTGCTGTCACGGCAAGGTATGGTAGGGGTTTCCTCCGGGAGATAGGATTGCCCATTATTATAGATGTCCCTTGGGTACATAATCGATGTCGAAAACCGTTCGCATCCTGGTGTATCACTACGCTACAGAGTACCTTGTGGGCAGGTCCGTAGGGGTTACATTTCAGGTCGCGGCAGTGGTGATGACGGCTTCAGTATGCTTGCCAACTTTTTTGGGCAACAAGCAGGCGATTAGACGGCTAGTGTCGTTGTCTGTACCGCAATATCTCATCAATCTTCTCGATTCGCATTTTCGGCGCGGAAGCTGTCACCGATCATCTGAAATCCGCCCCCTGCTTCGCGGGTGGGTTGAGGTCGATGCATACTGTGCTTGGTGATAGCATTGCCCTGACGTCACCATGCCGCCTACGTCCGACGAGCAGATCTTTTTGACTCGCCGTACGGCTTTCTTGATTTCGAGCCGATAGACCATCGTCTGCACCGTCGTATAGGCGAGCCTGTTCTTTGCGGGGAACGACTCGTGGATCTCCCGGATCGAACTCGGGCCATGGCTCCAGAGTGCTTCCATGATCTGAAGCTCTGGCTTGGTTAATTTTGGAAGCGGCATGGCTTTTGCCTACTCACGTCAGTTAATCTACTACATTCGTGGTCGCCAGGCAAGGGTTTTTCTTGTATGCGGAAGCGCTTGGCGCGGTGGCCGCGGGTTCGCTGTTGTCTGCTCAAAGGATGCGAGCAGCGATTTCATCCTCGACAAGCGCGCCAGCGATATCGAGCGAGGGCGTGGCGGTGGGTTCCACCGACAAGCTCGCCAAGCTGAGCGCGAACGGATAATACGCTCTTCGCACCGGCGCGCTCATCGCCACCTTACGTCACGCTGCGTCCGCGCGTGCACCGATGAGCGGCGCATCGTGGCGGGCGACGGAAGCCGCACACAAACAGGGGCGGCGAAGAGCGCGGGGTACAGATTCCGAATGCTGGGTTTGGCACACGCGCTTCGGCGGTCGTGTGGCCGCCAACGGGTCGAGGTCTCCGCAGGGCAATCCGGTTCGCTAGGCTGGAGTGTCAATTGACTTAGCCTTTTCACACCGGCGTGCTCATCACCACCCTCCATCGCACACGCGCGTTGCGGCGCGTTCGCCGACGAGCGGCGCGTCGTGGTGGGCGACGAAGGCGGGCGAGTGCATTTTCTCTTGATCGAGGAAGGCCCTCAAGGATCGACCAGTCAGAACTGATCAGCAAGACTCACTCGGCGATTCGGCAATTTGATGCGGCCCGCTCGGACCATCACCTCTCTTCGAGCTTACGCGAAGGCTTGCATCGCCGTATTCACCGCATCGATTTGCTTTGCAATGGCTTCCTTTTCTGATTGCAACGTCTCGATGCGGGACAGTTGCTCCTCGATGTCACGCTGGCGCTGCGTCAGCTCTTGGAGAGCCGTCTTCAGGTGCTCTTCGACGCTAGCCTTTGGTGCGACCACTGACGCGGGCGCTAGGGCCCTCATCTTCGGGGGCGTGGTCGTGGACAGCGCCGTTGCAGCCGGGGATTTGGCAGGGTGAAGGTACCGGATGTGTGTTGCCAATGAACTGGGACGCGCGAACGCTTTGTCGCAGTACCCGCATATTAGTTTCTTGGCGTCCCCTTGCTCCTGGGCACCGGTGTTTGACGAGACTACGGGTAGGGCCGCTTGGCCGCTCTTTCCTTGTGGGCGCGGTTGCTTGCCAGGCCGTTCCAGCGCGGGCTTATCAGCGTGGAGGAAGTGGAGGTGGGATGCTAATCCACTCCGAGCCGCAAACGTCTTGTCACAATGTGGGCATGGGAGCCTTTTCCGTCGATTGGGAATGCCCTGTTTCATGAGTGTAGTAACATTCTTTACCGCGGCTGATTTGCGGTGAGCGGGCGCAGTAACCTGAGAGCCGGCTGGTTGCACGGCAGATCCGTGCCTCTCAGCCAAGTGCCGTGCGAACCATCGCGCAGGCATTAGATCGCCGCAGTGCGGGCAACGCTTCTGCCCCCTGGTGTCGCGACGCTTCGCAACAACTCTTTTCTTCGTTGTAGGCATACGGCTCCACTATAACGCGATTGGGTGTGAGTTCTCGATTTCGATTAGCGCGATATGATGGTCGGCGCTCATCTGAACTACGTGAGCTGGATCTCGAACGGATACCTCTCGCCTCGCACCGGCGTGCTCATCGCGCCCTCCATTGCGCTACGCCCGCGCGTTGCGGCGCGTTCGCCGATGAGCGCCGCATCGATGCCGGCGACGGAGGCGGCCGAGTGCGGACGCAACACGCTCGTCCAGCCCCGGGCCGATAACTCGCCGTCACGCCGGCGTTCGCCACATTGCGCTGCGCCCGCGCGTTGGCGCCTTCGCCGATGAGCGGCGCATCGTGGGCGGCGACGGAGGCGGACGCGTGCGGACGTGCAACGCGCACATCCAGTGCGTCGGGCAGCGCGGCTCCGCCAACCGCCGTAAAGTTGGATCTCGAACGGATAGCGCTCGCCTCACACCGGCGCGCCCCTCGCCACCTTCCGTTGCACTGCGCGCGCGTTGCGGCGCGCTATCCCTCTTGATCTCGACGGTTATCTGCTAAGCGGCAAGTGGTAGAGCGGCAAGTCTCAGCAAGTACGTTCCAGGCTGGCGGCGGACTTCACCGGATGGGAGCATGACAATAGAGTATTCGAGGCGCTGGTGGACCGGGTTATCCTCGCGCTTCGCGCGGACCCGGAAGGAAAGCCACCAACACCGAAACCAATGCTCTGAAATGAAGGGTTTCGCCGCGGCCGGCCGAGCGCATGTCCGCCTCTTGACCGGTGGCGGCCGCTACAGTACCGGGCGCCAGCAGACGATAGGATCTGCATGAGGACCAAACATGTAGTATCCGCCGAGAAGCTGGCCGCCAAGAAGCTTGCCAGAGTGACCCGGCTGATCAACATGGGTGACGATCTCCGGGAAACTATACCGGGACGCGCACGCTCGTCGATGACGTACCGGCGGACCTAGGAGGCGACATCGTGCGCCGGAGCCTTGCGCCGCTCATCGGCGAACGCGCCGCAACCCACCGGCGCAGAGTAAACGGAAGGTGGCGATGAGCATGGCGGCGTGAGGCGAGTGCTATCCGTTTGAGTTCCAGGTCTCGTAGTTCAGGCGAGCGCCGACCATCATATCGTGCCAAAACCGCAACGCCCCCCGGCGAACGACGCGATCGGCGGCGAGCACGCTCGTCAGTACATACGGCCGCCTCCGCCGCCGACAACGACGCGCCGCTCATCGGCGAACGCGCCGCACCGCGCGGGCGCGGCGCTCGAAGGTGGCGATGGGCAAGCGAAGGGGCGCTATCCGTTCGCCCCGAGCCTCGAAACATGCAATGCTGGTTTGTGCGAAAGGCGTCGAATAAGAAGCGGTGGCAGATTGAGGCAGCTACTCAAGTCCGGAGCGACTCCGCCGGGCAGCAACTTTCCCTAGAGGAACAGGAACGGGCCAGCCTTGGAAGGATCATGTCGGAGATGGGCTACAAGAGCAGACACAAAGGCGGTAGGCGGGCACCGGGAAACCGGCCCTTCAGCACCGCTATGAATTGAGTGGCCGGGAAACCGTGGACCACTCTTTGCGATGACCTCGCCCTCGCCGATGATCTACCGGCCGACGTGGGAGGGAGTGCCGGATGGCGGCAAGTGGGCGCGGTGCTGCGGGGCTTGCCGCCCTCGTCCTCGCCACGATGCGCCGTCCATCAACGGCACGCGGGCACGGCAGCGCTCGAACCGCACGGCCCGCTGGACTGGATGAGCGATTCGCGTCCGCACGCGCCCGCCTTCGTCCTCGGCAACCACGCGCCGCTCATCGGCGAACGCGCCGCTACGCGCGGGCGCAGCACAACGGAAAGCTGGCGATGCGTGCGCCAGTGTGAAAACGCGCCGTCTCCATTCGCGCTACAGCCGCGTACCGGATCGAACGGCAGGAGCGTGACGCGTTTGGCGGCCACTCGACCGGCGGAGGCGCGTACGCCAAAGCCGGCGCACTGTTCCGAGCCAGTCGATTTTGGAAGAGTTTTACGCCCGGTTCTACGTATACTATGAGGAATGACCCGCATCGCCAGGCCGGTGGTGGGTCGGTTTGCGCCGATTGGAAATCGGCGCGCAGGGTGCCACCCTGCCCCACAGGCCGATAGTTTGGAGGACAGAGAGTCGAAATGAATCGGACATTTTCTTCATGGTGGTTGGCAGTGCTGTGCGCGCTTGCTGGCACGCAGGCGATTTCCGCGCAGACGGCTGGGATGTACCCGAGCGGCGCGAACAGCACGCCACGCCCGCATGACAAGCCGGATACCACCTCCGGCACGACGCCTACACTCCCGATCATTTCCATTGGGTCGAGCTTAACGTTCAGCGGCACGGACGCGCCGGACACTTATACAGCGGCGACTACATTCAGTTCGACGCCGGTGATGGCCGACGGTGGCGCGGTGAAGATCTGGCAACAGCAGGTGGCCACCGGCACGACCGGTGAGTGGGACATATTCTATTTGGAAACTACCGACGGTGGGCCGCTCGCCAACAACCTTAGTGCGGACTGGGCCATCACGATTGCCTTTACGCTGAATTGGCCGGTTTATAACGACGGCGTTGTCACCCAGTGGTTGGTGAACGGAACGCCGGTGAGTCCATTGACCAACGGCATCGGTAGCATTTGCTGCGCGACGCCGTCGAACCCAATCCTCCCGGGTTATGCCTACTACAACTCGGGCAATGGTGCGCTGCCTGCTGGTCTGCAATCAAACTGGCAGGAAATATACTCGGATCCGTACAACTATGTCACGGCCGGCGGCATCGACCCGAGCACGGCGAATGGGTTCACCTTCGCCCTTCACTTCTCGCTCCAACTGCCGGCGCCAATCGTCGGGGGAGTGGTCAGCGCCAGTGCATTTGGAGAATTCCCGACGTTTGCGCCCGGTTCCTGGATCGAAATCTACGGAACGAATCTCGCCGCGTTCACGCAAAATTGGACCACCAGCAATTTCAACGGGGTGGAGGGGCCTACCACGCTGGGGGGAACCACCGTGACCATTGGGGGCCAGTCGGCTTTCATTGATTACATCAGCCAAGGGCAAGTGAACGTGCAGGTACCGGGAACCGTGAGTACCGGCGCGCAACCATTGGTGGTCACCACGGAAGATGGCGCGAGCGCCCCCTTCATGGTGACCGTGGATGCCACCATGCCGGGGCTACTGGCTCCGTCCAATTTCAAGGTCGGCGGCACGCAATATGTGGTGGCGCAGTTTGCCGATGGCAGTTACGTTCTGCCGCCAGGCGCGGTTTCCGGTCTGACTTCACAGCGCGCGCAGCCAGGCGATGAGATCGTTATCTATGGGATCGGCTTTGGCCCAGTTATTCCAGACATTCCGCCTGGACAGCTTGTCGAGCAGAGCAACTCACTGGTGGAGCCGTTCACGATTTCGTTTGGCGGTATACCGGCGGCAACGGTTCCCTATGACGGGCTGGCGCCGAACTTTATGGGACTCTACCAGTTCAACGTAATTGTGCCGGCGGTCCCGGCCGGCGATACGGTGCCTTTAAGCTTTACGCTGGGTGGCGCAAGTGGCACGCAGACACTCTCGATCGCGATCGGGAATTGAGACACGCTTCTTCGTAGGACAACTTGGACTATACCTGTTAAACCACCCGCTCAATTGCGAGTGTTTTTCAGTTCCATAAGCCCATGGGAAGAACAACGCGACGTACCACCTTCACGAAGCGAAATGAGGCGCGATAACGTAACCACCCGATCTAGGAAATCCGCCCGTGTAGCAGTTCGGCGGAGGCGCACTGCCCGAGCGGACTGGACGAGCGTTCGTGTCGCACCCGGTCGCCCTCATCGCCCACCCGGCGACACGGCGATCGCGCCGCAGAGCGCGGGCGTCGCGCAACCGAAGGTGGCGGTGAGCACGGCGGTGGGAAGACGGCTGCCAGCGTCCCACCCCGCAACGCCCCCAGCGACGACGCGACCAGGGACGCGCACGCTCGCAGGTACGCTTGGCCCCCATCTTCGCCGGCAACGACGCGCGGCTCATCGGCGAACGCGCCGCAACGCGCGGGCGCAGCGCAACGGAGGTGGCGGTGAGCACGGTGGTGTGGAGAGCGGTCATCCGTTCAACCGCCAGGTCGCCAATGCTCGCGGCGAACGACGCAACAGGGAACGCGTACGCTCGCGGTACACTCGGCCGCCTTCGTCGCCTACCACGATGCGCCGCTCATCGACGAACGCGGCGCAACGCGGGGGCGCACAGCGAGGGAAGCTGGCGATTGATAGGCGGATGTGAAGAGGGCAGCCGCTGTTGCCGTTGCTGACATTCGACAACGGAGCGCCCGCGGCGCACGACGCGACCAGGGACGCGCACGCTTTGTTAGTACACTCGGCCACCTTCGTCGCCGGCCACGATCCGCCGCTCGTCGGCGAACGCGCTACGAGGCGAGGGTTAAGCCCTCCTTATAGTTTTCACAATGGGACCTCTGCGACTGCCCGCAGAAGGCGGTCATTAGGGAACAGAATTGCTTATGGTGGCTTCTCCGGCCGCTCGGGTGTCACTGGACGACAATGGTGCATGAGCGATTTGACAAAACCCCCCGATCTGCACGCTGCAACCGAGCAGCACCGTGTTAATTTTCTTCAAACGGATTTGGCTCTTTGTTTCACCTTTGCCGATCTTGTCAAAACAGAATGTGAAATGGGAGATTGGGAAGCTGCCCGCCACTGACGGGCCGGAGATAGAAACGCAGATGTCCGCAGATGTCCTCAGATGTCCCATATTTGGCAGACTTTCCCAGCAGGAAGATGAAGTCACCATTAATAGCTAAGTAACTTGTAATCATCTGTTTACGGCCATTAATGAGAAATGAAAAAGTGGCCCTTTTCTCTGCATTTGCGATCATCTGCGGTAAATCGTTGGGTGAAGAGGACGTAACGCCCGCCAATGTTCCACACACGAAACGCCCGCGGCGAACGACGCGACCAAGGACGCGCACGCTCATCAGTACACCCGCCCGCCTTCGTCGTCGGCAACGACGCGCCGCTCATCGGCGAACGGACGCAACGCGCGGGCGCAGCGCAACCGAAGGTCTAAATCCGGTCGGCCGACCAGGAGCAAGTCTTCGAGCTGGTAAGTTATAAGGGTTGTTCCATTCGCCCTGTACCCGGGGTTGGGCGCCGAAGAGGAAGATTTGCCATGAATGGAAGTATTTCGCGTCGCGATATGTTGGAGATGGGAGCCCTGGGGAGCGCGGGCTTGCTGGCGGCAAAGCGTGTCTTGCTCGACCCACAGCCGCTGGGCGCCAGCCCTATGCCCGTACCACCCAGCGATCGTGTTCGGTTCGGCATGATCGGCATCGGCATGCAGGGCTCCGGCCTTTTAGCCAACGCCATCGGCCTGGCGGGAATCGAGTGCGTGGCCGCGGCCGACCTGTACGACGGGCGACACAGTCTGGCCAAAGAGATTACTGGCAATCCCAGCCTGCCCACCACGCGCCGCTACCAAGATTTGCTGGACCGCAAGGATATCGATTGCATTGTGGCCGCCGTGCCCGACCACTGGCACATGCGCGTGGTTGTGGACGCCTGTAACGCGGGCAAGGACATCTACTGCGAAAAGCCCATGTCGCACACCCCCGCCCAGGGCTTCGAGATGGTGGCGGCAGCCCTAAAGAACCAGCGCATCGTGCAGATCGGCTCGCAGCGCGTCAGCTCGGTGCTTTGCGTCAAGGCCCGCGAACTGTACCAGGGCGGCGCCATCGGTGAGGTGGAGATGATCGAGCTGACGATGGGACGGAACAGTCCCAACGGCGCCTGGGTGTATCCACCGCCCTTGGATCTTTCCCCACAGAACCTGGACTGGGAGACCTGGTTGAACGATGCGCCCAAGATTCCGTTTGACCAATACCGCTTCGCGCGCTGGCGCTGCTGGAAAGAGTACGGCACCGGCGTGGGTGGCGATCTGATGGTACACCTGCTGAGTGGCATGCTCTTCACGCTCGGATGGAACGAGCCGCCGCAATCGGCTTCGGCGCTAGGCGGTATCTTCCGCTGGAAAGACGGGCGCAATATGCCGGACCTGCATACGGTGTTGTTCGACTATCACGGCAC
>Ga0302324_100027898_pt1 | contig 10746 bp, 7 predicted proteins | sample Palsa_T0_1_FD_201949 | JGI IMG/M metagenome (GOLD analysis project Ga0302324, IMG submission 201949) | Peat permafrost microbial communities from Stordalen Mire near Abisko, Sweden - Palsa_T0_1 | ecosystem: Environmental > Terrestrial > Soil > Palsa > Peat permafrost | place: Sweden: Abisko...
TACCTGCTCAAGGTTGGGCGGCCGTCAGAACTGCGCGAGATTCGCGATGCGGTTGCGTCGCCGGTGAGCCGCTTCGACGGAAGATCGATCTGGGACGGCGGGAAACGAGAAGTAGAGCAGGGCCGGCTACTGAATGTAGCCAACGAGGAAAAGGGCGAGGTTTGGGTGCTTTCACTGCCCGAGTGGGAGCATAAGTCGCAACCTCGCGAAGCGAATGGGAGGCAGCGTTCCTCCGCATCCCCCGCTTCTAAGACGCCTGTGCGCTGGCCGGCGTCGAGTGCTTCTGGCGATAGCGAATAACGAACAACCTGACGGTGAGGGCTAGCCCGCCTCCAATCACGGTGCTGACGGCACGGTGGTAGGCGACATCCTTGCCCGGCAGACTGTTGAGAGCCAGCAAACAGACAATGTAGGCCGTGAGACACAGGGTGAAGAGACCGTAGTTCACATTGTTGAGTGAATAGGACAACCAGGCAAAGAATAGGGTGAAGAGCGCCAGCAAAGGTAGCGCAGGGGCCAGGTGGGCGAGAAAGAAGCTGGCCAGGATGGCGCCGGCGAGAGTGCCCATGGTGCGAGCGATGGCTCGACTCGCGGTGTCGCTCAGCCCGGGCCTAAGCACCAGCAGGGCGGTCATGGGTATCCAGTATCCGTTGGCAAAGCCGAAGTGGCGGTAAATTTCGGTACTGACCCCGAGAGTGATACTGAGGCGAATCGCATAGGGTAGAGCGCTGGGCGCGGCTTGGCGCTTGATCAGGGAACACGCGGCCTCTTCCACAGAGGAACGCAATGCCTGGTGCTCCTCGCGGAGATAACGCGCGACGGACAGCAGATCGGTACGCAGCTGTTGCAAAAGCCGGAGCAGTATGCTCGAAGTCAGGATCTGTAAGGCACCCCCTGCCATGACCAGGCCGGCACGGACAGCGGCCGCCCGCGGCGACGAGGGAAAAGCTGAGGCGACGAGCATAAAGACGACCGACTGCTGCCCTACCCAACTGACGCCCGGCTGACGCAAGGAAAGCATTCCGTAGACAAAACCACCCCCGGCAGCAAAGAGCACCAGGATGAAGTCGGTGTGGCCCGCGATCATGCCAATAAAGGTCGCAGCGGCAATGCCTAAGGAAGCCAGGATCATGGGCAGGAGAGGGGAATCGTCGATGTGCTGCTTGGCGCCGAAGCCGACGGTAAAGGCGCCGCCGGCGGAAATCAGTGCTGCGCCCGGGTGGCCCAGCCAGATACCGAGGGTGAGACAGATGGATATAGGAAGAACAAAGATAAGATCGGCGCGAAAGGACTGCGCTTTCCAATCAAAGACGAAGGTATCGGCAAGATACGGGGCGGGCGCAGGAGACTGTGCTGACATTCTCGGGGGCGGCTCTTCAAACCGCGACGGACACGATGGCTTGGCTATTTTAGAGCATTTGCCGAGTTTTGCTATTTCCAGTTACCCGCGAGGGGCAACTCGTCCAGTTGCCGCAGGGCAGGAACGCCGATAGGATACTAGAGCATTTCGAGTTATACAGTGCACAAGCGAGCCAGAAGCAAGAATGCCGTCGGTCGCGGAGGAAGAAGCATGCAAAGGCGGGTGGGATTCGTTTTTCTGATTTTGTTGACCGTTGTGCTGGGCGCGGCCAGATTCGCCGCAGCGCAAGGACGCTTGAGCGACAAGGATTTGCAACGGCTGATGCAGAATCTGAAGGATGACGCACAGCCCTTTCGGCAAAGCTTCGCCAATGCGCTGAAAAAGAGCACCATCCGCAAGACCACACAAGAGAAGGATGCCCGGGCGCTGGCGGACACGTTTGCCAAAGAGGCGAACGGCGCGCTGGAAACCTTCAAGCACGACCAGAAAGCGGACCAGCAGGTGGTCGCGCTGGTGAACACAGCGGCGCGCATTGATCCGTTGGTCTATAGCCTGCAGCTGAATCCGCAGACCACTTCACAGTGGGAGCGGCTGCGCACAGAACTGCACCAGATCGCGCAGGCTTTCGGTGTACCTGAACCTTACTTCGCGCCGAATCCCGGGAGCGCTACCGCGCCCCCCAGCTCCACTGGAACGTGTCTCAATGCTGTCGGTATCGAGCGCTCACGGCAGCTGGTGAACGAATGCCTGCAGGTTTCGCCCTCGACGCACCCGCCGTGCAATGCGCAGAACGCGTGCTCGCTGATCGTGGACGAGATCAAGCGCGGTTGTGCGCTCATTGGACAGGGCGCGCCGGGATTCTGCGCGGAGTATCGCTAGACTTGCACAGTGCCTTCTTCTCGAGGCATGTGGTAGTTCGCAGATCAAAGTGGCGTTATATGGCGTTAACGCCCGGCTAACTTGCCAGCATCTAATCTGACCAAGCGGTGGCTTACGCCCGAGTCTTTCTTGCGGCTCGCCCGGTGTTCTCTTCTCGCGAATCTAGCAGCGAATTGATATCACAAACACGGCGTTTTTGCGCTTCACTAAGGCTGCGCCGGTGGTGAGAGGACGCGAGATCCTTAACTCGCGTCTCCGGAGAACACGATGAATCTTAATCGGGCTGAAGTTTCGTCTCGCCTGCTCGCAGACCGGCGGGACGAGCTGTTGGAGGAGTTGCGGATCTTAGCGCCGGAATTGGTGGAGAAGCTGGAGCTGACCCTGGACGAGTTGAGGCGGCTCGAGCCTGACCGACTCGACAATTAGGTTGATTCTACTGGGCGGCCGCGGGAGCCTTGGGCAGACTGAGCAGGTTGGCAAAGATGCGGTAGGCTCCGGGAACCCCCTCGGGCAATTGGCGGTATAACGCATAGGCTAGGTAGACATAGGCACCTTTGCCGTAGCGGGCGTACAACAGACCACCCTTCTGCTCGTCCTGGCCGGGGTCGTTGGCCTCGGTCAGAGCCTGATAATGCGGATCCCAGGAGTGCATGAAGGAATGACCGCGCTCCTCAACCCAACCCTGGAAGTCGGCACTGCTGATGCGATTGGGCCAGGAGAGTAATGGGTTCTGGGGTAGCAGTATGTGGACCGGGCCACTCTCATCCACCACCTTTTCCGGATCGCCGGTGAGACTGATAGGGTAAGGACCGTAGTTGTGGTCGTACTCCCGGGTGTTGTACTGAACGATGAGCACGCCACCCTGCTTTACGTAATCGAGCAGGCGTCCGTTTGAGGCGGCAAGTTCAGGGCGGGCAGCGTAGGCTCTTATGCCGAGCACAATGACGTCATAAGCCGCCAGGTTGCCATCGTTGATATCCGCTGCCTGCAATAAGTGAACGGGCACGCCCATGCTTTCCAGGGCCTGGGGAACCTCGTCGCCTGTCCCCATGACATAGCCCACTTTCAAATCAGGAGCCACCTTAACGTCCACACCTACCAATTTGTAGGGGGCGGCCGGGAAGTAGTTGTAGGGGCGCAAGCCGGGATAGCCTACCGTCTCGTACCCTTGCGCGTATGGGTGCCCCTGGTACTCGGCGATGGGAGTGACCGAGTAGCTGGTGGCGGCCAGGTTTTTTGGCGTGACGGCGAAGGTGAGGGTTTGCTCGTCACCCTCTTTATGGGCAGTGAACGGCGCCGATTGGGGCGAGGATTGCCAGCCGGCGGGCAGATCCAGGTGGACATCGGCGGGAGAGGACGCCTTGACGTTGCTGCGGACGCGCACGTTGACGAGCGCAGTCTTACCCTGGTCCCCATCCAGAGGAATGATGCCAGCGGTAGCGGTGGCGGCCACGGACACTGCCGGGGCTATGAGCAGGGGCTGGTAGACGCCGCCAGGACCGACCACGTGCTGAACGGTTTGCACCGCCTGGGCGGAACGGACGGAAACACCATCGACCGTGAACTCGAGCCAGGCCTCCAGCGGGTAAGGCGGGAGCGGTTGGTTGAGGCAGTCCACCGAGTCGAGGTCGTAATAAGGCTGGGCCACAGTTTTCCGATGGAAACATGCCTTGGTTACCTCAGCGTCCAGGGGGGCGGAGACCTTGAATTCCGCGGCTACGCGCTGGTTGGCTTCCAGGCTGCCTGAGGGAGGAGTGGCGGCGGTTATGTGCCAGTCCCCTGCACCGGTGGAGCGCACGGAGACGTTCTTGATCTGAATGGGCATGGCCGTGGGATTGGTGAGGTACGCGGTGACGCCAAAGGACTGGCCGGGGACCGCGGTAGCGAAGGTATCCTGCGCGTCGGTCGCGAAAGGGGAGCGTCCACGATCGGGGTTGGGAGGAGCGACGACGGCGGTGAGCGAGACGCCCAGCGCCTCAACGATAGCGCTGTTGAATTGGGCCTCCTTTACGGAGAGCTCATGGAGGACGTTGTATTTTTCCTCGGCGGTGAGATCGGAGGCAGTTACTTTTTGCATCAGCAACTGCGTCTGTTTCATACCGGAAGCGAGCAGCGGAACCAGCTTTGCCGGCTGCGCGGGAGAGTAAGCGCGGGTGGCCTGGTCAACGGACGTAGCAATCTGGCGCAAGCCGGCGGTGAGGAAAGGGTGCTGCCCGGAGGCGAGCGAGGCTATGCCGACGATCGAGGTGTCGATGCCATCGAAATAGGAGCGCTCTGCATCCGTGGTGGGCACGCGCGATCCGTAGCGATGGTAGGGAACATCGAAGGCTCCCGGAAGGGGGATGCCAGTACCGCCGTTTTGGGATTTTTGCTGGCCGAGTCCCGCGCGACCAAGCTGGATATAGGAGCTGCCGAGTGCGGGGTCGTAAGCACCTTCATGGATGGTGACATTGGTGGTGGGCACGGCGTTGGTCCATTTGCCGGATACGTAGTCATAGAAGCGTACCGGAGCCCATTTGCCGGTGGCGTAGTCGTACATTCCCTTGGGGGAGATAGAGAAAGAAGGCACGCGGGCATAGACTTTGAGCGGCGTCCAGGGGAGGAGGCCGGCCTTGATCTGGTCAGGAAAGACGGTGGGGTCTCCCGCGGCTTTGAAGACTTCCTGCGCCATTTCGCCGGAGACTTGATGCTGGCCGTGACCGTCGGTGATGCCGCCCACAAAGACAGCGGTTAAGACCAGCGGACGATTGAGGCGGACGGCACGTACGACGTCGTAAAGGACGCGTTCGTGACCCCAGACGGCGAGGGCTTCTTCGAGGGTCTTGGAGAAACCGAAGTCGGCGACGCGGGTGAAGTACTGATCGACGCCGTAGCGGCGGCCTGCGGCCAGGAGCTCCTGGGTGCGCACCAGCGCGAGCTGATCCCAGAGGTCATTGGACATGATGTTCTGGCCACCCTCACCCCGGTTTAGAGTGAGCAGAGCCACACGCGCACCCTGGCCACGGGATTCATAGGTGAGCATCCCGCCATCCTCGTCGTCGGGGTGGGCAACAATCATCATCACGCTGGCGCGGGTGGCAAGCTTGCGCAGCGACTGCTGGAGGGCCGGCGCGCCGCAGTCGACACGCAGAGGCTGGTAGTCGGGTGTAGCGGCAATGGCGGTGGCGCTGGGAATCTGGGCCGAAAGAGGGACCGCGGCGAAAAGCATAGCGGCAACGAGGATTAGGGACGGAGTCCGGCAGCAGGTCATAGGCAGTTTGCTAGCTATAGCATATGACAGGATCAAAGTCCGCCTTACCGTATTCTGTGGTGAGAAAGTTGAAGGCCGAGGTTCGCGGTATCCCCCTTCGCGGAAGCGAAAGGAAGGGGCACCCGGTCATTTGCGGAGAGGATGAGCCGGGTGACGAAGAAGGACCAGGGTCTGGTACGCGGGATAGGACTGCCGGGCGCGATCTCGCTCAATATGATCAACATGATCGGGGTGGGTCCGTTTGTGACCCTGCCCTTGATCGTGTTGGCGATGCACGGCCCGCAAGCTATTCTGGGCTGGATCCTGGGCGCAGTGCTGGCGGCGTGCGACGGACTGGTGTGGGCAGAGCTGGGGGCGGCGATGCCCAAGGCGGGCGGCTCCTACGAGTATCTGCGAACCATCTATGGGCCGCGGCGCACAGGACGATTTCTTTCCTTCCTCTATATCTGGCAACTGAGTTTCAGTGCGCCGCTATCGATCGCTTCAGGATGCGTGGGCCTGGCGCAATATGCGGGCTACCTTTGGCCCGCGTTGCGCAAAGTGTATTTCTCCTATCAACTACCTATCCCAGTTCCATTTGTACACACGTTACCGTTAGCCATCCTGCTTGGACCGGGGACCTTGGTTGCCATGCTGTGTTGCGCGATCGCCGCGGGGTTGCTGTATCGCAACATACAGAGCGTGACGCGGTTCTCCGGCTTGCTGTGGTTGGGGGTGATGGGCACCATGCTGACGGTGATTCTCACCGGGCTGCTGCACTTTCATGCGAACCTGGCGTTCCACTTCCCTGCCGGCGCGTTTCAGCTTTCGGGCGGATTCTTTACCGGGCTAGGAGCGGCGTTGCTGATTGCGACTTACGATTACTGGGGGGCCTACAACATATGCTTTTTGGGCGCGGAGGTACGCGACCCAGGTCGGACCATTCCGCGAGCGATTGTGTGGTCCGTGGGACTGGTGGCGGCGCTGTATCTACTGCTGAATACCAGCGTGCTGGGGACGATACCGTGGCAGGAGCTTATTGGCCAGACGGGCGCGAATGCGCGGCTCTCGGTAGCGGCGGTGGTGGTACAGCGAGTGTATGGCACGGTGGCGGGGCGGGTGGTGGCGCTGCTGGTGGTGTGGACGGCGTTCTCTTCTGTATATGCGTTGCTGCTGGGCTATTCGCGAGTGCCCTATGCCGCGGCGCTGGATGATAACTACTTCCGCATCTTCGCGCGGGTACACCCGCGGCATCGCATCCCCAACGTGTCACTGCTGATGCTGGCGGGCGTCTCCATGTTGTTCTGTATGCTGCAACTGGCAGACCTGGTGGCGGCGCTGGTGGTGATACGGATCCTCTTGCAGTTTCTTTTGCAACAGGTGGGCGTGATGGTGCTGCGGCGCACGCAGCCGGAGCTGGAGCGGCCCTTCAGGATCTGGCTCTACCCCTTGCCGCCCGTGGTGGCGATCGCCGGATTTCTTTACATATTGTTCGCGCGGCCACACTTTGCGCGCGAAATATTTTTCGCCATGGTCGTCGTACTGACCGGAACTGCGACTTATATGGTTCGCGCACAGCGGCGAAGGGAATGGCCATTCGCCCAAGAACCAATGCACAAGTGAAGCTTAGTGTTTCTCTTTGGCGCGCTTCTGCTTGGCCCAGCGCAGCTTTTGCGCGGCGGCGATTCTGGCCCGGCCTTCGGGCGAGATAACCCGCTTGCTGCGCAGGGCTCTGGGCTTGGGAGCCACCAATCCGCTCTTACGCGGATTGCGAGCAACCTTGGGCACTGCGGTTCCGGCAACCAGGTCCCGGGCTTCTGTTAAACGGCTAATCTCAGCGTCTATGTGGAGGAGTATCTCTTCGATCGTCATCGCCATTCAGTGTAACTCAACTTACCGTTCAGAGTACAAGGGGGCGAAACAAAGAGAATTTTCAGGCGGCCAAAACGGAACCATAAGACGTTCCCGAAGGGTGTCGCTGCTCACTACTCATGAATTTCTCCATTGGTCAGGGCAAGCAGTCAGAACAAGGCCATGGCCGAATTTGTTGTGTAACGCATGAGCCAGCCGGGTGGCGCGATGCGACTCACACACAGTGCATCGGCAGGGCTGAGGGAGCATCCTCTCCGGCGTCACGGAATTTGCTGCAAGGCGCGGATCAATAGGCATAGGACCTAACCTCGATTGGATGAATCGTCCTGCAGTCTCTTTTGTTCCCTGCTCCAGCGATGACGGGCCAGAATCCATCGCGCGCGGGCGGTTTCCCGATTGAAGTCGAGACCGCAACTCCCACCCGGGCGGCAGTCATGCGCACCGGCACTTGCGAATGGGGGCTCGGGAGACCACGCGAGGGAGCGCTGTTCTGTAGTAAAGACGGCGAGCGCGGCGATGATCTCATCGACAGTGAGGAAGCGGGGGGGAGCGCCCTGCTGCTGCGACGATGGATCGACGGGAACCTCATCCTCGTGATTCTCCATGATTCGGATAACCAAAGGCGGGGAGAGACGCCAGTAAGGCAGGCAAAGGGAGCCGCGGAGAACTCACCCTCGAGCCATGGCTTACTACCTGTGAGCTTGCTGCCAATAGCGCGCGCCGTCAAGAGAGGCCGGAGATAATGATGAGGACTGCGGGAGGGTAAACTAATAGTAACTATTACAGTCTTATTGGTGTTGATTTTGGACTCGATGGCCGTAACCGGGGGAGTAACTTTGAGTTAACTGCCCCTTCCTCCTCAGGATTTTTTCCCACCGACTCTTGCGTGTGGCGATGGACACGTGGCATCTTATAGCAGTTTCGCAATTACCGTGGTCTGACAAAGATCGCGAGGTGTGGTTTTTCCTGGAGAAAAACCACGTAAAGGTCGATCGCTTCGGTCCACAACAATTGCGAACTGCTTTAGCGTTGCCAGGTTCTCTGAACGACACCCGGCATGATGGGCTGCCGCAAGAAGTGACGCCAAGTGAGAGGAATCTATGAGGCGGTACGGGCATAGCACGACATTTCCGAGACTTTGAGCGCGGGTAAGACCGATATCTGGATGCCGGTGTATATCGGTGACTACCTTGCCGATACCATGCATCTAAGTACGGAACAGCATGGCGCCTATCTTCTACTTCTCTTCCACCTCTGGCGCCGTGGAAGCCTGCAAGACGACGATGCCGTCCTGGCGCAGATTACGGGTCTTCCGATAGGTAAATGGAACGTCTGCCGGGCAGTGCTCGCCGAGTTCTTCGAGATCCACGATGGAGCCTGGCACCACAGACGGGTGGAACGGGAAAGAATCAAGGTTTCTGCCAAGCAACAATACAATGCCAACCGAGCCAAGTTAGGCGCCCATAGCAGGTGGAGCAAGGCGGCGCCATCGTCCGCAATGAATGATGCGGACGACTGCGTAAGCAATGCTTCAAGCATTCGAGAAGTGATGCTTGGCGATGCCAAATCACAGTCACAACCAGAATTATTAAAAGCATTTCCCTCTTCGAGGGGAATAGGTGAAAAACGAGCACCGGATGAGCGTCACGTACCCTTTCGCCTCATTCTGGCAGAGTACTGGCGGGCGAAGAATCAAGCTTTCCCTGAGATGCCGTGGCAGGGACGCGATGCCAAGGCGCTCAGTGACTTTCTCGCAGCCAGCCCCAACTTAGACGAAACACAGTTCCGCAAAATGTTAGAGAACCGGGCTAAGTCGGCTGTGGCTCATGGCGACCGCATTTTTCTGTGGATTGCAAACCAGACCCTGACCATGAATTACATGGAGGGCCTGTCAGGGCCAATCCACTTCAGCCAGTACGCGGGCCGGGAAGTAGCCATGGGCGCGGCCCGCAAATGGAGCCTGGATGATATTGCCGGATCAGTCGCCGTGCGCTGTGAGCGCCAGCTGGCGGAGAATGCTTCGCCCTTCGGTGCGCTGCGGCAATCTCAGGTGCTGATCGGATCCTCTGCGCCCGATGGCACGGTGCAGATGATCGCCACCGGGGTTTATAACGACAACGGGAGCGGGATCGCTTGCCAATACGAAACCACCAGCACCCAAGACCTGATGGATGTTTCCATACTGGGCGGCGTCAGCATCAATGCTCTGGGCCAGGGTTCGATGACTGTATCCGTGATGGTGGCACGAACGTACGCTGACTCGCCCCAGTCCCCTGCCAGTAACGGTACCAACGAGATCAAGCTGGCGCCCTTTCCACTGACCCCGGAGAACTGGCGAGGTTACGATGGCGGCGCGAGAGGGCAAAACGAGCGCTTCCGCATGCGCTTTACCAATGGGTCCGTGGCGAATGCCTGGTTTGCGCTCAAGTATTGCAGCCTGTTCACCCGCCCGCTGTTTACCGGCAGGAGCAGCAATGGCGCTTAAGGTCAACCTTGCCCAGATAAACTCCGCCGCCAAGGGAAACAGCGATCTGCGGGAGACGCTGACCGGCATTCATCTCGCTTTGCAGTCTCTTTACGCGCAGACGGGCACGACGCCGCTCAGCAAAATAGACTCGAGTGCCGCTCCCTTCACTTCGCCGCCGGCGCCTTCTCAGCTCGCGGTGACAGGGGCCAATGGGAGCTTCAATATTGCCATCACGACGCCACAGAATGCCTCAGGAGCCACGGCGCCGCGCAACGCAACCAACGCCCCCATTTATCAGGAGCTATCGAGCTCACCCGCGGCCAACTTTGCCTCTGGAGTCACCACCTATCCGATCAGCACGAACACAAGTTATGTACTATCCAACCCCGGCGCGACTCTGTACTGGCGGCTGCGATCGAGTTATAACCAACAAAATTGGACTTGCTACACTGTTCAGCCGGGCGCGGTCAGCTCCGGGCTCATGAGCTCGGCGGCAACGGCGAGCAACCTCTCCCTCAACCAGTCAAACTATGCGACGGTAGACTCGGTCGCCAATGGCAGCACGGCCACGGTGCGGGTTTATGGCTCGGGCGGTGTGGGCACTTCGTGGACTTCCATCCTTGGTAACAGTTCGAAAGTAATTGCGTCCGGCACGATCCTGAACGTGGCATACGCAACCAATGGCTTTGTGGCCTGGGATGGGCAAAAATATCAGCTCAAACCCCAACTGGCACAGACATTCCCTGATACCTGGGTACCGGTAGGCAAGATATCGGTCATCGCTAATGCAAGCGGACTGGCACTGCCGGTGATTCATGCCGTGGTGACCGGCGGCGCAATCGTCGCTTACCAGATCATCAACCCAGGCAACGGGCTCACCGCGGCGCCCACGCTGACCATTACGGATAGCACGGGCAGCGGCGCGACGGCAACGGCCGT
>Ga0302324_100027899_pt1 | contig 10746 bp, 11 predicted proteins | sample Palsa_T0_1_FD_201949 | JGI IMG/M metagenome (GOLD analysis project Ga0302324, IMG submission 201949) | Peat permafrost microbial communities from Stordalen Mire near Abisko, Sweden - Palsa_T0_1 | ecosystem: Environmental > Terrestrial > Soil > Palsa > Peat permafrost | place: Sweden: Abisko...
GGTCATCAAGTTAAACAAGAAACGCGGCAACGTCGTGGTCTCGCGCAAAGAGCTGCTCGAAGAGGAGCAGGTCAACAAGCGCAGCCTGACGCTCGAACACCTCGAAGAAGGCGCGATCCTTACCGGCACGGTGAAAAACCTCACCGACTACGGCGCTTTTGTCGATCTGGGCGGCATCGACGGCCTGCTGCATATCACGGACATGTCGTGGGGTCGCCTTACCCACCCTCGCGACCTGGTCAACGTCGGCGACGAGATCCAGGTCAAGGTACTCAAGTTCGACCGTGAAAAACAGCGTGTTTCGCTTGGCTTCAAGCAGCTCACACCGGATCCCTGGCTGGATGCAGTCGAGCGCTATCCCATTGGCGCCCGGGTGCGCGGCCGGGTACTCAGCGTGACCGACTACGGATCATTTGTCGAGCTGGAGCAGGGCATCGAAGGTCTGGTGCACGTCTCCGAGATGACCTGGTCCAAGCGGATGAAGCATCCTTCGAAGCTGGTCAAGCCGGGCGACGAAGTGGAGACCGTGGTGCTCAGCGTCAATCCCAGCGATCGTCGCATTTCGCTGGGCATGAAACAATTGCTTGAGAACCCATGGGAACACCTTTCTGAGCGTTATCCCGCGGGTACCATTGTGGAAGGCCGGGTGCGCAATCTGACCGACTTTGGCGCCTTCATCGAAATCGAAGACGGCATCGACGGACTGGTACACGTGAGCAACCTGAGCTGGACCAAGCGCGTCAAGCATCCCTCTGAAATTCTCAAGAAGGGCGAGAAAGTGCGCGCCGTGGTCCTTGGGGTTGAAGCGGAGAACCGCCGCCTGTCCCTCGGCATCAAGCAACTTCAGCCGGATGTGTGGGAAACGTTCTTCGCCCAGCATCGCGTCGGCGATGTAGTTAAAGGCAAAGTGCTGCGCACCGCGCAGTTCGGAGCCTTCATTGAGATCGCCGAAGGCGTCGAAGGCCTCTGCCATGTTTCCGAAGCAGCCGATGCCATGGGCCAGCCCATCAAGCTTGAAGCCGGCCAGGAGCATGACTTCAAGATCATCAAGATGAATCAGGATGAGAAGAAGGTGGGCCTTAGCTTGCGGGCAGTGGGCGAAGAAGCCAGCCGGGCTGATGTTGAGGCTTACAAGCAGCCGGTTTCAAGCTCCACCACCACCCTCGGAGATCTGGTCAACTGGAAGCGCCTGGAACACGAATAGAAGCTCACGAGTCGTGTTTCCAGGCGCTTTCGCCTACTTGGTCTCAACCTTTAGATCGAAGCTGAATTGCTTTTTGCTGTCGAAGGAGCTGATGGCCCTGGTCTTGGACTTGTGACCTTTGTACTCTGCCCAGAGTTGGTAATCTACGTCTGAAGCCAGCTGCCCGAAACGGTAGTGTCCATCTGCCTCGGTGATATAGGTCCTCACCTCGAGAGTTTTCTCGTCCTGCAGGTAAACCACCGCATTCGCGAGTGGCTGCCCGTCGGAATTCAACACTGTGCCCTGTACCACGCGCACTGACTGCGCCAAGCTTTGCGCAAAGGTCAGTGGCTGAGTTGCTGCGCACGCCAGCAGCAACAGAATCCCCAAAAGCCTCATTCTTCTTCCTCGTCAGCTACTTCCTCGTCCTCATCCTCGTAGCCCTCTGCGTCTACCTGGGAGAGTTCGAGGGGTTCGGTTGCGACAACTTCGAACTCGGTGCCGCACTCATCGCAGACTACGATGTCGCCTTCTTCAACTTCGTCGGGATCGAAATCGAGAACGCTCTCGCATTCCTGACAAACTGGCATACAGCTCTCCTTTCTCGGAGTATTAAAATGTTTATGGTGACCGCATCGCATAGGCGGCTTGGCTAGTTTCCGGGAGAACACGCCGGACGTCAAGGAACTCCTGCTAGATACTGAAATCGTACCCCGAACCGGCACCGGACGTTAATGCGTTTTCATACGGCGAGATCCCAGCAACGGTGAAAACGCGTTAGTCTTACAAAAGAATCATGGCACGCTTTCCCCGCACCGGTTTCTCCGCCCTTTCCTTCCCGAGCTTTCGCGGGGTTACCAGCCAACTGGTCATTGCCAACGTTGTCGTGTACTTTGTGCTGCTGCTCCTGGAATACGCGGCGCCGCACATGGCGTTGATCATTGTCACCTACTTTTCGCTCACCCCGGCATTGCTGCTTCACGGCTGGCTCTGGCAGCTCGCAACCTACAGCTTCCTGAATCAGGGCGTGCTGCATGTTGCCTTCAACATGCTCACCCTGTGGTTCATCGGCGCATTTCTTGAGACGTCCAAGGGAAGCCGTTGGCTGCTGGAAATTTACTTCCTGTCCGCCATCGGCGGCGGTCTGATCGGCAGCGCCCTCAGCTTTACCCAGATTTTTCATTCCAGCCCGCTTTCCACGACCACCAGTGCAGACGGCGCTCTCTTCGGGTTGCTGGCCGCCTTCGCAGCGCTCTTCGGCGACCTGGAAATGTACATGTTCCCCCTCCCGGTGGCGATCAAAGCCAAGTATCTGGTCATCGTCTACATGCTGATTGAGGTAGCGTTGTTGCTCTCCGGGGGGCCGCCGCTTGCCTACTTCGTCATCCTGAGCGCTGCGTTGATCGGCTTCCTCTTTGCCCGGCGTGCTCCGCGGCGGGGTATGAGCATGGCCTTTAGCGAAGGCCTCTTCAGTCTGCGCAACAACTACTATCGCTGGAAGCGCCGGCGGGTCGCCCGCAAGTTTGAGGTTTACATGCGCAAGCAAAACCGCGACGTCCGCTTCGACAGCGAGGGCCGTTACATCGACCCGGACGAAAAGCGCGATCCCAACGACCGCAAGTGGATGAACTAACTGCAGCTGCGGTTTCTTTTTTGCTCAACCCGTGGTGCGAATATGTAATTCCCTCAGTTGCTGAGGGCTCACCGGCGTCGGCGCATCCACCATTAAGTCAATCGCCTTGGCGGTCTTCGGAAACGCGATGACCTCCCGTAAACTCTGCGCCCCGGCCAGAATCATGGCAATGCGGTCCAACCCCAAAGCGATTCCCCCATGGGGCGGTGTCCCGTAAGTAAGCGCTTCCAGGAAAAACCCAAACCGCGACCGCGCCTCCTCTTCGCTCATGCCTAAAGCGCGAAATATCTCCTGCTGCACATCCTGCCGGTGGATACGAATCGAACCAGACCCCAATTCCAATCCATTCATCGCCAGGTCGTAGTAGCGGGCACGCACCGACGCTGGATCCGAGACCAGCCTCTCCATGTCCTCTTCATGAGGCGAAGTGAAAGGGTGGTGGGCCGGCAGCCAGCGCTGCGACTCCTTATCGAACTCGAACATGGGGAAATCTGTAACCCAGATGGGGCGGAATGCCTCGTCTCCAGCGACCTGCTGGCCAAGGTGGCGCTCCGGAGACTCGACCACCAGATCGGTGATCGCGGAGACCCCATGCCGGTCAGCGTAACGCCGCGCCAACTCCACGCGAAGATTCCCGGCCGCAGAGTAAACACAAATCTCGCGCTCGGAAAGATGGCCCTGGGTCTTGGTATCGCTAGCCTTTACATGGGAGGCGGCATCGCCGGCCACTAGCACCAGCAGATCTTCCGCCGCGCCCTCTGCCCGTGCCGGCACCAGCTCGCGTACCTTCTTCACCGTCTCAGGGAAGCTCTTCTCCAGTCGCTTCCAGTCATCGATCAGCTTCGCGCCCTTGCTGCCGTCGAAGAGCGGCCGGTTGTCGTCGCGCTCTTTGCGCGAAAGCTCTCCGACTTTAGGGATGCACACCACCACCACCGGCTGGGTTGGATCGATGGCCAGCACCTGCAAATCCTCATCGCGGAAAGCCGAGCGAACATCCGTAAGCCCGGGCATCCGCAGGTCCGGCTTGTCGATTCCATAGCGGCGCATCGCCTCGTCGTAGGTAATCCGCGGAAAGGGAGTGGGCAGCACCACACCCACAGCGGCGAAGGCCTCCCGCAAAAATGTCTCGACTACCAGGAAAACGTCTTCCTGTTGCACGAACGACATCTCCAGATCCACTTGGGTAAACTCCGGCTGCCGGTCGGCACGCAGGTCTTCATCGCGGAAGCAGCGAACGATCTGAAAATAGCGATCGAAGCCCGAGATCATCAGGATTTGCTTGAATAACTGTGGCGATTGCGGCAGGGCATAGAAGTGGCCGCCATGCACCCTGCTGGGAACCAGGTAATCGCGTGCGCCTTCCGGGGTCGATCGAGTCATGAACGGGGTCTCAATCTCAAGAAAACCCTGGTTGGACAGGCTCTCCCGTACCGCGCGCGCGATCTTATGGCGGAGTTCGAAATTCCGCTGCATCTGTTGCCGTCGCAGATCGATGTAGCGATACTTCAGCCGCAATTCCTCATTGGCGATGGCCTCTTCGGCCGGCGAAAACGGAGGAACCCTGGAGTCGTTTAACACCAGCAACTCCTTGGCGGCGACCTCAATTTCCCCGGTAGCCATCTTGGGGTTGATCACATCCTGGCCGCGCCGCCGGACGGTACCCACCACGGCCACGACATATTCCGGCCGCACCTGTTCCGCCTTCGCGTGGCCCTCCGGAGTGAGGTCTTTATCGAGCACGATTTGTGTGATCCCGGTTCGGTCGCGCAGATCCAGGAAGATCAGGTTGCCGTGGTCGCGGCGCCGGTTCACCCAACCCATAAGGATGACCCGTTCGCCCGCCTGCTGCGCGCGGAGCTGTCCACAAGTGTGCGTGCGCTGAAGAGTGCCTAGAAAGTCGAGCAATGCGGCTGTCCTAATTTGAAGTTGCAGTGGGAGTGGGGCCGAGAAGAGCGGAGAGCTTCTGGCCGAGTTGGCCTCGGGGAACCTTGGTCTGCTCACCGGAGGCGAAGTGCTTTACCGTCAAGATACCGGAGGCGGCCTCATCCTCGCCGAGAATCACGATCGCGTTCGCCACTTTATTTCCCACCTCGAACGATTTCTTAAGCCGAAACGATCCATCTCCCAGCTCGACCCGCAAGCCATCAGCCCGCAGTTCGCGCGCTAACAGCAATGCAGCAGGGTTCATCCGGTCGCCCAAAGGCGCGATGTAGGCCGCCGCCAGTTGTGGCTTGTGCCTGGCCTGTGCCAGCAAGGTAAGCACCAGGCGGTCTTCGCCCATGGCGAACCCAATCCCCGGAGCTTTGGGGCCGCCGATGGCCTCGGAGAGCCCGTCGTAGCGCCCGCCACCGAGCAGGGCATTCTGGGCCCCCAAATCATCGGAGACGAACTCGAATGTCGTCCGCGTGTAGTAATCCAGTCCGCGCACCAGGCGATGGTCGTGCTCGTAGGGCACTCCGCAAGCGTCGAGGGCGGTGCAAACCGCAGCAAAGTGCTCCTTGGAGCCTTCGTCAAGCGAATCCCAGATGCGGGGCAAGGTGGCAATGATGGGCTGGTCTTCGGGATGCTTGCAATCGAGCACTCGCAGCGGGTTGGTGACCGCTCGCCGCTGGCAGTCCTGGCACATGCGTCCGACCACCGGCTCCAATGCCGTCCGCAGAGCCTGCACATACCGCGGCCGGTCGGTAGCCGAGCCCACGGAGTTGAGTAGCAGCTTCCAGCCGGTAATCCCCAGCTCTCCGAGCAAGGTGGCCAGCATTTCCAGCACTTCCGCGTCGCGCAGTGGCGACTCGCTGCCTGCGCTGGGTGGTCCAATCACCTCGGCGCCGATTTGATAGAACTGCCGGTAGCGGCCCTTTTGTGGCCGTTCGCGGCGGAACTGGGCCCCGATGTAGTAGAGCTTCTGCAATTGGCCGGTCTCGCCCAGCTGGTGCTCAATGTAGGCGCGAACCACGCCCGCGGTATTCTCCGGCCGCAGGGTCAGCGACTGTGCTGATTCCGCATCCGGAGTAAAGGTGTACATCTCTTTGGAAACGATATCGGTTTCTTCGCCCACTCCGCGGGCGAAGAGCTGAGTGTCTTCCAGAATGGGAGTGCGAATTTCACCAAACGAGTAGCGCTCGAACACGCGCCGCGCCGTAGTGTCGATGTGATTCCACAGTTCGGTTTCCGGTGGCAGCAGGTCCCGGGTCCCCCGGACAGCTTGCAAAATGCTCATAAGTGCTGAAGTATCCAACTATTACCAGAATACAGGCGCGCTCCGATGAGTTCCACCCAAGTAGTCGCGCAGGGAGTTTGCGCCACAAACCGATCCTGAGGTAATCGGACGGGTGCCCCAGGTTCGCCGAAGCGTACCTGGGCCGAAAACGAAGGGCGCAGCCCTACGATCGCTTTCTTTAGATTGACGAACAAATCCCATGTCCGAATCAGCCTTACCACTTCTCTCGTTCCTTGAGGTAGTTCGCCGTGTAGTCCAAATAATTCCGCGCGTACTGCAAGATCGACTCGCGATCTTTAGGATCCAGCCGCCGCCGCTCCTTCGCCGGCACACCCGCCCAAAGCGAATTTGCCGCAACCACCGTGTTCTCCGTGATCACCGCGCCCGCAGCAATAATCGATCCCTCGCCGATTCTTACATTATTAAGAACCACAGCACCCATCCCAATGAGGCATGCATCTTCAATCGTGCAACCATGCACCGTCGCATTGTGCCCGATCGTGACCCAATCCCCAACCACGACCGGATGTCTATACCGCATGCCGTGCAACACGGCGCAATCCTGCACGTTGCTGTTCGCGCCCACGCGAATGGAATGCACATCGCCGCGCAAGACTGCATTCATCCACACGCTGGCGTGTTCGCCCAGCTCCACTTGCCCAATAATCTGTGCGGAAACATCTATGTAGCACGACCCGGGGATCACCGGGCTATAACCTAGATACGACCTGACCATGCGGAAATTCCTTGTGGGTAACGCTGATTAAGCTTGACTCCATACCTAAAAGGTAACGTAAGCTTATAGAACCCAATTGGGATGTTTGGAGGTGTGGTTCATTTGGCAGAGGTTCGCGTGCAGGAAGGCGAGCCGCTTGAAAATGCATTGCGCCGGTTTAAGCGCAAGGTTCAGCAAGAAGACATTATTAAGGAAGTGAAGCGTCACTCCTTCTACCTGAAACCTGGCGAGCGCCGTCGAGTAAAAGAAGCACTGGCGCGCAAGCGGAATCGTAAGAAGGCAAGAAAAGAGCAGGACTAGCCCTGCAAATGCCGGCTTAACGTTGTTAATCCACTGATACGTTAGGCCGGCAATCCCGTACTCTTCAAGAATTCGTAAAGGTTTGGCACCATTTCCCCTCTCATTCCCGGGTTTGGCGAATGCGAGGAAAGTTGTCGAATTACAGACGAAGTAGCTGGTTGGTGAGACGATGCCAATCCGGCCTTTGTCGACGGAATACTGAAAAATTCCAAGGCATGCTCGGGGGGACGTGTAATGGACTTCATCGACAAGATACTGAAATGTTCTGATTGCGGTAACGACTTTGTCTTTACCGCCGGCGAACAACTGTTCTTTCACGATAAGCAGTTCAAGAACGATCCAAAGCGTTGCAAACAGTGCAAAATCAAGCGTGTAGCCGGAACGGGCAGTGGCGTACGCACAGAAACCCGGACAGTCTGTTCGGAGTGCGCCACCGAAACTACCGTACCCTTCAAACCCACACAAGGTCGTCCCGTGCTCTGTAGGTCATGCTTCCAGCAGCGACGGCCCCCGGTTCCAGCCACAGTAGCAGCCAGCGCAGCTTCCTAAGCCAGGAAAGCCCGCGCTCCAGGCAGTACCTCTCCAGTGAACGCAAGTTTCGGAGAGGTACTGTGGGGCGTGCCTTAGTTCGCGGCTGCGGGCTTGCGTGCCGCAGTTCGTCCGGCCGCCTTCGCAGGTGTGCTCGCGGGCGCACTCATTTTCTGCGCCAACACTTTCTGCTTCTTGTCTTCGTGGGTGACGAGGAGCGCCTCGATCTGGCGCAGAAGATTCATGATGTTCATCGGCTTGACCAGCATCTCGTCCATGCCCTCGTCTCGCCATTCAGAGCCCGGAACCGGGAAGGCTGTCAGCATGGCCACCGCCGGCTGATACGAAGCTTGCTTCGCTGCCCGGACCACTTCGAGCCCGGCTGACTCGTTTTCCATCCGCATGTCGGTGATCACCATGTGGAAGGTACTGGCTCGCAGCTTGGACCGGGCTTCGCGAGCAGAAGCTGCCGTTTCCACTTCGAAGTCGTTCATTTCCAGAACGGCTTTGAGGGTCAGCAGAATTGCAAGCTCGTCATCTACCAAAAGAATGCGACGTTTCATGGGAAAAAACTCCAGATTACAAAAGCAGTAGGTCTACGGGGGGAATCTGTCGCCTGATCGGATCCTACCTGAAATAGCGTTTCTTTGAGCGGGCATCCATTCTTGATTAGACTGGCAACGTGGCAGAATACCACGTTGAGAACTTCGGATGTCGAGCCAGCCGGGCGGATGGCGAAATCATAAGCGCCGAGTTGCGCCATCGCGGGTTGACCCCGGCTTTGAGCCCCAGCCGGGCCGATGTGATCATCGCCAACACCTGCAGTGTGACCGCGCAGGCGGATCGCACCGCCCGTGCCTTCATGCGCAGAATGCACCGCGAAAACCCCACCGCGCGCATCCTTGTCACCGGTTGCTACGCTCAGCGGGCGCCCCAGGAGGTCGCGGCGCTGCCCGGCGTCCACGCGGTAGTCGGCAACAGTCATAAAGCTCTGGTTGCAGAGATAGCCCAGCGGGCGGCAGACTTCGTGCCCCTGACCGCACTCTTGGTCGATGACACCTTTGCCCATTCCGAACTGTCCATGCCTCAAGGAGGCTGGTGTCCGGACGGCGGCGGCCAAACGCGCCCCAATCTCAAAGTGCAGGATGGCTGTGGGAACCGCTGCTCCTTCTGCATCATTCCCACCACCCGCGGCCACAGCCGCTCTCTCCCGCTGGAGGCCTGTCTGCACAGCGTGCAGGCTTTTGCAGACGGTGGCGGTACCGAGTTGGTGCTCTCCGGCATCAATCTGGGACGTTGGGGTCGGGACCTCAAGCCGCAACGCACGCTGGAAGAGCTGGTGAGTGAAATTCTGAGCCAAACCTCCTTGCCGCGCCTGCGTCTCAGCTCTATCGAGCCGATGGATTGGACGCCGCCATTGCTGGCGCTCTTCCGCGGCTCATCGGCTGGACGCTTGGCGCGCCACGCCCATCTGCCTTTGCAATCGGGCTCGGACGCCATTCTCCGCGCCATGCATCGCCGTTATCGTCCTTGGCACTATGCTGAGAAACTGCGCCTCATTCGCGAAAGCATGCCGGACGCCGCCATCGGCGCGGATGTCATGGTGGGCTTTCCCGGCGAGACCGAAGCCTTATTTGAGGAGAGTTTCGCGTTTATCGCGGCCCAGCCCTTCACGTACCTGCACCTGTTTCCTTTTTCCCCGCGTCCCGGAACCCAGGCGTGGCAGCTCGCGCAGCAATACCCCGTAGCGCCCCGGGTGGTGGCGGAGCGCAGCGGACGGTTGCGGGAATTGATGGCGACCAGGAATCTTGTCTTCCGCCAGAGTTTCCTGGGGCGCGAACTACCCGCGGTCACTTTGCACACTCCGCGAGGCTTGATGACCAGGGCTCTCACCGACAATTTTCTTGAAGTGCTTCTGGATGCCCACCTGCCCGCCAACCAGAGTGTGCGGGTGCTGGTCAGCGGTCTTGAGGACGACGGTTTGACCGGTCGCCTGGCTGCGTGACCGAAGGTTGAGAGAGTTCTTCCGGACCGTGTCCTGAAATGCTATGCTTTATTTGAGGGGCCTTGCGTCTCTCGTTCCCGGAGGAAACCATCGATAAGCGTTCGGCCAAGTCTTTCATCCGCATTAACGACAGAATTCGCGCGCGTGAAATCCGCGTCATCGACGAAAACGGTGAACAGCTCGGAATTCTGCCTCCCTTCGAAGCTCTCAAAATAGCCCGCGAGCGTGGCCTGGATCTGGTGGAAGTTTCGCCCACCGCGCAACCGCCCGTCTGCCGCATTCAGGACTACGGCAAGTTCCTCTACGAGAAGGACAAGAGCGACCGCGCCGCGCGCAAGAAGCAGAAGGTCATCGTAGTCAAGGAAGTCAAATTTTCCGTGACCGTTGATGAACATGATTACCAGACCAAGAAAAACCAGGCAGTTCGCTTCCTGGGCGAAGGCGACAAGGTAAAGGCCTCGTTGCGCTTCAAAGGTCGCCAGATGGCGCACCGCGAGCTGGGCTACGCCATCATCAACCGCCTCATTCAGGACATGGGAGATGCCGGCATCGTCGAGTTCATGCCCCGCATGGAAGGCACCACGCTGCACGCCATCCTCGCCCCCGGCAAGAAAGCCGAGCCACCCAAGAAGCCAGCCGCGCCCAAACCACCGGCACCCGGCCTGGTAGGTCAGCAACACCCCCAATCCGCCCAATCCTAAGCGGAGGGACCTGCAGTCGCTCCCGTAACCCCAGTGTCGGTAAGAATCGAAGGGTGCCCCAGGTCTCGCTTTTGAGACCTGGGATCCTTGCAAATGGACCCAAATTGAAATCCCAGCCGTCTCAAAATCAGTCCCGCAGGGACGGCTGAAAGCTACTCAGGATGCGATCTGCGGTGTTCCTATCTCGAATATCACGCGATCAAGAATTCCCGATCCGCTCCCCGAATCCACGACCATTTCTGGGTAGCTTTTTCAGCCGTCACTCCCCCCAACGAAGCCCCCAGAGTAGCGTCACCGTCCGTACTCCCGTATAATCACCACAGTTATCAACCCGAAGCAAGCAGGAAAACCATGCCCAAATTAAAGACCCACAAGGGCGCGGCCAAGCGCTTCAAGAAGACCGGTACGGGGAAAATTCTCCGCGGTCAAACCAAGAAGCGTCA
>Ga0302324_100027909_pt1 | contig 10744 bp, 7 predicted proteins | sample Palsa_T0_1_FD_201949 | JGI IMG/M metagenome (GOLD analysis project Ga0302324, IMG submission 201949) | Peat permafrost microbial communities from Stordalen Mire near Abisko, Sweden - Palsa_T0_1 | ecosystem: Environmental > Terrestrial > Soil > Palsa > Peat permafrost | place: Sweden: Abisko...
CTTCGATGGGCTGGATGTGGATCCGGTCAGCAGCGTGAAGGCGCCGGCGCAGGTGATGGATCTGTCCGATGCGGGGTTGAGCATCATCACGGAGCAGATGCAGGTTCTGCACGATCCGGACCAGATTCTGGCGGCTGCGGAGAGCGCAATCAAGGGGCATCCGGGTGTGGGCCGCGTGAATACTTTTCCCAAGATGCTGCTCAACGAGACGATGGGGCTGAATAACGGGACTCCCCCGCTGGCTCTGGTTCCGGTGGACGCGCATCTGGAGAGCTGGGCTCGGGCGGTGCTGCTTGGGCCGGCGCACCCTTCGCTGGACGCGGCGCTGCGGCCGGAGGCGGTACGGGCGCTCGAATATTTCCAATCGGAGGGGAATGTCAGCCTGCTGCGCACGCTGCTGAACGATCCGGCGAATGTGACGCAGGCGGCGGAGTTCAACCTGGGGGTTGAGGTGCGGACCTATCCGGTGAGGCAGGAGGCGTATACGGTTCTGAAGGCATGGAAGGTCGACGCGGTCGAGCCGTTGACGCGGGAAGAGAAGTCGATGCCGGAGGCGGTGCGGACGGCTTCGCTGTCGGACCGGACGGGCATGATCGGACAGACCGAGATCAAGAAGCTGGCGCGGTTCGAGAATTTAGAACGGCTGGATTTGCGCAACGATCATCTGACGGCGCAGGCGTACCAGGCTCTGCCGCGGCTGGGAAATCTGAGGGCGCTGGGGCTTGCGGGGTCAAACATCAACGACGGCAAGCTGGCTGACCTGGCGGCGCTGGAGCACCTGGAGGCGCTCGATCTGACCGCAACGGCGATTACCGACGCGGGACTGCAGAAGCTGGTGACGCTGCCGGAACTGAAGAGCCTGAACCTCACGCGGACGAAGGTTACGGCGGGTGGGATTAAGCAGATGCAGAAGCAGCGGCCGGATGTGATGATCGAGTATCGATAATTCTGGCGTTGAAACGCGATGAGTCTGGTAGATTCGAGGTCATGCGAAGGCGTTCGCTGGTTGCGGGGATTGGCTTCTGGGCGTTGCTGACGGCGCATTGCTTGGCAGTTTTCACTGTTCGCCGCCCGCTGGAGGAGACGGCGAAGGCTCCAGTGCTTGCGACCTGCGTGGTGGAGGGGATCGATCCCGCCCTTGTGACGGCCAGTCCCCGGCAGGGTTGGGTCCGCGTGACGGGGCGGCTTAAAGTGTTGCGGAGTTTTCCGCAGTCGGTGCTGCGGGAGGGCGAGGAGATCCGCCTGGACTATTATGACTTTCCGGATGCAGCTTTCGTTCGGGGCAGCCCTGACCTGCCCTACCTGAAGGTGGGGGATGTGGTGGTGCTGCCGCTCCGGCAAAATGCGAATCCGGAGACCGATTCGTGGCGGCTGCTGCAGGACGTGGGGGAGGGGGTGGTGATACCGGCGGTACGGCGGGGTCCACCATTCGCAGGCGAGATCAAGAGCGGTATGGACTTCGTTTTGCGGGAGGTGGCCTCATCGCTGAGCGGGGGAACGAGGGCGGAGGCGTTCGCGGAGGCTTATTATCTTTCAGTTCAGTTCTACCCGTCCCCTCAGAAGAGGGAAGAGTTTGCGCCTGAGCTGATGAGGTTGCTCGAATCGGCGGTTGGAGCGGATCGGGACCGCTGGTCGCTGATTGCGGCGGCTCTTGCGAGTTCGCTTCCTTCGCCGCGGCCTACGATCGCTGCATACTATTCCGGGTCGCTGCCGGCGGGAATGCACGCTTATTCCGGCCCACTGTTGACCCCCGCGCTCCAACGAATGGGGAGTTGGGACGAGGCTAAAGGGAGGCTGATTCATCAACTGCTCGAATATTCCGACTTAGGGATAGCTTCGTGGGGTGTTGGAATCACGCTGGGGGAGTTCGCACAGGAGCCGGGAGTTGCTCGTTAACTGAGGGAAAAGTTGAAGGAGACGCTGGCGCGATTGCCGGAGACGGTGCCGGGGGTTCGGTGATCTGGTGAGAGAGAACAGGCAACGGCACGTTTTATGAGCTGAGAGCTAGAGACAGCTATCAGCAGAGAGCTTGAAACAGACAACGGCGGTCGAACCGTAGGCACCATGCCGACGATGTAGCCTCGTCGAGGATGGGGCACCCGTTACCAGGTTTTGGTCCAGATTTGGAGGATGGGGTAGCGGTTGACGGCAGAGGGTTGGTAGTTGGAACGGCTGATCCACCAGGTGAGACGGGCGTTGGAGTCGGCGGCGAAGGTGGGGTCGGCGGCGAGTTTGGCGTTGAATTCGGCGAGGAGTTCGGGGTGCTCTTCGGCGACTTTGGTGGCGATGGGGACGCTGAGGTAGGGATTGGCGCCGATGCGGCCCATCTGCTGAAAGATGGAGGCGGCAAAGCCGATGCGGATGAGGGCGTCGGGCGCGGCGGGGTGGAGCAGCGCCATGATGAGGCGGGCGCGGGGCTGGTTGAGGGGGACGTACCAGGAGCCGGCGGGGACTTCGATGCGCTCCTTGACGGGGGTCATGGTGTAGTCCATCAGGGTGCCGACTTCGACGGCGCTCACGGATTTGATGTCGGAGAAACGCCAGGTTTCGAATTCCTGATCGAGGGGTTTGGCGGTTTTCTCCATGACGACGCCGTGGAGTTCGAGCTCGTCGTGGATGTCTTTCCATTCAGCGGGGACGAGGAAGCCGAGGGGGATTTGGGCGGAGGCGGTGGTGTCGATGGTGTCGTGCATGGCGACGGTGAAGTCGTCCTTTTCGGCGGTGTAGCGGGTGACGTCGCCGCCGGTGATCTCGGATTTGAAGGTTCCGGTCTTGAGCGAGTGGTAGGGGATGGGGTGGGAGCCGGCACCGGTCTTGCCGGCGAGGTAGATGGCGGGGGCGGTGCGGTCGCCGGCCATGGCGGCGTATTTGGCGTCCGAGGCGCGGATGGCGGAGCGGAGGCTCTGGGGGTCTTCGGTGACGATGTCGATGGAGTGGACCATGATGTCGTAGTTGGCCCAGGCACGGGTTTTAGGGGATTTGAGGGAGTGGGTTTCGACCAGCAGGCAGGGACGGTTGAGGGCGGCGGTGTAGAGATGGGAGTAGCGGGGGGAGAAGACTTCGACCATGAAGTCCCGGGTTCCTGTCGAACCCACCACAGGCAATGAAACTGAGGGTGGGGCACCCGGGCCACGGCCGCCGCCACCAGGTCCGCCGCCGCCGGGGCCGCGGAGTGCGCCGTAGGGCGAGACGAGATGGCCGGAGGCTTGCATGCGCTTGTCGAGCTCGGGGATGTAGCGGTCGGTGATCCAGGCGGCGGTGGGAGCGCCGATGTCGGCGTGGTGGGCCATGTCCCAGGTGACGTCGTACTGGTAGTCGGCGCCGTCGGTGACGTGGTTGTCGAACATGAAGTCGGGGAGCCAGGCGTGATAGAGGTGGAGGAAGGCCTGCATTTCGGGGGTCTGGCCCTTGATGTAGTCGCGGTTGAGGTTGAGCTGCTGGGCCTGGGCGCGGGTTCCGGTGATGTCTGGGCCGTTCTGGTTGGCGCGGTTGAAGGGGCTGCGGGACTCGTGGCCGTCGACGTTGAAGACGGGCATGACGAGGAAGATGGCGGAGTCGAGCCACTTGGCGCGAGTTTTCTTTATGACCATGTCGCGGACCAGCATAAGGGCGGTGTCTTTGCCCTCGATCTCGCCGGAGTGGATGCCGGACTGGATGAGGATGACGGCTTTATTGGTTTTGGCGGCGGCGTTGGGGGTGAAGGCTTTGTCGGAAGACACGATGAGCAGGTACATGGGCCGGCCCTGGGCGGTGGTGCCGAACTGGATCATTTTGACCTGGGGGGACAGGGCTTCGAGGCTGAGCATGATGCGGATGGCTTCGTCGTAGGCGGCGGTCTTTTGCCAGCCGGACTTTTCGCCGGTGGTGATGAGGTCGGCGGGGGCTCCGGCGGTGGAGTCGGCGAGGGTCTGGGCGGCGGCAGCCATGGGAGGCTCGTACATGGAGTGGGGGGCGAGGGGGTTTTGCTGGGCGGCAACTGGGATAGCGAGGGCAAGGGAAAAGCAGAGGACGGACAGGCGCATGGAGGTATCTCCTGGGGCGGTTATTTCAGGGATGAAGACAGGATACGACAGCCAGCACAGAAGCTGGTCCTCTTCGAGGATGACAAGCAAGAACGGTAAGGACCAAAGCCAAAGCAGGCAAAGGCCTGAGGTACCGGAAAGAGGAGAACTATTGAGAACTATTGAGCGGCCATTTATTGCCTTCGGTGGGGAGTGGTGGTAGTTTGTTGGAACGCTCCACTAGTGGCTGCGCGATATCGCACGCGGCAGCACTACACTTCTATTCGAGTGAGGTCTCCATGCGCGGTTCCTCATTTGCCGGTCTCACGCTTCTGACGATTCTTACGGGGAGCGGCTTGTGCCAGTCGAAGCTTCCAGTTCAGCAGGCGATTGAAGCCCAGTTTCCGGTGACGAAGCCGACGGCCGACCATAAGGATATGGTGACGGCAGGGGCGGTGATCGATCTGCAGAAAGACAACATGGTGATGTATGCCGTGACCGCGCCGCTGGCTTCGACCGGGACATATAAGGATGGCAGGTTTGAGTATGGCGGGTTCTCGAAATTTACGGCGCTTAAGAATAAGCAGGCGGGCGCGACCAGGACGTTCGTGGCGGGGGAGAAGTTCTGGCTGATCGGCGTGGTGGTGAATGACGATGGGGTGGTGCTGGAGTTTCTGTCGGATCCGATCAGCGACGTTCGCTACAAAGGGTTTGTGAAGTATCCGTTTCCGGCGAAGGGCTCGATTCCGGCTGCAGACGTAGTGGTGGCACAGATTAAGGAGTCGATCAAAGCGGAACCGATGGAAGGGAAAGAGTCCGCGGCGGCAGCTCCGGCCGCGCCAGCACCGCCGCCTGCGCCGCCTGCGCCGGCGATGGCGGATATACCGCCGCCTCCGCCACCGACGGATGCGCCTCCCGCGACTCCGAAGACGATTTCTCTGGGGCAGACGAAGGATCAGGTGACGGCGATGTTCGGACCGCCCACGAAGGTGGTGACCACGCCGACGAAAGAGATCGATTACTACCCTGACATGAAGGTGACGTTCGTGAAGGGGAAGGTTACAGACGTGCAGTAAAGCGCAACAAGCAATAACGAAATACAGGGGTCCTTCGCTCCGCTCAGGAATGACGTAATTTTCTCGCGGGTACGGCGACCCAGATCGTGCTTTACCGAAGTTTGAGGAGAAAAATCATGGAACTCCGCCGCAGTCTGCTCTCCCGCTATCTTTTGCCGGCTGTTGTTGTGCTGGCCACGCTGCCGACTGCCGGTCTGGGAACGGCGACGAGCCAGACCACCCCGCCGGTGAAGAAGCCTGTGCCGGCGCCGGCCAAACCAGCGGCTACGCCAGCCAAACCCGCGGCTCCGGCAGCGGGCGGGACGACGGCGGCGCATCCGACCACGACGACGAGTGCGACGCATCCAACGACGACGACTGCAACCAAGACGACCACCACCACGACGACGACCAAAACAACGACGACGGCGACACGTCCGGCGGGGACTGCGGCTGGCACGCGGCCGGGTGGTCCTGCTGGGGCGACGCGGCCGGGCGGACCGGCTGGCGGCGCGCGTCCGGGCGGCGGGGTTGCGGGCGTGCATAGCGGGCCGATGGCGCATGGGGGTCCGGTGGGATCGCACGACCGGGTTTCGCCTAACGGGAATGCGATGCGGGTGCGGGCCAACGGACGGCCGGCGGATTTCCACGATGCGCGGCGAGGCATGGACATTCACCACAATCTGGGCGGCGGGCGGCGGGTGGTGATGGAGCGGCACGACGGTTCGCGGCTGTATTACGAGCGCGGACGGCCGGGCTACATCTCGCACCCGTACATGTACCACGGGCATGAGTACGCGCGGCGGTCGTACTACTACAACGGCCGGTACTATGACCGGTTCTACAATCACTACGCGTTTCGCGGAGTGTATCTGGATGTGTACGCGCCGGTGCGGTTCTATGGGGTTGGGTTCTATGGGTGGGCGTACAACCCGTGGGTTGCGCCGGTTCCGTATGCGTGGGGGTTCATGGCGGCTCCGTGGTACGGGTACTACGGGGCGTACTGGACGCCGTATCCGGTGTATGCGGCTCCGTCGCTGTGGCTGACGGATTATTTGATTTCGCAGTCGCTGCAGGCGTCGTATGAGGCGCGGATGGCGGCGCAGGCGCAGGCCAATGCCGATGCGATGGCGGCGGGGGGCGCGCCGCCGGCTCCGCTGACGCCGGAGACGAAGCAGATGATCGCAGACGAGGTCAGGCGGCAGGTGGCGCTCGAGAACCAGGAGGCGCAGGCCAACGCGCAGCAGCAGGAGGCCTCGGCGGGTGGCAGCAGCATTGAGCGCATGCTGAGCGACGGCAAGCCGCATGTGTTCGTGGCGGGCAAGGAGCTCGACGTTGTGGATGAGACGGGAGCGGAGTGCGCGGTGACGGACGGCGATGTGCTGAGCCTGACGGCTGCGCCGGCTCCGAGTGCGACGACGGCGAATGTGATGGTGATGTCGAGCAAGGGTGGCCTGGAGTGCCACAACCACGCGATGGTGGCGGTCTCGTTTGAGGATTTGCAGGACATGCAGAATCACATGCGGGAGACGATCGACGCGGGCCTGGGCGAGTTGCAGGCGAAGCAGGGGCAGGGCGGGTTGCCGGCGGCTCCGGCATCGGCACTGACTCCACCGGCGACGGCACTCGTGGCGCAGGGTGCGCCTCCGCCTGATCCGGCTGGCGCGAAGGATCTGGAGGCGCAGGCGCAGGAGGCAGATAAGTCGGAGCAGGAGGTCGCGGCGGATACGGCGCACGCAAGCGGGCCATCGGATCCTTCGATGAGTTCGCCGAGTTCGGGGGGTGGGGGTGGCGCTCCGGCTGCGCCGACGCAGACGGTGACGGTGACGCTGGGGATGTCGACGACCGATGTAACGGCGGCGATGGGCCAGCCGACGAAGATCCTGAATCTGGGGACGAAAGTGGTGTACGTGTACCCGGATATCAAGGTGACGTTCAAAGGCGGGAAGGTCACGGACGTGGAGTGATCCGGCGGCAGGTCCTGATTGGGACGATGGCTTGCGAAGGTGAAAGGTGGGTTACCCTTTCAATCGGTCAAAGGCTATACGCGAGCGGATGCCTGGGCTCGTAAAGCATCTTGTCGTCCGCGCCGGGTACGGCCATCATGATCACGAGTCCGTACCCGTGATCCTGAACCTCGCCGCGGAACTCGGCTCCTTTGCCGTGCAGTTCAGCGACCGTGCTTGAGATGTCGTCGCACATCAGGGAGATCTGATGGTGGCGCGGCGATTCGTAGGTCTTGCCATCGTAGACGCTGTGGGTGGGGTGCACGCCCATCTCACTCCGCCCGCTATTGAAGATCAGCCAACCCGCGCCCCCACCCGCCGTATCCTCGACGTAGGGCCAGCCGAGGACGTCGCGCAGGAATGCGCGGGTTGCGGGGGCATCGTCGGAATAGATGAGGGTGTGGATGCTGGTGATCATGGGACTGAACTCTTGAAATCAGCTGAAATTGTACTATTTTTTCGGTCGATTGCCGATCTGGGGAAGGTCTGAACAATTCCATAAGCATTCCCTCAGCGGCTAAAGCCGGGTTGATTCTGCGCCACTTACGGCGGGAGTGAACTCCCGCCCTTTCAAAGCGTGGAGTTATTCAGGGGTTCCCTGGAAGCCGTTGGTCGCACTGGGGATCGAAATTGGGGCGCTGCCGAATCTGCGTGGAGTGAGCAAAACGGGACGAAAGTTCTGTATGATGGGCGGCAGACCCTCCGGGAGAAAGTGCCTGGGGTTTGTGATTGCGCCGGATGCAGCCGCGCGCTGAATTGCTGAACGACAGCTCTGTGAAGTGCCTCGAACGTTGAAGGACGGCTTCCATGAGCGTGCACCTCGTCAATCCGAGCGACAATTCTTTTGGTACGGCGGTAATTACACCGCGCTGGCTGTTTGTGCTGGCGGCGGCGACGCCCAGGTCGGTGGGCGACCCGGTGCTGGTGGATGAGTCGCTGGAGGCGATCGATCCGGAGACGATCGCGGCGGGGGATATCGTCGGGATCAGCGTGCATACGGGCAATGCGCTGCGGGGCTATGAGGTGGGGCGGATCGCGAGGGCGCGCGGGGCATGGGTGGTGTTTGGGGGGATTCACGCGACGCTGTATCCGGAGGAGGCGCTGGAGCGGGGCGAGGGACATGCGGTCGTAAAGGGCGATGGGGATGTGGTGTGGGGGCAGGCGGTGGCGGATTGCCTCGCCGGGGCGCCGAAGCGGATTTACGAGGGTGGACGGATTGAGGGGAACGAGTTTCTGGCGGCGCGGTGGGACCTGATTCCGCCGCAGAAGTATATGTGGGCTTCGGTGCAGACGATTCGGGGGTGTCCGAAGCACTGCTCGTTCTGCAGCGTGTGGCGGACGGATGGGCAGAAGCCGAGGCAGAGGCAGTTTCAGAGCGTGATCGACGAGATTGTGGATTTGCGGCGGATTGGCTTCCGCTACATCGCGCTGGCGGACGACAATTTTTATCCGGTGACGCTGACGGATTTGCGGCTGGCGCGGGAGCAGAACAATCAGCACAAAGTGGATGAGCTGATGGCAATCCGGACGGAGCGGTTTCAGTTGATGGCAGAGCTGGCGAAGCTGCCAAAAGATATGGTGTTCTTTACCCAGATCACGATGGAGGCGGCCGAGGATACGGAGTATCTGGACGCGATGCGGCGGGCGAATATCAAGGGGGCGCTGGTGGGGGTGGAGGCGGTGACGCCGGAGGGATTGAAGGCGGTGTTCAAGGACTTCAACTACTCGGGCGACGCGCTGGCGCGGCAGTTGCAGCGGTTTCGCGAGCACGGGGTGCATGTGCTGGGGTCGTTTATCTTCGGGCTGCCGACGGACAGGCCGGCGACGTTCGACGCGACGGTGGAACTGGCGCTGAAGGCGGGGGTGACGTTCGCGCAGTTCGTGATGATGACGCCGTTTCCGGGGACGGTGGACTTTGTGCGCTGGGAGAAGGAACAGGCGTTGGCGCCGACGCTGGTGGACGGTGTGCCGATTACGCGCTACTGGCTGATCCCGATTGCGAAGCGGCCGAAGATGTTTACGCCGCATCCGACGATGTCGTCGGACGAGATACGGGAGCGGACACAGCGGGTTTGGGACCGGTTTTATGAGTGGGGGCCGATCTGGAAGAGGTCGGCGTGTACGCCGAATCTGCGGGCGCGGGTGGCGTTTATGCTGCTGTCGAAGCTCTACCGGCAGATGTATGCGGGGACGGGGATTTCGACGGATTCGGCGCGGCGGAAGAAGTCGAAAAAGACGGCGAGGTGGATTGCGGCGCAGACGCGGAAGCTGTTTCAGGCGAAGCCGATGCCGGAGTTGGAGAGTCCGGTGTGGGAGTTGGGCTATGTGGCGCGCAAGGGGCCTGGGGCGATTGCGGAGGCGGCGTTCAAGGTGCTGCCGGGGTAGAGGACTATCCCGGCAATATGGTGCAAAGTTCGTGGTCTAAAAGAGTTAGCTGCGTACCGGCGGGTTGGCGGCCATGCACCATTTATAGGGCACCCACTTTTGCGAGTGTGGTTCCCACTCATCGCAAAAGCGCGATGAATGGGGCACGGATTTGTGGGGTGTGGGAGGGAGGACGGCACCCATTTTGCTAGCGGGTGCGATCGGCGGCGCGCTTTTCGAGGCGGTCGAGTTCGGCGAAGATTTCGGCGACGGTGATGGCGATGGCTGTTCCGGCTACGATGAGACGGTCGGAGACGGGGTGCGGCTTGCCGTCGGGCCCGGCAGCGTAGGCCTTTCGACGCCAGGGATCGACGACCCAGGAACTCTTGACGCCCATGGCGGCATAGTCGAGGGTGCGCTTGGCGATCTCGCGCAGAGTGTCTTTGCTGGAGAGGATTTCAACGCACAGCAGGGGTGGCGTGCGGACGATGCGGGAGTCAGGGTTGGGCAGAGCAGCGAGCATGATGTCGGGGACCCGAAAGTTGCCGTGCCGGACCTGAATACGTTGCTCTGTGATGACGTCGATATTCCATTCGTCTTCGTGGAGCCGAAAGAAGAATGCGAAGAACGTTTGCAGACGGCCGTGCGGCGTTTCGCCCCTGTTTCTCTCCAGGACCTCGCCGTCGATGTAGTCGCAGTCTGGACGATAGACCGTGCGCAAATACTCTTCGACAGGGATGAGAACCGGGGTTGTTGTCATCGGAGCCTCCGTTGGAGATAGGATACACCGCATTATCGCGCTCATTGAGCGAGGACGGTCGTTTGCTGGCCGCAAACGATACCGCCACCCTTTCCGATAAAGCCGGAAGGGATGGGGCACCCGGATGTGCAGGTCTGGACCGTTTGGCTTAGGATGTTGCGGATGAAAAGAGCTGCGTTTTTGGGTTTCGTTTTGGCTTTATTCGGTTGTGCTGCGTTGCGGGCGCAGCAGACGACGATGCTGCTGTGGCCGGATGGCAATCCTGAGGCGTCACGGGTGACGGGGCCGGAGTACGATCCGACGGCGGCGGAGAACCATATGGTTTCGGGCAAGCCGTCGGTACGGATTACGAATGTGAGCAAGCCGAATCTGACGGTGTATCCGGCTCCGGCAAGCAAGAACACAGGGGCGGCGGCGCTGGTATTTCCGGGCGGCGGATATGTGCGGCTGTCGATGGAGCTGGAAGGGACGGAGGTGTGCGACTGGCTCAACTCGATCGGGATGACGTGCGTGCTGGTGAAGTACCGGGTGCCCGAGACGGAGCATTATCCCGAGAAC
>Ga0302324_100027910_pt1 | contig 10744 bp, 15 predicted proteins | sample Palsa_T0_1_FD_201949 | JGI IMG/M metagenome (GOLD analysis project Ga0302324, IMG submission 201949) | Peat permafrost microbial communities from Stordalen Mire near Abisko, Sweden - Palsa_T0_1 | ecosystem: Environmental > Terrestrial > Soil > Palsa > Peat permafrost | place: Sweden: Abisko...
GCCATCGAGGATCTTTCCTCGACGCTGTCACTGTGCGCGATGCGCCTTCGTGCCAGACACGCTGCGCTGCTGCGTCAAATCCGAGCGGACGGTGGCCAGGTGAGCATGATTATTGCGCTGGCCACGAAATTTGTGACCAGTTTCGGTCTCGCTCCGGAGGCAAGCCGCATATTCAGTGAGCTCGGGATCACGCTTGAATTCGAACTGACGGACGATTGAGCCATGAATAGAGCCGTGTGGATTGCAGGCATGCTGTTGGCTGCGGCGGCGGTGAGCGACGTCATCGCACAAGCGCCGCCGGAACCGGCCAAGGGGCCGCCGGCGGCATTGGCGCTGGAAGCAGCGCAAGCCGCCATCGCCGCGTGCGCCGCCAACGGCTATGTCGTGGCCGCGACGGTTATCGACTCGTCGGGGGAACTCAAGGTGGTCATTGCCGCGGACGGCGTGCCGGCGGGCGATGCCGTGCCGCACAGCATCAGCAAGGCCGTGACGGCGCTGACTTACCGCATGTCTTCGGCAGCTGTGCAAGCGCGCACCAAAACCGATCCAAAGTTCGCCGCCGAAGTCGAAGCCAATCCCAAGCTGCGCGCCCGCGCCGGCGGTCAGATTCTGGCCTCGCGTGGCGAAATCATCGGCGCGATCGGCGTCAGCGGCGCGCCGGGCGGCGATAAAGACGATCTGTGCACGTTGGCCGGCGTGGCGAAGATCAAAGACCGCCTGTAGCGCAGCCTGCTACTTCGCATTGGCCACTACGGCGGGCTCGAGTCCGCCATTGCGCTCCCGGTAGTACGCGCTAAGGAGCGGCTTATCGATGCTCTGAATCGCATTCGACATCGCATCGTGGACGCAGGCGTAACGCAGACTGATATTGGCTCCATCGAGATCACCACAGACTCTCTGCGCGGCCGCATGCAGACGTGCGTACAGGGCCTTAACGCCTTCGGTGGTCGACAGATCGGCGCCGGAGTAGTTGACTGCCAGATGTGGCGGCGTGTACGCACGATCTGCCGAGCAAACGGCCCGCGTGCCGCACAGCGCCAAGGCCGGGAGTAACAGCAATGTCATAACCTGCTTCATGGATCTGACCTTTCGTGTGTTGGTTGCGCAGCCCGACTCTGACGGGCGGCGCCTGGCGCCTCCAGCGCTTCCTGACCAACGACACTGACGGCTGGACGAATGCATCTGCCGGGCGCACGGACCGCACCGATGCCACGCAGCGGTAGTTCGTCGGCTGAAACCGACCGTTCATCGCCCCGGGATTGCTGTTCGTGGCTATAGCGGTTCGCATGGCCAATTGCGTGTCACAATGCGCGGCACCGCTGGCCGGTCGGCAGACGGCATGAATGCAGCCATGACACAAGCTTCGCCACACGAGCCCGATGCGCTGCCCAATCTCGCGGTGCCCGGAGTGTTTCTAGCGTTGACGCTCTGCGGCTCGCTATCGTTTGCAAGGTATTACTGTGAGCCGGGGCATGGCGGCCCGATCTGGCCCCAGCTTTTGATCTGGCTGACCTGCTACTACGCCTGGGTGGTGCTTGCACCCCTGGTCTTTCGGCTTGAGCGACAATTTCCGATCGCGCGCAGGCAGTGGCCGCGCAATCTGGTGGTGCTCGCGGCGGCAGGCTTATGTCTGGCGTATGTGGGATACGAGTTGAGCAACCTGCTGAGCGCCGCGACATCACTTGCATACCGGCAGCCGGTACTGCTTTACCACCCCATCTGGGCCATACCGCAGCGCGAGTTGGGCATACATCTGCAGCTCTACTGGACGATGGTTCTGACCGCATGGGTGATGCGCAATTTCATCCGGGCTCGTGAACGCGAGCGGCTGACCGGCAGGCTTGCTCTGGAAAAGGCGCAGCTGGAAATGACTCTGAAGCAGGCCGAACTCGACCTGTTGCGGATGCGTCTGAGTCCTCATTTCCTATTCAACACTCTGCAAAACATTTCGGTGTTGATCGCGCATGACCAGGATACCGCGGGCAAAATGATTACCCGTTTGGGCGATCTGCTGCGCGCGGTATTTCGGCACAATCTGCAGCCGGAATCTCCGCTGTGGGCCGAAGTCGAACTCACGCAAGCCTATCTTGAAATGGAGAAAATGCGTTTCTACGATCGCCTGTCGATTACGGTGACCACCGACCCCGACGCCAAGGACGCCATGGTGCCGGTTCTGCTGCTGCAGCCATTGGTCGAAAATGCCGTCAAGCATGGTCTGAAGTGCCTCGACGGCCTGGGAAAAATCGGCCTCAACAGCGTCAGGGAGGGGGATCGTCTGATTCTGACCGTCGCCGACAATGGCGCAGGCCTGCCGGCCGCGAACCTCAATGGCGTTGAACTGGGTCTCGGGCTGGGTGCGACTCGAGAACGATTGCTTCGCATGTATCCCGACGACCATGAGTTTTCGGTCACCAGGCTCACGCAGGGCGGTACCGAGGTTCGCATCGTGCTGCCGTTCCGGGCGGCATGAGCGGAATCAGGGTGCTGATCGTCGACGATGAGCCTCTGATTCGGCTGGGCATCCGCTCGGCGCTGGAAAAACTGGCGGGCGTCACGGTGCTCGGCGAATGCGCGAACGGGGCGGACGCCATGCAGGCAATCTCCTCGCTGCCTGTAAATCTGGTGCTGCTGGACGTGCAATTGCCGGATTGCACCGGGTTGGAGTTGGTCGGCCAGGTGGGCCCGGCGCGCATGCCCATGGTGATTTTCGTGACCGCGTACGACGATTACGCCGTCAAGGCATTCGAGTTGAATGCGGTCGACTATCTGCTGAAGCCTTTTGACGCCGACAGACTGCACTCAAGCATCGAGCAGGCGCGAAGGCGGCTCGGGGCGGATGCGCCGTCCGAACTCGCCGGACGGCTGCACGCATTGATCGAACTCGCGGATCCAGGCAGAGCGAAACGAATCGTCGTGCGGCAGTCCGACCGCTACGACTTCGTGGTCGTCGACACCATCGACAGAATCGAGTCGGCAAGCAACTTCGTGCAATTGTATTGCGCGGATCGGACCTACCTGGTCAGTGACACCATGAACAATATGGCACGCAAGCTTGATCCCAAGCGATTTCTTCGCGTGCACCGCCAACACATCATCAATGTGGAACGTGTGGTCGCGATCCACCCGATCATGAACGGGAGTTACGAACTGGAATTGCGCAACGGCGTGCGAGTCGCAAGCGGCCGGCAATACAAGCAGTCGATCCTGGCCCTTATGCGCTCTTGAAGGGACGGCTGGCGGCCGCGAAATTTCTGAGAAAGCGACATGATCGCTGCTGAAACTCTCGGGGCCGCTAGGCGTCGTGAGAACAGCATACGACTCCGATGGTGAATCTACGCTGAATGGACCGGCCAGAGACCGCCCGTAGAGCCTTGAGGGAGGGGGCTGCGCTTTTTTGCTGTTGTGCGGCGGTGTTGCGCGAGGAAACCGGCAGCGGCAATTCCGGACAGGAATCACTGTCGGGCAAGGAGCTTCTCCCTTTTTTGGTAAGCGGAATGGTAAACGAAGCCGCTGTCCGAAGCGGCGCCGCTAATGCATACTCTGACGGTCAAATCGGCAATTCAGCAATGCGTGGACCACAACAATGAATAAGAAAGTGCGCCTTGGGCTTGTTGTCGGCGCGATTGCGGCGGGGTGTGCCCTGGGGGCTGACCAGCCGGGCATAAACGATATCCCTGACGTCAAGGAAGGCCTCTGGGAAAGCAGCACGATGATGCCGGGCTCGATGGACAAGCCCATGCACACGACCATGTGCACCAGCAACGCCGTCAACAGGAAAATGTATGAAGATTCCCACAAAGATGGCAATAGCGTGTGTAAACAGATTCACTCGGAACGCCATGGTTCGGTCATCACACAGGACATCGAGTGCAACTTCAGCGGCACGGTGACCCGCTCCAAATCCATTACCACGCTCACGGGCAATATCGGAATGCGGCTGGAAACGCGCAAGGCCGATAATACGGTCGAGACCGTGATCGATATGAAGTGGGTAGGCGCGTGTCCGGCAGGCATGAAGCTCGGAGATGTCACCGGGCCCGACGGTAAGGTGATGATGAACGCCATGACTCCCTGAAGCGCAGTGCAATCGGGGACAAAACACGAGGCTTACGTTTTTCGTTAGGAAGCACTCATGGGCTCAGAGCTCGCATGTACCCTCGACGAATTGACTCAGGTTCTGGCAACCACCGCATTTCTTAAGCCCTACGGCTTTGTTGTTGATTCCATTGCGCCTGGCGAGTGCACCGTGGTCGTGCCCTACGCCGCATCGTTAGAACGGCCTGGCGGCATTGTGAGCGGCATGACAATCATGGGCGTTGCCGACGTTGCGATGTGGCTGGCAATCATGACCCAGCGTGGCAAAACCGAGCGGTGGGTCACTTCCGATATGAAGACTGCTTTTCTGAGCAGTGCGCGCGAGACAGACATCTACTGCGTTGCGCGGATTCTAAAGTTGGGAAAGAGAAGTGCATACGGCACAGCGGAGTGCCGTGACGCCGGGGGACACTTGTTGGCGCACCATGTAATCAGCTATTCGCTGGTGCCGGCCTAGAGATTCCGAGGCACCACAGACGATTCACTGACATATATTGCACGCCTGGTTACCACCCGCGGAAGGTCAACCATGGGAATGTTCAACTTTGATACGGTGAGGCAGCTCGGTCTGGCCTTACCTGATGTCGTTGATGGCACAGCGTATGGATCCCCCGCGCTTAAGCTGGGCGGCAAGCTCATAGCCTGCATTCCCACTAACAAGTCCGCCGAAGCAAATAGCATCGTCGTGCATATAGATCTAGAACACCGTGCGGAGCTACTTCGGCAGCATCCCGATATCTACTACATCACTGATCATTACGCGCCGCACCCTAGCGTGCTGGTCCGTTTATCGAAGATCACTCGAACTGAGCTGACGGAACTCCTGCGTGATGCGCGTCGCTTGGTCGTGTCCTCGACTTCGAAGAACCTGCTAACGGCAAGCCTTCCGAAAACGACCGTTCACCCATCGCGTGCGCGCAAAACACCGAAGAAACGCTGAGCATGACCGCACAGACCTGGAGTTCCGAGGGCTACGCCAAGAACGCGCGCTTTGTCACCGATCTCGGTGCGCCGGTCCTGGAACTGCTGGCTCCGAGACCCGGCGAACACGTCCTGGATGTGGGTTGCGGTGACGGCGTACTGACGAAGAAGATCGCCGACCTCGGTTGCAACGTAGTGGGCGTCGACTCCAGTGCGGACTTCGTGGCGTCAGCAAGGAAACTCGGACTTACGGTCGTGGAGCAGAGCGCCTCGGACATGGACTTCGGCCCGAGCTTCGACGCAGTCTTCAGCAACGCTGCTCTTCACTGGATGAAGGACGCCGACGCGGTGATCGGACGGGTCGCACGAGCGCTGCTGCCGAAGGGGCGGTTCGTCGCGGAGATGGGCGGCCACGGTTGCGTCAAGATCCTCCTGAGGGCACTGATCGAAGAGCTCGACCGCCGCGGACATGACGGCCACGCCGCCAACCCCTGGTACTTTCCGACGATCGAAGATTATGGTGCGCGACTTGCAGCAGCCGGCTTCGACGTGCGCTATATCGCACTGATCCCGCGGCCCACGCCATTGCCGGGCGATGTGATGGGATGGCTCACGACTTTCTGCGGATGCTTCAGCGCCGTGCTGCCCGAGCGGGATCGCGCGGATTATCTCGAGTGTGTGCGTAACCGCATTATGCCGGACCTGTGTGATGCGACGGGAAAGTGGACGGTCGACTACGTGCGGCTGCGGTTTGCAGCCTACTTGGCGCACTGACTGACGCAGGTACCGGAGTGCTGTAGGCGTACGGAGTTCATAATGTTGAAACGAAGCTCGTAGTCACCGCGACTTTCCGTTTAGGACAGGACGCCCGCATGGACCCAATTGTTTCGTTGTTCAGTATTCTCGCTGCGCTTATCCTTGGCGCAATCAGCCCGGGCCCGTCATTTCTATTTGTGGCTCGCACCGCCGTTGCCGTATCGCGCCGATCCGGCGTCGCCTCGGCGATCGGCATGGGATTGGGCGCCTCGATAGTGTGCGCACTTGCCTTGCTTGGCGTGCGGGTCGTATTTGCTCGAGCCGAGTGGCTGTATGTCAGCTTCAAGGTATTGGGTGGCATCTATCTCTGCTACCTGGCCTGGGGCCTCTGGCGCGGCGGTAAAGGTGCAGCGGCTGTACCAGCCGAGACGCTGCCGGCGCCAACGAAGACAGGCGTCATGCGAAGTCTCTGGCTCGCCCTTGCCACTCAGCTTAGCAATCCCAAGACTCTGATCGTGATCAGCGGCATCTTCGCTGCGCTGCTTCCTAGTCGGATTCCGGCTTGGATGTATTGGACAATCCCCCTCATCGATTTAATCGTAGAGACGAGCTGGTATGCCTTCGTCGCAGTGGCCTTGTCCTCCAGAGCTCCCCGCCAGATCTATCTGGGCGCCAAGGTTATTATTGATCGCACGGCTGGATGCGTACTCGGTGTTTTGGGATTGCGGCTGATATTTGAGGGGGGCTGACTCCATGGCGTGCCAGCAGTGGCCTGAGCCTCACTTTGGCCTCCGATTCGAGCTGCAGGAAAAGTCCGAGCTTGTACTTTTGGAAAGGATCCGTCGTCAGCTCCAGCCATCGGTTCGCCAGGCCCTCGCCGAGGACTTCAGCGGCATACAATTCGCCGATCCCGGTCAGATATTCCTGCTTATCCATTATTCGCTCTTCCGATTAAATTGACATGATGCAAGTTACGCCGCCATCGGCGTCGAGGCAGCCAACTTGCCGAAGTACACCTCCTCCGGCGCCAACATAGCGATGCGTGATGGCGCCCTTCTGGCGCGTCGTCTTGGCGACGTCGTGCGAGGGCGACAACCCTCAGAAAGCTTGCCTTACTGGACCGTCCGGATGCGAAGTTGGCTGTAAAGACGTTGAATTTCGGACGCTTACCCGATACCTTGGTCCAATTGTTTTGCCTTTCCTCTCAGTCTTAATCGTCCGCAGATACGAATACGAAGGAACGAGAATCAGCCGTTGCGCACTGTTTATCCGAATTGGAGTCGTCAATGAGCAGCGTACAAATCGGGCAGAAGAGCTATGAGATGCCCCCGCGAGAGGGGATCAGCATCGCGCATTTTCTCACCGTCGCCGACATAGAGCGATCGGCTCGCTACTACGAAAAGGTCTTCGGCGCTCGCATTCTGAGCCTGGGTGACGGCAACGCACCGGCGTACCTTCAGCTGGCGAATATCTGGATGATTCTGAACGTTGGAGGCGGCCCGACCCCGGATAAGCCGACGGTAACGCTCAGCGTCCCCAACCCGAATCACATCAACAGCTTTATGAATTTCCGCGTTGCGGATATTCAAGCGTGCTATGAGTTATGGAAAGGTCGAGGAGCGGAGTTCATCACGGAGCCGATCCCCAAGTACGGCGAGACGCGCTGCTACATCCGTGATCCTGACGGATATATCATCGAGGTCGGGCAGAGCACGGACCTCACATACGGTTAACGCTCGGCGTCGCCCCCGTCCACCGACGGCGCCAACTGATAGACGCTGGTTCCGGTAGTCCAGCTCCGTCAACGACGGGTTGCCGGAGCCGCGCGACCTGCTCGAGGATTCTTCGGGTGCCCTGTACGGGCAATTACCTTTCTGTGCAGCGCAAAAGTAACCGCATGGCGAAGTCACCTTCCAGTGATGGCGGGATACATGGGATGATCGTGTCCACTATGCAGCATCGTCCGGCTCTCTCGCAGGGATGTCTATCCGCAAGTGCGCGCTTGACTGGCACGGACCCGCGCGGCCAGGTCAGACCGCGCCACGCAAGCGCACGCAGGGGTATCAAAATCGGCTGCCGATTCAGCACCCGGGCGATGCTCTGCTTGCTGGCGCTGAACGCGTGGAGCACGTGCGCGAGCGCGACCGAACCGGTGCAGCTGGTCGACCTAATGCCCAGCTTTTGGCGTTTCTGGCAGCAAGCGCAGCATGCCTCCCTCGCTGACCAGCGCGCCGCGTTGAATGGTGTCTATCTGCAGCCGAATCAGGCAGTTTGGCGCGACCTGCAGGCGCCGTGTGCCAAGCACCTGCAGGACACCGAACTCGATCAGGATTACCTGCCGCTGCTGCCGCAACTGGTTGGGCCAATGCAGACGTTGCAGCGCACGCTACCCACCACGATCGCGCGAACCCGCGCACACTTTGCCCGTACGTTTCCCGACATGAACTGGCATGGCGACATCTACCTCATGGTGTCGCTAGGCTGTTTCAATGGTCGCTCGCAGCTGATCGATGGGCGAGAGGCACTGCTGCTGGGGTTGGACGACATCGCGTACATACACGAGAACAATCTGCCGCCAATACTCGAGCACGAGCTATTCCATCGTTACCAGCACGCATATTTCGACTTCGAGCCCGAGCGCGACGAGCCGTTGTGGGTGCGACTGTGGGCCGAAGGCCTGGCGACCTACGTAGCGCAACAGCTAAGCCCCAAGGCGAGCGCCATGGATACGATGTGGATGACGGACGCGAAACTGCAGGCACTGGATCAGCAGTGCCGCCCGCTGGCAGCCTTGTTCCGAGCGAAGTTTGATTCGACCGACCAGACCGATGCTGCCAACTATTTCCTATTGGACAACTCCAATGACCCGGCAGTGCCGGGGCACACGGGCTATTACCTCGGCATGCGCGTGGCGCAATGGCTGCATCAGTCCCATACGCTGCAGTCGCTGGCGCACTGGAGTCGCGCGCAGGCCGAGCAGCCCATCAGAGCGGCATTGGCGCGCGCTTGCCCCGGCGCACAGCCGCCGCCGGGATGAACTGTCCGGTCTTCAGGGATGTGATGCATCATGCGCCTGCCTCGACGCGTTGACGCTCGACTCTGCGAAGAGCACGCGCGCCAGCATCCACGCGGTGACAGCACCTGCCAGCTGCGCGGCAACGAACGCCGGCGCGTCGGAGGGCCGAATGCCTGAGAAAGTGTCGCTCAGCGAGCGCGCTATCGTGATGGCGGGGTTGGCGAATGAGGTCGAGGCGGTGAACCAATAGGCCGCTCCGATCCAAGCGGCGACCATCCACGGAGCGTCTCGTGCCCGCTTGTGACCGAGCACGATCAGCAGCAACCCGAAGGTTGCCACGAATTCCGCGAGCCACTGCGCGGGGCCTGTGCGCACGTGGGTTGAGGCTTGCCACATGGGCAACTCAAACATGGCGTGCGCCAGAAGAACGCCCGCCCAGCAGCCGATCACCTGAACCGCTGCGTAGGAAGCGGCTGCGGACCAGCGCAGTCGTCCATGCAGCGCCATGATGAAACTGACTGCGGGATTCAAATGCGCGCCGCTGATCGGCCCGAGCAGAGCAATCAGGGCGGCGAGTGCAGCGACAGTGGCGCAGGTATTGGCCAGCAGCGCCACTGCGAGATTTCCTCCCGCCAAGCGCTCTGCCATTATCCCGGAGCCGATGACGGTGGCAGCGAGCAGCAGTGAGCCGAGGGCTTCGGCGATTAGCCGCCTGAGCACGGCATCAGCCCGGCGCGCCGGTGCCGGACTCTCCGATCTCGGTGAGGCGCTGCCGGAGTGTCATGCCTTCCAGCTTTCCGATCGGCAGACATGCAAGCAGCTTGATACGGGCTTCCAGCGTCCGAAAAACTTCCCAGAACGCTTTCTGCTTGTCGGCCGCACCGCCTTCGACTGCGGCGGGATCTGGCACGCCCCAGTGCGCCGTCATCGGATGCCCAGGCCAATACGGGCAACTCTCGCCCGCGGCGCTGTCGCAGACGGTGAAGATGAAGTCCATTTCGGGTGCATCCGGCGCCGCGAACTCGTCCCAGCTCTTGCTGCGCGCATGCTCCACAGGGATTCCAACCTGTTGGAGCAGCGTCAGCGCGTACGGGTTGACCGCGCCGGCGGGATGGCTGCCGGCGCTGAAAGCGCGGAATTTCCCCTGCCCCCAGCGATTGAGAAGCGCCTCGGCGAGGATGCTTCGCGCCGAGTTACCCGTGCAAAGAAACAGAGCGTTGTAGACCCGGTCAACCACGCCGCGGACTCAATTGCTTTGCCATGCACACTGCGGACGCGGGGCACAGCGACCGAAACTCGGCACTTTGCCGCAGCGATTCGGGCACCGCAGTACGTTCGATCACCTCATAGCCGAGACGATGAAAGAGAGGCTGCGCGGTTTCAGTCAGCAGCACCAGCCGCTCGACGCCTTCGGCGCGCGCATCGTTCTCTACTTGAGCCAGGAGTGCTTGTCCGAACCCGCGCCGTTGATACACAGTAGCGACCACCAGCGAACGCAGCAGGCGGCCCATGGGCTCGGTCCCTTCAAGCGCCACCGCACCGGCCAACTCGCCCTGCATCTCCAGGACCCATATCTTCAGGCCTGCCGCGCTCGTCAGATCCTCGGCGGGAAGCCTCGCACTCTGCAGCAGCGCCACCACGGCGGCCCAGTCTGAGCACCGGCCGCGTCTGATCGCGGGTTGAGGTGCGTCAATCACGGGCGGCAGCAGCTCGAGCTGGCGTCTTCTGTCGCCTTCGGCACACGGCACGCGCTCGTGGCGGCCACAGCCGGACCAGGTGTGAGGGAAGTTCCGTGATCGAATACCGGCGTGTCTTCTCCATAGACCGGAATGCGGCCGAGTGTGTGGAAGGTTTCCCAAGCGATGCCCGTCGGATCCGTGACCCAATACTTGTCCGAGCGGGCATAGCAACAGGCCTGTTCAGCCTCTTGGACCAGACGTGCATCGGCCGCCAGAA
>Ga0302324_100027911_pt1 | contig 10743 bp, 13 predicted proteins | sample Palsa_T0_1_FD_201949 | JGI IMG/M metagenome (GOLD analysis project Ga0302324, IMG submission 201949) | Peat permafrost microbial communities from Stordalen Mire near Abisko, Sweden - Palsa_T0_1 | ecosystem: Environmental > Terrestrial > Soil > Palsa > Peat permafrost | place: Sweden: Abisko...
GCTGCTCGGGAACTTCGAACAGCCGAACTGCAAGCTGTTGCAGATTGTGCTGGCCGGCCAGAACGAACTGAACGCCCTGCTCAACCACGACAATCTGCGGCAGTTCAAGCAGCGCATTGCGGTCCGACTGAGGATCGAACCGCTGCGCGGGCCCGCGGTCACCGAATACATACACTTTCGTTGGACAGAAGCGGGCGGCGCGGAACCGCCTTTTACGGCTGCGGCGTACGATCGCATTTTGATGTCCTCCGGCGGAATCCCCAGGGTTATCAACGCGCTCTGCGACAATGCGTTGACGCTGGCATTTGCGGAGGGGGCCGCTTTGGTCACCGGCGACCATATCCGGGAGGCTTGCCGCGATCTGGATCTGCCGGATCAAGGCGCACACGAGGCGGCGCCGTCGGGCCTACCCGCCCCGGATTACACCAGATCTCTTCCCCCGGAGCTGGCCTCCGTGACGGTTCTGCCGGTGCGGGTGAGCAACGGCTCGCTCGAGGCCGCGGCCCTCCCGGCTGCTTCCTTCTCACTGAAGACCCTGGAGCGCTACGGTTCCGGCAAGCCGGTCAAGTCATTCTGGTCGCGGTGCGCGGGAATACTGGGCTCTGCCCACTGAAAAGGTAGGCATGAACACTCGATCCACAACTATCGCGAATATCTCGCCGCTTTCCGTTGCGAAGGCAGTCTGGGACCACAAGTATCTCTGCGCGGCTCTCTGGGTCGCGCTGACTTGCGGGTCCGTCTATGTGATCTATCGCCTGCCGGCGGTGTACCGCGCGGAGACCGCGATCCTGGTCGAGTCGCAGCACATTCCCGAGCGTTACGTCTCAGCAACGGTGACTCCCGACCTGCAGGACCGGTTGAACGTACTCAGCGAACAGGTCTTGAGCGCTTCGCGCCTGAACGAAATGATCGAGAAATATGACCTTTACAAGCAAGATCGGAAGCGCCTGGTCCGGGAGGAGCTTCTCGCCAAAATGCGTTCCGATATCACCATCAAGCCAAGCAGGGCGGGGGTCAGCGGCCCGGGCGCATTCCGGATCTCCTATCAGGGGCCGAACCCGGTGATCGTGGCGCAAGTCGCTAACCAGATCGGAAGCTTCTTCATCGACGAAAACATCCGGCAGCGGGCAACCGAAGCAGAAGGGACTTCTGAATTTCTGGAGCACCAGATGTCCGAAGCCAAGAAACGACTCGAGGAACAGGAAGGCATGCTCAGCCAATACAAGCTGGCGCACAGCGGCGAACTGCCTGAGCAAGAGAATGCTTTGTTGTCCACGATCGGGCAAACGAAAGTGCAGTTGGTCGGCGTTCAGGACGCTCTCAACCGGGCCCAGCAGAATAAGATAATGCTGGAATCCTCGCTATCCAACGCGCAGGCTTCCACATCTGTTTCCCAGACGTTGAGTGCCACGCCGTCCACTGAACCCTCCGAGGCCGGCGGCTCGGAGGCTCCCGCGCCACAACCGCAAAAGGAGTCGCAGCGTCTCACCACCCAACTGGCGGCGCTGACCATTCGCTACGGCCCTCAACATCCCGAGGTACGGCGCATTAAAGCGGAATTGCAGCGAGCTCTAGACGCCGAAGCCCTGGCTGAGTCCCCGAGCACCGAACCGGAGCACAGCGAAACAGCAAACGCGAAAGCGCCGGCCGCTGCATCCGGACGACTCCGCCAGATTCCGTCAGGAGCCGCACCAGGCCTCCCGATGCACCACGAACGGATCGACAACCTGAAGGTCCAGATCGCAACCGCCGATCGGGAAATTGAAGGTCTGAACAACGAGCGGCGCAGCATTCAGCTCAATCTCAGTTCGCTCGAGAAGCACATCGAGAACCTGCCGCTGCGGGAGCAGCAACTGGCATCTGTAACGCGAGACTATGAAACCACCAAGGCTGCCTACCAGTCCTTGTTGGATAAGAAACTGGCGGCCGATGTGGCTGCCGATATGGAAAAGCGCCAGAAGGCTGAGCGCTTCGTACCGCTCGAGATCGCCCGCGTACCGGAAAAGCCCATCAAGCCCCAACGTCAGTTGCTGGCCGCGGGCGCCGCACTGTTCGCTTTGGCGCTGAGCATGGCCCTGGGAGCCGCACTGGAGTTTCGTAAAGGAGTGATGCTGGGGGAATGGGAACTGCCCGGGTCGGTAACGATTCTAGGCCGCATCCCAGTCATGGCTCCGCATCCAGTAGCGATTTGGCACGCTAAGTTTCGCCGGGGGCCGGTCGTCTTGACGTTTATCGCTATGGCGTTTACCGGTACCAAAGCGGCAGTCTGCCTCGGTTTTTTGAAGCTCTGAGCCCGACTACCAAAGATAAGCATGTAAAATTATGAGCAAATTCTTCGAAGCAACGCTGCGAAGGCAGGATCGCCCCGGCGCCAGAGGCTCATTCCCAGACCCCGAGACGGTCGGTCCGAGCCAGAAAGTCCATACCATCGATGCAGCTTCTCTGACGGATAATGGTGCGCGGGCCGCCGCCGATCCCGCGTTTCGGGTACCGGCCGAATTTCGCGTGGTATCCGTACAGGCCCCGGCCGGCGCTCCTTCTCTGTCCCTCGATTCGGCGGAAAGGTCGTCTGAGAGCTATCGAATCATCCGAACGAAAATTGTTCAGCACCCCCTCAAGCCCAGGCTCATGTGCGTTTCCAGCAGTACGCCGGGAGACGGCAAAACCATCACCGCCATGAATATCGCAGGCTCACTGGCGCTCAAGCGCGAAACGACCGCAATCCTTGTGGATGCGGACCTGCGGCGTCCGCGTCTTTCGGGAGTTCTCGGCGTTCCCGGAGGTCCGGGCCTGGCGGAAGTTCTAGCCGGAACCTGCAGCATTGAGGAGGCGGTGGTTCGTGTGGCGGATTTGCCGTCTTTATATTTCTTGCCGGCCGGCCGCTCCGCCACCAATCCCACTGAACTGCTGGACTCCGACCGCTGGCGAAGCCTGGTGGATTGGATGCAAAACACCTTTACCTTCGCCATTCTCGATTCGCCTCCCGTGGGTATGGTAGCCGATTACGACCTGATTCAGTCTGTCTGTCAGGGCGTCGTTCTCGTCGTGCGGCCGGGCCATACCAATCGAAAACTGCTGCAGAAGACCATCGACCAAATGCCGGCCGATAGGTTTCTAGGTGTAGTGGTTAATGCCGTGGACGACTGGTTTTTGTGGCGGACACAGGGAAACTATTACGACGGATATTATCGATGCCAGAACCAAGAGTAAGTGTTCTCATATTGACTTATAATCGCCCGCAGCTGATCGGCCGGGCGATCGACAGTGTGATCCGCCAGGATTACCCGGAGTGGGAAGTCGTTGTCGTTCACGACGGAACAGATGAACGAACCATAGGTGCGATGCGGGAATGGCAGGAGCGCGATAGCAGGATTCGATACTTTCACCGTAAGGAGCCGGGCAACATCGCCGAGGCTACAAACTACGGCATATCCCAAGCCCGGGGTGAATACATCGCGATTCTCGATGACGACGACTACTGGGCGACTCCGGACAAGCTGTCGCGCCAGGTGAAGTTCCTGGATGAATGTCCCGAGTACGTCGCCTGCGGCGGAGGCGCGATTGTGATCGACCGGAACAACGTCGAAACGATGCGTTATCTCAAACCCGAAGATGACCAGGCAATCAAGAGCCGCGCGCTGCTGGCGAACCCGATGGTTCATTCAACGTTGCTTTACCGTCGCGCCGTTGCCCTGGCTCTGGAGGGCTACAATGAGACCCTTTCCGGCTTTCAAGACTGGGATTTTGTGCTCAAGCTGGGGAAGGCTGGAAAGCTCTATAACTTCCCGGTATACTTTTCGTACTATTCTCTCTGGCATGCCGGGGGTTCCTTTCAGCAGCAGACTAAGAACACCAGGTCCGGCATTAGAATTGTCTGGTGCCACAAGCGCCGGTACGCGCATGCCGCAGTGGCTCTCGGCTTGGTATCGCTTTACCACACCTACTCTCATTTGCCGCTATTCGCAAGAAAACATTCGTATGACTTTTTGGCCCGTCTCAAGAAAAGCAGGTTCTCTTCTAAGAGCTCACCGGCGCTCACACCGGACGGTTCTTGAGGCCATCCGCCGCGGCGTGACCGGCCATCTTTTCGGCATCATTCGCAAAAGGTTCCACAGGCTTATGGGTCGCCCGGTATATTTGTCGTGGCGGACGTTGCCTTGGCTTATGTTTGCTCGCGTCCCGACCATCGTCAACTCTTCCTCGATCAACCGCGGCGCGGTCAGATGCAACGGTTTGGAAGAAAGGCTGATTTATTGGACCTTCGTCACCGAGACTCCGGTCGCTCCCGATTGTCGTGACTCCGTATTATGCCCGGCCTTCGGTGCTTTTGAGAAGTGACCCACCCCTGCTTTCCAAAACTGACCCACACCGTCTGTAGGTGCCATTCTTGCTGGTCGGTCCCTCGAAGAGCCGCGCCGTCATCGGTTACAGTGTTGATTTCGCAATGAGCCGGAGGTCTACTGCGCCCCGGAGAGGAGTAGTATTCCCCTCCAGGGCAGGAGCTTCTGGGAGTCATCACCTCCCATGGGCCCTCCCGAGAGTGTTACACGTCCGCGGAAAATCAAACGGTGGGGCGGCGGAAGCGCCGGGCTCGCCGGGCGCGTGCACGGCGCTGTCTGCTGAAAGGGTGCGAGCAGCGTGTGCATCCGCGGCACGCGCGCCAGCGCTATTGCAGCGAAAACTGCCGGAAGGCGGCACGGAAATGGTCGGGGTGGAAGGCGCAGCAACGATATCGGCAGACAGCGACGGGCCAGGAGAAACGCAACGGCCAAAGCCGGCGCTACCGGGAGCGCGTCAAAAGCCGGAGACTACCACAACCAGAGGCAGTTAACGAGAGTACGAGGGTAATCACTCAAGAACATTTTTTTCGAGCACACGTGCGATCGGCCGGGCTGTTACGAGGGATTCGCTCATCAGCGGCGAAGTCCCTTGCAGCGCTTCTGTTCGCAGGAGTGCCGGCGAGCACTGGAGCGGGTGCGGGAGCGGGAGTGGCGCTGGAAACAGGCGCGCATTTAATCCGGACATATTGATCGTCAGCGCGGACTCACCTTACATTCAGCCTGTCGATGCAACTGGAGTTTCATCAGCTCGACCGGCGCTGGGAGCACCTGCGGGTGCGCCATCCGGCGCGGCAGCGGCGGTTGTTGGCTTCGCTGGCCGAATGCGGGCAGCAAACGCCCATCGTGGTGGTGACGGCCGAAGGCCAGGCCGGCCGCTATGTAGTCATCGATGGCTATAAGCGGATCGCGGCGCTGGAACAACTGGGCGGGACGTAGTGGAAGCGGTGGTGTGGCCGATGAGCGAAGCCGCGGCCGTGCTGCTGGACCGTACGCTGCGATTGTCCGAACACGAGACCGCGCTGGAAGTGGGCTGGCTGCTAGAGGAGCTGGGGCAGCGTTTCGGTTACAGCTTGGAGGAGTTGGCGCGGCGGTTCGATCGCAGCGTGACGTGGGTGTCGCGGCGGCTGGCGTTGGTAGAACTTTTGCCGGAGGCCATCCAGCAGCAGGTGCGCGAGGGCAAGATTGCGGCGCAGGTGGCGATGAAGTTGTTCCTGGTTCCGGTGGCGAGGCAAAACATCGAGGACTGCCAGCGGATAGCCGCCATTTTCGCCGAGCATCACTGCGATACACGCGAAGCTGGCCAACTGTACGCGGCCTGGCGCCGGGGATCGGCCGCGATCCGCAAACGCATTCTGGAGGATCCTGCGTTGTTTTTTAAAACGCAGCGGCAGGAGAAAGTCCCTCCCGGACCAGCGGCGGAACTGATTCGCGATCTGGAGATGGCGATGGTGAACCGCGTCCATCGGCGGCTGGCCGGCGCCGGGGCAGCGGAGTTGGATCACCAGCAGCGCGCCGCGGCGCGAGAGCAGATCGATCGGATTGAAAAACAACTGCAGCGCATCGACGAAAAACATCCTCCGGAGCAAAAACATGTTGAGCCAGGCACAACGCACAGCGATTCTGGAGTTGCACACGCAGGGAGTGGCGAAACGCGAGATCGCTCGGGTACTGGGGATTTCCCGCGTGGCGGTGCGCAAAGTCCTGCGCTCGAACTCTACCACCGTGCCGGAGATGAACCGAGCCCAGAAAGCCGAACCTTACCGGCAGCAGATCCTGGAGTTTTTCGAGCAGTGCAAGGGGAATCTCGTGCGAGTCCATGAGGAACTGCGGGCGGGTGGCGCCCAGTTGTCATATGCCGCGTTGACGGCATTCTGCCGGCGGCACGGCATCGGATACCGGCCGCCACAGCCGGCGGGCCGCTATGATTTTGCTTGCGGCGAGGAACTGCAGCACGACACCTCTCCGCACGAACTCGAACTGGCTGGTCGGAAGCGCAAGGTGCAGACGGCTTCGGCCGTATTATGTTACTCGCGGATGCTGTTCTTCCAGTGCTATCCGACGTTCCAGCGCTTCGACTGCAAGGTGTTTCTCACCGACGCGCTGCGTTACATGGGCGGCGCCACTGCCCGCGTCATGATCGACAACACGCACGTGGTCGTGCTACGCGGCAGCGGACGCGACATGGTTCCCGTGCCGGAGATGGCGGCTTTTGGCGAGCGCTTCGGCTTCGAGTTCGTGGCGCACGCAATTGGAAATGCGAACCGTTCGGGGCGGGTAGAGCGGCCCTTCAGCTTTATCGAGGGAAACTTCCTGGCAGGGCGCACCTTCTCGAGCTGGGAGGACCTGAATCAGCGGGCGCGGGAGTGGTGCGATAAGGTCAACTCGACCTACAAGAAACATATCCGCGCCGTGCCGCGTGAACTGTATACCGTGGAGCGGCTGCATCTGAAGCCGCTGCCGGCGTGGATTCCCGAAGTCTACCGGCTGCAGCAGCGCCTGGTGGACATCGAAGGCTATGTCGCGTTGCACACCAACCGCTACTCGGTTCCGGTGGAGTGGATCGGCCGTCGCGTGGAAGTGCGCGAGACCAAGGACAAGATCGAGATTCAACTGGATACCCGGCGTCTGGCGCCGCATCGCCGCATCGCCGAAGCTGAGCGCCAGCGAATCACGTTGGCGGAGCACCGGCCGCCGCGAGGCCAGCCGACGCCGCGGCCGGTTCGCATCCGGAAGAGAATGCCATTCTCACCGCTGCTCCCGAGTTGGCCGAATATGTGGCGGGGTTGAAGCAGCGGAGCCGTAAGGTGCTCACGCTGGCCCTGCGGCAACTGCTGCGGTTCGTGCGCGAGTATCCACGCGAGCCGCTAGTGGGAGCAGTGAGCGAGGCCGTCCGCTACGGGCTTTACGACCTGGACCGGCTGGAGCGCATGATCCTCAGGCGTGTGACCCGCGAATATTTTCTACTCGGTGAGGAGCCACGGGAAGATGACTGAAGAACTGGAACAACTGCTGAAGAATCTCAAGCTGCGGCGCATCCTGGAGATCTACGAGGAACAGTTGTGCGCATCAGCTACTCGGAGTTTCTGACACGTCTGGTCCGCGCGCAGTATCAGGCCAAGCAGGAGGGCGCGCTGGAGTGGCGCATCCGGCGCGCCAACCTACCCGAGCGATGGACCCTGGAGACGTTTCCCTTCGCTCGCCAGCCGGGCGTGAACCGCAAACAGATTCGCGGGTTTGCGGAGTTGGAGTTCATCGCCAAGGCGGAAAATATCGTGTTTTGCGGCAAAACCGGCGTCGGCAAAACGGGATTAGCTTGTGGCCTGCTGCTGAAGGCGCTGGAGAACGGTTATCGCTGCCAGTTCGTCAAGGCCCAGGAGCTATTCGACGAAATGTACGCGTCGCTGGCGGACCGTTCCACGCGGCAGTTGCTCAAGCGACTCGCCCGCCTCGATGTACTCGCAATCGACGAATTTGGGTAGTTGAATCTGAAACCGGAGCAATCCAATATCTTTTTCAAGCTGATGGAGGAGCGCTACCGTCAGCATCCCACCATCATTACAACGAACTTGGGCTATGCGAGTGGGGCAACTTTCTGGGCAAGCGCGCCATGGTGGAGGCGTTGCCGAGCCGCCTGCGGCATTACTGCCACACGGTGCTCATCGACGGCCCGTCGTTGCGCGAGCCGCAGGGCTGAGGAACGATCATGGACGACGGCTGCGGCCAGGAAGAATATATTCGTCAGGTGCTGGAGGCGTATCGCCAAACGCCAGGCACGATGGGCGCCGTCCGGCGTGCCGACCGCCTGCTGGCTGCGCAACTGTATCAGCGCGGGCTCTCAATGAAGGTGATCGAAGACGCGTTGGTGCTGGCCACTACGCGCCGCCTGATTCGGCCGGCCGATGCGCCACCATTGGGCACGATTCGCTCGCTGGTTTATTTCCTGCCGATCATCGAGGAAGTGCTGGCACTGCGCGTCAGTTCGGATTACTTCGATTATCTGCGCCATAAGCTGGCACGCGTCGAGTCCACGCGGTAAGCTTGCTCCGGCACGCTGGGCCTCGGGCGCAGATGATGGAAAAGCACCCCGCACGCCTGCGGCGTGGATGATATCGCCTGCTCCTCTACACCCCACAAACCAGCACGCCTTCGGCGTGGATGATGTCCTGATCTCGATCCCGTTCTCATTCCTGTTTTCGGTCTGGGTCACTCCAGCCATGCGCTACCGGATCACATTTGCGAAGCGTCGAAGGCCCGGCAGATAGAGACGGTATCCGAGCCGCTCTTATGGCCTCTGGCGTGCTTTGAATCATCTGAAAGATGTCTACTATCGCACCCACTTTGTCATCCAGCGGGGACTTGAAGCAGTTCCTCGCGGAAAGGGATCCTCGTTTCTTTGACCTTCTGCATCGGCTGACCCTTGCCGCTGCCTCATTTCCCGAGCTGGCGGCGCTCTCGACGTTACGGAAGCGAGCCATGCATCAGGGTCTGAAGAGGGAAACGGCACCGCGGCCCCCTGCGGCTGGCGATCGTCGGCGGTTGCAGTCTCTATCCTCTGCACGACCTGGTTCAGCATTGCCTTGAAGCCGCTGGATATCCAGCTGGACAAAGGGTCGAGATCTTTACCGGCGCCTATGACAACTATGTGGCCGAGATCATGCTTCCCGAAAGTCCATTGTACGAGTTCCGCCCTGACACGATCGTCCTGATCCCATCCGACAGGCGTTGCAGCTATTCGGGACAGTGTTCGATTCAAGAGAGCAGCAGGCGCAGGCGCGCCGGATTGCATTTGACTTACTCGAGCTATGTCGTACCGCGCATGAACGGACCAAGGCGGAGATCGTTTTGGCTAACTTCGCCTTGCCGGCTGCGTTCGACCCGGGTTCCTATAGTACGCGTAAGGCGGCATCGGACTGGACCTTTCGTAAGATCGTGAACCTGGAGTTGGGTCTGGGAGCGACACCATTCGTGCACCTGTGCGACGTCGAATTCCTAAGCGCGCGGCAGGGCACGCTCGGCATACACGACGCGAGTGCCTGGTTTGAGAGCAAGCAACCCTATGCCGCTGATTTCCTGGTGGACGTAGCCAAGGAAATCAATCATATCGTGTCCGGATTGCGGCGCAATATCAAAAGCTCGTGGCCTTGGACCTGGACAATACCCTATGGGGCGGTGTAATCGGTTGCGCGAAAATGCCGTGTTTTACCCAGCACATGGTACGAATCCGTGTTCTCCGGGTGGTGAGTAGAACCCAGCGCGATCGCCGAGAAGTCCGAACTCTTCTGCGCCATTCCCATTCTGCCCAGGACGTTCGTGTGCGCCGCTTCGATAACAGTCGTCGCGCCACATGCAGCGCTTGGGCCAAGCGATTCATGCTAATTCCCAGATCGTGCAGCGTTTCTTTGAGGATTTCGTCGGGGTGGGGGCGGCAATTTGCCGGTCATGGTAATTCTCTTAGCGATACTGTTTCCCTCTGATCCACCGGCATTGAATCATCGCGCTTCCTCGGTTTGTCCGGGCCGGACGCTCCTCGCGCGATAGAACTAAAATAAATAAATTCGTTCAGGCTGGTAAAGTTGTTGAAGCCGACGCACAACCTGAGCCAGGTGTGTGCGAGGATAAGAGGAACTTCTTCCGGCATGTTTGTATTCCAACTTTGCCAGAATTCCAGCTCTTCGGCACCCATCCGCTCACCTCACCTTCACCCGGGAAGCGCAGGGTGCGGACACGTCGATGCCTGACTGTGCAATCGAAGTGCGAGCTCTATCATCAATCGTATGTTTCTGCGAAAACCCCTCCGCACCTAAGAGATGGTACGAATCGAGTTTCTGCGGGCGATCGGTGAAGAGCGGGATTGCCGAGATGTCCGACACAATCGCACTATAAATCGCGCTGGCTAAGATTTCGGTATGAGCGGTATTAGCCACTTCGGAATCGGTCGCTGTAACTTCACCAAAGGACCGCTTTCAAAGACAGCGACCAGGCGGTAAGGCATTTGCAGGTCGTTATTGTCGAAGACCAATACGTTCGGGAGTTCGCTGACTATAGCCTGCAGATTGGCCAGGATCCGCGGAAAACGCTCGACCAGTTTCTCGGTAGGAACATCGTGTCCGCCCTGCGAGACCCCGCGTCGCAACGCGTTGTTCGCACACCTCCGGCCCGGCAGTCCCGATAAAGCACAGAATCGTGTTGTAGCCCTCTTCGACCACGCTCTTGAGGAAGGCGAGCTTCTCGCCGACGGGTCAGAAAAGACTGTCTCGAAGACAAAGCTCTCGCGTTGTTTCACAAGCTCGTGCCGTACGGCATCGACCACGCGGGCGGCGGCATAGGGCTCGATGTGAAGGTCTTGGGCCAAGACGTCGGCGTTGACAAACCGCAGCCCGGCGGGTTGGAGATGGGCGTGGTA
>Ga0302324_100027913_pt1 | contig 10743 bp, 8 predicted proteins | sample Palsa_T0_1_FD_201949 | JGI IMG/M metagenome (GOLD analysis project Ga0302324, IMG submission 201949) | Peat permafrost microbial communities from Stordalen Mire near Abisko, Sweden - Palsa_T0_1 | ecosystem: Environmental > Terrestrial > Soil > Palsa > Peat permafrost | place: Sweden: Abisko...
CCCCAACATATAGATGAGCGAAGTAAGCGCAAACGCGGCGCGTCCCATCTTCGTTAAGTCGCGATCGAATAGGTCAACATTCCACTCGTCCACGACATTCTTGGTCGAATGAAAACCATGGGCGTCGAGAATTGAGCGGATTTCCTTGCCTATATCGACCAGCGTCTGCGGATCATTGGAATCCATCGTGTAGTAGTGCCATACGAAGAAATCCAAAGGCAGCTTCTTCGCTCTCACGAAATCCAAGAAACCTTCGCGGTAAGGCGTGGCATCGAGGGGCTTGGATATGGTGGGGCCGCCGATCAGGGCTTTCGGGTCAGCCGCTTTGACTGCTCGCGCGACTTTCTCATAAAGATCGTAATATTGCTGCGGCGTGCCGGTCCAAAACACTCTGAAATCCGGTTCATTCCACACCTCCCAATACCGCAAGCCGTAGTGGAAGCCATGGTCCCAGCCTGCGTCATAGTGCAGCACAATGTGTCGGGCGATCTGCGCGTATTTGTCCAGGTCGGCCGGCGGTGTTGGATCCGCGCCGATACTGCGCCCGATCCGAAAAATCGGTTCCGCACCCACGCCCTTGATTGAGGCGATGAGCCGATCCGTTGGACCGAAATTGTAACTTTCAGGTTTATCGGCATCGGCACTCATATCAGGAAAAATGTTCAGCGCATCCCGCTCGGCGGGAATACTAATGGGTAAATTCTTCGCAGCGCCGAATTTCGCATCAATGTCGCCCGGACCGAACGCATCATGGGTGCGGATGAGATCGATGCGCGCCTTCTCGTAGGCTTCCGAGATATCGATCTTCGACTCCTCCCTGCCACCCGCAAACTCCGCTCCGGGCGCGCCGGTAACGCCATTGAATGGCCTCAATGTGCCGGCGACAGACGTCTCTACCGTGACTTGACGCAGCTTTGCGACTTCATCCGCGTGAGTGAGCGCGGCGCCAGAGGCGAAAAAGACGGCCCACATTATTGGAACGCACTTGGTCATCTGTATCTCTACGGTTCTTAAGGCGATTCTGCTTTCGCCAGTTTCGCCTCGAACATTTGGCATTGCGGCTTTCTGAGTCCTTCAGCCGGCTGCGCATTTTGAGGAAGAGTGCTCGAAAAGCGTACGTAGGAGCCCGCGGCTGCGCCGAACTTGTGCCATACAGGCAGCCCGGCGCCATTCGGATCGCCATGCTTTGCAAAGTTGGTCCAGTAAGAGAGCATGACATTCGATAGCTGCCGGTCAGCCGCACTGAAGGGTCCGGCGAGCGCTCCGCTCGCGAGCAGATTCCCGAACACATAAGGCAACTCATAGGAATGCGCGGCACCATCACTTTCGCGTCCGGGGAGGGACTGCTCAAATTGATATGAATACACAGGTGCACCCCCGCCCGCGTGGCGCGCTGCCATCACTATGGCGCTGCAACGGAAGCTGGTATCGGTGAGCCATTGCGCGGCCGGAGTGCCGAGCACGGGATCTGGAACTGCATATAACGTGAGCGCTGCCGCAGCGTCAGCACCATAAAATTGCCTGATCGCATTCGCCAAAGCATCCTCGCTTAAGCGCCCGAAACCCTCGCGGGCGTTGTTGCCGATGATTAAGGGAACCTGGTGCTCTTGATGCTGCCTGAAGACTTCGCTGGGATCCGCACTCAGTACATATCCGTCGATGACCGGACCCATCCGCGATTCGCGATGAGTCGGCATGAACGACCCAAATCGCTTCAGCAGTTCGGTGGCGGACAAGCCACGCAGGGACTGCAAACTATCCGCGCCCATAAATTCGGTGCCCAGAGTTTCGGCGTCCTTGAGTCGCTTCATTGGCGGACCCCCGAGAATCGCGCCACTCTCGACGATGGCTCCTTCAAATTCCCCCTTCATGAGTGGCGAGGCCAACAGCGTCACCACGCTCATGCCGCCGGCGGATTGGCCAAACACAGTGATTTTTCCCGCATCGCCGCCGAATGCCGCAATGTTGTCGCGCACCCATTGCAGTGCTGCCATCTGGTCTTCTAAAGCGAAGTTGCCCGAACTGCGGTGGACGGACTCGTGCGTGAGCTCAGGATGCGCATAGAAGCCAAAAATGCCCAGCCTGTAGTTCAGTGTCACTAGGACGACGCCCTTCTTGACCAATTCCTCGCCCGCGAATATGGCATCGGTGCCCGCGCCGCCGGTAAATGCGCCGCCGTGAATCCAAACCATCACTGGGAGACGGATTTTTGGTTTGACGGCAGGCGTCCACACATTGAGATACAAACAGTCCTCGCTCATCGATGCGACCACCGAGTCGTTCCAACCCTGAGCGGGTTGTGCGCAGGCTGCCCCATAAGCAGTCGCCGCGCGAGTGCCCGGCCACGCCGTGACGGCCTGAGGTGATTGCCAGCGTTTTGTTCCCGTCGGCGCCGCCGCATAAGGGATGCCTTTGAAGACGGCGCCGCCCGCAGCCAGAGACTCTCCCGCCAGCTCGCCCGAATTGATGTGTACGGCGATGGTCGCCGCATGCGCGAGAAGACTTGCCAAGACACCGAGGGACAGACAGACCGCCGCCCGCACAACAGCCGTATTTTTCATATTTGTGGTCCGCCACTCGCAGAATTTGCCGTTTTTCACAGTCTCCCCGTTTCTACAGGATGGCCGCGTCTCGGACCCTTGGGAATTCGCTTTTGCCGATATGAGCTTTCGGCGCAGCCGAATCTTAAAAATGCACCTGCGCAACGATCCATAATATACTCAGACATATTGGTTGCCATGATTACGGGTTGAGCGCAGGAGAACCTCTTAGACATGCCCAACCCTCCGACTACGGCTGCCGCAACTGATGGTCCCGCCTCACCCGTCAATTACCGAAGCACGCTCGCCCTGCTCGCCAGCCTCTTCTTCATGTGGGGCTTCATTACGGTCATCAACAACACGTTGCTACCGCACTTGCGAGCAGTGTTTGAGCTCAATTACACGCGGACGACGCTGATCGAGTCGGTCTGGTTCATCGCCTACTTTGTAGCCTCGATTCCGTCCGCAAAGCTCATCGAACGAGTCGGCTACAAGCAATCCATCGTCATTGGCCTATTTATCATGGCCGGCGGTGCTCTTTTGATGATTCCCGCGGCCCGCATTCCATCTTATGGCGTCGTCCTCACCGCGCTGTTCGTCGTGGCCTCCGGCATTACTTTGCTACAGGTTGCCGCCAACCCTTACGTGGCGGTAATCGGCACGCCCGAAACGGCTCCTGCTCGACTGAATCTCGTCCAAGCGTTCAACTCCATGGGGACCACGTTTGCGCCATTGTTCGGCGGCTATTTGATCCTGGGGCGCAGCACCTCGGGTACTTCGCAATCGAATGCCATGTTTACCTACGCCGAACGCATGGCCGACGCGCAAGCAGTGCAACTACCCTACCTCATCGTCGCCGCTGTACTGGTGGTGCTTGCCGTCGTGATCGCCCGCTACAAGCTGCCCGATCTTGGCGCGTCGACACGGCGTGTCGCGGCGGCCGCCCGCAAGGCACATTCCTTGTGGCGTCACCGAAACTTGGTATTCGGGGCGCCGGCGATCTTCATCTATCTCATCGCCGAGATTGGCGTGAGCAACCTCTTCATCAATTTCGTCTCGGCGCCAGAGATCGGCAATCTCACCCACGAGCGCGCCTCGCACTATTTGTTCTTGCTATGGGGCGGGATGATGGTAGGCCGCTTCATCGGCAGCTACCTCATGCGCTCGCTTAGCGCGGAACGGGTGCTGGCGGCTGCAAGTATCGGGGCCTTCGTCGTGATGACCATCACCATGCTGACGCATGGGCCTATTGCCATGTGGGCGCTGATTTCTGTGGGGCTATTCCACTCGATCATGTTTCCAACAATCTTCACCTTGGGGATTCGCGGCCTGGGGCCATTGACGGAGGAAGGCTCTGGAATCCTCATCATGGCGATTGCGGGCGGCGCGTTGGTGGTCGTGCAAGGGACGCTCGCGGATTGGTTTGGGCTACAGCGTTCTTTCGCTCTCACCTCCGCCTGCGAAATCTATGTCTTATTCTATGCGCTGTGGGGGAGCAAACCTACGCATGCCCTGGCCGATGAGCGCCTCACGATATGAACACCAAATGACGCCCAAGCTTCGCTCCAGCGCCTGGTTCAACAACCCAGCCAATATCGGCATGACTGCGCTGTACGTGGAGCGCTACTTGAACTTTGGCCTGAGCCTTGATGAGCTGCGTTCCGGCAAACCGATCATCGGCATCGCGCAAACCGGCAGTGACCTGTCGCCCTGCAATCGGCACCACCTGGTGCTTGCCGAGCGCGTGCGCGAGGGCATTCGGCAGGCGGGAGGCATCGCGATCGAGTTTCCGGTGCACCCGATTCAAGAAACCGGCAAGCGCCCGACGGCGGCCCTTGACCGCAATCTCTCCTATCTAGGGCTGGTCGAAGTGCTCTTTGGATACCCGCTCGATGGCGTGGTGCTCACCGTTGGCTGCGACAAAACAACGCCCGCTTGCTTGATGGCGGCGGCGACCGTGAACATCCCCGCCATCGCCTTGTCCGTCGGGCCGATGCTCAACGGCTGGTACAAAGGCGAGCGAACAGGCTCCGGGACCATTGTGTGGAAGGCGCGCGAGATGCTGAGCCGGGGTGAGATCGACGAGGACGGATTCATCCGCCTCGTCGCCTCCTCGGCGCCCTCCACCGGCTACTGCAACACGATGGGCACGGCAACCACGATGAATTCCTTGACAGAGGTGCTCGGCATGTCGCTGGCGGGTTCCGCCGCGATTCCTGCTCCCTATCGCGACCGGCAGGAAATCGCCTACCGCACAGGACTTCGCATCGTCGATATGGTCGCGGAGGACTTAAAACCCTCCGACATCCTCACCCGTAACGCATTCCTCAATGCGATCGTGGTGAACTCAGCGATCGGTGGATCGACCAACGCACCGATTCATTTGGCCGCGATTGCCCGCCACATCGGCGCAGAACTCTCTCTGGATGACTGGCAGACGCACGGTCATAAAGTGCCGCTGCTCGTCAACATGCAACCTGCGGGGGAGTATCTCGGCGAGGACTACTATCATGCCGGCGGCGTACCCGCGGTCGTCGCAGAGCTGATGAAACACGGGCTGATTCATGAGAACGAAAAGACCGTAACGGGTCGTTCGATCGGCGATAATTGCAGAGCGGCGAAGATAGAAGATGCACGGGTGATCAAGCCTTTCAACCAGCCGTTGAAAGCGGATGCGGGTTTTATCGTGCTTCGCGGCAACCTGTTCAATTCGGCGATTATGAAAACCAGTGTGATCAGTGACGAGTTTCGCCAACGATACCTAAGCAATCCCGACGATCCAGATGCCTTTGAAGGACCGGCCATAGTCTTCGATGGGCCGGAGGACTATCACGCACGCATCGACGACCCGGCACTTCGCATCGATATCAACACGCTTCTTGTCATGCGTGGCGCAGGCCCGATCGGCTATCCCGGGGCAGCCGAGGTCGTCAACATGCGTGCGCCCGGCTATCTGCTGCGCGAAGGCGTTCACAACCTGCCCTGCATCGGCGACGGCCGGCAATCCGGTACTTCTGCCTCGCCGTCGATCCTGAACGCCTCGCCCGAGGCCGTCGCGGGCGGCGGGTTGGGGCTGCTAAAATCCGGTGACCGGATTCGTATCGACTTGAAGCGTGGAACCGTCGATGCCCTCGTATCTGACGCGGAGTTGGCTGAGCGCAGAACCGCACTTCAGAAAGCCGGCGGCTTGCCCTATCCAAGCTCGCAAACTCCCTGGCAAGCCATCCAGCGCAGTCTCGTCGGTCAGCTCGAAACGGGCGCGATTCTAGAGGGTGCGGAGGACTTTCAGCGCATCGCCCAAACGCGCGGTATACCCCGAGATAATCATTGAGATGCATCGCGCAGCCCTCATTGCTCTGCGGTCAGCCTTCGGTGTGGGAATGCTGATCGCACACTCTGTGTCCGCCGCCGCGGTGCAGGCTTCTGTATTTGGCCACGCGGGAGAGGATGTCGTATGGATCTATACGCTTAGGAACGCCCACGGCATCGAAGCTCGGATCATGACGTACGGGGCCACGATCGTCTCGCTTAAAACGCCGGATGGAAACGGGCATTTTCAGAACATCGTATTGGGTTTCGACACTCTCGATCCGTACACCGCCGGCGTCCCCTATTACGGCGCCACGGTGGGCCGCTATGCCAATCGCATCGCCCAGGCGCGTTTTACGCTGGACGGCACAACCTACTCACTTAACGCAAACGACGGCCCAAACAGTTTGCACGGCGGCTCGCGGGGCTTTGACAAAAGGGTCTGGAAAGCCGATGCCAATACTTTGCGCAACAGCCTCAAGCTCACCTACGTAAGCGCTGCCGGCGAGGAAGGTTTCCCCGGTCAATTGACTGCGCATGTGACCTACCGCTTGCTCGAGGATGACACCTTGAGCATCGAGTATGAGGCCACGACCACCGCTGCGACGCCGGTGAATCTTGCCAATCACGCCTATTTCAACTTGAGCGGCGATCCGACCCGCAACATCCTCGAGCATAAGCTCATAATCAATGCCGCCAAGTTCACGCCGGTGGACGCCACGCTGATTCCCACCGGTGAGCTGCGCGCCGTCGCAGGCACTGCGTTCGATTTTCGCAGTGAGGCTGTCATAGGCAGCCGCATAGATACCGACGACGCGCAACTAAATCTCGGGCACGGTTACGACCACAACTGGGTGCTGAACGCCGAGCCTGGCAAGGCGCTGCGGTTTGCGGCGCGGCTCACCGACCCGGCTAGCGGCCGGGTACTGGAGCTGCGCACAACGCAGCCAGGACTGCAGTTCTACTCCGGCAATTTCATGAACGGCAAGCCGGCTGGCAACGGTAGCGTCTACAACTATCGAACCGGGTTGTGCTTGGAGACGCAGCATTTTCCGGACTCCCCCAATGCGCCGGCCTTTCCCAACACGATCCTGCGGCCAGGCGAGACTTACGCGCAAAAGACGCTGCTGCATTTTCGCACGCTCAAGGCGACCGCGAACTGACAGTGGCAAACGCGCCCTCGCGATCCCAAGTTGAAATGCACAAAAATCGATCCGCAAAATCCGGACGCCTCGCGCGGTCCGAAGCGCTCAAAAAGCCCGGCGGCAAAGCCCTTAGACTGCACGGCATCATCGCCCGCAAATTAGGCGTGCTGATCGTATCCGGCAAGTATCGCCCGGGGGATTTGCTCCGCGGCGAAATCAGCTCCTCGGCGCAACTTGCGGTATCGCGCACGGCTTATCGCGAAGCGGTGCGGATACTCGCGGCCAAGGGCTTGGTCGACGCCCGTCCTAAGGTGGGTACGCGCGTCAATCCACGATCGAAGTGGCATCTGCTTGATCCGGATGTGCTCGACTGGACCTTCGAGTCTGAACCGGATCTGGTGTTGCTCGACAGCCTGTTCGAACTGCGCAATGTCGTGGAATCGGCAGCTGCCGGATTCGCCGCGCAACGACGCTCCTTCGCACATCTGCAAAGCATGCGCAGCGCGCTAGAGGCCATGTCCGCGCACACCTTGGCGACCGAACCCGGGAGGCAGGCGGATCTCGACTTTCATACGACGCTGCTCATCGCCACCGGTAATCCCTTCATTATTTCGCTGGCGGACGGCGTGCGCGCGGCTATCCGCACGACCACGCTTTATAAGCACCGCAAGCAAGCCTTGCGGCGCGATCCCCTACCCGATCACTTAAGGGTATTCGAGGCGATTGCCGCCGAGGACCCGGCCAGGGCACAGGCTGCGATGAGCGCGCTCATTCGATTGGCGCGCATAGACACCCCCACTTCTAAAGCGGGCCACAGGCGATGAGCTCGCGCCTGGTGCAACTGAGCGCAGACGGGGTGCGCATGGTGGGCATCACGCGCGGCGGTCAAACCCACCGCGTGAAGGATGCAAGTTCGATTTATGCGCTGGCGCAACAGGCGATCAGGACCAATGTCTCGCTCGATCGGCTGCTCAGCCAATTGGGCATCGCGGAGCCGTTGAACCTCAGCGAACTCTTGGTGCGAAAGCAAATTCTGGCACCCATCGATCATTCCGACAGCGCCCATTTGTGGCTCACCGGCACGGGGCTTACGCATTTGGGGTCCGCCGACGCGCGCGACCGCATGCACGCCAAGGCGCACTCCGCGGATGCCAGCGATTCCATGAAGATGTTCCGCATGGGGCTCGAGGGCGGCAAGACTTCGGGCGCGGGACCGGGCGTGCAGCCAGAGTGGTTCTACAAGGGAGATGGCCACAGCCTAGTCGCGCCGGAAGCTCCGCTCACCTCGCCGCAGTTTGCCTTGAACGGCGGCGAGGAACCTGAACTCGCTGGCATCTACCTGATCGGCGCCGACGGCACGCCATTCCGCTTGGGCTTCGCCTTGGCGAACGAATTCTCCGATCACGTCATGGAACGGCAGAACTATCTATATCTTGCGCATTCGAAGTTGCGCCCCGCTTCGATCGGCCCGGAACTGTTACTGGGCGAGCTGCCCAGCGATATTCACGGCAAAGCGCGTATCTGGCGCGGCGGCCAAGCGTTGTGGGAGAAAACCTTTTTGACCGGCGAGGATAATATGTCCCACCATATTCGCAATCTCGAGCATCATCACTTCAAATACGAGCTGTTCCGGCAACCGGGTGATGTGCATGTGCACTTCTTCGGCACCGCGACCCTGTCCTTCAGCGATGGCGTCAAGGCGCAGGACGGCGATGTGTTCGAGATCGAGGCGGCGCCCTTTGGCTTACCTTTGCGAAATCCCCTGCGTATCGCACCGGCTGCGGCGGTCAAGGTGCAGAGCCTCTAACGGATGAAGTCGCGGCGGGGAGCGAGCACGCAATGCAACCAATTCGCGTAGGTATCGTCGGCGTCGGCAAGATCGCACAGGATCAACACATTCCCTCGATTCTTGCGAATCCCGCCTATGTGTTCGCCGCCGCGAGCAGCCCTCACTCACAAGCCGCCGGGGTACCTAACTTCGCAACGCTCGAAGAGATGCTTTCGCAAGTGAAGGATCTCGATGCAGTCGCCATTTGCACACCGCCGCAGGCTCACTATCTGGCTGCCAAGTTGGCCCTGCAGAGCGGCAAGCATGTGCTTTTGGAAAAGCCGCCCTGCACCTCGCTCTCACAACTCTCGCATCTCGTCACACTGGCGGCGGCGGAGAATCTCAGCTTGTACCAGACTTGGCATTCACAGCACGCGCCGGGCGTCGCCCCCGCCTTGCAGGTGCTGCGCCAGCGCAGGCTGCGCGGCGTGCGCGTCACGTGGAAAGAAGATGTTCGCGTTTGGCATCCGGGCCAAACCTGGATTTGGCAGGCGGGTGGCTTCGGCGTGCTCGATCCCGGGATCAACGCCTTGTCGATTCTGACGCACCTCATTGCCGAGCCGATTTTTCCCGAGTCCTCGGTGCTGTATATTCCGGAAAATTGTGAGACGCCGATTGCCGCCAGCATTAGCATGCGTTGCCACAGCGGCGCCGCCATCCATGTCGAACTCGACTTCAGGCACACCGGGGCGCAAACCTGGGACATTGATTTCGACACGGACCAGGGCCCCATGAAGCTGTCGGCCGGCGGTAGCGAACTTACAGTGGGCAATGCGCCGCTGCGGCAGGACTCCGCCAAATCGCGCAGTGAATATGCCTCGATTTACGAGCGCTTCGCTGATCTGGTACGAGCCAAGCGCAGCGAGGTCGATGCACGGCCCATGCAGCTGGTGGCGGACATCTTCCTGCTCGGCAAACGCGTCACGGTCGAACCTTTCTCATGAAAGCCACATTGGTCGATCGCGTGTCGGTGGGCAATACCCTCGGCGAAGGCGTGCTGTGGGACAGCCTGGGCAAGCGCGCATGGTGGACGGATATTCAGGAACGACGGCTGTATCGCTACGAGCCAATTTCCCACGCATTGGAGCAATTCGATTTGCCGGAGCGGCTCGGATCCTTCGGCTTCATAGAGGGTAGTGAGCGCATTATCGCTGCGTTTGAATCCGGCTTTGCCTACTACCATCCAGAGTCAGCCACACTCGAGTGGATCTCGCGCCCCAAGCACGCGGCAGGCAATGTGCGCTTCAACGATGGCCGTGTCGATAGACAGGGCCGCTTCTGGGCCGGTTCCATGGTGGAGGGCTTCGGCGAACCGACGGGGAAGTTGTACTGTCTCGCCAAAGGCGTCAGCGAAGAACACCTGACGGGCATTAGTATTTGCAACAGCCTGTGCTTCAGCCCGGACGGACGGCACATGTACTTCGCCGACTCTCCACGTCGCACGATTCTCAAATTCGTTTTGGACGCCGACACCGGCGCATTGTCGAATCGGCTGGCATTTGCGCGAACGCCACGCGGTGCATTCCCCGACGGGTCGAATGTCGACTCGGATGGACATCTGTGGAATGCGCAATGGGGTGCCGGCTGCGTGGTGCGCTACGCGCCTGATGGCACGGTCAGCGGCCGCGTCGAACTGCCAGTAACGCAGCCCACCTGTGTCGCCTTCGGCGGAGAGGCGTTCGATCTGCTGTTCGTCACCAGCGCGCGCGAGGGTCTCGACGCGGCGACATTAACAACGCAGCCTCAAGCCGGCGATGTGTTCATCTTCCAGACGGATATCACTGGTTGCAAGGAATCGCGCTACCGCGTTGTCTAATCAGCCATGTTGTCGCCACGCCTGAATCAGCGCGCGGGCGCGCTGGCCGACCACCGGCGCCGCGTCGCCGGGCTTGTAAAGTGAGCTGCCGACGCCGATGCCGCG
>Ga0302324_100027915_pt1 | contig 10742 bp, 5 predicted proteins | sample Palsa_T0_1_FD_201949 | JGI IMG/M metagenome (GOLD analysis project Ga0302324, IMG submission 201949) | Peat permafrost microbial communities from Stordalen Mire near Abisko, Sweden - Palsa_T0_1 | ecosystem: Environmental > Terrestrial > Soil > Palsa > Peat permafrost | place: Sweden: Abisko...
CCAGCGCCACGCGGTAGAACTGGGCGGTGGGTTGTTGATCCTGCGAAGTCCAAGTGCGGCCGCCGTTGGTGCTCACGTTCGCGCCACCGTCGTTGGACTCGATCATGCGGTTGGAATCGTTGGGCGACACCCAAAGATAGTGCACGTCGCCGTGCGGCGCGCGAATCATGTTGAACGTTTTTCCGCCGTCGTCGGACCGGAAGAAGCTGACGTTGACGGCAAAGACGGTGTCGGGCTTTAGCGGATCGGCGAAGATGCGCGAGTAATACCAGGCGCGCTGCCGCAGCTTGCGATCCTGGTTGATGCGGGTCCAGGTTTTGCCCGCGTCGTCGGAGCGAAACACGCCGCCGTCTTCGGCTTCCACCAGCGCCCATACGCGGTCCGAGTTCACCGGCGAAACGGTAACGCCGATGCGTCCCAGAATGCCTTTGGGCAAACCTGGGTTGCGGCTTAAATCGGTCCAGGTATCGCCGCCGTCGGTGGATTTGAACAGGCCGCTATCCGGGCCTCCGCTTTCGAGATCCCAGGGCAGGCGATGCATGTCCCAGAACGCGGCGTAGATCACGTTGGCATTGCCGGGGTCGAGAATCAGATCCACGGCGCCAGCCTTCGCACCGCGGGTGTAGATCAGCTTCCAGGTCTTGCCGCCGTCGGTGGTGCGGTAGACGCCGCGCTGTTCATTGGGTCCCCAGAGATGGCCGAGCGCTGCGACGTAGACGATATCGGGATTCTTGGGATGCACACGAACCGCGCCGATATGAAGAGTATTCTCCAAGCCGACGTTCTTCCAGGTTTTGCCCGCGTCGGTGGATTTATAAACGCCGTCGCCGTGGGAGGCATTGCCGCGAACATCCGGTTCGCCCATGCCGACATAGATTACGTTGGGGTCGGATTCCGAGATACCGATCGCGCCCACGGATCCGGTTTTGAACTGTCCGTCGGAAATGGGCTGCCAACTGGCGCCCCCATCGGTGGTTTTCCAGACTCCGCCGCCCGTGGCTCCGAAGTAGTAGACGTTCGGCTGGGAGGTAACTCCGGCCACTGTGTCCACGCGGCCGCCGCGGAAGGGGCCGATGCTGCGGTATTTGAGCTCCTTCAAAGAATTGAGGTCGGGTTGGGCGAATAGGAATGAGCTGGAGAGCAGAGCGGCTAAGAATTTCATAAAATAGTTTTCGACTACTATCATAAAGCAGATAGCGTGCCATTAAGGGCGCTGCCGGAGGTGCTTTGAATGGCTGTGCAAAGATTTCGAGCGATGTTGCTTTTGTGGGCGGCTCTCGGTTATAGCCAGTCCCTCTCATTTCAACCTTTCATCACGCTGCCGACGCAAGGTGGCCCGGTGGCCACGGTCACAGCCGATTTCAACGGAGATGGAGCAGCGGACCTGGCCGTCTCAGACACCGGCGCACAAACCATCGCGATTTCTCTGGGCAAGGGCGACGGAACTTTTCAAGCCTCGGCTACCTATCCGACGCCCAGCGGTTGCGTGGCGGCATCCCTTACGGTCGCGGATTTTAACAACGACCACAAACTGGATTTACTCGCAGTCTGCCAATTCACCAGCCAGGTCGTGGTCTATCCCGGCCTGGGCGATGGAACCTTCGGCGCGCCGGTCTCTACCAAACTTTCTCACGCAGTGTTTGCCGGCGTCTTATTTCTGGAATCCAATACGGCCCTCATCGGACCAGTGGTGGCGGATTTCAATGGAGATGGCAAGCCGGACCTGGTAATCCTGCTCGCCACGGATTTGTCCACTTTTCCAACTCCCGGCATCAATCTTTACTTCGTTCCGGGAAACGGGGACGGCTCTTTCGGACAGGCGGAGCAGATTCAACGGGGGGTTGCCGCGGTCTCACTCGCCTCAGGCGATTTTAACGGCGACGGCAAACCCGATCTGGCCTATTTGACCTTTACCGTGAGTGGAAATCAAGAGGGCATTAGTGTGGTCACCCAGTCTCTGAACATCGAGTTGGGAAATGGGGACGGAACTTTCAAGAACGGGCCCAGCTATCCCTGGACCGGCGGATCCTTCGGACTCACCGCCTTGGATGTGAACGGCGACGGCATCCTGGACCTGGTAAATTCCGGCGCCAGTCTTTCCAACACCACCTCCGGCTTTCCCCCCTCCATATTCAGCGTAATGCTGGGGGACGGGAAAGGGAACTTTAAGCAATCGTTCAGCTCCGCCGATCCGGCCAACGATCTTACATTCAGTTATTGCCTCGGGAATTTTAGCGGGAGCGGCCACCTGGATCTGTTGGAGGTAATCGCCGAGGTTACTTTGCATTCGTCATCGGTTGGACTGGGGCTGACAACACGCGCCGGAAATGGAGATGGAACTTTTCAGGATATCCAGACATTCGTAGGACCCGCGGAGACGTTTCCGTTGGCGTCCGCCTGCGCCGATCTGAACGGCGATGGCCTGACGGATGTGGTGTACACAGGGATGCTCTCGCCGCTGGTGATCGGCCTGCTGGGCCATAGCGGAGGATTTGAAGGTACCGCCGGCGCCCTGGCGGTGTTGCCTTCCGGAAATTTATATCTTGCGCTGAACACCACGCCGCAGAAACTCACATTCAGCAATGTCAACGGGGCGAGTTTCGCTAAAGGCGCACTGGCCGCCGATTCCATTGCCACAGCATTTTGGAACAGCCCGGGAACGTCTTCCGGAATTGGAGTGACCGTCACGGATGCGGCGGGCGCCACGCGGCCTGCGCAGATCTTTTTTTTATCTTCGAAACAGATCAATTATGGAATTCCCGATGGCACCGCGATTGGCAATGCCACCATCAGCATCACAGGCACTCAAGACAGCATAACCGCGCAGCAGACCATCGCCGCGGTTGCGCCCGGCGTTTTCAATGCCGGTGGACTGGCGGTTGGGAGCACACTCACGGTTCACAATGGCCAGCAGACTCCTGGGAATCTGGTGCTGCCGGACGCTTCCGGGGTGCTGCAGCCGGTGCCGATCGATGTAGGAACCGGATCCGATCAAGTGTTCCTGAATCTGTATGGAACCGGAATCCGGAATCATGCGCAACCGGTGACGGCAATGATCGCAACCACAGCGTCGCCGGTGGCATTCGCCGCCGCGCAGGGCGCATTTGTGGATGAGGATCAGATCAACGTTCAAGTGCCACAGAGTTTGCGCGGCGCCGGGCGCGTGAATCTAGTGCTGACGGTGGATGGGCAGACGACCAATCCGGTGGCGATTCAGATTAAGTGAATTTGGCAGGCGAAAGCGCTGTCCCACGTTGGCCGAGGTGGGGCAGGCGCTTTCGTGCCAACCGTTCTAAAAACGGAAGCGCAGGACAAAGCGGAGCGAGCGGGCGCCGCCGGCTTGGAAAATGGGGGCGAGGCCGCTCCCGGGACTGCCGGTGCCGAGCATCAGGTTCAGCATTGAGTTGGATTGGCCGAAGAGCGGGCTGGATAGAAACGGCACGGGGTCAGCGAAATTTGAGTGATTGAAGGCGTTGTAGGCTTCCATGCGGAGTTGGAGGGAGCGCTGCTCCTTCACCAGGAAATCGCGTTGGATGGCGAGATCGAGTTGGGTCATGCCGAAACCGGTGAGAGCGTTGCGGCCGAGATTGCCTTGGGCGCCATTTCCCTGCGCGTCCGGCGGAAGAACTTGGAAGGCTGCAGGATTGATGCGGCGTCCGCCTGGAGCTGATGGGTCCGTGATCCATATAGGGATGCCGCCTATAAAGTTCGGCCGATAGACGTTTTCGTAAGTGATGCCTTGGGACTCGTCAGAATCCAGCACGTTGATGGGAAAGCCCGTGCGCGCTCGCAAAGTCCCATCCAGTTCCCAGTCGCGGAAGAACACGCTGTGGATCGAATGCGGAAGTTCGTACGTGATTCCGGCTGATAGCGAGTGGCGGACATCAAAGTCTGACGACGCGCGGTCTTGGCTGATGGATGCAACGTTGTTGAATGCGTACAGACCGGAATCGGAAGAGCTGTTGTCGATGGAATGCGACCAGGCGTAGGAGGCCAAGCCTTGGAGACCGTGCGACATTCGCCGGCGGTATTGTGCTTGCAGCGAGTGGTAAATGGATATGCCGTCATTGGTTGCGATGGAGACGAGGTGGGTTGGATCCAGGGCGCTCACTTCGCGTCGGATCAGGTCACTTCCGGAAGAACCGACGTAGCCCACCGATATCACGTCGTGAGCGCTGAAAGCTCGTTCTACCGAGATGTTCCACTGCTTCACGGCGGGTAAGCGGAGTTGCGGTGTGAAGCCGAATTGCAGGTGGTTGTTGACGAAACCGACCGTCGACGAGAATGCGGGAACAATGAGTGGGCCACCGCTGACCAGGTCTCCCGCCAAGCTCAGACTGGAATCATAATAAAGCCCGACGCCGGCACGGATTACCGTTCGCCCGCCTTCCACGGGCTGGAACGCAAAGCCCACTCGAGGTGCAAAATTGGCATTCGTCGTTTGCCAAAGAGGCTGTCCGGCAGCCTCCGCAATACCAGTGGAAGTTTGGAAAAAATTAGCTGTGTCGCCGCGTCCGGGTAGTGGTGGCGGGCTGATTTCCCAGCGCAGTCCATAGGACAGCGTCAAACGCCGAGTGGTGCGCCACGTGTCTTGGACGAATAGGGACGCTTCCCTTAGAATTGCCGAGGCGAACTGCGGGGAAGTGGCGCAAGGAAGTTGCTGAGTGCCGCAACTTTCAAAGAAGTGGCCGTTGTTTGTGAGATCTTGCACCGTGTCAACGAATGCATAGATGTTCCCCGTCGCGTCGGTACGCGCCGGCGCAAGGCGGCGGTAGTCGGCGCCGAATCGGATGGCGTGATTTCCGATGCTCCAGTTTGCAGCCGGAGTCACTTGGAACTGAGTTTGGCTCCGAAGTCCTTCGGACCCTGAGACGACCTGTCCCACGCCGGCGATCGAAAGGCGGACCAAGTAATCGCACACGCCCGTTACGTGGAGAAAAAAGAAAGTAGTGGGCTCCAGATCGCAGGAGGACGCCGTGGATCCAGGTTGATTCCAGACCGACGTCGCGGTAGCGTCTGCATAGTTCAGACGCAGATCCACGTATAGATTCGGTTTCACGCGCACATCCAAGCCGACCGTGATGGCTCGCGAAGTAAGATCCAGCGTATTAACGGGTGATGTTCCAAATTCCGTGGATGACGGAGCTTCGTTGTAGCGGACGAAAGCCGTCAGCCAGGATGTAAAGGCGTGATCCAGCCGAATGGCTCCGGCGTCCAGTCGAGCGGGGCGGCTGGTGCGCCCGGTCCACAAGGCTAGACCGCCGCCGAGATCCGGGCCATTGGGAACTGGAAAAAGATTCAGCAGGGGATTGGCCCAGGGAAACGAATTCGTCCTCGCTTCCAGGTTCGGAACCGGTTGCACCCAGATAAAGGGTTGCTGCAAGCGCATGCCTTCGTAAGAAATGAAAAAGAATGTATGGTTGCGCCAGAACGGACCGCCGAGCCCGCCGGAATAATCCTGAAGCCGCAGCGGAGCGCGCGGATCGCCATGCCGATTAGCAAACCAATCGTTCGCGTCTAGCGCTTCATTGCGGAATCCGTAAAGCAGCGATCCGTGGAATTCGTTTGAACCGGATCGGCTGGTGAGCGAGACTTGTGCGCCCGGCATTCTTCCGAACTGCGGCGTGGAGGTGGAAGTTTGAACGCGCATCTCCTGCAGCGCGTCGGGAGTGAGCAGGCTGTCCAGGCTGCCGAAAGCGGTCATACCCGGCAACGCTCCCCCATTGGCTTGCGCCGGGGACCCGCCGCCGCTGACGCCGGTGTTCGCGCTGGCGCCATCCACGGTGAAATAGTGCGTGTTGGGGCGTTGGCCATCCACTGTGAACTGCCCTGCTTCGCCGCGCGTGGCGGGAGTCACCACGGCGCCTGGTACTAATCCGATCAATCCCAGCAGGCCCGATCCATCGATCGGCAGATGATCCACTTCGTCGCGGCCGATTACCGTCGAAACCGAGGCCTCTTCTGTGTTGAACAGCGGAGCCGAGCCTTCCACGGTGATGGTCTCTTGCACGCTGCCAATCACCAGTTTGAAATCCACGCGCGCCGGCTGCGATTCCGCCAATTTCACGCCGAAGCGGATCATGGTGCGGAAACCGGGCTTGCGAATGGTTATTTTGTAAGTTCCCGGTTGAAGGGAAGACACCACATAGGCGCCGTCCGGTTGGGAGGTTGTCACTCGGCGCAGCCCGCTGTCTTCGTTGACAACCGTGACCAGCGCGTCCGGAACAGAGGCCAGGGAAGCGTCCAGGATCACCCCGGAAAGGCGACTATCCGGCTCGGCCTCTAAACGTGCGAGAACAACCAGGGAAAACAGAATCAAGGCCAAGAGACGGCCAAAAATCACTTATCTCTCCGTTTTTGCTAAGAGATGGTCGTACGCTTCTACATTAGCGCGTAATTCGGTTACGGCGGATATTAATTGTGCGGGGAGCTGGGTGGTGTGCATGGCGTCGTCCGGCGGGGCCGCGCCGAAGACGACCGCGAGCAGCTTTTCCACGCGGCGCGCGGATTGGAATAATTCCTCGGTGGCCGGCTGTAGAGGGCCCGACAATCCGGAGGCTTGTCCTACGAGAGTGGATTTGAGGGCTGGTTTCAGCGTCTGTTCCAGTTCCCGAGTCTGCTGCAGGAGCGCTGCAGTGTGTTCCCGCTGGAGGCGCCGAAGCGTGGCCAGGTCCTCAGTGCCGAGCTGCGCCTCTACCGTAGCCGGGAACTTTTCTTCCAAGCGCCGGAGTGCGTAGGCTCGCGCCATCAAAGGCTCGCTCCGGTCCAAGACTTGCGCGGCAAGTTCCTCGAAGTGCGCGCGGCCACCCATTTGCTCGGCGATCCGCGATATGTCGGAGCCAGCAGCAGTCTCAGGCGCAACCGGCTGCGGAGAGCCGCCGGCGGGCGCGGATTCGGTGAAGCGAACGGCCACGTTCGCAAGAGAACCGAGAGCCTGTTGAATCGCTTGCCGGCGCTCCGGCGCGATTCCAACACCGGAGACAACGATCTCGCGATCGTCGCGGGAAACTTCCACTGGATCGCCCAAATCGGCGCCCAATTCATGCAGCGCCGCCAGGACGCGCAACTCATCGCCGGCGGTTGGAGCGGGCAGGGAAGCCGCAATTCCCGTTGACAGCTTGGGCAACGTTGCGCGAGCCTCAGGCGCGGCAGGTATTACCGATGCCACGGGCTCGGACTCCTCGGGCATGGCCGTAATCTCTACCCAGTCCGAATTCCGGAACGCGAACCGTCCTTCCTTCGGCTCTAGATCCTGGGTGCTGAGCTGCAAACTGGCTTCCAACAAGTCTCCCGATTCCGTTTCCGTGCGGATGCGGTACGAATCACGCTCTTCGGTCACCTGATCGTGCTTCGCCGAAAGCTGATCGCGCCAGGCGGAATAGGCTCGGGCGCTCAGCGGATCGTCCCAATTGTAGTTGGCGTTGTGGAACAGGGTCTTGAGGGAATTTAGCGTTTCCCGGTCTTGGAGGTTGGCAGTGAGCGCTTGGTCCGGGCCGGTCCGGCGGGTGACACTGCTGGCTTTGGTTCGAATGCGGAGCAGATGCGGCTTCACGGGGCGAATGTCGGAGGCGATCATTGCCTTGTGCAGCAGCTCTGACGCCTGAACCGATGGCGTGATGCGATAGCGGTAGAACAAGCCCCACAAAAGCAGGGCGGCGACGGCCGCTGGGACCCATTTCCTCGGGTTATGCACTGGCCACGCCAGCACGCGCATCACCAGTTGAACAAGCGGGCGATCCGTGAAACCGGGTTGCGGGAGCGCGGCGTCGATTTCGGCGAACGAGCGATAAATGTCCGTCCAAGGCGCGGGCGGGGCAGGCAGGTGCCGCTGCAGTACATTGGTCCGGTAGCGGACCGAAGACCCGACGGTTTCTTCCATCTCCTCCAGGTTGGTGCGGCATTGCCAGCACGCTTTGAGATGGGAATCCACCTGGCTGGTGTTGCGGCCTGGCAATTCTCCATCGGAATACCGAAGCAACTGCTCTTCACTTGGGTGGGGCATTACGGGCCTCCTCATTTTTCACCCTTCTTCATTTTTCACCTTCTTCAACCGGGCGATGGCGCGTCTTAGGAACTCACCCACCGCCGAAGCGCTGATCCCCAGCGCGGATCCAATTTCGGGATATCGCAGACCCTCCAGACGCAGCAGAAGACAGCGGCGCTGCTGCTCGGAAAGTCCTTGCACCGCCTGATGGAAGCGAACGTTCTGCTCGCGTTCGAGCAAGCTTTGCTCAGGGTTCAGTTCCGTGCTGCGTAGTTTCAATTCCAGCTCGGCATCGAAGGGAGCCTGAGTAGCTTGTTTGGCGCGAATCTTTAAGCCCAGATTGTGCGCCACGCGAAAAATCCAGCCACGTGGATTCAGGATGTCCTCGCCTTTTCTAAGCGTGACATAGAGGCGCAAGAATACCTCCTGGGCGGCCTCCTGCGCTTGGGGCGGGTGCAATCCCAGACTGAGCAGATAGCGATAAACGTCGTCGCGCGCTTCCAGGAACAACTGGGCCACTTGGTCCTGCAGGGTCATGGCGGCGCGATCCCGCTGAGCCATACCCGCCAGCTCTTTTCCCAGTGAATACGACGACATCTTGAGTTTAGAAGTCCCTAAATCATTGAACCGGCAGCCTTTCCCGCATCCATGCCAGGTCTAGGTCGGAGATCCCAGCCCGGCCGAGGGGGAAAGGCAACCGGTAAATGTACAACTATCTGCTCAAAGACCCCACGGCATACCGGTTGAACTACAGGTGTTCAAAAAAAATTTCGGCTTTCTCACCTAAGAGTGTAGTTGAAAGCTGGTGGTTCGGAGTCTTTGGTGCAGCAGGCTCCATTGGTTCACTTATGAACAGGTCGGTGTGCGTCACCCTGGTCACTTATAATACCCGGCAATTTATAGAGCCTTGCCTGGAATCCATTCTGCGGCAGCGTTATTCTCCTTTGGAAGTAGTGGTGGTGGACAACGCGTCCATGGACGGCACGCGCGGAATACTGGCGCGCTACGAGAATGTCATTCGGGTTTCCTACAACAACAGCAACATAGGCTTCGCGGCGGCGCAAAATCAGGCCATCGCGCGCAGCTCGAGTGACTGGGTGCTGGTGCTGAATCCGGATGTGGTTCTGACGCCGGACTTTGTCCAGCAGCTTATGGCCGCCACCGAGATGGACGCCCGGGTAGGAACCATCTGCGGCCGTCTTTTGGCCATCGGGCGCGATCTCAAGATTCCGGATAAACCCCTCATCGATTCGGCTGGCCTGTATTTCACTCCGGCAATGCGGCATTTCGATCGCGGCTGGCACGAACCGGATGACGGGCGCTACCACGAGTTGGAATACGTGTTTGGAGCGAGCGCGGCTGCCGCGCTTTATCGCCGCGACATGATCTCAGACATTTCCGACGGGCGCAATTTCTTTGATCCGGATTTCTTTGCCTACCGTGAGGACGCCGATGTGGCCTGGAGAGCCCAGTTGTTGGGTTGGCGTTGTCTGTATGTCCCAGGCGCTGTGGGCCATCACGTGCGTACTGTGAATTCCGCCAATCGCCACGAAGTTCCTGCCGTCCTGAACATGCACTCGGTGAAGAACCGGTTCCTAATGCGGATCAAGAACATGACATCCGGCTTGTACCGGAAGTTCTGGATGCCCACCACCGGCCGTGATCTTCTGGTACTGGGCGGATGCCTGCTGCGCGAGCCGAAATCTCTGCCCGCGTTTTGGCACATCGCGCGCTGTTTCGGCCGCTCCTTCGCATGGCGCCGCAAAATCATGCGCCGCCGCCAGGTCCCCGATGCAGGCCTGGCCCCTTGGTTCAGTTCTCAACCGTCTGCACAGCCCGTCGACAAGGTCGCACTGGAAGTGGGTGCGACAGTCTCCTTGTGTAACAGGTAGTGGTGCTCTAGTCCGGGGCCACTACCTGTATTTTCACGAAAAACCGAACCGCGGCCGCGAGGGAGTGAGCATGGGGCCTGCGGCCCACCCATAGTGATGAGCACCGGTCGCGTACGCTCGGCTCGGAATGAGGTTCCCCCTTGCCGAGCCGCGACCGTGAGGGAGTCGGTGCCGTTTTTTCATTCACGGACCAACGTCTTCAAGTGAGCGCTACCGGTATCCTCGGGTCTGGATAATCTCTAACGCTCCCTTGCGGTCGCGGTTCGGTCTCAGCTAACATCTCGGTACGCGACCTGACGGCAAGCCGCCCAGCGAGGCTGTCCTGTTAATCCTGCTCAGCCTGGCCGATCGGCCACGCCATGGCTACGCATTGTCAGCGCTTTCAGCAGGCGGGAATAAGACCCTATCCGAATGGGTCCCGCGGCGGCTAAATTGGTTCCACGCGCAGCTTGAGAGATTCTACCGCCTTCACGCGGACGCGCGTCCCCGCGCTGATCGCGGCGTCGGCCACGGCGTTCCAGTACTCACCGCGCACCAGCACCTGACCTTCCGGAGCCAGCTGGGTGCTGGCGATTCCGATTTCGCCGATCATGCCTGAGATGCCCGTGAGCACCTTGCCTTTGCGCGCTTGGATCACGATGGATACCAGGAACATGGTGATGAGGGCGAACGGAACGGCCACGCTGATGGCGGTGGAATAGTGGATGCGAACCTCGGGCGGTCCGTTAATCAGTAAAACTGCCCCGAGAATCATGGATAATGTCCCGCCGATTCCGAGAATCCCGTGAGAGGCGAGCTTGGCTTCCAGAACAAATAGCGCGACGGCCAGCGCCAGCAGCGCGACGCCCACCCAACTAATGGGCAGG
>Ga0302324_100027916_pt1 | contig 10742 bp, 6 predicted proteins | sample Palsa_T0_1_FD_201949 | JGI IMG/M metagenome (GOLD analysis project Ga0302324, IMG submission 201949) | Peat permafrost microbial communities from Stordalen Mire near Abisko, Sweden - Palsa_T0_1 | ecosystem: Environmental > Terrestrial > Soil > Palsa > Peat permafrost | place: Sweden: Abisko...
GCGCTCGCCGACGCCGGTGTGGACCATCGCCATATGACGCGCGACCAGCTGCGGTCGATCGGCGTCATGATCGGCTCCGGCGGCGGTTCGCAGGAATTCACCGAACAGCAGTACAGCCTCTTCTACGGCGGTCATGAGAAGCAATGCAGCGTGTACACCATTCCCAGCTCCACCATCGGCACGCTCGCCAGCGAAATTTCCATGCGGTTCGGGTTCCGCGGTCTCAGCCACATCATCTCCACCGGTTGTACCTCCTCCACCGACGCGCTCGGCTACGCTTACCGCAATATTCAATGGGGAACGCTGCCGTGGATGCTGGTGGGCGGCGTCGATTCGCCAATCGCGCCGCTGATCCTCCGTGGCTTTATGGTCATGCGCATCCTCACCACCCGGTGGAATCAGTCCCCGCAGCGCGGTTCCAGGCCTTTCTCGCGTGACCGGGACGGCTTCGTGCTGGGCGAGGGCGCATGGTTCTTCGTCGCTGAAGATTACGAACATGCGAAAGCGCGCGGGGCGCACATTTACGGTGAAATTGCGGGCTATTCGTCCACCTGCGAAGCGTATCATCGCGTGCGTCTGGAGGAGTGCGGAGAGGAGCCCGCCTACACCATGAGCAACGCGATTTCAGAGGCAGGCGTCTCCCCGGAAGCCATCGGGTATATCAATTACCACGGCACCTCGACCGAACTGAACGACCGCATCGAGACGCGCGCCGCGCGCCTGGCCTTCAATCGTCACGCCTATAAACTTGCCGGGTCGTCGCTGAAGAGCCTGATCGGACACCCGCAGGGCGCGTGCGGCGCCGCCGGCGTCGCCGCTACGCTGCTCGCCATGCGCGACGGCATTGCGCCGCCCACCATCAATCTGGAGGATCCCGATCCGGAATGCGACCTGGATTACATCGCGCACCAGGCGCGTTCCCTCGATTGCGAGTACGCGCTGGCCAATTGCATCGCTTTCGGCAGCAAGAACTCCGCGCTCGTTTTGCGGAAAATCTAAGCGGCTGCAACAGGCGGCATTGGCAAGGTTCTGACTATGTCAGTGCGAAAGATCGTAGATAAAATAATTCATCGCGATCCGATACGCCAGCGACGCCCACTGCTCTTTGTAGCGCGCTTCATCCGAATGCTCCCAGGCATCGCCCAGGTCCATGTTATGGCAGATCGCCACCATCAGCCGGCCGCGGTCGTCGTAAACGCCCTTCCAGTGCGGGACCTTGCCCTGCGCCATCGTCCCGCCCAACTGGGAATCGCCGTTTTCATAGGTTAAACCGCTGTCGAAATACTTCGCGCCCGGCACCTGAAACCGCTCGTCCAGATCGTAAATCGTATGAAAAATAGCGTCGGAATTCGGAATGTCAACCGGTTCGCGGTCCGGAAAAACCTTGCGCAGGCTCCTCGTAAAGTTGCGCCATTCGGGGTCGGCGTGGAAATCGTCCACCATCAGAAATCCCCCTCGCAGCAGATACTCGCGCAGTTGATGCGCCTGATCGTCGGGCAAGTCCCAGTGCCCGACTTCCACCGCGTAGAGCGCAGGCCAGTTGTAGATATCGTCGGTGCCGTCGAGCGAAACAATCTGTTCCACGGAACGCGCGTCGATTCGCGTCAGTCGCCGCACACCTTCCAGCAGGTGCCGGTCGGAACGAGGATAATCCATCGTCCAGAACCCCGGAAACTCCCGCCCGTCGTTCAGCAAAAGCGAACGCGACGGGTATCCATAGACATCGGGGTACCGCAGACGAGCCCTCGTCCACTCCGTTTTCTGCCGATAGTCCGGAGGAAGAGGAAAATTGTCGTACTCGATGGCCGGATATTCTCTGAAGGGCTTCTGCGCGACCACCAGACCGACCGCCGCCACACCCAGCAAAGCGACCAGAATTACTGTTTGGAGCCGCATTGAAACAGCGCTTGAACCGCCTTCAGAATAACACGCACGGGCAGAACCGCTCGTTTGCGCCATAAAGTCTTTTCCCGGAACTGTCGATAGAGACTCAGAGCGAGCAAAACCATGTCGACATTAGCTATTTACAGCGACCGCGAAATCCTGGCGGCTGGGCTCCGCCAGATCGTCCCGGCGAATTACCAGGTCGAGGTTTATGCACTGAAATACCTCGGAACGCCGGTCAACTCCGCCGATGCAGTCATCCTGGACACGACGTCCGGAGCCGATCGGCCATTGCGGTGTTTTCGTTCGGCGGACCGGAAGACCCCAGTCATCATCTGGGAACGCGCCGAGGCGCTCGAATCCGCCCTCAACGCCATGGCGCTCGGCTCGCAAGGCGTGCTCCTCGACAGTTCGTCTCCGGACGAGGTGCTGGCATGTCTTGACATCATTCTGGATGGCGGAACATGGATGCCTCGGGCGATCGCGCAGGCGGCCGCGCTTACCCGGCAATGCAAACTCACCAGACGCGAGGCGGACCTCGTCAATCTGATCGCGTTCGGCCGGTCCAACAAAGATATCGCGTCCTCGCTCGGCATCTCCGTAGGAAGCGTCAAGGTCTACCTGTACCGGTTATTCGATAAAGTCGGCGTCGAAGACCGGTACGAACTGGCGCTCGTCGCTCTGCGTCACGCCGGGTCCGGAGGCGCGCCGCTTTGGAACACGGGCAGACATGACCAGTATTGTCACCGATCCGTCTTTGTTCCAATCCGGGCCAGGGAATCGGCCGAGCCCCCTATTGCTTCTTGCTCTTACCATCGTCCTTGAAGTTGAGCGCAAAGTAAGGGTAGTTATAAGAAGGACCCTTGGTTGTATCTGCCAGGAACGTTCCCGGCATCAGGTGCCCCACGCCCACTCCGAAGTTGACATGCCGGTTGAGCTCGAACCACGTATAAACGTCGAACTCCTCTCCGACGTGCGTCCCCGATTTACCCGTCGCATCGCGGACAATCGAACCGCCCGACGTGTTATAAAGCGAATCCGTCGCGCTGGCCAGCCAGAAATCCAGATACTGAGCGGTAACAGTCCAGCGCCGCCGCGGTTCAATCGTAAATCCCGCCCGTCCGCTTTTGATGTTTTGCCAGCCGAACAGGTCGGCTACCCCAAACCGGTCGTGGGCGGTGGGATACATCGTGTCGAAGGTTCCATGGATACCGTCGCCGGAATTCCGGTCACCCGACGCGTAATCGTACTGCGAAAAGATGCGGGGATGAAAGAAGATGTTGTCGAAGCGGTACCCCGCTCCGAAAGTCTGGCCCCAGGCCTGGATGCCGTTCGTTCCGTCCGACCCGCGCTCGATAATCCCTTCGTATGAGTAATCCAGCGAATTGGTAGCCAGACCCTTGAATCGAAAACCCCAGGCCTTTTCATTCTGTTTCCCTGTCTTCTCCGCCGGATTTACTTCCACCGCGACGCTCGGCTGCACCCGCCACAGCACAAACGGCTCCAGTACGGAATGAGGAAGCAGCCGGTCGATTCCCCCATACAGTCCGTAGATATTGTTGCCTTCCTGATGGTGGCTGATCCCGGCGATCAGAGGCACCACGGCCGACGCTGCAAAGATTCCCAGCCGGTACCGGTCGTAGTGCAGATTGGTGACGACCGCGTCGTACGAGCGGCCCTGATTGCGCCATTCCGAATTCGCAATAATCGTGTTGTTGTAATTGATGAGCTGCCGGCCCACGCGGAGACTGATCCAGCTTTTTTCGGGATCGCCAAATTCCGCATACGCCAGTTTCAGATCCCAGCGAACCTCGTTGGGCGGTCCGAGTGGCGGCTTCTGGTCGAACGCCCGCGCGTCCTGCGTTTGCGCCACCACCTTGAACCAGCTCGTGAACTGAAGATTCATCTGCAACCGCAACCGGTTGAGCAGGTACGAATCGTTGTTGTTCAGCTTGAAGCCGCTGTTGTGATAGCCCTCATCGCGAAACCGCTCTTCCACCCCGAAGCTGATCCATTTCGGCAGAAACTGATTCAGCTCGCTTGCGGGCCGGAAATCCGGAAGCAGGTATGGCGATTGCGACCCCGTGGTGCGATACCTGTTTCCATTGAGAAAACTGAGCGGATTCGACGCCGGTCCGGTGACCCAGGCGCCGTCATACCCGCTCGATCCATTGCGGGTCGTGACGTCGTCCTGAGCCAGCATGGGAAGCGCAAACGCGAAGAGGCAAACTGCGGCCAATCTCATATTCCCTAAAGTCTATCGACATCACGGACATATTGCAAGCCACCCTATTAAAGCGGTTTGAGCCGCGCATAGAACCTCTGGAATCCATTGCTATAGATGTGTTTGGTGCGGTCCCAGACCGCATCGAGAACCCCGCCCGGCGTCTTCCAGTGCCGAAACAATACGATCCATCCCGAATTCTGTGGATGTTCCTCCTGCCCGACATCTTCCAGGTTCAGATCGATGTAAACGTTTTCCATGAGCTGAATGAAATTGCTCACCAGCAGCCTGGCCCGGTTCATCTCCGCACTATCCGCCGGTGGCCGGGGAAATGCGTCGCAACCCTGCATCAGTTCCGCATCCAGAAAGCGCAGATCCTTATCCGCCCTGAGTTGGTCCAGCAAGGCGCTGTAAGCTGCGGCATGGCGTGTGAACGCGCCGGGATCGGCAGTGCTGGGTGGAAGCCAGTATTGGGTCAGCAGATCAAACCTGTGACCGATATCTTCGCGGCATTTTATCGGGTGATTTTTGTCCACGATCCGGGCGAAAATATTTTCCACCGCATGCCGTCCCAAGGCCCGATAACTTTCAAACTGCGATTCCGTGAAAAACTGATCCAGCGTGGAGTCCTGCGGAAACGTCGGATGCGCCTTCTTGTACTGGGTCACATCGTAGGATTCGTCACCCGTCAGGCTTGCCTTCACATACAGAATTGTTCCTGGACTGCCATCGTTGTACCTAATCTTGCCCGTCGCGCAATGCACGGTGCTCAACTGGTTCTGCAGAAAAATACGTTTCGGAGAGATCGAAATGTCGGCGCCAAAATCGATTCTGGCCTTGCGAATGGCCCCGCCGAGAGACTCGAAAACGTAATCCTGATCCTGTTCTCCGTCTCCCACGATAATGAATCGGCATTTCCGGCGCAGCAACTCATAGATGCCAAGGTTTTCGAAGTGACCGCCATCGGACAAATTCAGATACTTAGTCTTTTCGGTGGTCAGTCCGAAAAGTTCATAAAAAAGATACTTGAGCGCCACTGTTGGCCCATAGGACCTTGCCGATTCCGGAAAGAGCGTGTTGCCGATCCACCATCCCAGGCGCACATTAAACACCGTCATCAAAAATGCCGTAACGGGATTGGTGTGATAGCCCCAGTTCGGATTGGCGGCGGCCCCGCAAATTGCCGTCACCAATCCCAGATGCGGGCCGCCCGGGTGTGTGAATTGGTCTGTGTTGAAATAAGCGCCCTCCGCGCTCTTGCGGCTCGACGGCGTGTAGCCGCAGTACTGGGGCGTGAAGATGAAGCAGGTGGCCTTACGTTCCTGCCATGCCAGTTCGCTGCCATGGTTCAGATTCAGCGAGGAATTCAGAATCGGATACGGCCCCTCGTGAGTCGCGCTTCCCAGTTCCGTCAGTGGAATGTCGTCCCGCGGGTCGAACCCGGTAAAACGGTTTTCAACACGATGGTGATTGCTGGCGCCCAGATAACATCGCACCAGCCGGTTCTTGTAGAAATGATTCATCGAGAACTCGTTAATGTTCACACGCGCCGAGAGCCCGAGTCCGGCCAGAAACACAAGCAATGCCGCCCCTGCCAGGAGGGCATCCTCGCCGACGGACAGACTTGTCGCCGGATAGTCATGGAGACTGCTTTTCAACCCGTCCCAGAATCCCTGCTGTGCCCCCGGATTCCAGTTCACGGTCAGCGTTGGATTGCCTCCCCCGGTTACTGTAACCTTCGGAACCTGCGGCGGAGCGGACGCCGCGGCACTGGCGGCCTTCTGCCCGTGAAGCCGGTCCACCGTGGCGTCAATCGCGAAAAACGAAAGGGTAGCAATGGCGACCAGCAGTCCCGCCACCGCGACGGGTGGCGCTACCTGCGCGATCAGTTCGACTGCGGAATTGCCTGTGGGAGCCACCGCCGCATTCGCGGGCGGCGCTCCGCTGCTTGCAGCGCTTTTCCCCGCCTGAATTCCGGCAAACGTCGTTGCAGCCCACGTGAATAAGGCTCCGATGCCGGTCTTCAGACTTGTCTGAAAAAACCAGATCACCATCATGGGAACGAAGCCCGACACGGCGAACACGGCCGTCCAGACTACTCCCACAATCGCGAGGTGCGCTCCCAGACGCGCGTACCATTCGCGTGCCGAGTCTGGAAAATCGATCCCCATCAGCCCGACCTGCAGCGCGATTCCGCTGCTCAGGGCAAGCATCGTCAGCGGCGGGCACCAGGTCACTATATTCAGGACGGAGACACTGCTGTTGCTTCCGTCGTGAAAGGTCCGCCACACCAACGCCAAAAGGCCTGCCGTGGCCAGCGTACATACCACGACGATCAGGATTCCAAGCCCAAACACTCCGGCGGGCTTCGTCCCTCGTTTTGTTGCGCACGTCGAAAACCCGCTCGCCCAAACGGAAACAGCGAATAACGCAACCAGGGCCAGCAGCCCCAACGTAATCAGAAGCCAGCGCAACGCGTCTGACACGTTGGCCTGTTGCCGGTCCCACGTGACGCAGGCAATCGGAACAGAAAGCAAGGCTGCACCGGCGTAAATGGGAGCCACCAGTGTATGCCAGATGGAGATGTCGTCATCTTCTCCCTGGTCGTGCGAGTTCGCGTCGAACTCGTGCTTTACAATGGCGCGGATGTTTTCTGACAACCTATAGACGGCAATACCAAGGAACAGGATCGCCGTTCCCGCCAGCGCCAGCGGCCAGTAGAAGTCGTCTCCCGGGACGCTTCCCAACCGGCGCACGAAGTTGGCGGCAATCAGCGGCAAAACCAGCATCGCCGCCAGGACCAGGAATAATATGATCTGGTTCAGTATCGTGTTGCGCAGCCAGACACTGAAAATCGTCCACGTGTCCGCCCCGAAAAGGCTGGGGCTGGGGGCCAGGTAATTGCTGAACTTCCGCAGGAAGGTGATTGGGTCCTTTTCAGGCTTTTCAGGCTCACTGGTCTCGTGCGCCAGATAGTCTTCAACGTCCTGGTATTTCGCGTCGAAGGCTTTCCGATGCCAGAGCGCATGCAGCCAGCTTCCTATATAACCTCCGCCGGAGACCGTCGACAGATAGTCGGCGAAACCAAGCAGGCGCAACCCGGCCAGGCCTTGCAATACGCCTAAATTAAAAGTCGCGCTGCGGATTCCTCCGCCCGAAAAACAGATGCCGAACAAGTCGTCCGGGTCTCTGTCCTTTCCGGAATTCTCATCCGGGCGCGGCGTGCTCTCATGGCCCAGCCTCTTTCTCCGGGCCCTGATGACCCTGAGTTCGGCGGGAAAAACTTTGTTGAAGTCGTCGGGCATAATGGACCTCGTTATTTCAATCCCGGCAGAGCGCTGAACAGTTTGCCGGCATCGAACTTTGCTCCGAACAGAAAGCGCAGATCGTCCTTGGCGTTATCCACGGTGGTCGAGTTTCCCAGACCGAAATTCTGGTGAATGTTGGCGCTGAATCCCAGAATGAACGGCGTGTTCGGCACTTTGAGAATTCCTTCGAATCCAAATCGCCACGGACGATTGTACCGGTCCGCGGGATTGGCGGGCGACACGTCGAAATTACTAAACCGGCCCGAGACCACATCGATGTACATGATGTTCTCGGGCGCGATATTTGTAGAAACGCTCATCCGGTTCAGGGCGATTCTCGATCCAAAGCCGAAATTGGTGTAGAACTCCTGATTGCTGGCAAACACCACGCCCGTCGTTGCCGAGGAATCGGTAGGCGTGTCAAGCCCGATCTTAGCCAGCGGGCCCATCGAAAGAGAATAAGGTTTGTTTTGGTAAGTCCACGTCGAAAAAATGAAAGGGATTGACGCCCCGGCAGTGAGCGTTGCCGCCTTACGGGAACTGACGAACGCCTGCACCGTCTGTGGACAGGCGCCGGATGTCGATGAAGATCCCCCTCCCGACGGGCTGATTGTAGGCGTTCCCGATGTTGTCGTCGATGTCGTCGATGACGAAGCGGCGCAGGATGCCACGGGCAGCGACGTCAGCCGCGCCTCAAAGAAGGTTTCGAACATGGTCCGGCGATAGGAATGCTCAATCGAAAGATTTCCGCGGTCGTCCAGCACGACTTTCTGGTACGGGCCGCCCCAGAGCCAGTTCTTGGTAACGTTAAAATCCAGAAAAATGCTGGGCTGTGAGAATGACCCGTTGTCGTAGGAGAATAAGGACCCGCCCGCAAGGTAACCTCGCACGCGCCCATAATCGAAGAGTGAAGTGGCCACTTCCGGCGGGGCGGTTGTGAAGTCCGGGCCCGTGCGCAGGTCTGTCGCAGCTCGGAGACCGTTTGAGAATCGGGGTTGCCGCGCGGCCGGAACCGAACTGCACTCCAGATAATCGGGTGTCAGATCAACCGGCGGGTGTCCGGTCTGGAAGGCCACCACCGCAACGCATTCGCCGTCGTCCAGAGCGTTTACTAACTGGATTCCCTGGCTACCCGAGCTATCGGCAGCCACGGACTGAACTACCTTTTGGTTATCGCCTTTAATATCCACCCGGTCGCCGTTTATGTAGACGCTCAGCGATGTCCCCGTGCCCGCGGAGGCGCCGCCGGAACCGCTGCCTGTCGACGCAGCCGGCACGGTCGAATTCACCCAAACCGCGTTCTGGCCTTCCTTCGGCGTGGATGCCAGGCGCACTGTCCCGAATTTGTGTCCCAGCGCGTTGACACGCTGAATCACCCGCGTCGTATCGTCTTCCGACACCCATGAGATCAGTACCGGAACGTTCACGTCGAGCGGCTTCTGCAGCACGATGTCCATCTTCGCTGTCTCATCCAGCACCTTATCCGCGGTACTCGGATCTTTCGCATCGGCAATGAGTTCCTGAGTGCCGTTCACGCACACCGAGACTTTCCCCTTGCCCGGGATGAGAGCTTTGATTTCCTTATCGCCCGCCCGCAAGTCGGAACTCAACTCGATGGCAAGTGTCTTGTCAGTCGTGGATGTGTCGCAAGCCGCGACTTTAATCTTCGGCGCCGTCACCACCGTGTGCGCGGTGCGCCGCTCCTGCCCGTTATTCATGACGACCAGAACGTCCTGGCCCGGCGTCAGTTTATCGATAGCAAGTTTGACATCGTAAACATTGTTCATCACCGGCCCATCGATGCCCGTATCGAGCAGCACCTCTTTGCGGTTCACGCAGACAGTGATGCGCCCGCTTCCGAATGCGCCGGTCACAGTCCCCGAAACCTCATTGTCGCCCGATATCTTAGGTACGTCAGCGTCCGGGTTGCCGTCATCGCAGGACTCCTTCCCGGCGGGCTTACCGCTTTGCGCCACCTTCACGGGCACCGCGGCCGGGCCGCCAGCCCGCGGCATGGTTTGCGGTGGAGGGGCAGGAAAGCCCATCGAAGGTGCGCTGTCGGGAGCGTTAATAGCCGGCATCAGGATCGAGGCTGCCATTCCCGAACCCGCGCTCGCGCAGTTCGTAACCACCGGAGCCGAAGGACTCACCGGGGAATTTCTTCCTCCCTGCGGCGTCACAACTCAAACCTCCACCACATTGCCAAACTGGAATCCCATGGGGATTGCGGCGTTGATGGCGAAAGTGTGCACGTCCGGCAGGATAGCCCAGGACGTTTCGAAAACCTGCAGCCCTCTGGGGTCGAAATTTTAACGATCAATGGGTGATCCGCATCTTCGGCTATTCCGGTAATGACGGAGCGGTTTGTCGTACTGCATACAGGTTGATCGATGTGGGGCTTGCGCGGTGTCTTTAAAGCTGTTTTCACCGATGCTCTCCTGGGCGTTGCCGGTTTCGGCGCGGGCGGCGTGGATGGAGCATCCTGAGGCGTGGCGTCTGCCGCCAGGGCGGCCGGTGCGGCCCCTTCGATCGCCGCCGTTAAAGACTGAATCGCTGCAGTCTGCGCCGCCATCGCATCCTGGGAGCCTACACTGACTTGGACGACCGAAGTCTGTGGCGGCTGTGTCTGCGCAGCCCGGGAACCCTGAGCCGCTAATGTCAACAACAACCCTAAGTAGAGATGAAACCTAAGGGGACGCCGCATATCTTCTAAAGAGTAAGGCAAAATCTAATCGTCTACAACGGTATTAGCGATAAAAATTTGCAGATGTGGAAAAATGATTGTCGTTTGCAAAAATGCTGGGGAATCGGACCGGGATGTGGCAAGCTAATCTCAATGTTTTTCGCGAGCCGGGCCTTTCTTGGCATTTACCTGTTCTTTATCTGTGCGCCGCGACTCGTGGCGCAGGCCGGAGCGGTCTCGGTCACCGGGCACCTTCATCCCCAGGCACAGCCGCAAAACGACCGGGGCCCGGCCGATCCTGCAACCCCGCTGTATGTGACCGTTACGTTTCGCCGGACAGCCGCTCAGGAAGCCGATTTCGCGCGGCTGGCCGCAACTCAACAGGAACCTTCCTCTCCGGATTATCACCGATGGGTTACAGGCGATGCCTTTGCTGACCGGTTCGGCCTTGACGACGCCAGTCTGGCGCGCGTGCGGAACTGGCTCGAATCGAAAGGGCTCATTATAGAGAACCAGGCCCACGGCCGGAACTGGATCTCCTTTTCCGCTGCTCTCTCAGATGTCGAGTTGGCGCTGCATACCTCGATCCGGAAATATCAGATCCGCGGGCAAATCCACTACGCGCACGCTAACGAGCCCCAGG
>Ga0302324_100027917_pt1 | contig 10742 bp, 11 predicted proteins | sample Palsa_T0_1_FD_201949 | JGI IMG/M metagenome (GOLD analysis project Ga0302324, IMG submission 201949) | Peat permafrost microbial communities from Stordalen Mire near Abisko, Sweden - Palsa_T0_1 | ecosystem: Environmental > Terrestrial > Soil > Palsa > Peat permafrost | place: Sweden: Abisko...
GCCCGGCCTGGCCCGGCACAACCTTGAGCTGGCGCTGGCCGCGGTTCTGGAGGCGTCGTTGCTCCATCGCGAGTCGCGGGTGGCCATGGACGAGCTCGACGTGTGGGACGAGGCGATGAACGCCGTGTCCCGCGGCGCCTTTGTGGCCTATCGCAAGCTGGTCGACAGCCCCGGGTTGCTGGAGTACTTCCTGACGGCCACACCGGTACAGGAATTGGCCTCGCTCAACATCGGGTCCCGCCCGTCGTCCCGACCCGAGGAGGGGGGCGGCTTGGGCGGCCTGCGAGCCATCCCCTGGGTGTTCGGATGGAACCAGTCCCGACAGATCGTGCCCGGATGGTTTGGCCTGGGGTCGGGCCTGGCCGCGGCTCGCCAGGCTGGATGGAGCGAGACGCTGGACGACATGTACCAGCGGTGGCATTTTTTCCGGTCCTTCGTGGCCAGCGTGGAAATGACGGCGGCCAAGGCCGATATGGAGGTGGCCGAGCACTATGTGCGGGCTCTTGTCGCCCCGGCCCATCAGCACCTGTTCGACATGATCCGCGACGAGCACGACCGAACGCGCCAGGAGATCCTGCGCCTGACCGGTCGCCGCCGTTTGCTGGAGGATCATCCCGAGCTGCAGCAGGCCATACGGATGCGGCGAACCCATCTGGACCCGATCTGTTACCTCCAGGTCGCGCTACTGGCCCGGCTACGAGCGTCGAGCCAACCGGAACCACAACTACGCCGGGCCCTGTTGCTCACCGTCAACGGCGTCGCCTCGGGCCTCCGCAACACCGGCTGACCTTCGCGCCCGAACACGAGGTGTTGGTGTCCGACTCCCCGCGTGCCTTCATCGTCACATCCTCCTTGGAGTCGCTGGCCCGATCGCTCCGAGCGGGAAAGCAGCCTCGAGACAATCCAGGTCGTCGGTACTCAGCTCCAGGTTTGCGGTGGCAGCAATCTCCTCGATGTGGGTCACCCGAGCGGACTTCGGAATTGTGAACACGCCTGGCTGGCGAACTAAAAACCGAAGCGCAACCTGGCGCGGCGTGGCGCCATGGGCGCGAGCGATCCCTTCCAGGACCGGGTTGTCGGCCGGGAAGCCCCCGTTTGCGAATGGGCTGTATCCCACCACGGCAATGCCGTGGCGCAAACACCGGGGTAGCAGGTCGTGCTCGATCCACCGCCGTTTCAGGTGGTAGCAGACCTGGTTGCAGGCCACCGTGCCGGGGCCGGCAACGGCCACGGCTCGGTCCAGCCGTCCGCTGTCGAAGTTGGATACGCCGAACGCGCGTATCTTGCCCGCCTTCATCAGGTCGGCCATAGCCCTTGCAGTCTCCTCGAAAGGATGGCTGCTCGGGGCGTGCAGCAGGTAAAGGTCCAACCGGTCCGTCCCCAGCCGGCGCAGGCTGCCTTCGCATGCCCGCAGGGTCGCGTGATAAGCCGCGTTTTGGGCCATCACCTTCGACACCAGGAAAACCTCGTCTCTCCGGCCCGCGATCGCCGACCCCACAACCTCTTCTACCGCCCCGGAACCGTACATTTCCGCCGTGTCGATGTGGGTCAGACCCAGTTCGAGGCCACGGCGCAGCGCCGCCAGGGCGTTGCCGCGATCGCGTTCCATGTTCCACGTGCCCTGACCGATGATGGGCACGAACGAACCTCGGGACCCGAGGGGGCGGGACTCCAGCATTGCGGATTTAGGTACCGCTCGCCGGCGTCAGCTCACCGATACAGGCGCCCTGTCATTGACGACGGCCGGTGTTGATTCTGAAGGTTTGGCGAGGATGGTCACCAAGTCGCGGCTGGAACGCTCGACCATCGCTTCGACGCCTTGGTGAACCTCGGGCAGGTTCTCATCCGGCGCGCCATCGGGCAGGACCGAATTGAGTGCGTCGCGGATCAGCCGACGCACGAGCGGAGCGACGTCGGCGCACAGCGATTGGCCGTCCGCGGCGAGATATGGGCGGATCGCGCCTTCGAAGTCACTCAATGCCGGCGGATCGCACATCGTGAGAATCCGCCGGGCGGCCGCGACCTCGTCACCGAGGAGGAGCAACAGTTCCTGCTGGGGGGGAAGAGGGGTTCGGCCCAGGAAATTCTGAATAGACCCTATCTCGCGTCCATAGCGTTGCAGGAGCAGGGAAGCCCGCAACTCCGACTCAGGCAAGGGCGCCGCCATCAAATCCATGCACTGGGTCAGCCAGTCGACAAGTCCCACACCGGCTCGGCCGAAGACGTCCATAAAGTAACGCCGCAGCTGGTCGCCGAGATAAAGGGCTCGCCGTCGTGCCACCTCGGCCGTGGTCACTCGTGGGTCGTCGCCGCCCGGAGGGAGCGTGTCGTCTTGCTGCCTGGCGGCGTGGGCCAGCGCCGCGTACACAGCGAGATGGGTGTAGACGTGGAATGCCGCCAGACCCCGCGATGGCCCCCACATTTCGGGACCGTTGGCGTCGACCCGATTCCACAATGACGTGATCCCGCTCGTGGCTTCCGTGTCCTCGGCAGGATCGAAATCGGACCGCTGGACCGTGTGAGCGTGTCGCAGGTCGTAGCTCTTCTGGTGCAGCGACTCGTGGAATAGCCCTTCGGCGACGACCCACGGATTCTCAAGGCTGTTTCGGGACAAGAAAATGGCTCCGGGTACGCGGAATTGCGAGGACGAGACGACCCCCTTCCATCGGCCTTTCTGGGGGAAGACAGCGATCACGTGGGCATGGGCCAAGCTACTTTCAGACAGACCCGGCGCGACGTTGTCGAGGAGTTCCGCACCTGCCTGGAGTGCCGCCGTCTGTCGCGAATCCGGGCCACACACGGGGTCATATGTGTTCCGCGTTATCTGCTCCAGGAAAGCACCGCGGAATACGCCCTCGGTCCCGCTGTCGCCATTCCATATCCAACCGTGGAACGGGTTCGGGCCCAACCTTTCGCACGTCTTGGCTTCCGCTACAAGCGGCCCCCATGTGCCGCTGTCGGCCCGGGCCAAGTGCTCGACCGCCCCTTCCAGGACCCTGGCACAGTCGGCCTCAGGATACCCGTCCGTGGCCTCGGTTCGCAGTCGAGCAAGGGCCTGCTGTATCACGAAGCGGAGGACCGGATCGCCCAAGGCCCGATAGCGACTGGCGTCGTCCGCTCCAGTCAGGGCCGCCAACAACTCGCCGGCGACCGGTACAGCCGTTGAGATGGTGTCGAGGCGACGAAAGAACGCGGCGTGCATCTGCGACTGGATGTACGAACTGTCCCCGAACGGGCGGTCCTGTCCGAGTCCACGCGCGAGCTCGACCGGCGACAGGCCCGCCGTTTCAGGTTGGGACATTTCAAGCCCCCGTGCTCGCCTAATCGTCCTCTTCGAGCCCTATCGCAGTCACTTGGTAGGTTTGGTCCAAGATATGGAAGGGAGACAAAATGTCAAAGTTGATGTGCACGTGAGCCGGAATGATCAACGCCTCGATCACGTCCTCGCCTGCAAGCAGCCCAGCAAGGTCGTCTTCGTTGACAGAGCGGCCAAACTTGATGATGATTTGATTCTCGTCGGGCACTGCGCGTCCTCCCCTGGTGAACGATGAACTCGGCATCTGCTAGCGAGGAAATGGCTCCCCACCCGAAGCCGGATGGTAGCCCGTGGCGTGTTCCATGGCAAGGGTGCCAGCCGGGTCCCGGAAACGTTTGTCCGAACGGATAAACCCCGCCGCGGATACCGGGCGTGGTCAGCAGTCAGCGGTTTGGGCCAACGCGCCTTCCACCGTCTTCGCCGCCGACCACCCCCCGAGGTGGTGCCGCCGATACGGTCCGGCGAGGTATTTCCCCACGAGGTCCTGGGGCAGAGTCAAACGGGTCATCGGCCCCCGCCGCGCCATGGCGAATGCTTGGCCCACCATGATGGCGGCCAGGGTGAACGTCACCGCTCGACCCGCCGGCGCCGACCAGCGGGCCGCCGTCATAGCGAAATGGGCCAGCAGGGTCACCACGGTTCCCCGCCCGACGACGGCGATAGCGGACACGATCGACTCGTCGCGGCGCGCCCCACGGTCGGCCGACAAAGCCCACAACAGGCACCCGACAACGGCCAGGTATCCGGCGAAGGCGGCCAGCACGGCCGGGGTGATGCCCCGTACGGCGGCCACGGTGAGCGTCCCGGCGGCCCAGAAAACGGCGCTGAACAAGCACGTTCGGCGCCGGCCGTGGCGGACCAGGAAGGTGCGCTTCCCGAACAGGGCGTCGCCCCGCACGTCGCGGAAGTCCTTGAGGACGATGCGGCCGATGAACCCGAGATAAAGGCCCGCCAGCAGCACTAGGTCACCGGCGTGAAGTGAGGCTCGTACCGCGAATACCCCGACCAGGTAGGGCACGGCGACGTATCCGGCGGGCAGGATCAGCGACGCCACCGCCCCCCGTTGGCACAGGCGCAGCGGGGGCAGCGAATAGGCCGCGCTGAGCGCCAACCCGGCGCCCACCACGACCACGGCGGGCCAGTCCAACAGCGCCGCTCCGGCCAGCGCGGCGGTGGCGGCGGTGGCCGCGATGACCATGAACTGACGGCGGCTGCCCGTGGCCGCCACCAGCGGTCGGCGGGGATCGTGGGGCAGGTTGACGGCGTCGATGGCCTGGTCGGCCAGGTCATTGACCACGACCGAGAAGAGGAGAAAGGCGAGTACGACGACGAGCACTCGAGCCAGCAGGATTGTGTTGTCACCCTGCCCGGTTTCGGCCACGCCCAGCGCGGCGAACAAGCCCAGCAACACGATCACCGCCGGTCGGGCCAGAAGCACGAGCAGGCGAACGGTTCTAGTCATTTGTTGCTCCCGTATGAGTTCATGGCCACGCCGACGAGGATGATCATCAGAAGAAACGCCAGGCCGCACAGGCCGACAACGGTGGCCAGGACGATTCCCGCGATCGCCCAGCCCGAGAGGCGGGGCGATCGCCGGGCGGGATGGCCGGTCCCGTAGCGGTCGGGTGGCGGTTGCCAATTCATGCCCCGCCCCCATCGGTGATGGGGGCGGGCACGTCGAGCGCCAGGCAGGCGACCAATTGGTCGACCAGGGTGGTGAGCGGGCCGTTATTGACGAACACCCGATGAGCCACCAGCCGTCCCGCCGCCATTTCCTGGCGGTTGTCGTCGAGCCGCGCCGCCACGTCCTCGGCCGTGGAGCCCCGAGCGGCCAGCCGGCGCGCCGATCGCTCCGCCATGTCGGCGATCTGGTAGACGAGGCAGGCGGGCACCAACTCCGCCATGCGCGTGACCAACGGTGCCCGCACCATCACTGCGTCGAGTGGGCCGGCCGGGGCAATCGAAATCGCGGGGAGGCCGTAGCGGTAGGGCAAGCCAAACGGCTGGACGGTGTCGACGAAAAAGCGGCGGGCGCAGACCCGGTCGAAGGCCCGTTCGGAGACGAATCGGTGCTGCACGCAGCGTCGCCCCTCGTCGGCCCGGCGGGGACGGGTGGTCCAGGTGGGGTGGACCCGGATGACCCGCCGGCGCTGCAGTTCCCTCACCACGCTGGATTTTCCGCAGGCCGAGGGGCCGATAATGACCAGCAGTGGGCGGTTGGCGGTGACCGGGTCAGCGACCGCAAGGGAGGGTGTCATGGCTGTGAGTGTGGCGATACCGGGCGCCCGCCGATACCCGGGAAACCCCCCAATTCCCCCTGGGGGATCTACAGAGTCGGGCCTCGACGATCGGTTAGGCGATAACGGGCATGACCTGCTCGGCCACCAGTCGGAGGTGGTCGAGGTCGGACAGGTCGAGGACCTGCAGGTAGAAGCGCTGCGCCCCGGCGTCGGCGTAGGTGGCGATCTTGTCGATCACCTCGGCCGGGGTCCCGGCCAGCCCATTTTCCCGCAGCTCGGCTACGTCACGCCCGATGGCCTGGGCCCGTCGCGTCACCTCGTCTTCTGACTCGCCGCAGCACAGCACCAACCCCACCGACCACACCACACCGCCCGGATCTCGCCCCGCCGATTCGCACGCCGCGCGCACGGCGTCGTGGCGCCCGCGCATGACCTCGACCGAGACGAATGCCACATTGAATTCGTCGGCGTAGGTGGCGGCCAGGCGGGCGTTGCGCGGGCCGCCGTTGCCCCCGGTGATGATGGGCGGGTGCGGTAGTTGCACCGGGCGCAATGGGTCCGCCTCCAGGTGCACCCGGCACGTCGCGCCCGAGTACTCGAACGTGGCGCCGACCGGGGCGTTCCACACGCCGTGCAGAATGGCCAGCTGATCCTCGAAGCGGTCGTAACGAGCGCTGGGGGCGGGGAAGTCGAGGCCGTACGCCTCGTGCTCGGCCTGGTACCACCCGGCGCCCACGCCCACTTCGACGCGCCCGTGGCTCATGTGGTCGACCTGAGACACCAGGGCGGGAAAAGTCCCCACCGGGCGGAACGTGACCGGCGTGACCAAGGTGCCCAAGCGGATGGTCGAGGTGTCGCGGGCCAGCCCGGCCAACGTCAGCCAGGCGTCGGTGTAGGCGGGCCGCCCGCTGGCCGAGCCCATCTTGAGGTAGTGGTCCGACCGGAAGAATGCCTCGAAGCCGCACGCCTCAGCGGTGCGGGCCACCGCCAGCAGCTGGTCGTACGACGCACCCTGTTGTGGTTCGGTGAAGATCCGCAGGCCCATGGCGTCAGGCTACCGACGAGTAGCTACGGCCAGCTAACCTCCGTTGGAGGGGCTCTATGACGACGCAGGTTGCACCACCGGTTTGGGCTGAGGCGCAGGACGCGCTCAGGGACATGGTTGGCCGCCTCACCGCCATGATGCGCGCCATCCCCGACTCCACCGCGGGCGGCGTGGGCCAGTGGTCGGTGGCCGAGGTGGCCATGCATTTGTCCCAGGCATGGATTGCCGTTCCCGGCCTGGCCCGAGGCGACATCTCGGAGATCTACCAGGTGGTGCCCAGCGCCGCCGCCACCCCGGGTGACTCGCTGATCGGCGACGTGTGGGAGCTGGGCGAGGCAACCAAGCAGGGCGTGGCGTCGGACCAGGAACGAAACGTGCGGGTGCTGGCCGACCGCATCGACGCCCGGGCCGCCGCCTTCTTCGCCGACGCCCAGGGCAAGTCGGCCGACCAGCCCCGACCGTGGCTGGTGGCCGGCATCACCGTCCCCCGTTGGGTCCTCACCTGCCACCTGCTCAACGAGACGATCGTGCACGGCTACGACATGGCCAAAGCGGCGGGCGTGAAATGGAAGATCGACCGGCCTTACGCCGCCATTGTGCTGCGGGGCTTCATCGTGCAGGTCATCAACGCACTGGAGCCCCACGCCATGGTGGACCAGGCCGAGGCGGCGGGCCTCCACGCCCGCTACGACCTGCGGTTGCGAGGCAACGAACGCGTGACATTCGTGTTCCAAGACGGGGCCCTCCACATCGAGGGCCCGGCGAGCGAGCGGGTCGATTGCCACATCTCGGCCGACCCCGCCGCCCTGCTGCTGGTCACCTGGGCGCGCAAGAGCCAGTGGTCGGCGATCGCCCGGGGCCAACTGCTGGCGTGGGGCCGCAAGCCGTGGCTTGGCCCCAAGTTTCGTTCGCTCATGCGAAATCCGTGACCTAGTCGCCAGGAAGTCAGGACCTAGCCGGTCCTGAGACATTCGTCGGGCACTGGCCCAGCCCTGGGCTCGCACAGTCGCACCCGTGTCTCAGGAAAGGGACTCCACATGGCAACCACCGAAGAGGTGACCACCAGTGACTACCAGCGGGCGGTCGCCAATTACTGGAACAGCAACACCAACGACCCGGTCAATTTGGTGTTGGGCCAAGTGGACGACATCTACCACCACCATTATGGACTAGGCGACCCCGATCCCACGATCGTCGATGCGGAAGGTGTGACCGAGGAGGCGATCATCAAGGAGTTGCACCGGTTGGAGACGGCACAGGCCAACGTGCTGTTGGACAGCCTGGGCCCCCTCGGTCCGGGCGACCGGATCCTGGACGGCGGCTGTGGCCGGGGCGGCACCAGCATCATGGCCAACGCCCGTTTTGGTTGCTCGGTCGAAGGTGTCACCATCTCGGAATATCAGGCCAACTTTGCCCAGGAGCAGGCCGAGATCCGGGGCGTGTCCGACAAGGTCCATTTCCACCTGCGCAACATGCTCCACACCGGCTATCCCGATGGCCATTTCCAGGCGATCTGGAACAACGAGACGACCATGTACGTCGACGTATTCGAGCTCTACCGGGAGTGGTCCCGCATGCTGCCGGTGGGGGGTCGTTACGTCTGCATCACCGGGTGTTACAACGACGCCCTGGGTGAGAAGTCGGAGTCCGTCCGCACGATCGACCGGCATTACATCGTCGATTGCCATGCCCGCAGCACCTATTTCAAGGCGCTGTCCGATAACCGCCTGGCGCCGGTCAGCGTCGTCGACCTGACCCCCCTGACCATTCCCTACTGGGAACTTCGCGAGCGGGCCGAGGTGGCCACCGGGATCGAAGAAGCCTTTCTGAGCGGCTATCGGGACGGCACGTTCCAGTACCTGATGATCGTGGCCGACCGCGTCTAGCTGGACTGCACTCGCACGATAAAGGTGCGAATGTCGGCCGGCTCGCCCGCCGCGCTGGCGTAGGTGCAGGTCAAGGTGCCTGCGCCCGCACCGCGGGCCGCCATCCGGATGAGTTGGCAGGGCGAATAGCCGGGCTCGAACTCTTCACCGACCACTTCCAATTGCTGGCCCATCACCTCGAAGCGCCAGGTGAAGCCCGGTCGGGGAACCAGTGGCAGGCGAATCTCGGTGGTCGATCCCGCGGCCACGTGAGGAACTTGACGGACTGCTCGACCGGGCCGGCTGTTGGGGGGCCCGCTGTTGGGGGGCCCGCTGTTGGGGGGCTGGGCGTTGCCTCGTCGCGGTCGGGCCGCTGCTCCAACGCCGGGTCGAACGATAGCGGTGGGGGTTGGGGCTGATCGGACACCGAGATCCACCCGTCGCTCTCGGTCACCCCGAAGGTGGGCAGGTAGCCCGGTCGCAACTTCCACAGATTTTCCTGGGGTGCATCGCGGCCAGGGTGGAGGTTCTCGCCGCTGCGGGCGTCGTACAGGTAGCCGTGGCGGGGGCAGCGCAACTGACCGTCGCGGATCGCCGCCTCGTCCAACTCGGTGAACTGGTGCGGGCACACGGGGGCGAAGGCCACCACCTCCCCGGTGGTCAGGCGTGTTACCAAGACGTGCCCCGTACCAAGGCGGACCCGAACGATCTGGGTGGTGTTGCCATCGCCTGCCACGAGGTCTTCGCTCGCCAGCCGGGCCAACATCGGCCGCAGCCTACAAAGCGTTCGCCGGCGGGGGGGCGACGACGACGGGCGACTCGGCCGCGGGCACCAGCAACGTCGGTTGGCCCGAGCCATTGGCGGGAACGCTCCACACATCGATCTGGCCGTCGTTCATACCGGATTCGGCCACGCCGTAGGCCACGGTGTCGTTGTCGAGCCAGACGGCCTGGTCGTCGACGCTGCGCATCTCGGCCAGCGGGTGGTCGGCCAAGGTGGTCAGGTTGAGAACCGAGAGCCGCCAGGTGGCGGGATCGAAGCCGTGGTCGATGCGCGACTTGTAGACCAGTTCGGTGCCGTCGGGGGAGATGGAGGGACATTCCACCCCGTCGCGCAGCACCTCGGCGGTGCGGCTGTGCACGTGGCCCTCGATGAGGTAGAAGTGCGAGCCGGTGCGCATCGTGGCGTAAAACGTGTCCGAATCGGCGGCAAAGGTGACGCCCCAGAAGTTCTCGTCGATGGGGTGGAAGGCGTGGCCGCCCTTGGTGATGGTGAAGCTCTCCAGGTCGGCGATCACCCGACCGTGTATGAGGTCGATGAGATCGGTGCGGGTCGAGAAGTTGTCGACGTTGTAGGCGTCGCCGTCCACGAAGCTGGTTACGGCGCCGACCTTGCCGTCGGGGGCGACCCGGGTCCGGCTGGGCAATCCGGGCAGGGGCAGCGTGTACAAGACCCGGAAGTTGTCGTCGAAGATCTCGATGCCGTGCACCGCGCTGATCCGGTCGTTGGTCAGGCACAGGCCCCGCCCCGCCCGCTGGTCGACCCGTTCGCACACCAGCGGCGTCGCCACGGGGGGGCCGGCGGGGTCGGCCAGGTCCGCCACCTCGAGACGTTCGAAGTTGTCGCCCTGGGCCGTGTCGATGACCAGGAGGTGGGGTCGTGCCAGGGCCTGGACGAGGGCGGCGGACAGGGGAGCGGAGGGGTCCGGGGTAACGCTCCGGCGGGCATTCAGGGTGGCCAAATAGGCGCCCGAGGCAGCCGAGGCGGCGTGATCATGGGCCACTCCCCGGGCGATGGCCCACCCCGCCCCGGCCCCGCACAGCGCCGTGACCAGGACAAACGTGGCCACCCGACGCCGTGCGTCGCGCCTCGCGGGACGAGTGGTGCGCAGCCGCACCTCCTGGCGCACCGCCGTCGCCGAGCGCACCGGAGCGGCGACCTCGGGGACGCCGGGGACGCCGGCCACCACGGGGCGGGCCGCGGCCACCGCGGGGCGGCCCTCGCCCGCGGCTGGCCCGTCCGGGCCGTCCGAGCCGGAGCGTGCCATGAGGGAGCGCAGTACCAGCGCGGCCAGCACGCCGCCCACCACCAGCACGATCAGGGCGTCGACGAGGGCTACGTGCGGCCCGCTACGCAGCCAGATCACGCCGAAGCCGGTCTCGGCCAACGCCTGGCCCCCCGCCACTACCAGTCCCACCACGGCCAGCCCGGTGGTGCGCGCCGGCCCGGGAACGACCTGGCTGGTCAGCGCGGCCAGCACCCCACTCGTTGCCGC
>Ga0302324_100027918_pt1 | contig 10741 bp, 13 predicted proteins | sample Palsa_T0_1_FD_201949 | JGI IMG/M metagenome (GOLD analysis project Ga0302324, IMG submission 201949) | Peat permafrost microbial communities from Stordalen Mire near Abisko, Sweden - Palsa_T0_1 | ecosystem: Environmental > Terrestrial > Soil > Palsa > Peat permafrost | place: Sweden: Abisko...
TGAGCTCATCGATGAGCGATTGGACGTTCCGCGCCGCACCGGCGCGCGCCACATCGGCGCGGAACGACGCCACCACATACCGCGCAACGCTTTGCCAGTTGGACTGCGCCGCACGAACGCGCGAGTCGTGGAACATCATGCGCAGCACATTGCGCCGCCCGACCGGCAACGCGCCGTAGTCGGTCAACACGGCGGCGGCGGCCTTGTTCCACGCGATCACATCCCACGTGGCCGTGCGGATAAAGGCGGGACTGTATTGCAGCGTATCGAGCAAGCGTTGCAAACGCGGCGTGATGCCGTCGGGCGCGCGATAGCGGACTTCGGGTGGCCGACCCAACCCAAGCAGAAACAAATGCTCGCGCTCCACGTCGGTCAGCATCATGGCCCGGGCGATGCGGTCCAGCACATCGGCGGATGGCGCCCCGCCGCGTCCTTGTTCCAGCCAGGTGTACCAGGTCGCGCTGACATTCGCTCGCTGCGCCACTTCCTCTCGCCGAAGACCCGGCGTCCGCCGCCGGTGCAGAGGAAAGCCGAACGCCGCGGGATCGAGCCTGGCGCGGCGATCCTTCAGATAGGTCCCAAGCTGGTTCGCGTCCGTCATCCTGTTAGCTATCATACCCGTATAACGTCACTACTTTACCCGAATAGACAGAATACCAATACCTCGTCCGTCTGAACAAGGAGCCCTTCTCATGCGGGTATTCGTTACCGGCGCGGCCGGATTTATTGGCGCCGCCACAACCAAGGAATTGATCGCGAACGGGCACGAGGTGCTCGGTCTCGCCCGCTCCGACGCCAACGCCGAGGCGCTCGAGAGAATGGGCGCCAAGGTCCATCGCGGTTCGCTCGAGGATCTCGACAGCCTGCGCGAAGGCGCCAAGGAAACGGACGGGACCATCCATCTGGCCTTCATCCATGATTTCTCGAAATTCGCGGAAAACGGCCAAATCGACAAGCGCGCCATCGAGGCGATGGGCGATGTGCTGGCAGGCACGAACAAGCCGTTCATCGTCACTTCAGGCACGGCCCTCATCGCGCCAGGCGCGGTGGTAACCGAAGATATGAGGCGCGACGCCAGCGCGTATGTTCCGCGCGTGTCGGAGGAGACGGGTCTGGCTTACGCCTCGCGCGGCGTGCGGGCGATGGCGATCCGCCTGCCGCAGGTGCATGGCGGCGACGGCAAGGCCGGCTTGATCAACTATCTGCTCGAAGGCGCGCGTCAGAAAGGCGCCGCCGCTTATGTCGGCGACGGCAGCGCTCGCTGGGCGGCGGGGCACAGACTGGATGTCGTCCGCCTCTACAGGCTCGCGCTGGAGAAAGGCGCTGCGGATGGGATCTATCATGCCGTTGGCGAAGAAGGCGTGCCCATGCGCCAGGTCATCGACGTAGTTGGCCGTGCTCTGAACGTCCCCGCGATCTCGATAAAGCCGGAAGAAGCCGGTGACTATTACGGTCCGCTGGCGATGTTCGCCGGTCTCGACATGCCGGCCTCCAGCGCTTTGACACAGCAGCGGCTGGGATGGAAACCCACCCAGATCGGCCTGATCGCCGACATCGGCCAGCCGGATTATTTTCAAGAGCTGACCGTCGCCCAGTAACGCGGCGGGGCACGCGTTCTGCGCCGCGCCCAGGACGCGGGCGCCTGGGCGCCGCCCCCGTCAGCCGCCGCTGAGGGCGCCGAAGATCAGGACCTCGTCGGCCTCGCCGAGGGGACGGGCGATGTCGGCGACCGCCTCGCGGCCGATGAAGATGCGCATGTGGCGGCGAATCCGATCCTGCTCGTCGACGATGCGGAACCGCAGGCCCGGGAAGCGCCGGTCGAGATCGCGCAGGACCAGATCGACGGTCGCGCCGGCGGCCTCGACGCGGCTCGCTCCGGCCGAATAGGACTGCAACTGGCTGGGCAGGCTCACAGAGATCATCGAACAGGGGCGGCCACGACCGAGTAGATCTCCGGCAGATGGGCGCCGATGTTGCGCCACTGGGCCCCTTCGTCGGGGCTCATCCAGACCTCGCCGCCGGTGGTGCCGAGATAGAGACCGACCGGGGCGCCCTCGTCGGCGCAGAAGGCCTGCCGCTTGACGGTAAACCAGGCCTGCTGCGGCGGAAATCCCCTGTCCTGCCGCTCCCAGGACCTGCCGGCGTCGCAGGTGCGGTAGACGGCCGGCTTGCCGCCCGGGCTTGTGCGCGGCCAGACGTCGGTCCCATCCATCGGGAAGACCCAGGCGGTGTCGGCCTGGCGCGGGTGCGGGACTATGGTGAAGCCGATGTCGCCGATCTCGGCCGGCATGGCGCGGCCGATGCGCTCCCAGGTGTTGGCGGGACGGTCGAGGCGATAGATGCCGCAGTGATTCTGCTGCCACAGCCGGTCGGGCATGGTCGGGGCCAGGGCGATGTAATGGGCGTCCTGGCCATATTCGGGGTAGGGATCGGGGAGGAAATTCGCCTCCACGCCCTTGTTCAGCGGCGCCCATGAGCGGGCGCGATCGTGGCTTTCGAAGACGCCCGCGGTCGAGGTGGCGAGGTACATGTGGTTTTTGTCGCGCGGGTCGATGACGACCTCGTTGAGCAGAGGGCCGTCCGGCGTTCCTTCCCCCGGCGGGGCCCATTTCCGGTACATCGGATTGTCGTTGAAGCCGGCGACGCTTTCCCAGGTGATCCCGTCGTCCTCGCTCACGAAGAGGCCCGGCGGCGAGGTTCCCGCCCACCAGACCCCCGGTTCGTCGCGGTGGCCGCACTCCAGCCAGAAGGTGTGGTCGACGGCGCGGGCGGCGGCCGGATCGGCCACCTTGTCGAACGCCGGCGGGCGCCTGGCCTCGACCCAGGTTTTTCCGTCATCGGCGGAGCGGAAGATCGTCGGCCCAAGATGGCCGGCCGCCGCCGCCATCAGCATCGTGCCGCCGGTGCGCCGGTCGACCACCAGGTGGCTGATGATCTGGCCGAGGTGGATCGGTCCCTCGATGCTCCAATTGTCGCGGGCGCCGTCGTCGCGGAAGATCCACGCCCCTTTGCGGGTCCCGATAAGAAGCCGGATCGGCGCCATCCCGTGAACCTTCCCCATGTCGACGCCCGACTATAACCGCTCCGAATGACCCGACGACAGCCTTTGAAGCGCGGGCCGCGCCTCCTAGTCTGGCGGCATGAGTGAAAGCGCCTTCGACGATCTGGGCCTGCCGCCGGCGGGCGAGCGGATCACCATCGGCCGGCCGGTGCGGCCGCGCGACGCGGCGACGCTGATCCTGATCCGCCGCGATGGCGCCAAACCCAGCGTGCTGATGGGTCGGCGCCACGGCGGCCACGACTTCATGCCGGGCAAGTGGGTGTTCCCTGGCGGGCGGATCGACCGCAGCGACTTTCGCGCCCCCTACGCCGGCAATCTTCAACCCCTGGCGGCGGCGGCCCTCGAGAAGACCGCGCCGCCGGCCCGCGCCCGGGCGATCGCCATGGCGGCGATCCGCGAGACCTTCGAGGAAGCCGGCCTGTTGCTCGCCCGGCCCGCGCCGGTGCGAGCCGGGGCCGGGCCCTGGCGCGAATTCATGGCCCAAGGGGCGATCGCCGATCTGGAAGCGCTGGACTTCGTCGCCAGGGCCGTGACGCCGCCGATGTCGCCCAAGCGCTTCGACGCCCGGTTCTTCATGGCCGAGGCCGACCGGCTGATGAGCCTGACGCCGCAGCCCGACTGTGGCGAACTGGACGAGATCGCCTGGGTCGAGCTCGAGGAGGCCCTGGCGCTGGACCTGCCGACGGTGACCCGCTTCGTCCTGCGCGAAATTCCGCTGCGTCTGGCCGATCGCACCAGGCGCCCCCCGTCGCTGCAGTTCAAGCGCGGGCGCCAGCAGCTGGAACATCTTTGACGCGGCCGGCGACGCCGGTGACGTTCGAGGGCTTTGTCGAGGAGGCGCGGGCCGATCCAAGGGTCGTGGCCCTCTTCGTCTACGGCTCGAGGGGGAAGGGCCGGCCGACCGCCCATTCCGACCATGACTTCGGCCTGATCGTCGCCGAGCCGGCGGTCGACGCCTGGCGGGCGCGCCTCGCGGCCCTCGATCCCGCGGTCTTCGATGGCCGGGTCTTCAGCATGGCCGCCTTCGAGGCCTGGGCGGCCCGGGACGGGCCGGAGCGCTGGGTGCGCTACGCGCTGGAAGGCGCGCCGGTCCTCTTCGACCGCAGCGGCCAGATCCACGGCCTGATCGAGGCCAAGGCCCGGGTTCCTCCGGCCGAGAGGGAAGCGTTCATCGACCAGTCGCTCGATCATTTCATCAACCAGGTCTACCGCTGCGCCAAGTGCCGTCGCGATGGCGACCGCTTCGCCGCCCGGCTGGAAGCCATCCAGGCGATCGCGCCGCTGCTGGACGCGCTCTTCGCCCTCGACGGGGGGCGGATGCGCCCCTACGCCAAATACCTCACCTGGGAACTGGGCGCGCGGCCTCCAGGCGCCCTCCCCTTCCCCGCCGCCGACTTCCTGGCGAGGCTGGAGCGGCTGCTCGCCGGCGACGACCTCGCCGCCCTTCAGGAACTGCTCGGCGCCCTCAAGCCGAACTGCCCCGCGCTCGGCCACGACGCCGTCTTCGACGCCTGGGGCGAGGCCCTACCCTGGATGCTCGGCTTCCGGCCGTCCTAGCGGATACCATCTGATACTTGGCGCGGGATAATCCTCGCCAGGTCGGCGGCCGAAGGTCCGGTTCCGAGCCGAACCCAAGGGGGTGAATCAACCCATGTCAGACCTTATGATGGGGTCAAACGTCGGCTTGGATGGTGCGGAGACTTCGTCGTGCCGGGCATGCCGAAAGGGTGAGACGGCCAGATAGCCCGCCACGAGGGCGAAACCGGCTATGGCGAGCCACAAGGTCGGGCGATAGCCGATCGTGTCGGCGAGGAGGCCTCCCAGAGGCGCGCCGACAACGATCATGCCGCGATTGACCGACCGCCTCGTGGCGTTCATCCGACCCTGCAGGGCGTCTGGCGTCACGGCCTGCCAATAGCCCATCTCGTTGGCGTTCTCGGCGCCCATGGCGAACCCGTAGAGCGCCTGGCCGATCGCCAGGGCTGCGACGGTGATCCAGTGGCTGGCGCTCGCGGGCGCAAGGGCGACGATCGCCCAGGCGACGGGCATCAAGGCGCGACACGCGATCACGGCGCGTCCGGCGCCCCAGCGTAGACCGAGCCGCGTCGAATACAGGCTGCCGAGAAGTCCCGTCCCGCCAGCGGCGGCGAGCGCCAGCCCAAGCTCGAAGGGCGTGAGGTGGAGGCGTAAGAGCACGAAGGGCACGAAGACGGTCGTCACCATGCTGTTGCACACGAACCAGCCGTGGGTGGAGATGGCCAGCGGCGCGAGTGTCCGGTGTCGGTAAATCCACCTCAGGCCCTCATCGATCTCTTGGCGCAGGTTCAAACGTCGGGCGCCCAGGCCGGGCTTCGGCTCAGCTATGCCGATGCCTGCGATGGTGATGGCCGAGATCAGGTAGGTGACCGCGTCGATGAGAACGGCCAGCGGCGCACCCAGAGCCGTGACGAGCGCGCCGGCGAGAACGGGACCAGAGGTCTGTGCGACCGCGGCGCCCTGGTCCAGCCTCGCGTTGGCGGCGAGCAGCGAAGAGGAAGGCGCTAACCGGGGAAGAAAGGACTGGCTGGCGGCGTCGTTCCACAGGGTCATGAGGCCGAACAGGGCGACAAACCCCATCAGGACCGGAAGGCTGAGCCAGCCCAGCAGCCACAGGGCGGGGATCGCTCCAAGAGACAACGCCCGGGCCAGGTCCGTGGCCACCAGGATCGGCTTGCGCCGTCGCCGCTCCACCGTGGCGCCGACGATCAGGCCGAACAGCAGGTAGGGCAGCCACCTGGACGCATTGACCAGTCCAACCTCGGTGGGTGTGCCATGCAAGGTCACCACGACCAGAACTTGCAGGGCCAGCGACGTGATGTAGCTGCCGAACGCCGAGACGGTTTCAGCCGTCCAAAAGGCGAGATAGCCGGGAAGCCGGAAGACGTCCGGTTGCGAGGGACGCTCGTGCGGAGAGGCAGGCGGTCCTGTCACCTGGCTTCCACGAGGGCGCTGAGTGTCTCGGTCACGCTGGTGCGGCCTCTCCCTGCCGTGGCGAGATCGTAGCGAGAAGAAAGTGCGACCAGCGAGGGTGAAGTGGAGACCGTGTATCTGAAGTCCGCTTCCCACCCCTTCCGAGCCATTCGGAAGGTCCGCTAGTAGGTATCGAGCTAGTGATCATTCGGGGCATGGAGAGGCGGGCCCGCGCGCCGCCAAATATCAGACTCCATCCACTAGTCGCCAAGCACATGGACGGCGATTTCACGGCGATGGGGGGCGGCGCGATGTTCGAAGAGGTAGATTCCCTGCCAGGCGCCCAGCATCAGCCGGCCGCCGAGGATGGGGATGGAGACCTGGAGGCCGGTCAAGGCGGCGCGCAGGTGGGCGGGCATGTCGTCCGGACCCTCGTCGTCGTGGGCGTAGCGGGCGGGATCTTCCGGGGCGATGGTCTCGAAGAAGGTCTCGATGTCGGTCCGCGCCTCGCGGGCGGCGTTTTCCTGGATGAGGAGCGAGGCCGAGGTGTGGCGGCAGAAGAGGGTCAGCAGGCCGGTGGCGATCACCTGGCGGCCAAGCCAGTCCACGACCTTCGGCGTTATCTCGTGCAGGCCGCGGCCGGAGGTGCGAAACTCGAGGATGTCGACGGCCTGGCGCATCGGGTCGACATAGCAACTCGACGCAGGCGGGCGAAGTCGTGGCGCTGATCCGAAGCGCCCTCCTCCCGGGCGACGCGGCGGCCATCGCGGCCATCGACACGTCGTTCACCACCTCGCAGATCTACGAGATCGAAACCGCCGCAGACGGTTTTCGCATCGTTCTCCGCGACTTGGAGCAGCCGCTTACCAAGCGATTTCCGCTGGACGACCTGGAGAGCCCGGATCGGCCCTATGCCGATGCCTGGGTCGCGCTGGAAGACGATCGCCCGGTCGGATTCGCCGCGGCGTCCTTTCAGACGTGGAACGGGCGCCTGGTGCTGTGGCACCTCTACGTCGATCGCGCGTGGCGTGGACAAGGCATCGCACGGCGTCTTCTCGAGACCGTCGAGGACCATGGCGTCGGACGGGGCGCGCGACATCTGTGGCTGGAGACAAGTTCGCTCAACGCGCCGGGCGTCGCCGCCTATCGCGCCCTCGGTTTCACCCTGACCGGCGTCGATCTCACCCTCTACGACGGCACGCCGGCGGAGGGCGAAGCGGCGCTGTTCTTTTCCCGGGCTATTGCGGGCTGAAGCTCGACTACTTCGCCGCAGCGATGGCGGCGTCGAGATCGGCGAGCGGATGGTACCCGGGCGTGAGCGCCGCGCCATTGACGACGAAGGTGGGCGTGGCCTGGACGCGGTCGACCTTCGAATAGCGCTCGACGCGCCGGTCGAGGGCCGCCAGGGCCTTGCTGTCGGTGACGCAGGTATCGAAGGTCTTTTCGTCCATGCCGTTGGCCTTGGCGATGGACATGAGGACGCCGCGCGGATCGTCGAAGAGGCCCGGTTGGCTTGCGTATATCGCGCCGGTCACGTCGAAGTACTTGTCCCTGCCGAGGCATCGCGCGAGCAGGAATCCGGCGGCGGCGGCCGTGACCTCGCCGGTGTCGCCGACCAGCATTTCGCGCGAGACGAAGTGGATCTTGCCGGTGTCGATGTACCTGGCTTTGAAGGTCGGCCAGACCTCCCTGTACCATTGGCCGCACACCGGGCAGGCGACCGAGGCGTACTCGATCACCGTCACCTTGGCGTGGGGATTGCCAAGACTCATGTCGTCGGGAACGGGCGTCGGCGCCTTGGCGCAGGCGGCTGCGGCCAGAACCAGGGCGCCAGCGACCAGCAGGCGGCGATCGATCGACGGCATCGGGTGGACTTCCCTTCTTCCCTCCGGCCGCACGGGCGACCCAGGATCCGCGAGATAGCCTATCTAAGTCCCGAGCGGCGATAGCCTATGCAGTGGAGATTGACTTCGCCTCGCCTCTCCGTATGGTCCGCGGCCTTCAATTTCATCGCGCGGCGGCTCTCCCGCGCCCCTCGGAATCGTTCTCATGGCCAAACCGGCTTCAATCAAGATTCGCCTGAATTCCTCGGCGGATACCGGATTCTTCTATGTCACCAAGAAGAATGCGCGGACCATGACCGAGAAGATGGTCGTCAAGAAGTACGACCCGGTCGTGCGCAAGCACGTCGAATTCCGCGAAGGCAAGATAAAGTAGCCTAGGAGGTCCGGCGCGGCGCGCCTGTGGATCAGGCGGCTCGCGCGACCACGACGTTGCGGCCGGCGGCCTTGGCTTCGTAGACCGCTCTGTCGGCCCGCTTGAGCAGGGCCTGGGCGGTGTCACCAGCGCCGAGGGTCGCGGCGACGCCGATCGAGATCGTCACGTCCAGCAGGTCACCGCCCTCGCCGACCTTGAAAGGCGATCCGGCGACGTTCTTGCGGATGCGCTCGGCGATCCGATGGGCGTCTTCGAGGCGGGTGTCGGGCATGATCACCAGGAACTCCTCGCCGCCATAGCGGCAGGGAAGATCCATGGCCCTGACGTTCGAGGCCAGGCGGACCGCGAACACGCGCAGCACGTCGTCGCCGGCGTCGTGGCCGAAGCTGTCGTTGATGTGCTTGAAGTGGTCGAGGTCCAGCATCAGCGCCGCGACCGGCTCGCCGCCACGCTCGGCGCGTTTGGTCAGGGCCGCCAACTGGCCCTCCATATAGCGACGGTTGTGCAGACCGGTCAGCGGATCGGTGACCGCCAGTTCGAGGCTGTGCTCGAGGTGATTGCGCAGGAAGTCCGCGTAACGCTTTCCCTTGATGAGGCTTTTCACCCGAGCGATCAGTTCCTCGGGATCGACGGGCCTGGCGATGACATCGTTGAACCCAATCTCCAGGGCCTTGACCAGGCGGGCTCGATCGTTCGGGTCGACGACGCCGAGGATCGGCAGGTGCCTGGTGGTCTCTTCGGCGCGCAGCTCGGCGCCGAACCTCAGGCCATCGAAACCCTTGGCGGTGGCGTTCACGATCACTAGGTCCACCGGACCCTTGGCGCTCAGATGGCCCTTCTCGGGGTCGGACTCCACGATCGGCCGGTGCTCGTCGGTCAGAACTTCGGCGATCCGCCCGGCCTGGCGTTCCTGGTCGTCGACGATCAGCACCCGGCCGCCCGCGCCTCCAAGCTTGGCGACCGCGGCGGCCATGCCCAGGCGCCGACCGGTGGCCTCGCGCTGGCGCAGTTCGTCGATGACCATCTTCAGGCGGGTGAGGCTCTTGACCCTCGCCAGCAGGGTGAGATCGTCGATGGGCTTGGTCAGGAACTCGTCGGCGCCCGCCTCGAGGCCGGTGATTCGTTCGGCCCTGCCGTCCAGCGCCGTGACCAGGACCACCGGAATGTGACTGGTCGCTTCGTCGCGCTTCAGGCGCCGGCAGACCTCGAAACCGTCCATTCCGGGCATCATCACGTCCAGCAGGATGACGTCGGGGCGCTCGCTCTGGGCCATGTCCAGCGCCGCCTGGCCGTTGCGGGCGGTCAGGATCTGATAGTATTCGGCCTGGAGCTTGGCCTCGAGCAGGCGAACGTTGGCCTCGACATCGTCGACCACCAGGACTCGACCAGGCATCGCCCCGCTACTCCAGAAGCCGGCGAATGGTGGCCAGGAACGGAGCGACGGCGATCGGCTTGGCGATGTAGGCCTCGCAGCCACCTTCGCGGATCCGCTCCTCGTCTCCCTTCATGGCGAAGGCGGTCACGGCGACGATCGGGATGTGGGAGAGCGAATCGTCCTCCTTGAGCCACTTGGTGACTTCCAGACCGGAGATCTCGGGGAGCTGGATATCCATCAGGATGAGGTCGGGCCGATGCAGCCTCGCCAGCGTCAGGGCCTCCAGGCCCTCCCGGGTCTGCAACGTCTTGTAGCCCTGAGCCTCGAGCAGATCATGAAAGAGCTTCATGTTCAGCTCGTTGTCCTCGACGATGAGGACCGTCTTGGCGGCCGAAGCTGAAGGCATTCGAGTTCTCGGACCGTGCGAGTCGCCCTCGACCCGCTCCGATCACCCGCTAGACACACCAATATCCTTAAGTCGAGGTTAGTCCCCCCGATCAGCGGCTCTTTGGGGTCACGTTCGGGCGCGGCCTGATCTAAGCTTCCGCCATGATCCGCATTGGCGTCGATTTCGGCGGAACGAAGATCGAGGCGGCGGCGCTGGACGAGGCCGGCGCCATAATTGCGCGCGCACGTGCGCCCAACCCAGGCCACTACGAGGGCTCGCTCCAGACGGTCCGGGCCGTGGTGGCGGAGACCGAACGCCTAAGCGGCGCGCTGGGCGCAACGGTCGGCATCGGCGTTCCAGGCTCGACATCGCCGAAGTCCGGCCGGATGCGCAACGCCAACAGCGTCTGGCTGAACGACAGGCCCTTCCACCAGGACCTGGAAGAGACCCTGGGGCGCCCGATTCGGCTGGAAAACGACGCCAACTGTTTCGCCCTCTCGGAAGCCTGTGGCGGCGCGGCCGACGGCGCGGAGGTGGTGTTCGGCGCGATCCTCGGCACCGGGTGCGGCGGTGGCGTCGTGGTCCGGGGCCGGACGATCGAGGGCCGCAACCACATCGGCGGCGAATGGGGCCACACCCCCCTCCCCTGGCCGAACCGCGAGGAGTTCGACGCCCATCGCTGCTGGTGCGGTCGGCGCAACTGCCTGGAGACCTGGATCTCGGGGACGGCGCTGGGGGCGACCTACGAACG
>Ga0302324_100027922_pt1 | contig 10741 bp, 7 predicted proteins | sample Palsa_T0_1_FD_201949 | JGI IMG/M metagenome (GOLD analysis project Ga0302324, IMG submission 201949) | Peat permafrost microbial communities from Stordalen Mire near Abisko, Sweden - Palsa_T0_1 | ecosystem: Environmental > Terrestrial > Soil > Palsa > Peat permafrost | place: Sweden: Abisko...
CGCTATAGCGATGCGCAGATCGCGCTCTATCAGTTCCAGACGGGCAACGGCACGATCGCGTACGACACGAGTGGCGTGCAGCCTGAGCTTGATTTGAACCTCTCGGGTAACGTGACCTGGGTAGGTGGTTGGGGTATCAATGTCGCCGCCGGCGGTAAGGCGCAAGGATCGACGGAGGCGAGCGCAAAGCTTGCGAACCTCATCCAGTCGACGGGTGAGTTCTCGATCGAGGCGTGGGTCGCGCCCGGCAACGTCATGCAGTCGAACGCCGACATCGTGAGCTATTCGGGCAGCGATACCACGCGTAACGTCACCCTCTCGCAGCACCTGCAGCAGTATGAAGCTGAGGTGCAAAGCAGCGTCACGAACGCGAACGGCGATCCGGCCTTTCTCACCAACGCGACGAATCAGGTCGCGCAGGCCTCGCTGCAGCACGTCGTGCTCACCTACGATCCGATCCACGGCCGCCGCTTCTACGTGAACGGCGTCTACACCGGGGATGTCGATCCGCAGCACGGTGGCTCGCTTGCTACCTGGGACAACACCTTTGCGCTGGTGCTCGGCGCGGAGGTTTCTGGCGATCATGGTTGGACGGGCGTCATCCGCATGCTCGCGATCCACGACCGTGCGCTCACCTCCGCGCAGGTGATGCAGAATTTCGCCGCCGGAGTGGGCGAGAAGTACTACCTGCTCTTTGACGTCTCGAGCCTCGTCAATCTGCCGCAGAGCTACGTCATGCTGACGGCGAGCGAGCTTGACAGCTATTCGTATCTCTTCACGCAGCCGACGTTTATCAGCCTCGACAAATCGGTAAAGCCGGGCAGCATCCCGATCGCGGGCGTGCGCATCGGCATGAACGGCGCCGAGGTCGGCGTCGGCCAGGCTTATCTGCCGCTCAACACGACCATCACGTCGGACCGCTACACCGCGATCGCCGGTGAGGCGCTCTCGACCGTGGGAACGGCCATCGCCCAGGAAAACGGCCCCGCGCTCGATCAGTTCTTCCTCACTTTCGAGCGCATCGGCAGCAAGACCTATAACGAGCCCATCCCGTCCGTGCCGCCGCCGCCGCCGACGGTGAACACGACACCGAGTCCGGACTACGGTGCGGCAACGTTCGATCGGCTCCTCTACCAGATGTCAAATATCACCGGCATACCGATTACCGACGCGGCGGTGCAGAGCACGTTCCAGAGCGTCGAGCAGTCGCTGCCATCGGTGCCGGCGATCCAGCAATTCAGCGCGTCGAACCAGCAGGCGATCGCGCAGCTTGCCATTGTCTACTGCAGCGAGCTTGTGAAGAGCCCGTCGCTCACGGCGAAGTTCTTCCCCGGACTTGATCTCACGCAGCCTGCGGGAACGTATTTCTCGAGCCAGGCCAATATGAATCTTGTGATCAATCCGCTGATCATCAACACGCAGATCACGACGACGAACGGCACGCAGATCGTGACGCAGCCGCAGGCGGCGGCCGTGACAACGGAGCTCACGAGCCTGATTACTGCCCTGAGCACGGGTCAGAACCAGGCCGGGCGCACGGCTGCCGTCACAACCGCCGCGTGTGCGACCGTGCTCGGCAGCGCCGCGCTCATGCTGCAATGACGGGTTTTGAGGAGACACCAGGCCATGATCATCCGTAGGAAGCCTCCCCGGCAGCTCGGTCTCAAAGAGCCGATCCGGCACCCCGACCACCCGCTACCGCGGACGCGGCGCGACTTCTTAAGAAGTGGCCTCATCGCGGGCGCAGGCTACGTCACGGCGCCGACCTTCTTCAGCCTGTTCGCGAATCCACGCAAGGCTTACGCGAACCTCGCCCCCGACATTCAGCAACTCGCTCAGGACTGCGGCGTATCCACCCAGGGCGCGGGCAAGATCCCGTTCATATGCTTCGACCTTGCCGGCGGAGCAAACCTGAATGGCTCCGAAGCACTGATTGGCGGTCCGGGCGGGCAGCTCGATTTTCTCTCGAGCGCGGGCTACGCAAACCTCGGGCTGCCGGGCGACATGGTGCCAAACGCACCCAACTCCGCCAGCCCGACGCACAACTTCATCAGCACGCAGCTCGGACTCGCCTGGCATTCGGATGGCGCCATCCTGCGCGGCATCCTGACGCGCGCCTCCGCCAGCACTCTTGCCGGTGTCAACGGCACCGTGATCCCGGCGCTCTCCGAGAACGACACCGTCAACAATCCGCACAATCCGATGTACGGCATCTACGCGGCCGGGGCGAACGGCTCATTGCTGCCGCTCATCGGCTCCGAGCCGACCGTCTCCGGAGGCAACTCGGTGGCCCCCGCCGATATGATCAATCTGACGGTCGCGCCGACACTGGTCAATCAGCCGAGCGACGTCACGGGGCTCGTCAACACCGGCCAGCTCGGCACGCTCTTTCCTAATCCGGCCGATGCGGTGCAGGTGCTCGAATCGATCGTGCGCATCAGCGGCGGCTCAAACCCCAATGCCTTTGGCGGCAAATTGGCCGACATCGACATGCTGACGCAGGATGCGACCATCAAGACCGCGTTGCGCTGCGGGTACGTGAAGTCCGCCGATCTCGTTGACCGTTTCGGCAATCCGGCAACGCTGAACCCGGCGCTCGATCCGGTGATCGTCGGCTCGAGCGGCATCTTCAGCTCCAGCGAGTTCGCCAGCGATTCGAACTATCAGACAACCGCGTCCATTATGAAGATGGTGGTCAACGGCTTTGCCGGCGCGGGCACCATCGAGATGGGCGGCTATGACTATCACGGCCAAGGGCGCGCCACCGGCGAGACGCGCAATTTCGAGGCAGGGACCTGCATTGGCGCCTGTCTTGAATACGCCGCCAAGGTCGGTGTACCGCTCGTGGTCTACATCTTCAGCGACGGCTCGCTGAACGCGAACGGCATGATCGACACCAGCGCCGCCGGGCGCGGCAAGTTCATGTGGGCGAGCGACAATCAGACCACCGCCAACGGCATCTTCCTCGTCTACAACCCCAAGGGCCGGGCGCAGCTGCTGCGTCCCACCAGCCAGCAGATTGGCTTTTACGATGCGAACGGCTCGGTGGACACCACCTCAAGCCCGGCGGCGAACTCCGTCGAGCAGCTTGTTGAGACCGTGATCCTGAACTACATGGCATTGCACGGCGACCAGGGCAATTTCTCGGGGCTGTTCCCCAATCAGGGTCTCGGTGGCACCGCCCAGCAGGAAGCCATTACGGCCTTCGCACCCATCGTGAACGGCACGATCGCCTGATTCGCACGCGCGCGCCGCGCGCGACGCTCACCCGGGCTGTCGCGCCACACCGACGAGCCTTGCGCCTGCGCGCAAGGGGCGCGGCAAAATGCGTGCGCCTACTCGGATTCGTGCCCCGTTCGTTGACTCTGTAAACTTCGCTGTGCGAGGGTTCCTCGTGGGCCGCGGCGCTCGTTAGGCTGCGCAATTTGCGGAGGGTGCTTTTGGGCCGGCAACAGGCGAACGGTCGCGCCGCGCATTATTCGCGTGCAGCGTGGATAGGGATGCTCTGTGGCGCCCTGATCTCTGCCGTGCTCGTTGCCTCTGCGGCGAGCCCTTACCCGCTTCTCGGTCATCCGGCGCCCGATTTTGCGCTCCACGCGGTGGCCGGGGGCAACGTGCGCCTCTCGGAACACGGCGGCGATGTTGTGGTCTTGAGCTTCTGGGGTAGCCGCTGTGGCCAGTGCCGCATGCAGCTCGACGCCTTGCAGCGCAGCTTCAAGACGTACCATTCGGCTGGTTTGCAGGTGTTCGGTGTCGATGTCGATGACGATCAGACGGGCGCGCTCGATTACGCGCGCACGCAGGCGCTGGGTTTTCCGCTGCTGCTCGATCCGCAGAAGGCGGTGGCGCGTGCCTATCTCGTCGACAATTTGCCCATGACCATACTCATCGATCGCGCGGGCTCCGTGCGCCAGGTCCATCGTGACTTCAGTTCGAAGTTCGAGCCGGCGTTTCTGCAACAGCTGCGCGTGCTGCTGAATGAATGAGACACATATGACCCACGTCGCGCATTCTCGAAGAACTCTCGTGCCGCGAGCCGTCGCGCGCGGCTTGGTCGTGCTCGCGCTTGGCGCGCTGCTGCTCGCGCCGCATCCGACGGCATGGGCGCAGTCAGCCGCCGTCGCGCCCGTGACGCCGACGCCTGCGGCGAGTGCCGCACCGCCGAAGGCCGCGCCCGCGGCAAAGGCTCAGGCAGCCGATGCTGCTGCCGAGGCAGCGGAGGTGGCCGCGCCGGCTGCGCCTGCCGCGGCAAGCTCTGCCGCCGACACGCGCGGCCTGGACCAGGACATCCAGGGCCTGAAGAAAGATGTGGTCGACCTCAACCGGGATCTCTTCGTCCTCGAAGAGGAGCTCTTGTTCCCGGCGAACACGCAGGTCGCGGTGTTTGTCTCGATGGACGTCGGAGATTTTTTTCTTCTCGACTCGGTATCCTTGAAGATCGATCAGAAGGAGGTGGCCAACTATCTGTACACCCCGCGCGAGGTTGAAGCGCTCAACAAGGGCGGCGTGCACCGAGTGTACATTGGCAATCTCAAGGCCGGTGCGCATGAGCTCGTCGCGTTCTTCAGTGGCCAGGGTCCTCATGAGCGCGATTACCGACGCGGCGCAACCATCAAGTTCCAGAAGGGCATTGGCGCGAAGTACCTTGAGCTGAAGATCAACGACCGGCAGCGTCGCCAGCAGCCGGAATTCGAGATCAAGGATTGGGAATAGGATTGGCTTGCTGAGGCCACCGATGCGCCCCCTCGTTTTCATGGCCGCCGCTGCGCTGCTCGCCGCGCACCTTGCGCACGGCGCGCCGCAGGACCCGCAGAAACTGCCCGCAACCCGCGTGCTCGATCTGCACTACGGCGACGTGCTCTTTTACGTCTATACCGATGATGACTTCGAGGCGATCACGCGTCTGAATGCGTATGAGCATTGGCACCTCTTGCCGCACCATGATGCCGAGGCGCAGCTCCTGCTCGGCGGGCTGTATCTGTCGCTGGGGTTGCACAACGAGGCGGGCACGCGCTTCGAGAAGCTATTGACGCCCGATATTCCCGCCGGGGTGCGCAACCGCGCCTGGTTCTATCTTGCGCAGGTGTGGTACGCGCGCGGCTATCTTGAGAATGCCGAGCACGCGATCCTGCAGGTGCAAGGTGCGCTGCCGAGCGGGCTCGATGCGCAAAGGGAACATCTGCATGCCAACATCCTGCTGCGCGAGGGGCGCTTCGACGCGGCGATTCAGCTGCTGAACAACTGGAAAGGGCCGCCCGACTGGACTGCCTACGCGCGCTTCAATCTCGGCGTTGCGCTGATCCGTGCCGGCCGTCTCCCCGAGGCGGATCCGGTGCTCACGGCGGTGGGCACGCTCGACTCGGATAAAGAGGAACTCCTCGCTCTTAAGGATCGCGCCAATCTTGCACTTGGCTTTGCCTACATACAGGCCGACAAGCCGCAGCAGGCGGTGCCGGTGCTGGGTCGGGTGCGCCTGCGCGGCCCGTACTCGGACAAGGCGCTGCTCGGCACCGGTTGGGCTGATGCGGCGCTCGGTGATTATCGGCGCGCGCTCACTCCATGGCTTGCGCTGCGCGAGCGCAATCTGCTCGATGCTGCAGTCCAGGAGTCCTATCTTGCCGTGCCCTACGCCTTCGGCAAGCTGAACGCGAACGCTCAGGCGGCCGATTACTACGAGAAGGCACTCGAGTCCTTTGACGCCGAGGATGTGCGCCTCGATCAGGCGATCGACCGCATTCATGACGGCAAGATGCTCGACGCCATCGTCGATAAGGCACAGGGGCGCCGCTATGGCTGGTTCTGGCAGCTCGAGCGCTTGCCGGATGCACCCGAGTCGCGCTACCTCTATACGGTGCTCGCCGGCCACGACTTCCAAGAAGGCCTAAAGAATTACCGTGATCTGGTCTATCTCGGCCACACCCTCGATCATTGGTCCGAGAGCATGGAGGCACTGGGTGACATGATCGACACGCGCGAGCGCGCGTACGCTGAGCGACTGCCGCGCGCGGATGCGCTCCTGGCTAGCGGCGCGGCGGATGCGCTGCAGCGCCGGCGCGAGGAGCTTGCCGGGCGCCTCGACACGGTGGTCGCCGAGATTGATATCGGCGCCCTCGGATCGCCCGAGGAGCGAGCACAGTGGGCGCAGGTTCAGCGCCTTGAGGCGCAGCTTGCGAGCGCCCCGCCGGGCAAGGAGACGGACGAGTACCGCGAACGGTTGCGCATGGTGAGGGGCGTGCTGCAGTTTCGTCTGGATGAGGCGTTCAAGGCGCGCGTGTGGCAGCAGCGGCGCGCCATCCGCGATCTGGATTTGGCCCTGGTCGAGGCGCAGAACCGCTGGGTGCGCGTGCAGCACGCGCGCAAGATCGTGCCAACCAACACCGGCGAATTTGCCGCGCGCATTGCGGCGCTGCAGACGCGCATTACGGCGCTGCAGGGCCGCCTCGTGAGCACGCAGCAACGCCAGAACGACTATCTTGCGGGGCTGGCCGTGCAGCAGCTGCAGGAGCAGAAAACGCGACTCGCGGCGTATCGCGTGCAGGCGCGCTATGAGCTCGCGGCGATGTACGACCGTGCGCAAAACGGCGAGCCGGCCAAAAACCCCGCCGAATCGCCCGCACCGGAGCAGAAGCCATGAGCCCGCGTGCGCGCGCGCTCCTCGGCGGCTGCCTGGCACTCGCGTTGCTGCAGGTTTGCCGCGCCGATCCGCAAAAGAGCGAACCCACAATCTCCGATCTCAATAATCGGGGGGTCGAGGTGAAGACGGGCGTGCAGCCGGCGGGCGGCGCGGCCAAGGCGATGGACAACTATCGCCGTTTTCTCGAGCTGCAGGAATCCGACCCGAAGCTGCGCGCCGAGGCGCTGCGGCGCCTCGGCGACTTGAATCTCGAGGCAGGCGAATTCGAGCGCATGGAGAAGGAGGTCACGCAGATTGATATCCAGGGCGGCGAGGCGATCAAGCTGTACTCGACGCTCCTCAAGGCCTATCCAAACTATCCGCGCAACGATGAGGTGCTCTACCAGCTGGCGCGCGCCTACGAGACGACCGGCCAGAGCGAGCTGGCCCTCGCGACGCTCGATCGCATCGTCAAGAGCTATCCGCAGAGCCATCAGTTAGATGAGGTGCAGTTTCGCCGCGGCGAGCTGCTCTTCTCGGCGAAGCGTTATCCGGAGGCGCAGAAAGCCTACGAAGTGCCGATCGCCCGCGGGACGCCCTCGGCGTTCTACGAGCAGAGCCTCTACAAGCACGGCTGGGCGCTCTTCAAGCAATCCATGATGGATGAGAGCCTCGTGTCCTTCGGGCTGTTGCTCGATCGCAAACTCGGCGCGCAGGGCGCGCATGCCGTCAACATCGAGGATCTGAAACGCGCCGACCGCGAGCTCGTCGAGGATACGCTGCGGGTGATGAGCATCACCTTTTCCTACGGCGAGGGCTCCGAATCGCTTGATCAGTTCGTCAAGCAGCACGGCGATCGCCCGTACTATCACCTCTTATACTCGCGCCTTGGCGATCTGTACGTCGACAAGCAGCGCTACCAGGACGGCGCGAATACCTATCGCGCATTCGTCAAGCGCGATCCCAACAGCGAGTACGCGCCGCTCCTCGCCATGCAGGCGATCGAGGCCTACCAGAAGGGCGGCTTCAGTCAGCTCGTCCTCGAGGGCAAGCACGATTTCGTTGAGCGCTACCACCTCGGTTCGCCCTTCTGGCAGGGTCGCGAGCGCTCGCAGTATCCCAAGGTGGTCGAGGCGCTGAAGGTGAATCTGCGCGACGTGGCGACGTATTTTCACGCCACTGCGCAATCCTCGCACAAAACCGAGGACTACCAGGAAGCCGCGCGCTGGTACCGCGACTATTTGACCTCGTTCCCGGACGATCCGGATTCGGCGGCGACCAACTATCTTCTCGCCGAGACGCTCTTTGAAGCGCACGACTATCCGGACGCCGCAGTCGAGTACGAGCGCACTGCCTACAACTACCCGAAGAATGCCAAGTCGGCGACCGCAGGCTATGCCGCGCTCATCGCCTATCAGAAGGCCCTGGAGCCGATGCAGGGCCCGGCGCAGACCGCTATGCGCGCGCGCGCGATGGAAGCGGGTGTCAAATTTGCGACGACCTTCCCCGAGCATCCCGACAGCGCCGGCGTGCTTACCCGCGCCGCGGAAGATGAATTTGCCGCAAAGGATCTGCCGCGCGCGAGCGAGCTTGCCAAGATGCTGCTCGCGCGGCAGCCGCCGGCCGATGCCAACAAGCAGAGAATCGCCTGGACCATCATCGCCGAGTCGCAGTTCAGCTCCGGCACCTACGATCAGGCGGAGTCGGCCTTCATCAAGGCCCGTGAGCTCTCCGGGAGCGATGCCAAGGAGAAGAACGATCTCACCGAGCGCCTCGCGGCGGACGTCTACAAGCAGGGCGAGGCGAAGCAGCAGGCGGGCAATGCGGCAGGCGCGGTCGATGACTATCTACGTGTTGCCAAGGTTGCGCCGGATTCAAAGATCCGTGCCACCGCCGAATACGATGCCGCAACGCAGCTCATCACTTTGAAACAGTGGGATCGCGCGGTAGGCGTGCTCGAGCAGTTCCGGCGCGATTTTCCGAAGAGTGAGCTCTCGGCGGAAGTGACGCGCAAGCTCGCGGCCGCCTATTCAGAAGGCAATCACCCGGCCGAAGCCGCTGCCGAATTTGAGCGCATCGCCGCCGACCCTCACGAGACTCCCAAGGTCCAGCATGAAGCGCTGCTCGCCTCCGCCGATCTTTACGGCAAGGCCAACAACGCCCCCAAGGCGGTTGCGATGCTGGAGAAGTACGTCGCCTCGCATCCGCCTCTCTCGGAGAGCGTGGAAGCCGAGCAACGCCTCGCCGATTACGCGGCGCGCGCCGGGGATACGACGAAGGAGCTTGCCTGGGATCGCGCGCTCGTGCAGGCGGATGCCGAGGCGGGCGCTGCGCGCACCGACCGCATTCATTACCTGGCGGGCAAGGCGCAGATACGCCTCGCCGCGCCCGCGCGCGACGCCTTCCGCAATGTCAAACTGGTGCTGCCGCTAAAGAAGAGTCTCGCCATCAAGAAAAAAGCGCTCGAGACCGCGCTCGCCGACTACAAGCACGCCCTCGACTATCACGTGGCCGAAGTGACGACCGCGGCGACCTTCGAGATGGCGGAGCTGTATCGCACGCTCGCGAAGGACGTCATGGCCTCCGAGCGTCCGAAGAATCTCTCCAAGGACGCGCTCGAGCAGTACAACTCGCTCCTCGAGGAGCAGGTATACCCGTTCGAGGAGCAGGCCATCAGCATGCACGAGGCCAACGCGGCGCGCGCCAAGGATGGGCTCTATGACGACTGGGTGAAGAAAAGTTATACGGTTCTCGCGGAGCTAAAGCCCGCGCGCTACGCTAAAACAGAGCTCTCGCAAGATGTGGTCACGACTCTCAAGTAGGGAATGCTTGGCCGCAGGGCTCGTGCTCGTCGCGCTGCTCTCGAGCGCGTGTCACAGCGCGCCGCCCGCAAAGCCCGAGCCGCCGCCGCAGAAGAGCGCACCGTCGGCCACAGCAAGTGCGCAGCCAACCGCGGCGCAACCGGCCATCGCCGAGACCGCCCCGCCGCAGGCGCAGGCGGACTTTGACCGTGCGCTCGGGCTCATGAGAACGGGCAACTCGCCAGCGGCGGAAGCGCAGCTTCAACAACTTGCGGTCGCCTATCCGAGCTTTGCGGGGCCCGACATCAATCTGGGAATTCTGTATCGTAAGGATGGTCGCTTGGATAAGTCGGAAGAGGCGCTCAAGACCGCAACCGCGCGTAACAATACGAGCGCGGTCGCGTGGAATGAGCTTGGCGTCACGTTGCGCATGCGCGGCGAGTTCGCCGAGGCGGCGAGCGCCTATGAGCGTGCCATTGGCGCGGACGCGAATTTCGCCCCGGCGCACCGCAATCTGGGTGTCGTGCTCGATCTGTATCTTGCAAATCCGGAGCGTGCGCTGAGCGAGCTGGAACGCTATCAGGAGCTTTCCGGAGAAGAGAAACCGGTCAGCGTCTGGATTGCCGAGCTCAGGCAACGTACCGGCAAGAAAAAGCCGACGGCTGCGCCTGCCCCGGCTGCCACTGGAGATAACCATGGTTAATGCACATCGCCTGACTGCCGCCGTGCTCGTTGCGACGCTCGCGGCCTCGGGCGCTGTCGCGCAGCAGTCCTCATCCTCATCCTCGGCGTCGCCGCCGAGCACCAAGGCGCCAAGCGCGCCGCAGGATCTTGAACCCTCGGTCGACACCTCCGCGTCAAACGAGCCCAGCGCGCCCCCGCCCGCCCCGAGCGCGCCAGCTCCGAAGCTCAAAGCTGCGCCGGCTGCAAAGGTGGGAGCGCGCACGAGCGCACCCGTCGCTGGCGCGGACACCCGGCCCAAAAGCGCGGCCAAGGATCGCATGGAGCTCGATCCGACGCAGATCACCGGCAATCGCGAACTGCCCAAGGTACTGTATATCGTGCCGTGGAAGCATGCGGATCTGAGCGATCTTGCAGGCCGCCCGACCAACAGTCTCCTTGATGAAGTTCTCGCGCCGGTGGATCGTGACGTATTCCAGCGCGAGAACCGCTATTACGGCGCGTTGCAGCCCGATGCACCGCGTACGGGCAGCGCAGCGCAGGGGTCGGGCGCACCTGCCGCAGGCGCCGCGGCGCCGCCCGTTCGGGATGAGAAGTAGGTCGCAGTTTTTTGTACATGCGTCATTCAGCTTTGCTGGCTTGATTG
>Ga0302324_100027923_pt1 | contig 10740 bp, 9 predicted proteins | sample Palsa_T0_1_FD_201949 | JGI IMG/M metagenome (GOLD analysis project Ga0302324, IMG submission 201949) | Peat permafrost microbial communities from Stordalen Mire near Abisko, Sweden - Palsa_T0_1 | ecosystem: Environmental > Terrestrial > Soil > Palsa > Peat permafrost | place: Sweden: Abisko...
TTGCCATCACCGGCGGCCGCAACATCGGCGACGAGTACTTCACGCTCGACAAGCACAGCAATTTCATCGACCTCGACCTGGTCGGCGCCGGACCCATCGTGCCGCAACTGTCCGCCTCGTTCGATGCCTTCTGGAACAGCAAGTACGCCTATCCGATCGCCTCGCTCGCCGAACCCGCACCGGCCTCGCCGCCCGAGTCGCCGCAGATCCCGGTGCCCGCCGCGCCGGAGATTTCCCAAGCGCAGGGCGTCGCCGCGGAGGACGCCGACTGGCTGCGGCACGAGCTCGATGCGCACCTGCTCAAGCTCGTCTGGGCGCCGGCTACCGTACTCGCGGACCGCCCGGCCAAGATCGCGAGCGATGTATCCCCCGATCAGGAGGAGACCATCGCGAACAACATCGCCGCGCTCATGCGCTCCGCGCAACAGGAGATTCTCGTGATCTCGCCTTACTTCGTGCCCGGCAAGGAAGGCGTCGCGCTGATGCGCGAGCTCATCGGGCGCGGGGTACATATCCGCATCATCACCAATTCGCTCGCCTCCACCGACGCCCCGCTCGTGCATAACGGCTACGCACGCTATCGCGTGGCGCTGTTGAAAATGGGCGTCGAGCTCTCCGAGGTGCGCCCGCGCCTCGGGCAGAAACGCGCCCGCTTTCACCCCTTCCGCAGCGCGAACGCGAGCCTGCATGCGAAGGCGCTGGTCATCGATCGGCGCACCGTGTTCATCGGCTCGCTCAACATGGACGAGCGCTCGAAACACTTCAACTCCGAACTCGGACTGGTGATACGCAGCCAGGAAATTGCGCGCCAGGTGACGAGCCTCATCGACGACATCAGCGCCGACGGCAGCTACCGGCTGTCGCTCGACGCCGCGGGGCACATCGTCTGGTCGAGCGGAGAGGGGAGCGAGGAGAAAGTCTGGCACTACGAGCCCGAAACGACGGAGATACAGCGCCTGAGCATCAAGCTGCTCGCGCCGTTCGCGCCCGAGGAGCTGCTCTAGCGGGGCGACCTCACGAGGGAGTGAGACGCATGGTGCCGAGGTAGTCCCGCACCTTAGCGCGGTAGCCCTCGCTGCTGGTGACCGTGGCCCCGCCCGCAAGCACCAGAATGAAGTCCCCGCGCAGGGTGCGGTTCACCTCGCGCAGGTAATTCATGTTGACCAGACAGGAGCGGCTGATGCGCAGCATCGGTTGCGATCGCAGCGCCTGCTCGGCTTCGCTCAGCGTGCTGCGAGCATGGTAGGTTTCCCTGCCCACCCGGATGCTGACGTAATTTCGGTCCGCTTCGATCATCTCGACCTGCGTCACGTCGATGACGTGGAGCTTGCCGTTGAACTCGGCGAGCAGGCGTCCCCGCTCCTCGGGTTTGGGCCGCGCCCCGCGCTCGAGCTGCGCGAGCAGGCCCGCGAGCAATGCCTGACGCTCCTCGGCATCGCTCTGCGCGTGACGCGGCCGCACCCGCGCCAGCGTCTTGCGGAAGCGTTCCTGGTCGAAGGGCTTCAGGAGATAGTCCACGGCACAGACCTCGAAAGCCTCGAGCGCGTAAGCGTCGTAGGCCGTGACGAACACGAGCGAGGGGAGCCCCTGCGGCGCGAGCGCGCGCGCCAGATCGATGCCGTTCAGCGGGTCCATTTGAATGTCGAGAAACAGGAGCTGCGGGCGCAGCTCACGAATGGCGGCAAGTGCCGCGCTGCCGTCGCCGAATTCGCCGACGACGTTGAGGTCGCTCTCGGCCGCGCAGAATTCCCGCAGCGTGCGCCGGCCGGCCAGCTCGTCGTCCACGATGATGACGTTCAGCATGCGACTCAAGCCGGCAGCAGCGCCGCAGCCGGCCGCGCAGCGCGGCGCTCGGGCGAGACATGAATCTCCGGTAGCGTGATCTCGCTCACCCATTCGCTCTCGGCGGGTCCGGCGACGAGACTGGCGCGGCCCTCGAACTGCACGGCCAGGCGCTCGCGCACGTTACTCACGCCGATGCCCGGAGGACCCGCGAGCTTGCCCGGCGCGATGGTGTTGGTGACACGCAGGACAAGCGAGTCGCCGAGGCGGCCCACGGTGAGACGAATGGTCACCGGTCCCTGGTGGCCCGCGAGGCCGTGCACCACAGCATTCTCGACCAATGGCTGCAGGATCAAGCTGGGCACCCACGCATCGACGATGTCCTGCGGCGGCGGCAGGATCACGCTCAAGCGGTCCGAGAATCGCTTCTGCTGCAGCTCCAGGTACAGCCGCACGAATTGCAGTTCCTCGGCGAGGCGTGAGAAATCGCGCTCCCCGGCATTCAGCAGGCGGCGCAGCAGGTCCGCGAGCTGCACCACCATGGACTGCGCGCCCTTCGGATCCCATTCGATGAGGCCGCGGATGGTGTGCAACAAGTTGAACAGCGTGTGGGGCGAGAGCTGCATGCGCAGCGCCGCCAGGCGCGCGGCGCTCCACTCGCGCTCGAGGGCCGCGCGCGACACCTCGGACTTGCGAAATTGCGAATACAGGGCAAGACCGGTGACGAGCGTGAGCCCGAAGCCATAGGTCGGCAGGAAGCTCACGAAGCTCGCGAGCCAGAGCGACATCACCATCGGGTCCGAGAACGGATTGTTTCCATGGTCCGCCAGCTGCGCATGCCACGCGTGGTCGGCGACGCTGTATTCCCCGAGGATCAGGGCCGGGTAGGCGAGGGCGGCGAACGACAGCGCCAGGATGATCTGGAGCGGCAGCGCCACCAGCAGCGGCCGCCACTGAATGCGCATCGAAGCCCAGTAGGACACCAAGATCAGCGGCAAGAGAAACACGTGCTGCAGCACTCGGGCGTCCCAGGGAGAGAACAGCGGCAGGTTCGTCAGCTTCGCGATTCCCGTGCGCATGCCGTACGCCCAGAGCACGTTCGACAGCGTGACGTAAGCCCAGAACAGACCCACGATGGTGAAGAACTGACGGCGGCTCAGCGAAGAGGCGTAATGCCCCTGCAGAGCGCCTATGTAGTGGTGCCAGGCAGGCCATCTCATGGGGCTCAGACTAGCGCAAAAACGGGGTGCCGCGGGCGCCGGCGAGGCGGTTCCGGGACGAATCCGTGGGTTTACGGGACGACCTCGACCCGCGCCGGCAGACTCGGGGGACCGGGAGGGCGTCTCATAGACCCGTCGATCAAACCACCCCGAAAGGAGATTTCCATGAACAACAAGATCACCCTCGCGATGCTGATGTGCGGCATCGGCGCGGTCGCAGCGGCCGGCATGGCCAGCGCGGCCACCCCCGACCTGGACGCCCCCAGCATTGCGGTGAAGTACAACCCCGCGACCCTCGACTCCTACGACGGCGCACGCAAGCTCTATGCTCGCATCGAGAATGCAGCCGTCGAGGTTTGCCCGAGCTACGAACCGCACCTTGTCAGCCATCAGGTCCAGGTGTGCCGCGAGCACGCTATCGAAAGCGCCGTGGCGAAAGTGCACAACCCGCGACTCGCGGCGGTCTATCTCAGCGCCACCAAACGTGGCTGATCCGGCAGCGGCCGGTCCCGCCCTCCCCGCTCAGGGCGCGGCCGGCCGCGATGTCGCGTAGCGACGCGCACCGCTCGAGATCTCTTCGTGCGCGGCCACCAAGTCGGACCAACCGATGACCCGCACCCACTTGCCGGGCTCGAGGTCCTTATAGTGCTCGAAGAAATGTCGAATCTGCGCAAGACGCGCCTCGGGCACGTCCTCGATCGATTTCCAGTAAGAAAATAGCGGGCAAATATCGTCCGCGGGCACCGCGAGCACTTTGGCGTCGCCCCCGGCTTCATCTTCCATGCGCAGCACGCCGAGCGCGCGGCAGCGGACCACCACTCCCGGATGCAAGGGAAACGGTGTATGCACCAGCACATCGACCGGATCGTCGTCCGCGGCGAGTGTCCTCGGCACGTAGCCATAGTTCGCGGGGTAGCGCATCGCGGTGGTCATGAAGCGGTCCACGAACAGCGCGCCTGACTCCTCGTCGACCTCGTACTTGATGGGATCGGCATTCATCGGGATCTCGATGATGACGTTGAACTCATGCGGCAGCTTATCTCCCGCCGTCACCTTGCTGATGCTCATGTCGCTCCTTTGTGGCCGCTCACCACAGCCACCAATGGCGGAACAGGAGTACCTCCGCCGCGATCAACGCATTCGTGGTGGCGTGCGCGGCGATCGATTCTCCCAGTTTGTTGGTACGCATGGCGAGCGCGCCGTAAGCGAGCCCCGCGATGGTGCCGGCGATCCAGAACCGGCCGTGAACGACGCCAAAGGCGAGGGCGCTCACGGCGAGCGCGGGCCAGCGGGCCGCCGAGTACGGCGCGGACTCAAAATGCACCGTGGTAAGCCGGCGCAGCAGATAGCCGCGGTACGCCAGCTCTTCGGCCAGAGGCACGGTGACCACTGCCGCGATCAGGCGAGAGTCGATCCACGCTCCGCGCAGGCCGGGGGACAGCGCCGCGAGTGCGGCGGGCTCGTCCGCGGATGTACCGAGCCAGGCGGCGCTCGCCGTCCAGAGGGCAAACACCAGCGCGCCCATCACGGGGCCGCGCCAAGAGAACCCGAAGTTCACGCCCACATACGAGCGTCGGTAGATCCACAGGGCGGCGGTCGCCGCGCCAAGGCGGAGCGGATACCAGAGCTCGAAATCGCTGGAAAGCGACCGCGCGATCATGCCGGCTGCGAGGATCGCGAGCAGCGGCATCAGATAGGCCGCGGTCGGATTGTTGCCGACGGCGCGTCCTTGGGTCTGCACGCGCCGTGCGCGCCGCTCGGCCGCCTCGCGGCTCAACCACGGATTGGTGTGCGCGAGAATGGCAATGCCGAGGGCGGCGAGGTTGAACGCGATCCAGCCCGCCTGCGAATGGAAGCCGACGACGGCCACGCGCTCGTAGCCGGCATTGCCGATGAGCACGAGTACGGCGATGCGCAGAGCATTCAGCAAGAACACGGCGATCACGCCGATGGGGATCACCACGAGCGCCCTGGGAAAGCGGTAGTCGCGCCGGAAAAACCAGAGCCACGCCGTGCAGAAAGCGAGCATCAACCCCACGCCCTCGAGCCCCGAGCACACCTCCGCGATCTGCACCGCGAACCGGCTCGTGCCGAGGACCCGCGTGATGGGATCACTCACAAGCCCCGGCAACACCGGCTTCAGCAACAGGTTTACGAGGCGAAACGTGATCTCGGCAGCGGGAAGCCAGAGCATCTGACTCAGTTTGATCGCTGCCACCGCAGCAGCAGCCGGAACGACGGCGAAGATCGGCAATCCGCCGGTCCTGCGCAGCACGCCGATCCAGACCGCGGCGGGTGCGAAAGCGGCGAACAACGCAAGCGTCGCGGCGACCGCGATGAGGTGCCACGCCACGGCTAGGGCGGCAAACGGCATAAACGGGCTATAGAGCGTCGCCGACAGATAAAGGAAAGGCACGAGCAGCAGGACGTGCACGAGCGCCCAGTGCGGCCGCATTCGATCCGTGGCGTCGAGCGCGGCAGCGATGCTCGCACCGCGAAGGGACGCAAGCAACGCGAGCGACACCGCATAGGCGATGATGAAGCGAAACAGCCAGTGCTGCACGAGCCGGAGCGCCTCGGGCGCCCCGTGCAGCGCGTCGCTCGGAACGGCCTGCACGAGGTAGGAGCCGAGAAGGATCTCGGCCGAGGCCACCACAGCAATCAGCACGAGCCGCGGAACCAAACCGAAACGGCTCGGCGTGGCGGCGATTCCCGGCAACGACGTGTTCACCCCGGCAGTCTAGCCGTTCGACACTGCTCGCGGTCCGGGTTCAATCGATGGCGATCGATCGCGGGAGGTCGCCCGCCGCAAAGGGTGATCCGGCCACTTGGGCGAGCGCGCCCGTGGTGGCGTTGATGGCATACACCGAGATGTCGGCTGAATTCTCATTCGCGACGTAGGCGAAGGTGCCCTGCGGATTGACGACCACACTCAGGGGGAACGTGCCGGTGCCGACCGTTGAGACCGCGGTGAGCGCGCCGCTCGCCGGCGTGATCGCATAGCTCGAGAGCTCGTTGCTCGAGGTGGAGACGAGCAGGAACTTGCCGGCGGGATCGATCGCCACCGACTCGGCCTGGCTGCCGAGGGCGAGGGGCGAGCCCGACAAAGCGGCAAGGGCACCGGTGTCGGGATTGAGTGAGTACATGGAGACCGAATGCCCGGTCTCGTTGGCGGCGTATGCGAACGTTCCGGCCGGATCGACGGTGACCGACAACGCCCCGCTGCCGGCGGCAAAGGGCGAGCCACCGATCGCTGCGAGCGCGCCGCCGCCCGGCTCGATCGAGAACACCGCAACGGCGTTCTGTGCATAGGTCGTCACGTAGAGAAAGTTGCCGCCCGGGTCCGTCGCGAGCGATGTGGGCTCGCTGCCCACCGAGAACGGCGAACCGCTGATGGAGGTGAGCGACCCACCGCTGCCGGTCTCGAACACCGAGACCGTATTGTCGGTTTTGTTGATCACGAACAGGAATTGATCGGAGGGCTCGACCAGCAGGGCGAAAGGTCCGTTCCCTGAGCCAACGGGCTCTCCGACGGCGGTGAGAACACCGGTGCCGGAGTCGATCGAGTACACCGACACTGTGTTCGAGGCGTTGTTCGCGACGTAGAGATAAGCGCCGTTGGGATCCACAGCGGCGGCGATCGGACCCGTGCCGGTGGCGGCAAAGGGGGAGCCGGCGATCTCCGCCAGGGCTCCCGTCGAGGCGTCGATCGCGTAAGCGGAGATGCTGTTCGAGGCCTCGTTTGCCACGTAAGCGTAGTGGCCCGGCAGAGTGCAGCTCACGATGACGTTCGAGATGTCCGCGGTCCCGATGGTGCCCGAGCCGTTGTGCACCGAGCAGGTTTGCCCGCTCGGCTGCGTCAGCACCGTCACCGAATAGGCGCCGCCCTGGTCGATGCCCGAGGAGAAGGTGAACGTGCCGCCTGTGGAGAAGCGCAGGTTGCTGCTGCCGTTCAGCTGCAGCACAAGTCCTGAGCCGCTGAGGCCCGTGACCGCGCCGCCGACGGTGTAGCCGCCGCCGACATGGCACGCGGACGCGCCCAGTCCGATGACCAGCGCCAAGCTTCCCAACTTGATGATCGTTCTCACGCAGCCACCTTATGCCCATCCGGGGCTCGGCATTCTAAGACCATAGACCGCCCAAATCACGCCGCGGCGGCCGTGCAGATGAGAAAAGAAGTATCAAGGTCGAGATCCGCGGTCTGACGACTCGCGCGCCGCCGGCACTTTGGCGGACACCGCGGTAGCGACCCCGCGTAGTGATCCGCTGCACAGTTTGAAGATTTCCGTGCCCCGCGGCGAGCCCTATCAGGTATGTGGGTGAACCAAATTGGTCATAATCGCTCCAATGAGGCTGATTCGCGACATGGGCGAGGTTCGAATGAGATATGTAGGAAAAAAACCCGCGCGCGCGCGGTCCTGGCTGGTGGCGGCCGCCGTGATCGGTACCTTGTGGTCCTGTGTCGCGTCCGCAACATTGGGTGAGACCGAAGCCTCCATTGCCGCCGAGCCGCAGCTCGGCAACGCCGTCATCAAGGAAACGATGCGCGGCAGCTATCGCGTTCACGAGATTCAGCAGCCCTCCGGCACCTTGATCCGCGAGTACGCCGGTCTCGATGGCAAGGTGTTCGCCGTGACCTGGCACGGACCGTTCTCGCCCAATCTGCGGCAGACGCTGGGCAGCTATTTCGACCAGTATGCGGCCGCGGCTCCCGCCGGGCGCCAGGACCGCAATCACGTGCAGGTGCGCGAGAGCAATCTCGTCGTGCAAGTCGGCGGCCATATGCGGGCCTACAGCGGCCGTGCCTACTTGCCCCAGGCATTACCCAGCGGCGTAACGGCGGGAGATCTCGAGTGAGTGATTATTTTCGAATTGCGCTGCGCAGCTGGCTCGGCATAGCGCTCTGTGCGGGTATGGTTTCTTGCGGCGGCGGAGGCGACGGCCTCGGCTCCTCGGACGGCGGCTCGGGCTCGGGCACGGCCGCTGCGAACAATGTCGTGAGCGTCACGGTGTCAGGCGGTCCCAGCAACAACGCTCTCAATGTCCTCTACACGACCGTGACGGTGTGTCTGCCGGGCACGTCGAATTGCCAGACCATCGACAACATCCAGGTCGATACGGGCTCCTACGGTCTGCGTATTCTCGCGCCCGTGCTGACTTTGACTTTCCCCGTCCTGGCGCTCAGCAACGGCAGCGCGCTCGTCGAATGCACCGCGTTCGTCGACGGCTACAGCTGGGGCCCAGTGACCCTCGCCGACGTGCAGGTTTCCGGCGAGAGCGCGAGCTCGGTTCCGGTGCAGATCATCGGCGATTCGCGTTATCCCAGCGTGCCCACCGATTGCGTGAACGCCCCCGCCGTCCCGACGGCAGAGGACACCGTCGCCAGCTTCGGCGCCAACGGCATCATCGGCATCGGGCCTTTCACGAGTGATTGCGGCGAGGTCTGCGTCCAGAGCGTGCCCGAGCCCATCATCTATTACGCGTGCAGCACCGAGTCCAATTGCACGGGCACCACCGTGCCGGCGGGGAGCCAGGTGCCGAATCCCGTCACCCTGTTCGCGATGGATAACAATGGCACCATCATCACGCTCCCCAGCGCGCCGAGCGCCGGCACCACGACGCTGACCGGCTCGTTGATCTTCGGCATCGACACGGAATCGAACAATGCATCCGGTACCGAGACGGTGGTGCCGATCGCGACGAGCGGATCGAACTTCGGATACATAACGTCGGACTTCAACGGCACCGCTTACCCCGAGAGCTTCATCGACTCGGGCTCGAACGCCTACTTTTTCACAGACAGCCTGAGCCCGTGCACGGACTCCGGTTTCAGCGGTTTTTACTGTCCTTCGAGCACGACGAGTTTGAGCGGCGAGATGCAACTCGCGAGCGGAACGGGCACGGTGGATTTCGACGTAGCCAGCGCCGAGCAGATCAACGCCACCTATTTCGTCTATCCCGGCCTCGGCGGCACCAATCCGCAGCCGAACAGCTTCGATTGGGGCTTGCCGTTCTTCTTCGGCCGCCGCGTCGCGACCGCGATCGACGGTTATACGACCTCGGCGGGCAGCGGGCCCTACATCGCATATTGAGCGCGGACGGCCTCGGGCGACCCCCGGGGTCGCCGCCTACCGGCCATGAGGGTGGCAGGATAGACTTGGGGAATGACCACGCTCGAACTCGACTATCTGCGGATGGACCAGATCGCGGCGCGCCCCGCATCGTGGTGGCGCAACGTTCTCGGTGTCGTCGGATTCACCAAGCCCCCGCACATCGAGGCTCCCCGGGTGCCTGTGACCGCCAGCATGACGCCTTCCCTCGGCGCGACAGGTGATGTGTGCGAGGTGTGGCGGGTCACGGGTGATGCGCACCTCGAACTCGCGAACGGCACGGCGGGCGAGTCGCGCCCGCATGAGCGCGTGCATTACCGCTTCTGTGAAGATCTGTTGTTCGGCTCCGTAACCATCGAGGAACAGGCGTTCGGCGACTCCGCGGCCCTCGCGCAGGCAACCCTGGCCGCCTATGCGCGCATTTTCGAGGTGCTCGAGCGCAACGAGCATCAGCATCTCATTCGCGTCTGGAACTATCTCCCCGAGATCAACCGCGAGGCCGACGGCGACGAGCGCTATCGGCATTTCAATACCGCGCGGCAGACCGCTTTTCGCGCCTCGGGACGCCCGATCGCCGTCAGCGTGCCGGCGGCGAGCGCGCTCGGATCGCCCGCCGGCAGCCCGATATCGATCTACTTCCTGGCGACACGCGAGCCGCCGAAGATGATCGAGAATCCCCGTCAGACGAGCGCTTATCACTATCCCAAGAAGTTCGGGGTTCACAGCCCGAGCTTCTCGAGAGCCTGTGTGCTGACGGAGTCGGGGGGCACGAACCTATTCGTCTCCGGCACGGCAAGCATCGTGGGCCACGAGACCATCCATCCGGGCGATGTCATCGCGCAGACGCGTGAGACGCTGGCCAATATCGACGCGTTGCTCGAGGAGGCGAATCGAGTCGTAGGCCAATCGCGCTACGCGCTCGACGAGCTGAAGCTCAAGGTCTATGTACGCCGGCCCGCAGATCTCGACGCGATCCGGGGTGCGCTGGCACCCCGCCTGCGGCCCTCGACCTCCATCGTGTTCCTGCAGGCGGACGTTTGCCGGGAGGACTTGCTGGTCGAGGTCGAGGCGACGGGCGAGTCGCCGCCTCGGCCGAGCTGACCCGCCCGCTCATGGGCCTGGACCCACAGTTGGCGCGCCCGCTTCGAGAGCGTTATGATCGCCTGGTTGCGGGCGTCGTATAATGGTAATACCCAAGCTTCCCAAGCTTGAGCCGTGGGTTCGATTCCCATCGCCCGCTCCACTCTCCCGCCAATGCTGGCCAATGCTGGCCAATGCTGGCCAATGATTTGCCGCTTGCAGTGCCGAGCAATAAGTTGGCGGACGTTCGCTGGCATTGGCTGTGGTTTCACTCGCAACACGGATACGCAGTCTTGTCCGTATGACCGGGTTCGACCCGAGACTGCCCTTGGCCAACGCCGGCTTTTGCGACTTTAGAGGGCGAATCGCTAGGTCGGAAGGTCGGTCCACGCCGTGACCCATTGGCACCCCGGGTCTGCCTTCCTATCAGGTTTCGGCGCGTGTCGGTACTCAATGTTGCTTTTCTAGTGTGTAGATGACCGTCTGTCCGCGCGCAATATCTTTGTCGATGACCGCGATCGTGTTCCCGTCCTCCGCGAGCGCCAGAC
>Ga0302324_100027928_pt1 | contig 10740 bp, 8 predicted proteins | sample Palsa_T0_1_FD_201949 | JGI IMG/M metagenome (GOLD analysis project Ga0302324, IMG submission 201949) | Peat permafrost microbial communities from Stordalen Mire near Abisko, Sweden - Palsa_T0_1 | ecosystem: Environmental > Terrestrial > Soil > Palsa > Peat permafrost | place: Sweden: Abisko...
GCAAGCTGACACCAGTGGCCTGGCTGAAGCCCGTTCCGATCGGCGGAACGACCGTCTCTCGCGCCACGCTGCACAACATGGATTTCATCGAGCAACTGGGAGTGAAGATCGGCGACTGGGTCGAGGTCGAGCGCGGCGGTGATGTGATTCCGAAAGTGGTGAAGGTGGTCGAAGATAAAGACCACCCGCGCGGGCATAAGCAGTTTGAGATGCCCGAGCATTGTCCGGTGTGCGGTGGCAATGTGGTGCGGACCGAAGGAGAAGCCGACCATCGCTGCGTGAATGCGAATTGCCCGGCCAAGTTGCAGGGGACAATCCTGCATTTTGCTTCGCGGCACGTGATGAATATCGACGGCCTGGGCGAGGCGCTAGTGAATCAGCTTACCGAACGCGGTCTCGTAAAAAACGTTGCCGATCTCTACAAGCTCACGAAAGCGGATTTGCTCGGGCTGGAGCGCATGGGCGAGAAGTCGGCAGAGAATGTGTTGAGTGAGATTGAGGCTTCGAAGAAGCTGCCGTTGGAGCGCGTGATTTACGGGCTGGGAATCCGAATGGTGGGCGAGCGCACGGCGCAGTTTCTGGCGGAGCACTTCGGGTCGCTGGACGCGATCATGAAAGCGAGCGCGGAGGAACTGGAGGAAGTGAACGAAGTCGGTCCGCGAATCGCCGAGAGCATCGTGGAGTTTTTTGCCGATGAACACAATCGCAAACTGGTCGGCGATTTGCGCAAAGCAGGGCTGACCTTCGCCGGACAGAAAAAAGAAAAAGGCACGAAGCTGGCGGGAAAGACCTTTGTGCTGACGGGCACGCTGGCGCGCCATACCCGCGACGAAGCAAAGGAGATGATCGAAAACGCCGGTGGCCGCGTCTCAGGCTCGGTGAGCAAGAAGACGGATTACGTGGTTGCGGGGAGCGACGCCGGGTCAAAGCTGGATAAGGCTCGGGAGTTGGGGGTCAGCGTGATTGGGGAAGAGGAGTTGGAAAAGCTCGTGGGCTAAATCTGGGGCCATCCCAGAACATGCAACTCCCTGGTTGCATTTGAGCGAGGCCTTCGGTAATATGCAACCTGGAGGTTGCATATCATGAGCGACCGCATTGAGAAACGTATCGAGCTCAAGGCGCCGATTTCGCGCGTCTGGCGTGCATTGACGGACTATCGTGAGTTCGGCGAGTGGTTTCGCGTCAAGCTGGACGGCCCGTTCGCTCCAGGCCAAGTCTCGCGCGGCTATATCACCCATCCTGGCTACGAGCACGTGAAATGGGAGGCCCTCGTGCAGAAAATGGAGCCCGAGCAGCTTTTTTCCTTCACCTGGCCCCAGCCCAAGTCCCTTGCCAAAGCTAACGCCCCACAGGACTACTCCGGGGAACCGACCACGCTCGTCGAATTCAGGCTGGAGAAGACCGCCAGCGGCACGTTACTGGTAGTCACCGAGTCCGGCTTCGATAAGCTTCCCGGCGACCGCCGTCTCGAAGCGTTCCGAAGAAACGAGGGCGGTTGGACCGAGCAAATGAAGAACATCGAGAACCATGTCTCGAACAAGTCAGTCTCGAAGAATCATGTCGCACAAACGTCGTAGCAGAGTAGCCGTCAAACGGCAGGCTCGTGCGCCAGTCTTCGCCGCGCTGGGCGATGAGATGCGGCTGGCGCTGGTGACCAAGCTCTGTCGCAGACAGCCTTACTCGATCTCGCAGCTGACCCACGGTTCCAAGCTGACCCGGCAGGCGGTTACCAAGCATCTGCGCGTGCTGGAGAATGCAGGAATCGTGCATAGCACCCGTACAGGCCGCGAGAGCCTGTTCGAATTCGATCCGCACCCGATCGAGGAAATCAAAGAGTATCTCGATTTCGTTTCCCAGCAGTGGGATGAGGCGCTAACGCGGCTAAAAACCTTCGTCGAAGACTAGGTGCTGGAAGTGAGATAACAAGCACAGGAGCCGAGCCGGGAGGACGGGCGCGAAGCCCGTCGCCCCACAAACTAACACGCTTTGCTTCTTCGTCCTTACTTCTTCGCTGTCGGCGGCAATATGCCATTCTGACGCAGATACATTGCGGCCTCGGCATAGTGGTCGGCCCAGTTACTGGCGATTCCCAAAGCAAATCTGGCGCGTGAAAACGCATGGTCGCCGGGCCCAGGAGTGGTTTCGCCGAGCCTCGAATCGTCCATTTTTGAAAGGGCGTCGCCACAGAAATCGAACGATGCTTTGAGCGCGGCGACGAGCTTGTCTTTCGCCTCCGTATCTTTCACTTCATCGACCTTGGGAGCGGGCACGGCGGCAGCGTTGCTGCACAACGTGTAATTCGCTTCGATCATGTGCGCTACCAGGTGGCCAAACGTCATCTGGTCGGGCGTGGGCTTGTAGCTGAATTTGTCGGCGGGCATGGCCTCAACGGCGGCGACGGTATTTTTCTGGCGATTCGGCAGCGCCTCGCGTAGCGCGGTGCTGATCGGGTTCTGGATATGGGTCGGCGCGGGCGGAGTCTGGGCTGAATTTGTTTGGGCGGTTGCTGCGGCTGCGAGTAATAGCGTGACTGGGATCCACAGAGCTTTTTTCATGTTGTCCTCGGATATCGGCGAACGGTTCGGGAAGAAGAATAGCGCGGGGGATGGGTTGCGCGCTAGTTGGGTTCGGGCGTTGAAAATCTGGCCGGACTGAATGCTTGTCAGAGAGAGTTAACATCAAGAGCCGCGGGCGGGGGCGTCCGCGCCACACGGGCGCGCTTGCGCTATCCTAATAGCATGCAAGCGCACGGCGGACACGGGCATTCTCATGGAACCGGACGGGTGTTGCGCATCTCGCTCGCCGTCACCATGGGTTACGTTGTCCTGCTGGTGATAGCCGGCATCCGGGCGCATTCGCTGGCGTTGCTTTCCGAAGCGGGACACAATCTGTCCGACTTTCTGGCGCTGCTTCTGTCGCTAGTGGCGGTTTTTCTCGAAGGCCGTCCGCCCTCCGCAACCAAGACTTATGGCTACCGGCGCGCGGGAGTACTGGTGGCGCTGGTCAATGCGCTGTCCCTGGTGGTTGTGTCGTTTTTTATTTTCTACGAGGCGTTCCAGCGGATCCAGCATCCCGAGCATGTGCGCGCCCAGGTAATGATTGGAGTAGCGGCAGCGGGCGTGGTGATGAACGGTGTAATCGCGCTGCTGCTGTGGCGTTCGGCACGCGACGTGAACGTGCGCAGCGCGTTGCTGCATGAGGTCGGCGACACGCTCTCGACCGCGGCCGTGATTGCGGGTGGTTTTGCGATCCTGTGGACGGGGCAATACTGGATCGATGCGGCGCTGTCGTTTGGCATCGGCGTGCTCATTTTATGGTCGAGCTTCGGCATCGTGCGCGAAACGCTCAACATCCTGCTCGAAGGCACTCCACGGGGCATGAGCCTCGAAGATGTGGAGTCGACGATGCGCACGATCGTGGGCGTGAGCGACGTGCACGACCTTCACCTGTGGAGCATAGGCTCGGAAAACCACGCGCTCTCGGCGCACGTGAAGATTGCCGACATGGCGACTTCAGAGAGCGACCTGATTCTGCGCGAGATCAAAGAGAAGCTCGGCCAGAATTTCGGCATCCGCCATACCACGATCCAGTTGGAGCACGTGGTGTGCGAGACGGCGCACGCGTGCGTGATTGCGGTACAGGAAGAGCACGACGACCACCGGCATTCCGCGCACGACCACCATGGGCACGCGCGCTGACCGGCTTGAAGCCGACGTCCAGTCGTAATCCCTGTTCGCTGATTTTGTGCGCGAGAAACCACTGCGTCATCTCGGCGATCTCGACATCCGGGCGGAAATGCGGCTGCTTTTAAACTACTGACACCTAAAGGGATACAGCATCGATTCCGGCGCGGAGTGCTCGAAATTTTCATAACCTGTGGTAGTCTAAAGGCACGTTGGAGTCTTCCCTCCGCGCGCTACATCCAATACCCATGCGACGTTGGCAGCAAATTTTGCGTTTTTTGGTGGCGGTGCAGCTGCTCCCGGCACTGGAGAGCGGCGAGGAAACTCTCGTCGGCGGGCAGGCTGTGCTGGAGGGCGTGATGATGCGTTCGCCGCACGCCTGGGGGATTGCCGTGCGTAAGCCGTCCGGTGAGATCGTCACCCACAGCGAACCGCTGGAGCGGCCTTCGGAGCAGCACAAATGGATGGGCTGGCCGATCATTCGCGGAGTGGTGACGCTGGGGCACGCGATGACGCTCGGGTTCCGCGCGCTTAAATTCTCAGCCAATGCGGCGCTGGGAGAGCTCACCGGTGTCGATGCTGGAAGCGAAAATCCGGGAAATCAAGAGCAGGGCAAGAAGTTCGAAATCACCGGCTGGATGGCGGGCCTGAACATGGCGTTCTCCATCGCCTTTTTCATCTTCATGTATAAATACCTGCCGCTGCTGGCGACGACGGAGCTGAAAAGGGTGAACCCGGTCTTCGGCCAGCAATTCGTGTTTAACCTGGTGGATGGGCTGATCCGGATCGCGATGTTCCTGCTCTTCGTCTGGGGAGTTTCGCTGTGGAAAGACATTCGCCGTGTCTACGAGTATCACGGCGCCGAGCACAAAACTGTATTCGCGTTTGAGAATGGCGACCCGCTCGAAACCGCAGCGGTGCAGAAGTATTCGACGTATCATCCGCGCTGCGGAACGAGCTTCCTGATGACGGTGATGATCATCTCGATGTTCGTGTATATGGCGATTCCGGTGCATACTTTCTGGGCTCGATTCGGCATTCGCATCGCGCTGCTGCCGCTGATTGCTGGCGTTTCCTACGAGATCATCCGCTTTGCCGCAAAGCGTTTCTCGGCCAGGAGTTCTTCGACTCAGCCGGGCTTCTCGCTGTTTGCGCTGATGACCGCTCCTGGACTGTGGCTGCAGCGGATCACGACGCAACCTCCCGATGACCGCGAAGTGGAATGCGCGATCGTTGCGCTCGATGAAGCCATGAAGCTGGAAAAACAACATGGCGGTGAACTGGTGATTGCTTAGCGGTGCCAACCGCACAGTTCCCAGTTCTCGGTTCTCAGTAAAACCCCTACAATAGAATTCGCGAGAACGAGCGTGGGCTGACTTCTGCTGCGGCTTGTAGCGTCGTCCAAGGTTCTTTGAGAACCGAAAACTGAGAACTTATGTTTGAACGTCTTGATCAAATCGAGATCCGCTATGAAGAACTGACACAGGCTTTGTTAGCGCCTGAGATCACCAACGATTCGGCGAAATACCAGAAGACCGCCAAAGCCCATAGCGAAGTCGCTGGGATCGTCGAAAAGTATCGCGAGTACAAGGACCTGAAGCGCGGCATCGCCGAAAGCAAGGCCGTTCTCGCCGACGAAAAAGATCCCGACATGCGCGCCTACGCCGAAGAGGAACTGGCGAAGCTGGATGCGCGCATCGTGACGGTCGAGGAAGACCTCAAGGTTTTGTTGCTGCCGAAAGATCCGAATGACGATAAGAACGTCGTACTCGAAATTCGCGCCGGGACGGGCGGCGACGAGGCGACATTATTCGTAGCCGAAGTCTTCCGCATGTACAACCGTTATGCCGAGGCGCAGAAGTGGAAGGTGGAAGTGCTCTCCACGTCGGAATCGGGCGTGGGCGGCCTGAAGGAAGTGATTGCGCTGATCGAAGGCGATCGCGTGTATTCGCGTTTGAAATACGAGAGTGGCGTGCATCGAGTGCAGCGCGTGCCCGCGACCGAACAGCAGGGGCGCGTGCATACGTCGGCGATCACGGTCGCGGTGCTGCCAGAAGCCGAAGAAGTGGACGTCAAGATCGAAGCCAAAGACCTGCGCATCGATACTTTCTGTTCGTCGGGACCGGGCGGTCAATCGGTGAACACGACGTACTCGGCGGTGCGGATCACGCACATTCCAACGGGCACGGTAGTGAGTTGCCAGGACGAAAAGTCGCAGATTAAGAACCGCGAAAAAGGCATGCGCGTGCTGCGGTCGCGGCTCTATGAAGTCGAGATGCAGAAGCAGGCGGACGCGCTGGCCAAAGAACGCAAGCAGATGGTTGGATCGGGCGACCGCTCGGAGAAAATTCGCACCTACAACTTTCCGCAAAACCGGCTCACCGATCATCGCATCGGTTTCACCATTCATCAGCTCGAACAAGTCATGGACGGCAAGCTGCAACCGATTATCGACGCGTTGATCACGCACTATCAGGCTGAGAAGCTGAAGCAGGAGACAGCGGGCGTAGTGTAAGAGCAGTCGGTTGTCGTTGGTCGTTCGCGAAGCAGTCTTTTAATTGTCTTCTCTCTTGTCTCTCTTTTGTTTGTTTTTCTCCTTGTCTCTGTGTCCCCGTGGTGAAATAGACTCGTGCAACTTCGCCAGATTCTGAATGCGGCGGTCGAGCGGCTGTCGGCCGCGAGCGTTCCCTCTCCGCGCATGAACGCGGAGATTCTGATTATGTTCACGCTCGACTGCGACCGTGCGTATCTCTACGCGCATCCGGAACGAAATCTCACGGCAGACGAAATACGTCGCTACGACGAAGCTCTTGCGCGCCGCGCTACTGGCGTTCCAGCACAGTACATCACCGAACATCAGGAGTTCTGGGGGATGGATCTCGTCGTGTCGCCGGCGGTGTTGATTCCCCGGCCGGAGACCGAGCATGTCGTGGAGGCGGTACTGGAGCTGGTCTCGCGGGATGGTTTGGGGCTGGAGCAAAAGCAAAAGCAAAAGCAAAAGCAAGAGCAAAAGCAAGAACAAGATCAAGGGCCGCGGGCGGGGGCGCCCGCTCCACACGATCTGCGTATCGTCGATGTGGGCACCGGCTCGGGCGCGATCGCGCTCGCTCTGGCGAAGGAGTTGCCGAAGACGGAGATCCACGCGATCGACATTTCTCCGGCCGCACTGGAAGTCGCGCAGGCGAACGCGGCGCGGCTGGAGTTGACTTCGCGCGTCGCATTTCACCGAGCCGATTTGCTGGAGGGATTTCCTCCCGCTTCGTTCGACTTCGTGGTTTCGAATCCTCCTTATGTGGGCGAGTCGGAAGAAGACTCGGTGCAACTGGAGGTGCGCAAGTTCGAGCCGCGCAACGCCGTCTTCGCGGGCCCGACGGGACTGGAAGTCATCGACCGCCTCATCCCTCAGGCGCGTACGGTGCTGAGGCCAAGCGGTCGGCTGGTCTTCGAAATCAGCGGGACGATTGCGAACCGCGTGCGACACTTGCTTTCCGATTGGAACGAGGTCGAGATCAGAAACGATCTTCAGGGAATCGCGCGCGTCGCCACGGCGAGAAAAACCACAAATCTGGTGTAGAGACGCGGATTGCCGAGTCGCCGCCGACGGTCAGAACGGGAAGTTCCGTCGCCCGCAATTTTCTAGAACGTTACCCGCACGCCCAACTGCGCGGCGAATGGAATCCCAACTGTTGTGCCCGGGCCGAAGAAATCTCCCAATGCGCCTTCGGGTATTTCGAGCTGCTTCAGGCTGGTAAGGGGTACGGAGTTCGCCAGAGTGCAATTGAGGGCGTTTGCGCCCAGGCAAACACTGCTGACGATGGTTTGCCCGTTGGCATTGGGCACCATCTGAGACATGGGCACCGGGAGTTGGACGACGTTGACGGCGTAATTTGCGCCAGGATTGTTGCGATTGAAGAGATTGAAGAGCTCGGCGAAGGGATATATCTGCCAACGCTCGTTAAGTTTGATGGGCCGCGCAACGCGAAGGTCCGACTGGATGTAGGGCCTGCCACGGAATTCGTCGAGGCTGGTGTAAGAAGGTGACTGCCCGTTGAACTGCAGCCAGATGCGGCTGGCGTTATCCTGGTCGGTAATCGTGATCGGACGCGCGCTCTCGACCTGATTGATGGTGCTCAATTCAATTCCGCCGGGGAGGTGAACCGTACCCGCCAGGACGAACCGGTGACGAACGTCTTCGCCGGAAGGACCATAGTCGCCAGGGCCAAAAGCATTCAGCTGCCCTGCATGGGGATATCCGTAGGGTGTCGGGCAGACCCCATCGACATAGTCGAACAGTTCACCAAGCAAACATCCCCACGTCTGGGCCTTGGAGAGCGTGTAATTCGCGACCAGATCGAAGCGGCGCAGGTTGCCCTGCATGTGCAGCATCAATCCGTTGTAGCTGGAGCGGTTATTGGAGGCGAAGACGGTTGCTTCTGAATAAGGATAGGCGCGATATCCGTGGTTCCCCTGTTCGTGGACGTAATCGGCGCTCGCGCTCCAGTGCTCGTTGAAGGCGTGTTGAACGCCGCCAGTCGTGTGGATGGAGTAGGGCGTTTTATAGTGAGGGTCAATCAACGATGGAGGAGCCACGGAGTCTGGATTGACCGCCTGAAATGCGGCAGCCCATCCGTTTTGTCCCAGATCCTGGTAGTACATTCCGAATCCGGCGCGCAGCACCGTTTTCTCGCTCTGGCCGGGCGAATAGGCAATGCCGAGTCGAGGTGCAATTTGTTTGCGGTCGTCATGAGGCACGGCTTCCGGGTACCCCAACGTCGCCAGCTCTGGGAAGGAAGGGTTTGCGGCCTGGCTTAGACCCGACGCATTGAACAAACCGAATGTTGTCTGCCAGCGCAGACCATAATTTACCGTCAGATGGTGTGAGACGTGCCAAGAATCTTCCGCGTAGAGCGCCAGCCGTTGCACGTTCTGGGAGAAGGCACCGTTACCGGCCGGCGTGAAACTGCATGAAATACCTGGATTGGCAACGGGATCCGGCATCGGATTGCACTCTGCCGATGGAGGAACGAAATAAAACTGGGAAGGGTTCGCCACATAGTAAACGGGGTTCGACGGATAAGTGATGAACTGCTCCGCAGTAGAGGCAAACGCGCCGCCCAGCACCGGTTCATGAATAAAATCGATTCCGAACCTGATCGCGTGCGTGCCTGCGGTGTGGCTCAGATCGTAGCGGAACTGATATTTCTCCTGATTGCGCAAGTCAGGGAAGAGGGTGATAGGAGTGGCGAATTGATTGTCGCCGAACGTTTCGAAGCCAGAAACGGTGAGCGCGGTCACGCTGAAGGGAAATTGTATGGCAAAGCCGAGGTCCGAATTGCGCGTCTGGGTCAGATGCAACAGGCTGGCATCGAGCACCAGGGTACCGAGCCAGTTCGTGCTAAACGTATAGGTGTTGCCGATCGCCGTATTCCAATAATTGTTGTGCGTGGTCAGGCCGGTGGAGGGTAGCGTCGCTTGCTGTACTAGCGCATTGTGCGTGAGATAGCTGTCTTGCGACGCGCGCAGGAACCATTGCGACTTTGAAGACTGGGCCCAGTCAAAACGCACCGAGCTGATGTAATCGCGGAAGGGAATGGGTACAGTCGCAGGAACGGCAATGACTGGAATGCCTGTAATCAGGCCTTCCTGTGCCAACTGCGCCAGTGCATCGAATTGCTGAGTGCTGGCCGGACTATAGGCGATGCTGGCATTTTCATGCACGTTCTCGAACGAAGTAAAAAACCACACTTTGTTTTTTGCGATCGGACCACCGATCGTGCCCACATAGTTCTGGCGTGAGAATGGCTGCTTGGGATTGGGCGCAGGATTCTCGATTGGGAAACGGGCATTGAGCGCCGCCTGGCGGTCATAGAAAGCCGCGTCGCCATGCCAATCGTTGGTGCCGTGCTTGGTGGTGATCACGACCGATCCCGCCGTTGTCCAACCGGTATCAGCATCTTCATTCGACGTGCGCACGGCAAACTCCTGAATGCCGTCGGGCGAGAAGTTTTGCAGAAAGCCGCCGATCCAATCGTCGGAATTGTCCGCGCCATCGACCGACAGCTCGTTATTCAGTCCCGAGCTGCCGCCGGTGGAAACGGCGGTGATGCGCGCCTTGGTGGGATCGGACGGCTCGACTGGTTCGGTTCCAGGAACGAGATAGGCGATGTTGGCAAAACTGCGCGCCGGCAGCGGCAGAGTTTGCAGGTCCTGGCTGCCAACTACGCCACCGCGCACTGCGCTTGCCGTGTCAACGGTTTCGGTCGTGATCGAAGAAGAGTTTCCCTGCACGGTGACGGTTTCGCGGGTATTTTCCGGCTTCAGCGTAACCGCGATATCGCGAACCACGCTGACCGCAACATTCACGTCGGCGGTAGCTTGAGCAAAACCTTTAGCGGTTACGGTGACGTGATAGGACCCGGGCAGCAGAGCCTCAAGGCGAAACTCTCCACGCTCGTCAGTAGTCGCCGCGCGAGTGATCGAAGACCCGGTAGACACCACAACCACACGGGCACCCGCCACGCGCGCGGCGCTCACATCCTGCACCTCTCCACGCAGCGCGCCGCTAGAATTCTGAGCGCGGAGGAGCGAAGTAAAGGCGACCAACAACAGGAGAAACGAGAGAATCGAAGTGTGACGTGGAAATCTAGCAAACATGAAAAAGCCGCCCGCCAACGAAAGGATTGCCGCTGTTCATTTAAGAGAGAAACCATCCGCGCGGCGAGGCGGAATAGCCCATTGAGGGTAAACGGGCCAGGTTCGTTACTACCAGCAATAGTCGAGATCAAACGCGGGGCTGGTGCGATTTTCACTGACGAAAAAATCTAGCGGACGAGCCATTCCGTCATTTCGTGCGTGAGCCTTAGAGTTGGGCCGTAGGTGGCGACAATGCACAGCAGGGCTGCAACCAGGGGAGGAACTGCATACCACGCTCGCATCCGAGTGCGCCGGGCCTTAAGGACCGCAGCTTCATTCCAAGCCAGCAGGCGCGCCACGCGGGCGCCGATCGATCCGGTGACGAAGCCGGTGGTGCAGATGGGAGCGGCCTCAACCGAAACCA
>Ga0302324_100027929_pt1 | contig 10740 bp, 7 predicted proteins | sample Palsa_T0_1_FD_201949 | JGI IMG/M metagenome (GOLD analysis project Ga0302324, IMG submission 201949) | Peat permafrost microbial communities from Stordalen Mire near Abisko, Sweden - Palsa_T0_1 | ecosystem: Environmental > Terrestrial > Soil > Palsa > Peat permafrost | place: Sweden: Abisko...
TCAACAGCTGGGTGATCGTAATAAGGCCGCGATTGCCCTGGCGAGCCTGGGCAAAACCTTGCGCATCGAGGGGAGAGCCACAGAAGCCAGAAAGGACGAGTCGGAAGCAGTTTCAACTTTCGAGGATATCGGCGATAAGCAACAGGCGGCCCGGTCCCGAGGGGCGATTGCCGAACTTCTGCTTGACGAAGGGAAGACGGTAGAAGCAGCGGAAATTGCGCGTCAAGCCGTCGATGAATTCAAAAGCGAGAACGCGGCGCGCGACGAGGCCGTGGCCGATACTATCCTGTCTCAAGCTCTTCTGAAACAGGGAAACACCGTCGAAGCGCGGAGAGCGATTGATGAGGCTCGGACGGACTTGTCGAGATCTCACGATTGCGAAGCAGAACTGATGGTTGCGATTGCCGCCGCGCGCGTCCAGGCTGCTTCGAGTGGACCGGTCAATGCCAAGAGGGCGGCGACGGATCTACGAGAGATCGCCAGGCAAGCCAGTAGCATTCGGTGGGTGCCTTACGAATTGGAAGCACGACTCGCGCTTGCGGAAATTGAAGTGGATTCAGACGATCGCGTGAATGGCCGTACCCTACTGGAAGCCCTACACAAAGAAGCGATCGATCGAGGTCTCGGACTTATTGCAGTTGAAGCAGAAAAAGATCTGACGAATTCCGTCCGGGCAAAACCAGACCGGGAATCGCGACAAGTTACTTTGGCTTTCTCTACGAACGCGGCCGGAGCCTCGGTAATTGCAACCAGATGATCGCCGATGAGCGACGGAGAGCTGAGGTGCTGTTTTTCACTCTGCATGCAGGACTTTGTTCGGCTCAGTGAATAAGCCGGTCTTTCCTATTCCATCAAGGAGAGAACGAGTTGTTCAGCCGCCGAAGACCCGAAACCGCAGCTTGCCGGTGGCGAGAAGGGCGTTTCCGGGTAGTAATCCTGACGGTGCGTGTAGGGAACGGAATTCCCGGAGGAATCTTCAGTCCCGCCGGGTTTTGAGGCGGACTATTTCATGAGCTGGCGGTGGATGGAAACTGCTTCGCGATTGGCAACCGTGACCTCCTTCACGAATTGCAAATAAGGCCGGTCTTCTATATTTACGAGTCCATAGTTTGAATTTTCACCATCAAAGCGTCCCTGCCCTGGCTCGTCACACCATTCAAACCATTGGTAACCTACGGCTGCAGGCAAGCTCTCCAATTCTGTGACGTAGTGATCGTACGCGCGGGCGCGCGCCATCTGGTCGGGCACTTTTGGTCCGGCTCCCTGGGTGTTCGGCAGACCTGAATTCTCAGCACGAAAAGCAAATTCAGCCACGAGAACTGGCCTATGCGTAACCTCATAGATATGCTCGACTGTCGGGCGTGGATCAAAACTGTAGATGTCCACGGAGACCACATCTGCCGCATTGGAAGCCTGCAGCACGGGATCCGGCGGCATTCCTGCAAATTTCGCGCCGAGATAGAGATGATTGGGATCTTCTGAGTGGACAGCGTGCGCGCAGACCTCGAAGTATCGCCGGGCTACCATGCCCAGAAATTCTGAATTGTCCGCCTGAAAAGCGTTCGTCGTGGCCTCAGAGGGAACATCATCAAAGCTGGTCGCGTGCACCGCCCATGCCTGATTGAGTTGCTGGATACTGTCTGAGTATTTCTTTGCGAGGAAAGCAACTGCGTGTTGCCTCCCAGGAGCCGTGGAGGGGAGATTCAGATACATCGTGAGCATGTTCTGTTTACCGCGCCAGTCCGGCCCCCAACGCAACTCATTGTCACTGAAATAGCCGAGGAGGTACGGGTCCTGAGCGCGCGGCGCACATTCCTTCTCCGCAATCTTTCGCGCCGTCGTTTCGAACTGCGGAGCAAAAACGTCCAGGGGTACTCCATTGAGCCAGTTCGCGCCGGAATGGGCGCCAATGTCAAGAATCACCGTGTAGGGCATCTTGTAGTTCCATAGCAAGGGAGTGGTCCACGCTCCGAGGTTATTGAATCCCCAGGAGCGAAGACGATTGATCTCGACCCTTCCCCAAGCGTCCTCCGACGGATAGATCTTGGAGACACCGTCGAAGTAAGGATGGACCGTGGTCCCGTGGTTCACATCTCCCTGGTAGGAAACATTGTTCACTCCCGCTGAGATGGTGAGTTCGCCGGAAGGGCTGACGAACCACCATATGCCGGCTCTCTGCTCGACTCGAAAATAGCCTTCGGCGGCAAAGAGTCGTGCCGGCGTGAAGGAAATGCAGGCCACGCTCACCAACAGTGTAAGGTGTTTCAGATTCATGAACTCATCCTCAAATCAGAGTTGTTTTTCAAACGATACCCTTGTATCCCACTGTAGCGCACGCGCTTCCTACGCACTCTTGAGTCCAGTTTGGGGTAGTAAGTTCCTGCCCAGACGGGGAAGTCATCCCTAAGGTTTGGCAAGCAGTTGCCGATAAACAATTGATGAGTGTGTCAACTGGCAAGGACGGTCGCGGCACTGGGGCCAGCGATGAGAAGATGAGCCGCGATCGAAGCGAGAGTGGCGAATCGGCGGCGAAGTATCGGGGTTTATTAGAAGCGGCCCCGGATGCCATGGTGGTAGTGAACCAGGCTGGGGAGATCGTCCTGGTGAATGGACAGGTAGAGAAACAGTTTGGCTACCTTCGCGACGAACTGGTTGGCCAGAAGGTCAAGAATATTATTCCTGAAGGATTTGCGGAACGACTGATCGCGGATGCTACACGAAGCACCGCAGAAGCGCTGGCACAGCACATCGGCGCCGGGATCGAACTCTCTGGCCGGCGGAAAGATGGAACTGAATTTCCCATCGAGATCATGCTGAGTCCGCTGGAAAGCGCCGAAGGAATACTGGTGACAGCGGCGATCCGCAACATCACTTTGCGCAAGAATGCGGAAAAGCATCTGGTGCAGATGGAGAGCCGGTATCGGGGGCTATTGGAAGCAGCCCCGGATGCCATGGTGGTAGTGAACCAGGCTGGGCAGATCGTCCTGGTAAATGTTCAGGTAGAGAAACAGTTTGGCTACCGTCGCGACGAACTGGTTGGCCAGAAGGTCAAGAACATTATTCCTGAAGGCTTTGCGGAACGGCTGATCGCGGATGCTACACGAAGCACCGCAGAAGCGCTGGCACAGCAGATCGGCATGGGCATCGAAATCTCCGGACGCCGGAAGGATGGAACCGAGTTTCCCATCGAACTCATGCTGAGTCCGCTGGAAAGCGCCGAGGGAATCCTGGTGACGGCCGCGATCCGCAATATCAGCGCCCGCAAGAAATCCGAGCAGGAACTCGCGGTCGCAAATCAGGTTTTGGAAGAAAGCAACCTGGAGCTGAAACAATTCGCCTACGTTGCATCGCATGATCTGCAGTCACCGCTGCGCAGTATCACTGGATTCGTCCAGCTAATCCAGCAGGAATACGAAGGCAAGTTAGACGAACAAGCTCAGGACTGGATACGCCGGACGGTCCGGGCGGTCGCCCGGATGCAAACGTTGATCCGCGATTTGCTGTCCTATTCTCGTGTTGACGCTCGCTCCGGGCCACTTACGCAGATTCCATTCCTCGAAATTGTCAACGACGCTTTGATTCTCCTTGAGTCATCCATTCAGGACTCGGGGGGACAAGTAACCTGTGACAAACTGCCGATGGTGATGGGTGACCGCTCGCAGTTAGTTCAATTGATGCAAAACCTGATTGGTAATGGGCTCGCGTACCGTAGTGACAAATTACCAGATATCCACATCTCAGCCAAGCGCAGCGGGAAGGACTGGATCTTTTCCGTTCGCGACAACGGTATTGGCATCGACCCAAACCATTACGAGCAGATCTTTGAAATATTCAAGCGGTTGCACAGTCAAAAAGACCATCCGGGAACAGGCATTGGGTTAGCCGTCTGCCGTCGAGTGGTAAACCGTCACGGGGGGAAGATTTGGGTGGAATCCGAACCCGGCCATGGAAGCACTTTTCATTTCACAATTCCCGAAGGGACGGAACAAACGAATGAGCAATCAACTTGTTAACGGTCGGCCTGCGGAGATCCTGCTTGCCGAAGACAACGACGACGATGTAGAGCTTACCCGCCAAGGGTTTCGACGGGCTAAGCTGCTCGTCAACTTGCACCGCGTGGAAGATGGTGAGCAATGTTTGGCCTTCTTGCGCAAGCAGGGTGAATACCAGAATGTTCCTACGCCAGATCTCATACTTCTCGATTTGAATATGCCCAAAATGAACGGGCGGGAAGTACTCGCTGAGATGATCAAGGATGATCATCTAAAAGGTCTGCCAGTCGTCATCCTGACCACTTCGGAGCAGGAAGAAGAGATTTTGAAACTGTACAAGATGCGCTGTAGTTCTTACATAGTCAAACCAGTCGATTTCGAGCAGTTCCTTAAGGTCGTTCGGACAATCGCCGAATATTGGTTTACGGTTGTGGTGTTGCCGACAGTTGTCTCGACCGAAAAAGCAGTGGCCCCCGCGGGGGCCTGATCGGTCTAGTGCCGCGCCTATGGTGCGGCACTAGAGTTTCTATATATCCTGTCAGTTACTTCTAAGCGTAACCATGGGGTCGACGCGCATGGCTCTCCTCGCCGGCACGATGCAGGCGAGGATCGAAGTCAGCACAAAGACAGCGGAGGTGATGCTCAGCACTCCCGCGTCCCTCATGCTGCTTTGCGTCCACTTATGCACGGAGTCGCTGAGGCCAATGCTCAGGCCAACGCCGAGAAGCAGCCCGACGCCGGTGGTCCAGGCGACGGAGGTGAGGGTGACAACGAGCACGCTCAACCGCGACGCGCCGAGAGCCATGCGAATGGCAATCTCGCGCGTGCGCTGCTGGACGGAATAGGCGACGACCGAAAAGAGGCCGATCGCGGCCAGCCCCAGGGCCACGGCCGAGAAGATGGCGAAAAGAATTGAGATAAAGCGGTCATGGGACCAGACGAAGAGGGAAAGAAAGTCCTCGAAAGCATATTCCTGGGTCACCGCCTGATTCTGGTCGAGCGCCCTCATACTGTTACCGATGTCGCGCACGGACTGACGCGGGTTGCCCGCGGTGCGGACCAGGAAACTTATGCCGGGAAACATCAACACGGTGGAGGGAACGTAGATCTGCGGCTGGATGGGCTGGTGCAGCCCATCGTTGCGAACATCGCCGACGACACCGACGATCTCGTAAGGCTGTTCCGGGTTGGGGGCGATCAGGGCCTGAGGAAAACCACGCTGCAACTCCACCGGAACAACCTGCTGCCCGATAGGATTGGCGCCGGCCAGGTAACGCTGGACAAAGATCTGACTCACGACCGTGAGATGGGCGCCGCGCAAAACTTCCGCGCGGGTGATGGTTCTGCCCTGCAGAAGCGGAATCCGCTGTAAGGCAAAGTAGTCGGCGCTGACCAGCTGCACTCCGGCCTGGCGGCTTTCGTCTGCGGGCGCGCCGAGCAAATGGACCGGCTGCCGCCACACACCCATCGGAGCGAGCCCCCCGTTAAAGTCTGTGGCATCGAGGACGCCCGGCGTGGACTTGATTTTTTCGGTCAGGGCGTCGAGATACTGCGATCGGGTCTGCCATGTGGTGTAAGAACGTTCCGGAATGGCCATAAACATCAAGAGCGAATTGTGTGGATCGAAGCCGAGCCTGGCGGTATAGGCCTCAAGAAATGTGCGCATGGCCGCGCCGGCGCCGGCCAGCAGTAAAACCGTCAGCGCGACCTGACAGACAACCATCACCGAGCGCACTTTAGCTCCGCGCGAAGTGGCGGTGCGGCTATCCCCGGCCTGCAGGATGGCGTTCAAGCGGGGCCGGGAGAACTGCAGCGCCGGGGCAAGTCCCGCGGCGATGCCGGTGGCGACGGAGATGGCGGCGCTGAAAAGCAGGACGGGGATATTGAGGCTGATGACAACTTCGTGGGGAATGGAGTACTCCGGCAAGAGGCTGACAATGAGGCGAATGGCAAGGTAGGCCAGCCCCATGCCCAGCACCCCGCCGGTGACCGAGAGTAGGACGGCTTCCGTGAGCAGTTGGCGCAGGATGCGCAGACGGGTGGCGCCGAGCGCGGCTCTCATCCCGAGTTCCTGCTGGCGGGCCGTGCCCCGGGCAAGCATGAGGATCGAGACATTGCCGCAGCCGATCAGCAGCAGTAAGGCGACGGCGCAGAAGAGCAGGAAGAGCGTGCCTTTGAACTGGCCGAGCAGGGAGTCGTTCAGGGTCTCGACCTTGACTTCGAAGCTCTCGCGGGGAAGCAGTTCCGGATGATCGTGGCCGATCCGGCGGATGAAGGCGTTCAACTCTCCGGTGGCTGCGCCGAGAGAGGCTTCAGGGCGAATGCGGACCAGGATCTGCAGGCGCGTCTGGGGATCGAGGTCTGCGGGCAGGGGCAGGTAGACGTCTCCGTCCCCCCAGGTGAATCGCGGCCCGACTACGCCGATTACGGTGTACTTCTGATGATTCAGCTCCAGGGTCTTGCCGATCACGTTGGGAGCGGCGCCAAAGTGGCTCTTCCAGAAAAGAAAACTGATGACTGCAATCTGAGGCGGCGCGACGCCTTCGGGAGCCTCCGGCGCGGTCCACAGCCGTCCCAGCATGGCGGGAGCGCCGAGGAAGTCGAGACCGTTGCCGCTGAACTGGTAGGTCCGCGCCGTGGTCACCAGGTCGCCGCCGGTGGCGGTCATGGTCACGCTGCGGCGCGCCATCACTTCCGCCAGCGACTTGGCCTTGCGTAGCTGCTGGATCTCGGCCAGGGTGAACGGGATATCCCCTTCACTGCCCTGCTTGTCGTAGAGGTTGACCAAGGCGATGTGGTTGGCGTCGCGGTAGGGGTAGGGGTCGATCAGCACGCCGTAGAGGACGCTGTAGACGGCTGCGGTTGCAGCGATGCCGAGGGCCATGGAGACGATGGCGGTGATGGCGTAGACGCGGTGATTGACGAGCTGGCGGAGGGCGAAGGCCAGGTCGGCGACGAGCGTGGGCATTTTGGCCTCCACGACTTGCGGATGATTCGAGTATGACGGAGAGGGTAGGAGATGTGAAAGCAGGGACTGGAGTTTTTGTCTACTTCGCGCCATTCCGGCACGTGATTCAGGTTGTCGTCATCCAACCGCCTGCGAAGTCGGGTTTTCAGTAAGCGTGGACGAACTCCTCAGCCTTGCTGGCCTGTTCCTTCCACCTTTGGGCGTTCACGCCGAACACGAGGAGCCAAAGCACATACGGGTGGGTTGATGATTTGTTTTGGGAGGGCAGCGTGTCCTGGAGACTTGGCGCCGGTGGTAGAACTTGAAGCGCCAGGGCCGCGTGCAGAGGCACTACCTAGGGATGCCGAGCTATCCACGAAACCACTGCATAAAATCCCAAACCGAACGCAACCGAGAGCAATGCAACAACCCACGGCGCTTGGACGAGATATTGCCAGCCTCCAGCGATGGCCACTGGTCCTTCGTATCCCAGCCTTCTTACGCTCCTGGCCTCATGCCAGCTGTGGTAGAAAATGACCATCGTCCACATGAGGGTTGTGGCAATAAGTCCGCCAAGAAGTCCTTCTGGAAAAATGAGTAATCGTTTGAGGAGGTGCCAGATCATAATCCGCTCCGCTTGTTAGGCATAAACGACCTCGATTCATTGACCTATTTTACTTGCGCTGGTATCGCACATGCGAAGTCTCATTAGTCGGTAAATTCCCCGCGCGAAGAGTCGGGAGCTACGGGACGGACTAGAAGTCCCTAAGGAAGTCGAGATCTGTAATCAAAAATTGCGCACCGTCTTGATCCCGGTTGTTCTGTATGCCGGACACAAGCTGTTCAAGACGGCTGAGAGAGGCGTCGGCCTCTCCTAAAATTACCGCAGCATGCGAGGTTGTAATGGTCATGAGGGCAAGCAGCAGATGCTCGGTTCTCACAAGCGAAGATCTGTGAGCATCCGCAAACGAGCCAGCATTCTCGAAGGCAAGCTTCACGTCTGCACCGATCGTAAGGTCGACAGAAGTCGGCAGCTTTTCTCCTGGAACGCGCCAACGGATTGCGGCCTCTCTGACCGAAACCAGGGTGATTGGCTGAGCAATGAACTGCAAAGTGATCGGATCGACCCGCAGGAGACCCAAGAGAAGGTGCTCCGAATCGATAACCTCAGAGCCCACGAAACCTGCTTCCCAACGGGCGACGAAAACCACTCTCCTACTAGCGATTGAAAAGCGTTCAAACACGAGTAACTCTCCTTCATGCTAATGATTTGAGCCGATCATCGTCCATCACCAGGAATAAACAGCTAGCTTGCGAATCTCTATCGGCTGTCCCTCGAACGACAGATCGGCGGTTCCATGGGGCAAAATGAGGCCAACCGTACCGGTTTCTGATCCGACCGTCGGCGGGAGGGCGAGGGCGGTGGAAAGACCCGATGTGCTTTTCACTGAGACCACGACAACATGGCCTGAGATGTTTGCGTACTGCAATCGCGCAAACGTCGGCCCACTGGTTGCTCGAATCCCGGTGATGCCGGTCTGGTTTGCCGGATACTCGGCCGGTGTTTTATCTTCGCCGTCGACGATCAGTAGCGCGATATCATGCGCCGGGACGGACAGTGTTGCGTCCGCCGAGTCGAGATCCCGGCCGTTCCACACGTCGTGCAACGATCTCGGGGCGCCATTCAGGCCAAGCTTGTGCCAATTGACCTTCAACTGCGCGGAGGTGTCGGTGCGGTTCACTATGGCGACCGCACGCCTTCCGGCGATCGCCATAGGCTTTGCCCAAATCTGGACCCCCGGAGTGGGTTCGGCGATTTTGATGGGTTGCAAACCGTATGGGTCATTATGAATTGCCAGCGCTTCCTTGTTCTTCAGCAGCAACAAGGTAGCCGTCGAAAGCCGGGCCAGGTCGGAACCCACCATCAGCGGCGCGCTCGAAATCGCCCACAACCCCATGTGGGTTCGGTCCATGGCATCGGTCATGCCGCGCATGCCCATGACCATCATGTCCAGGTCGTTGTAGTAGCCGGTATGTTTTGCTTCTGGGTGCAATCCCGCCTCGAACGAATCAAGCACGTTCTTGGAGGTGATGACGCGTTTGGTGTGTTCGGGATCATGCAGGTTCTCGACAATGGGAGGAATGATGTCGCCCCCCGTGCGCCATACGGTGCTTTCAATGTCTCCGACGCCCGGAGCCCAGAACCAGGGATTCTGGCTGCCCCACTCGCAGATAGAGAGAAACAACTTCCGCCCCGTTATCTTTTCCGCGCGTTGAATGGCGCGGGCAATCTGCGCATACTGGACCGCGCCGGACCGCCTTTGCTCCGCGCCGCCACACCAGTCAACCTTGACATAATCGAAACCCCACTTCGAGAATTGCAGGAAATCCTGGTCGTAATGACCCTCGCTGCCAGTATTGAGGTACTTTGGGCCGGAGTCAGGGTACATGCTGCAACCGTCACGGCCTGCGTCGGTGTAGATCCCTGCTTTCAGGCCCAGGCTGTGAATGTAGCCGCTGATATTGGCCATGTCGCCATCTTTCTGACCAGGCTGAATGGCAGGCCACTGCTTTGGGTCCACGACAATGTTGCCCCCGGCGTCGCGCTCTCCCAGCCACCAGCCTTCGTCGATGACGACGTATTCGTAACCGACTTCCTTCATGCCGTTCGAGGCCAAAGCTTTGGCCTGCTGCTGAACGATCTGAGAATTCACGACATTGGCGAAACTATTCCAGGAATTCCAGCCCATCGGCGCGGCACCGAAGCACGCGGTTGCAAATACGAAAAATAGCAATGCGAAACGCACCAGAACAACATATCACCAGCCTGGCTCGATGGTTCTGCACACGCTAAAGGTTGAGGTTGTTCGGGAATGCGAACCGCCAATCTGAATTGGCGGCGGCTGCGGAGCCCTTTCAGCCTTTGAAGACATTGAGCTGTGGGGAGTCTGGATCACTCGATGACGTTGCTCAAAAACCGCGACTTTTGGTGCACGATCTGAAAAAGCGAAATCGGTGTTACTCGAATTTGCCCAATATCGACCGGTGAGAACCTGGTAACTACGGGAGCAGCCCGTTCGCCAGCCACCCGTCGTTTGGTTGAGCTTAGTTTTGGATCGTCCGCAACAGCTCCACGAGCTTGAGGGCGGCGATGTGCCGATAGTCGGGCGACAGCAACCCATAGTCTTCAATCGCATCGTACTTGCGTCCGGCCCCGCTCGATTGCGTGCCGTTGAGTGCCCAATAACTCCAGGCAAGATCATTCTCTCTCATGTAGCGGATATACATCACGAACCAATCCGAGGTTGCCCCACAGTCTAATGTTTGGCAGGTGCCAAACTCACCTACCCATAAGGGAACGCCAGGCTCGGTATGCAGCAGAAACCCGGCGCGTGCATCATAGACCTGCTTCAACTCGTCGTAGCTCTTGTATGGATGATGGGCGATGTTGTATGCGTGAGGCGAATAGACCAGCCGGTCAGCGATTTTCAACCGCACCGGAAGTTTGTCGAATCCAGCGAAATTGGTCGAGTAGTCTGGGCTCTCCACCATGATCAGCAGCAGGGGATTAGCCGAAAGCACCGCGTTGCCACCGCGTTCCGCCGCGGCATGCCAGTCCAGCTTGGGGTCCGTTCCTCCCCACGCCGCCTTGTTACGGAGTTCGTTGCGCAGGTCTGCGCCGACAACCCAGCGCTCGCTCTTGTAGCGGCGGACAATCGTCTGCCAATCCGTAAGCCACCTGGACTCTGGATATTCAGCGTTGTACCAAAGGCCATTGCCATCGGTCTCACTGCAACACCA
>Ga0302324_100027931_pt1 | contig 10739 bp, 9 predicted proteins | sample Palsa_T0_1_FD_201949 | JGI IMG/M metagenome (GOLD analysis project Ga0302324, IMG submission 201949) | Peat permafrost microbial communities from Stordalen Mire near Abisko, Sweden - Palsa_T0_1 | ecosystem: Environmental > Terrestrial > Soil > Palsa > Peat permafrost | place: Sweden: Abisko...
CGGCGGAGCCGGCGGCGGAACCGGCGCCACCGCGGGCATGGCGGGCTCGGGCTTCGGCGGCGCGATCTTCTCGCTGAACGGAATCGTCGCGCTGATCAACGACACGGTCGCGGCGAACACCGCCAGCGACGGCGGCGCGCTGTACGTGCTTGGCTACGACGCACACTCCGGGGCGACCAAAGCATCCGTGGCGCTCGTGAACGACATCCTCTCGACCAGCGACACGAGCGCGAACGTAAGCATCCACGACCTCGTGGTCGCCAAGCCGAGCACCGTTGCCGACGGCACGACGAACGCAGCCTCGGCGGGGGCTACCGTGCCCGCGACGAACATCGTTGTGTCGGACTCGGGCAGCGCGAGCGGCGGAACGATTTCAGGCACACCGCTGACGGCGAACCCAATGCTCGGCGTGCTGATGTTCAACGGCGGTCCGGGAATGCAGACGATGCTCCCCGCGGCCGGCAGCCCGGCGCTCGAGGCAGGCACGACAAGCGGCGCACCGTCGACGGATGAGCGCGGCACCTCGCGCCCGCCGGGCGGGCCGATCGACCTCGGCGCCGTGCAGCTCAGCACGGCCTCCACCACGACCGTGCCGGTGCCCGTCGTGGTCGACGGACAGGCTAGCGCCGTGACCGCGTCGACGGCGACGCTGAATGCCACCGTCGACCCGGCGGGGCTTTCCACGAAGTATTACTTTGAGTACGGCCTGACCGCTCGCTACGGCAGCAAGACTCGCGCCGTCAGCATCGGGTCGGGGACCAGCGCGGTACCGGTAAGCGTGAAACTGACGAAGCTCAAGTCGGGCCGCACCTATCACTTCCGGGTGGTCGCAACCAACTCAGCCGGCACGAGCAACGGGATCGGCCGCGTATTCACGACCGCGCTGCCGGCAATTTCGCGCCTGACGGCCACGGCCGTTCCGCGCCACGCGCTCAAGTTCCCTTACCGCTTCGCGTTCAGCGGCAAGGTTAAGCTCCCGCACGGGGTCACGGGCAAGGCCTGCAGCGGCACCGTCTCGGTCAAGATCGAGCGCGGTAGGAAGACCGTGCTGTCGACGCGGGGGCGCGTTGGAGGTGGCTGCGGATGGAAGGTTTCGACCCGCCTCGACAACGACAAGCTGGTCCCCGGTCACGGGAAGCTCAGCGTAATCGTGAGCTTCAGCGGCAACACCGCGTTCGCGCCGCATACCAACAAGGCCTTCACGGTCCTCTACGGCTAGCGCGGCCCGGCCGTTCCGGACCTCCGCTTGGTAGGATCGCGCGGCGTCGAGTTATTCGGCGTGACGCGCAGCGCAGCGAAGTCCGGTGAGATCCCGGCGCTGTCCCGCAACGGTGATGCCCTCACGGGGGCGAGCCCGGTCGCCTACCTCTGCGTCGACGAATCCAGTCCCTCGGATGAAGGGCGGTTCGGGCGCCGCCGGCGCAAGAGCTCCTTTGTCCTCCTAACCCAACGGAGGATGAGATGGCAACCAGGATCGGGCGGATCAGATCGTCGTGGCGATCCCTGACGCGCGCCGAGCGCACCCGCGTGGCCGGGATGCTGACGGCGATCGCGGCGGTCAACGCGTTGGGGTGGGGGATCTTCGTGCTGGCGATCCTGCCACGCCATTTCGAGTACAAGCAGCTCGGGGTCGGGATCGGAGTGGCAGTGACCGCTTGGACGCTCGGTCTGCGGCATGCTTTCGACGCCGACCACATCGCGGCGATCGACAATTCGACCCGCAAGCTGATGGCAGACGGTCAGCGACCGCTCGGAACCGGATTCTTCTTCGCGCTCGGTCACTCGAGCGTGATCATGGTCGTCGGGGTCGGGATCACGATCGCCGCGAAGGCGGTATTCGGCGCCGTCGTGACTCCTCATTCGGCGTTCGAGACGGCGGGAGGCGTCGCCGGCACCGCGCTGTCGGCGACGTTCCTATGGCTGATCGCGGCGCTCAACCTGGTTGTGCTCGCCGGGATCGCAAGAGTGTTCCGCGACATGCGCAAGGGCGTCTACGACGAGGCCGAGCTAGAGGCGCAACTGCTCTCGCGCGGTCTGATGTATCGCTTCTTCGGGCGGATGATGGGGTCGATCACGCGCACCCGGCAGATGTTCCTCGTCGGCTTCGTGTTCGGCATCGGCTTCGACACCGCCACCGAGGTGCTGCTGCTCGCGGGCACGGCGGCGGCGGTCATCCAAGGGCTCCCGTGGTACGCGGTGCTCACCCTGCCGCTGCTGTTCTCCGGCGGGATGATGATGTGCGACAGCGTCGACGGGCTGTTCATGAACTTCGCCTACGGTTGGGCGTTCGCGCGCCCGGTCCGAAAGGTCTACTACAACCTCACGATCACAGCGCTTTCGGTAGCCGTCGCCTTCCTCGTCGGCGGGATCGAGATCGCCGGCCTGCTCTCGAACGAGCTGCACCTCCACGGCTGGCTCGGCGACTACATGTCGAGCTTCAACCTCAACACCGCCGGTTTCATCATCGTGGGATTGTTCGTGGTCGTGTGGGTGCTCGCACTGTCGATCTGGCGCTTCGGCCGCGTCGAAGCGCGTTGGGAGGCCGCCGCGGCTCGCAGCCGCGCGGAGCGTGGCGCGGCATGAGCGGCGAGGACGCCTGTCCCGGCGTCTTACGGCTGCACGAGGCCGCTGACGGCCACCTCGCGCGCGTGAGGCTTCCGGGTGGACGGATCGAGGCTGACGGCATGCGTGCGGTCGCCGAGGCGGCCGAGCTCGGCAACGGGATCGTCGAGCTGACTTCGCGCGCCGGACTGCAGGTGCGCGGACTTGCGGCGGAGGGTGGGGAGGCCATCGCCAGGGTTCTCGCTGCCGGCGGCCTGCTGCCCTCGCCGGCGCACGATCGCGTCCGCAACATCGCCGCCCCGCCGCTCGGTGGGCGTGCTCCCGATGCGGTGGCCGAGATCGACGCCGTCGTCGATCAGCTCGACCTCGCGCTATGTGCCGAGCCCGGTCTGACCGCCCTCCCGGGCCGGTTCCTGTTCGCCGTCGACGACGGGTCCCGCGCGCTCGACCCGATGGTCGCCGACATCGAGCTCGCGGCCGAACGGGACGGGTTCAGGCTATGCCTGGCGGGGCGCTCGACGCGCCTCGTCGTTCCAGCTGGAGAAGCCGCCCAAACGGGGATCGCAGCCGCGCGGGCGTTCAGCGAGCTCGTCGCCGGCGAGGCGCCTGGAGCCTGGCGCGTAAGGGACCTCCCCGGCGGCGCGCGAAGACTGGCGCACCGCCTCGGCGTCGGTCTCTGCGATCAAGCGGCCGACCGCCTGGCGTCTGCGGCGGCGCGAGGTCGGCTGGGCGTGATCCGTCAGCGCGACGGGCGCGCGGCCGTCGCCGCGCTACCGCCGCTCGCGCGGCTCGACCCGGAGCAGCTACGCGGTCTCGCCGTGCTCGTCGGGGCGGCGGCTGCCCGGATGTCGCCGTCGCGCACACTCACGTTGGTCGACGTGCCGGCCGCGGACGCCGACGGGCTGGCCTGTTCGCTGCAGGAGCTCGGGCTGGTACTGACCGCGGCGTCGGGATGGGCCGGCCTGTCAGCGTGCGCCGGGCTCGGTGCATGCGCGCGCGCGCGGGTCGACGTCAGGGCGGCGGCTGTCAGACGCGCGCAGCGGCGAGGTGGCGCCGCGCCAACCGAGCACTGGTCGGGCTGCGAGCGCCGCTGCGGCGAGCCGCCCGAAGCGGATCTCACCGTCGTGGCGACGTCAGACGGTCTACTCGTCACGGAGGGCGATCGGGAACCACGCACCGTGATGAGCGCCGGCGATGCGATCGAGGTGCTGAGCCGCGCATGAGGGACTATCTACGAGACGGCGCCGAGATCTATCGGCTCTCGTTCGCAAAGATCCGCGAAGAGGCCGAACTGCAGGGCCTTGACCCCATCCTCGAACGGGTCGCCGTCCGCATGATCCACGCCTGCGGGATGGTCGATCTCGTCTCCGATGTGCTCGCCTCGCCTGGATTCGGCGCTGCGGCGCAGGACGCGCTCCGAGCGGGCGCACCGATCCTGTGCGACACCGCGATGGTCGCCTCAGGAGTGACGCGCTCGCGTCTTCCCGCACACAATCACGTTCTCTGCACCCTCTCCGATCCCACCGTCCCAGCGCTCGCGGCGGAGCTGCGGACCACCCGGACCGCGGCGGCGATCGAGCTGTGGCGTGAGCAGCTCGACGGCTCAGTTGTCCTGATCGGCAACGCGCCTACTGCCCTGTTCAGGCTGCTCGAGGTGGTGCAGGAAGGGGCGGGGCGGCCGGCCGCGGTGATCGGTGTTCCGGTGGGCTTCGTCGGCGCGGCCGAGTCGAAGGCGGCGCTGGCCGAGCACCCGGCCGCGCTGGAATACCTGGTCGTTCGCGGCCGCCGCGGCGGTAGCGCGATCGCTGCGGCCGCGGTCAACGCGCTTGCGAGCGAGAACGAATGAGCACTCCGGACGGACAACCGGGCCGGCTGTTCGGGGTCGGCGTTGGCCCCGGGGACCCCGAGCTGGTAACCGTGAGGGCCGTCCGCGTGATCTCGGCCGCGGACGTCGTCGCCTACCCGGCGGCAAGGCATGGTCGGAGCGTCGCCCGGCGCATCGCCGCGCCCTACCTGCGCGACGATCAGATCGAGGTCGCGATGACCTACCCGGTGACGACCGAGCGCAGCGAGCACCCGGGCGGCTACGAGGCGGCACTGCGCGAGTTCTACGACGATGCCGCCGCCGAGCTCGCCGCGCACCTGGATGCCGGGCGCGACGTTGCGGTGCTGTGCGAAGGCGACCCGTTCTTCTACGGGTCATACATGTACATCCACGACCGGCTGGCTGCGCGTTACCCGACCGAGGTGATCGCCGGAGTCACGTCGTTCAGCGCGGCTGCGGCCGCCACCGGTACGCCGCTCGCGCGACGCGACGACGTCCTCACGGTGCTGCCGGGGACGCTGCCACCAGACGTGCTCGCCGCCCGGCTGCGTAGCACCGACGCGGCCGTCGTGCTGAAGCTCGGCCGCGCCTTCGCGGGGGTCCGCGACGCCGCCGAGCGATCGGGGGTAGCCGCCCGGGGCGTCTACGTCGAGCGCGCCAGCTCGCCCGAGGAACGCTCTGCCCCGCTACGGGAGATCGAGGGAGATGTTCCTTACATGTCGCTCGTCCTCGTCCCCGCCGCGACCCGGTCGGCCGAACACAACGGTCACCCCGGCCGGGTGTCGGTGGTCGGGATCGGGCCGGCCGGGCCGGACTGGCTGACCCCGGACGCGCAGGCCGAGCTCGCCGCCGCGGACGAGCTGATCGGTTACGAGACATATCTGGCGCGCGTGCCGAAACGACGAGGTCAGCGCCGCCACGCGAGCGACAACCGCGTCGAGGCGCAGCGCGCCCGGCACGCGCTCGAGCTCGCGGCGGCAGGGGCGCGGGTGGCGGTCGTGTCCTCCGGGGACCCCGGCATCTTCGCGATGGCCTCGGCCGTGCTCGAGGTGCTCGACGAGGGCGACCAGAGGCTTGCCGACGTCGAAGTCCGGGTCGTGCCCGGCCTGTCGGCGATGCAGGCCGCCGCTGCGCGCGTCGGTGCCCCGCTCGGACATGACTTCTGCGTGATCTCGCTGTCGGACCAGCTGAAGCCGTGGGCGGTGGTCGAGCGGCGGCTCGACGCCGCCGGCGCGGCCGATCTCGTGCTCGCGCTCTACAACCCGGCGTCGCGCACCCGTCGCGAGCAGCTCGCACAGGCGGTCGCGGTTATCCGGCGCCATCGAGCAGCCGCCACACCGGTCGTCGTGGCGCGGGCGGTCGGCGGGGATGACGAGTCGGTTCTCGTCACCACGCTCGACAAGCTCGACCTTGACACCATCGACATGCGCACGCTGCTGATCGTAGGCTCGTCGACCACACGCGTGATCGCGGGCAACGGCCGGCCGAGCCGGGTCTACACCCCGCGGCGCTACCCGGGCTGAGGGGGTCGTGCCGTGCCGGTCGTCGCGCCGTGCCGGTCGTCGCGCAGTGCCGGTCGTGGCGCAGTGCCGGTCGTCGTGCAGCAGCATCGTCGGGGCAAGGCGCTATCGCCCAAGGATCTGGCCGTGTACCCACTCCACAGCCTCGCTCACCGTTGGCAGCGACCTTCCCGCTGGTCTGGGTGGGCGGTGGACGATGATTACGGGTAGGTCTCGCTCGCGAGCTGCGCTGAGCTTGGCCTTCGTGTGGTGGCCGCCGCTGTCCTTGGTCACGACGAGGTCGATCTGGTGGGCGTCGAGGAGGGTTAGCTCGCCGGCGAGGGTGTACGGGCCGCGGTCGATGATCAGCTCGTAGTGTGCCGGCAGTGGGGGTGCCGGGGGATCGACGCAGCGGATCAGGAACCAGGCCGCGTCGACGCCGGCGAATGCGCTCAGGCCCTGGCGGCCGGTGGTCAGCAGGACCCGCTTCCCGAGCTGCGTGATTGTGTCGGCCGCCGTCTCGAGGCTGTCGACCCAGCACCAGCGATCGCCGTCGCGCTCGCTCCAACCCGGGCGCTCGAGACGGAGGAGCGGCACGCCGGCACGGGGGCACGCCGCCGCGGCGGAGGCCGAGATCTGCTCGGCGAACGGATGGGTTGCGTCCACGACTGCGACGATGCCGTGGTCGTGAAGCCAGCGAGCGAGCGCCTCGGGACCGCCGAAGCCACCCACGCGGACCTCTCCCACCGGGAGCCGCGGGCGTGCGACGCGCCCAGCCAGCGAAGAGATCGGGCGCACGCCGACGGCGTAGAGCTCCTCGGCGAGCTCGCGGGCCTCGGCGGTGCCGCCGAGGATCAGGACGCGATCGGTGCACATCGGAGCGCGGAGTGATCAACGAGCCTGGATCGGGCCCGGAGCCGTCCGGCGGATCTGAAAGCCCGGAGCCGTCCGGCGGATCTGAAAGCCCGGCGCCGTCCGGCGGATCTGAAAGCGAGCAGCCGCTTCGCCGCGGCTGGACGACTGGAGCGTGCGCCACGGCCGCGGCTACGGCCGCCTATCAGGCGCTGCTCACCGGCGGGTTTCCTGATCCGGTCGCGGTCGAGCTTCCTGGCGGCAAGCGGCCGGAATTCCCGCTCGCCGTTGCTGTGCGACGGGCGACGGACAGCGCGACCGCCGGTGTGGTCAAGGATGCGGGTGATGACCCTGACGTCACGCACGGGGCCCTCGTGCTCGCCACGGTGTCGGAGGGGCCCACGGGGTCCGGCGTGGAGTTCCGGGCCGGGGAGGGAGTCGGCACCGTCACGCTCCCAGGGTTGCCGCTGCCGGTCGGCGAGCCGGCCATCAATCCGGCGCCGCGGCGGATGATGCGCGAGGCGATCGCACGGGTTGCCGCGGAACATGGGGGAGGCGGGGACGTGGTGATCGAGATCTCGGTGCAGGGAGGCGAAGAGCTCGCACGGAAGACCTGGAACCCCCGACTCGGGATCGTCGGCGGGCTCTCGATCCTTGGAACCACAGGGGTCGTGATCCCGTATTCGTGCTCGGCCTGGATCGCCTCGATTCGCCAGGGTGTCGACGTCGCGCGCGCGACGGGGCACGGCCATGTGATCGCTGCCACCGGCGACACCTCCGAACGCGCCGCGCAGGCGCGCTACGGGCTCGCGGACAGTGCGCTGCTCGACATGGGCGACTTCGCCGGGGCGCTGCTCGAGTATCTGGCCCGGCATCCGGTTCCAAGGCTCACCCTCGCCGGCGGCTTCGCGAAGCTTTCGAAGCTCGCCGCGGGCCATCTCGACCTCCACTCGGCCCGCTCGCAAGTCGACCTCGAGCGGCTCGCCGAGAGCGCCCTCGCGGCCGGAGCCTCCGAACAGCTCGCGTACGCGGTGCGTGGGGCCAGCACCGCATTGCATGCGCTTCAGCTCGCCCAGGCGGCTGGGGTTCCTCTCGCCGACCGCGTCGCCGCCGATGCACGCGCGGTCGCGGTGGTCACGCTCGCCGGAGCGCCGACCGAGGTCGAGGTGCTCGTGGTCGATCGCGAGGGTCATGTAGTTGGTTCCTCGGTCCCGCCGCCGCGCTCACGCGCCGCTGAGTAGAGGTGGCTGTCGCGGAAGCCCCGCGCCGCCAGTGCGGGACCGACGATGACGGTCGCGGTGCGCCTGACGCCGGCGCGCGCAACCGTCCTCGCGATGCTTGACAGCGTGCCACGAAGGACGAGCTCGTCGGGCCAGCTCGCGCGCGCGACCACGGCGGCGGGACAGTCCTCGCCATAGTGAGGGATCAGGGCCGCAACGATCTCCTCCATCGCCTGCGCGCCGAGATGCACGACGAGCGTCGCCCCGTGCGCGGCGAGCCCGCCGAGCTCCTCCCCCGCCGGCATCGCCGATGACCGCCGTCCGAAGCGCGTCAGGATCACCGTCTGGGCGACGCCCGGAACCGTCAGCTCGCGCCTGAGCGAGGCCGCGGCGGCGGCGAAGGCGGGGACGCCCGGGGTCACGTCCCACGGGATGCCGAGCTCGTCGAGCCGCCTCATCTGTTCGGCAGCGGCGCTGTAGATCGACAAGTCCCCTGAGTGCAGCCGGGCGACTTCGTCGCCGCGGTCGTGGGCGGTCCGGAGCTCGTCGACGATCTCGTCGAGGCTCAGGTCCTGCGTGTCGACGACCCGGGCGCCGGCAGGCGCGTGCGCGAGGATCTCCGCCGGCACCAGCGCGCCGGCGTACAGGCACAGCGGGCAGCGGGCGATCAGCCGCTGGGCGCGCAGTGTCAGCAGGTCGGCGGCGCCGGGGCCCGCGCCGATGAAGTGGATGCTCACCCGGACTCCTTGCTTGAACCGCGCTGGCGATCCGAAGCGCGCTCGCACGCCGAAGCGCGCTGGCGATCCGAAGCGCGCTCGCACGCCGAAGCGCGCTTGCACGCCGAAGCGTGCTTGCACGCCGACCAGTGGACGATCGGGAGGCGCATCCGCCAGCCCGTGAACGCCCCGACCGGCTCCGCGTTGCCGATCTCGATCCGCACCAGCTCGCCGCCGTACGCCGCGCGAGCGTCGATCAGCGCGCGCTCGCCCTCGAGCGTGACCGCGTTGGCGACGAGCCTGCCACCCGGTCGGAGCGCGACCCAGCATCGCTCGATCAACCCGGTCTCGGTGAGGCCGCCGCCAATGAAGACCGCGTCCGGATCGGGGAGCCCCGCGAGCGCGCCCGGGGCCTGGCCGACGCGGACGTCGAGCTCGGGAACGCCGAGCTCGCCGGCGTTGGCTGCGGCCCGCGCCGCCCGGTCCTCCCGTGCCTCGATCGCGATCGCCCGAGCGGTGGGCTCGGCTCGCATCCATTCGATGCCGATCGAGCCGCTGCCTGCTCCGACATCCCACAGCAGCTCGCCAGGAAGCGGCGCCAGCGCCGCAAGCGTGAGCGCGCGGACGTGTCGTTTCGTTAGCTGCCCGTCGCTGTCGTACGCGCTGTCTGGGAGTCCCGGAACGAGGGGGAGAGGCGGTCCCCCGCCTTCGGATCGGCACTCGACCCCGACCGCATGCAGCGGATCGGCCTGTTGGTCTCCCCACGCCTTCGCCGTGGTGTCGACGATCCGCTCGGCCGGCCCGCCGAGCTGCTCGAGGACGACGAACCGGCTCGGGCCGAATCCTCGCGCGCGCAGCACCTGCGCGACGCTAGCGGCGCCGCCGCGGCCGCTCGCGTAGACGACGATGCGCCGGCCCGGCGCCAACCACCGGGCGACCACCTCGGGCGGCCTCGCGACGGTGCTAATGAGCGAGACCTCGGCGGCGGGCCAGCCGAGGCGGGCGCAGGCGAGCGCGAACGCCGACACATGGGGATGGACGACGAGACGCTCTGCCGGCACCCGGCGCGCCAGCGTGGCGCCGATCCCGTGCAGCATCGGATCGCCGCTTGCAAGCACGCAGGAGGAGCCGCTCGAGCCCGCCACCAGCTCGTCCAGCAGCGGATCGATCGGTGACGGCCAAGCGCGCGTGCGGGCGCCGGTCGGCGGCAGCAGTGCGAGCTGTCGCACCGAGCCGACGATCTCGTCGGCGGCGAGGATCGCGGCCCGCGCCGGCTCGGCGAGCCCAGCCCAGCCGTCGGCGCCGATGCCGACGACCACGATCATCGCCCGGCGCCCCCGGCGCCCCCGGCGCCCCCGGCGCCCCCGGCGGGTCCGGCGCCCCCGGCGGGTCGCGCGTCGCAGACGCCCTGCCCCGCCACGGCCCCTGCGCCCCCGGCGGGTCGCGCGTCGCAGGCGCCCTGCCCCGCCACGGCCCCGGCGCGGACCGCGGCGAAGACCGCGCGGGCGATGTCGGCGCCGACCCGCGTCGCGGGGCCGGCGAACGGCACTCCTCCGCCGGGCAGCGCCGCGATGCAAAAGGCGTCGGTGGCCGTACCGGTCGCAAAGCCGGTTGAGTTACGGGCGCGGACGCGGGCGTCCGCGAGCGCCTGCGCCTTGGCCTCGATCGCCGTTTGGGCGGCACCGGCCAGCGCCGCCTCGTCGAGCGGCTCGTCGACGATGACGAGCAGGTTGATCGTGCCGGCCGTCGGCACGGCCCGCGGCCGGCTGCCGGCCGCGGCGAGGGCGTGGCCGACGCCGACGGTAGCGATCGCCTGCGCCATGCCCTGGGCGGCGTGCTGGTGCGAGCGTACGTCCACGGCCGTGAGCATCCCGACCACGGGCGCCGGAAGCCCGAGCTCTGCCGCCCGGCAGGCGAGGTCATCAGCCGGATCCGCGCGCGAGTAGTCGCCCGGCACGGTTACGTTGAGCCACGACCGTGCCGGTCCGAGGCCGCCGCCGAGCACCGCGCTCGACAGCACCCGGCGCTCGCCGCCGAAGTCGACCACGAGCGCTCCTTGCGCGAG
>Ga0302324_100027934_pt1 | contig 10739 bp, 4 predicted proteins | sample Palsa_T0_1_FD_201949 | JGI IMG/M metagenome (GOLD analysis project Ga0302324, IMG submission 201949) | Peat permafrost microbial communities from Stordalen Mire near Abisko, Sweden - Palsa_T0_1 | ecosystem: Environmental > Terrestrial > Soil > Palsa > Peat permafrost | place: Sweden: Abisko...
GCGGTGTCATCTCACCTAGGACCGCAGTTCTCCACCCTGGGTTATAGAACCAGTTCTACCCGCAGGGTGATGTGCCGAGCTATTGACGACAGGAGAATCGATGTCATGAGCGAACAAGATGTAGTGACCGTCCGCGGGCTGCGCAAGGCGTACGGAAAGAGGATTGTGGTGGACGGACTCGACCTCGACGTCCGGCCGGGCGAGATCGTCGGCCTGGCCGGCGCGAACGGCGCCGGGAAGACGACGACGGTGGAGTGCATCCAGGGACTGCGCAAGCCGGACGCCGGCCTGCTGCGGGTGCTTGGCTTTGATCCCGCTACCCAGGGCGCGCAGCTGCGGCCGCTGATCGGCAGCCAGCTTCAGGATTCCGCCCTGCCGGACCGGCTGCGGGTAGCCGAGGCGATTGACCTGTTCACCACCCCGAAGGCGCGGGACGGCGGTGAGCTCCTTGAGCAATTCGGCCTGGCGGGGCGGCGCCGCTCAGCTTTCTCCTCGCTCAGCGGTGGCGAGCGGCAGCGGTTGTTCCTCGTGCTGGCCTTGCTCAACCGCCCGCGCCTGGTGATCCTCGACGAGCTGACCCAGGGCCTGGACCCGGCCGCACGCCGCAACGTGTGGGCCGCCGTCCGCCAGCTGCACGAAGGCGGCACCACGGTGCTGCTGGTTACCCACGAGATGGATGAGGCCGAAGAGCTTTGCGGCCGGATCATCGCCATGCGCGAGGGCCGCATCCTGGACAGCGGGACGCCCGCCGAGCTGATCGACCGCCATGCCCGCCGGGCCACGGTCAGGTTCACCCTGCCGGAGGCGGGCGGCTCGCTGCTCGAGCAGCTGCGCCGGACCGAAGGCGTGCAGGACGTCGAGCTGTCCGGGACCCGGGGTACGCTGGCCGGCGACCGCCGGATGATCGCGCACGTCGGCGCGGCGCTCGTCGGCTGGGGACCGGTACCGCCGGACCTCGGCGTGCACGTGCCCGACCTCGAAGATGCCCTGCTGCGCCTGCTCGAGAACGATCAGGCCGCGGCCGCACCCGTAATCCCCGCCCAAGCCGAACTGGTTGGAGGACGGCAATGAGCACCACCTTCGGAAAGCTCGTCAAGACCGAGCTCAAGCTGATGACGCGCGACCCGCTCGTGCTCACCTTCGTCTTCGCGTTTCCTGTCGTGACCATGCTGATCATCGGCGGCGCGTTCGGTACCAAGCCGAATCCCGGCTTCGATCACACCAACCCGGCGCACTGGTACGTGGCCTCCTACCTCACCGTGGTGATCGCCGCGACCGGGCTGGTGATGCTGCCGGTGCACCTGGCCTCCTACCGCGAACGCGGCGTGCTGCGGCGGTTTACCGCGGCCGGCTTCCCGCGCTGGTCGTTCGCGATCGCCCAGCTGATCGTCGGGCTGCTGACCACGGCGGTGGCCTGCGCGCTGCTGCTGCTCGTCGCCTGGCCGGTGTACGGAATCCCGGCCGTGCACGACGCCTGGCGGGTCGCGGTCGCGCTGCCGCTCGGCGCGGTGGCCTTCGTGAGCATCGGCGTGCTGCTCGGCTCGCTGCTGCCTTCCGCCCGGTCCGCCCAGGCGGTCGGGCTGCTGCTCTTCTTCCCGTCGTTCCTGCTCGGCGCGGGCGGCCCCCCGCCGAACGTGATGGGCTCCATCGTCAAGAAGGTGGCGGACCCGCTGCCGCTGACGCTGCTGACCAACGCTGTGCGCGAGCCATGGCTGGGCCTGGGCACGGCCACCAGCTCGCTGATCGCGATCGCGGCCCTGGCCGTGGTGGCTACGGTCGTCGCGGCCCGCCGAACGGCGCTGTGACCCAGACGGCGCGGCGCCCGGTCACCGCGCCGGACGTGCCTTCGCGCAGCGTCAGCCGTAGCATCCGAGACATGATCCGCCAGACAGGCTCCGCCCATCCCGCCGAATTCTCGGCGGGATGGGCGCGCTGGCTGGCGCTCGGCGTCTTCGCCGCGCTGGTCGTGGTCGGGCTGCTGCCGCTGCGTCCCGACCCGGGCGTCGCCGTCGCCGCGGCGGCCGTCGCCGTCGCCGCGGCCGCGCTGCTCCTGGCGCAACGGCGGCCGCTGCTGGTCTACGCCGCGGCGGCCACCGTCGGCATCGCGGTCCTTGGGCACGGAATGGCGAGCAACCTGGGCTGGTTCGCGGTCTGCCTGGTCGCCGCCTGGTGCGCCCTCGTCGCGAGACGCAACCACGCGCTGGCCTACTGGGCCGCGATACTGATCTTGTTCTCGGTCGAGTGGATCTGGTTCGACCACGACCCGGGCTGGGGCGCCTGGATGGCGGGCACCACGCTGGCGCTGGCCGCCGGCCTGCTGATCCGCCAGCAGATCGACCTGGTACTGCAGCTCCGGGAGGCCCAGGCCGGGCTGGCCGAACGGGCCAGGGCCGAGGAACGGAACCGGATCGGCCGCGAGCTGCACGACGTCATCGCGCACACCCTGACGGTGACCCTGCTGCACATCACCAGCGCCCGGCTCGCCGTCGAGCACGACCTGGCCGATGCCGCGCGTTCGCTGGCTGAGGCCGAGCGGCTGGGCCGGGAAAGCCTCGACGAGGTCCGGCAGGTCGTGGGCATGCTGCACCCGCGCGCGGAGCCGGGCACGACCCCGCTGCCCGGCGTGGACGGGCTGCCCGCGCTGGTCGAGCGGTTCCGGTCCACCGGCGCGGACGTTACCCTGATCGTCGAAGGCGACGTCGCCCGGCTGCCCGCGACGACCGGGCTGGCGGTCTACCGCATCGTGCAGGAGGCCCTGACGAACGCGATCAAGCACGCGCCCGGCGCGGCGACCGTGACCCGGCTGACGGTGGACGCCGGCACCGCGCGGCTGACCGTGGACAGCGCCGCCAAGCCAGGGACAGTGACCGGGACCGGGCTCGGCATGGTGAGCATGCGGGAGCGGGCCGAGTCGCTTGGGGGCCAGTGCGAAGCTGGCCCGGGCGGCAGCGGCTGGCTCGTCTCGGCTACGTTCCCGGTCGCGGCCCGCCGCCGGGAGGGCGCCACGTGACCTCCGACGCGGTCAAGGTGCTGCTCGTCGATGACCAGGAGCTGGTCAGGGCGGGGTTGCGCGGCATCTTGCGCAGCCAGTTCGGCTTCGACGTGGTCGGCGAGTGCGCCGACGGCAGCGAGGTGCTGGCGGCGGTTGACTCGCTCGGGCCTGATGTCGTGCTGATGGATGTGCGGATGCCCGCGGTGGACGGCATACAGGCCACCCGTGAGCTGCGCAGCCGCGACGTGAGCCCGCCGGTGCTGGCCCTGACCACCTTCGACGACGACGAGGCGCTCGCCGGGATCTTGCGGGCCGGCGCGTCCGGCTTCATCCTCAAGGGCGTGCCCGCCGAGGACCTGCAGCGGGCGGTCCGTGTGGTGGCCGGCGGCGGTGCCTGGCTGGACCCGGCGGTCACCGGCCGGGTGCTGGCCATCTACCGGTCCGCCGCACCGCGGCCGGCCAGCCTGGACGCCGGCCTGGATGCGCTGACCAGCCGGGAGCGTGAGGTGCTCGCGCTGATCGGGAACGGCAAGACCAACGGCGAGATCGCCGCCGAGCTGTTCGTCAGCGAGGGCACGGTCAAGACCCACATCAACCACGTCTTCACCAAACTGCGGCTGCGTGACAGGACCGCCGCCGTCGTCTACGCCTTCGACCACGACCTAGTCACCCCGGACAGCCGTCGCTGACCGCGTGCCGGGCCCGCGCTAAGCGCATATCTGACGCTAGCCGGTAATTCGGGCCGGGTTCAAGTGTTTCCCCTGGCACATTCTTGCGGCCATTTCATGTCACGGCGCACGGCCCCTGACGGCCTTGACGCAGGCCGGCGCATTGATGAGTATTTGGGAACAGCCACATTCCGGAATCAACACGGACATCCCGGAATATGGCTTAATCCCGCATTGGCAATACAGCACTTCTAGCCAAATGCGCCATGGCCGCATCCGCGCACGCGAAAAGACCCGCATTCCTGGGGGTGCCAGAACCGATGGTTGATGACATGACGGCCGGCTTTTCCGCGGCTATGGCCGCCGGAGCAGGTGAGCCGATTGCCATCATCGGGATGTCGTGCAGGCTGCCGGGGGCGGACGCCCCTGACGCGCTATGGCGGCTGCTGCGCGACGGAACGGACGCGATCACCGAAGCTCCCGCGCGCCGGTGGCCGCAGGCCGTCCCTGGCCCGTACCGACGGGGCGGCTTCGTCGCCGACGTCGAGGGCTTCGACGCCGACTTCTTCGGGATCTCCCCGAACGAGGCCGCGGCGGCCGACCCGCAGCAGCGGCTGACACTCGAGCTGGCCTGGGAGGCCCTCGAGCACGCCCGGATCATCCCGGCCGGCCTGCACGGCACCGCCGCGGGTGTCTTCGTCGGCGCCGCCGCCAGCGATTTCGCCGCGCTTCAGGACCGGCGCGGCGCCGCCAGCATGGGACCGCACAGCTACACCGGCTCGCACCGCGCGATCATCGCCAACCGGATCTCCTACGTCCTGCGGCTGCGGGGCCCTAGCCTGACGCTGGACACCGGCCAGTCATCCTCCCTGGTCGCGGTCCAGCTGGCCTGCGAGAGCCTGCGCCGCGGCGAGAGCAGCATCGCGCTGGCGGGGGGAGTGAACCTCAACCTGCTGGCCGAGACCACGGCGGTGATCGGCCGCCTGGGCGCGCTGTCGCCCGATGGCCGCTGCCGTGTCTTCGACCGCGGGGCTAATGGCTACGTCCGCGGTGAGGGCGGTGCGCTGGTCGTACTCAAGCCGCTGTCCGCGGCCCGCCGTGACGGCGATGTCGTGCACAGCGTCATCCTCGGCGGGGCGGTCAACAACGACGGCGGCGGAGACGGGCTGACCGTGCCGAGCGTCCAGGCCCAGGAGCAGCTCCTGCGGCAAGCCTGCGCCCAGGCCGGAGTGCGGCCCGCCGACGTGCAGTACGTCGAGCTGCACGGTACCGGTACCCGGGCCGGCGACCCGGTCGAGGCGGCCGCGCTGGGGGCGGCTCTTGGTCACGGCCGGCCCGCTGAGCAGCCGCTGCTGGTCGGCTCGGTCAAGACCAACATCGGCCACCTGGAGGGTGCGGCGGGCATTGCCGGGCTGCTCAAGGTCGTGCTGAGTATCTCCCATGGCGAGCTGCCCGCCAGCCTGCACTTCACCGAGCCCAACCCGGCCATTGACCTGGACGGCCTGCGGCTCCAGGTGGTCACGGCCGGCCGCCGCTGGCCCGCACCGGACCGGGCGCCGGTGGCCGGCGTCAGCTCGTTCGGCATGGGCGGCACCAACTGTCACCTGCTGCTCGGCCCGGCCCCCGCCGCCGCGCCGGACCAGGGCCCGGCTGCCTCCGCCGGCCGCGACGTTCCCTGGCTGCTCTCGGCCCGGTCCGCCGCGTCGCTCGCGGTGCAGGCACAGCGGCTGAGCGCTCACCTCGACCAGGACCCCGGTGTCGATCCGGCGGCCGTGGCGCTCACCCTGGCCACGACCCGTACCGCGTTCGAGCACCGCGCGGTGATCCTGGGCCAGGACCGGCGGGCGGGCCTGGCTGCCCTGGCCGCAGGCCGGCCGGATGCCGGTGTCATTACCGGCACCGCCATCGCGGGACGGCGGGTCTTTACCTTCCCCGGGCAGGGCTCCCAGTGGCCGGAGATGGCCCGTGACCTGATGACGGAGTCGGCGGGGTTCGCCGAGGGGATCGAAGCCTGCGCGGCCGCGCTCGCGCCGTTCACCGACTACTCGCTGCTCGACGTGCTGCGCGGCACTCCTGGCGCGCCGGACTTCAGCCGGGTTGACGTGGTGCAGCCCGCGCTGTGGGCGGTCATGGTCAGCCTGGCGGGCCGGTGGCGGGCCAGCGGCGTCTGTCCCGAGGTCGTCATCGGGCATTCCCAGGGCGAGATCGCGGCCGCTACCGTGGCCGGCGCGCTATCGCTGTCCGACGCGGCCCGGGTGGCCGCCCTGCGCAGCCGGGCCATCGCCGGGATCACGGGCGGCGGCGGCATGCTGTCCGTCGCGGCCGGGCTCCGGGAGGTGGAGGAGGCGATCGGCGCGGTCGCGCCGCGCACGGCCGTCGCGGCGGTCAACGGGCCCCGCTCGGTGGTCGTCTCCGGCGCCGTCGCCGATCTCGCCGCGCTTGACCGGCACCTGACCGCGGCCGGCTACCGGGCGAAGATCATCCCGGTGGGCTACGCCTCGCATTCCCCGGCCGTCGAGCAGGTCAGGGACGAGATCCTGGACCTGCTGGCGCCCGTTCGCCCCGTCACCTCAGGCATCGAGTTCATCTCGGCCCTGACCGGCGAGCCGATGGATACCGCCGGCCTGGACGCGGAGTATTGGTACCGCAGCCTGCGCCGCCCGGTGCGCTTCGGGATCGCCGTCCGGACCGCGCTTGAGCTGGGCGGCGGCCTGTTCGTGGAGTGCAGCCCCCATCCGGTGCTCGTCACCGCGGTCGAGGAAGCGATCGAGGCAGGCGGGCACGCCGCGGCGGCCGTCGGCACGCTGCGTCGCGAACACGGCGGGATGAGCCAGTTCCGCCGGGCGCTCGCCGAAGCCTACGTCGGCGGCGCGGCCGCCGACTGGGCCGGCCAGCCCGGGCCCCCTCGGTCGGCGCTCACCGACCTGCCGACCTATGCCTTCAGCCGTCGCAGGTACCCGCTCACCGGGCTCGCCGACACCGGCCCGCACGCCGCGCCCGGATCAGCGGCAACCGGATCAGCGGCAACCGGATCAGCGGCAACCGGACCAGCGGCAACCGGACCAGCGGCAACCGGAGCAGCCGCGGTCGCCGGCCCGCGCTCCCGCCGCGAGCTGAGGGACCTGGTGCTCAGCACCACCGCCGCCGTGCTCGGCCACCAGGACGCCAGCGAGATCGTGCCGGGCCGCACCTTCAAGGACCTCGGTGTGGACTCGGCCACCGCGATCGAGCTGCGCGGCCGGCTGAAAAGCGCGCTGCCCGGCCTGGCCTTGCCGGCCAGCCTGGTCTTCGACTACCCGACTCCCGCGGAGCTGGCCGCGCGCCTGCACGCCCTGGCGGGCCCGGACCAGCCGGACACGCACGGCGTGCAGGGTGCGGGCGCCGCGGGCAGGCGCGGCCCTGATGAGGACCCGATCGCGATCATCGGCATCGGCTGCCGCTATCCGGGCGGTGTTACCTCGCCCGAGGACCTCTGGGAACTCCTGGCCGGCGGCACCGATGCGATCACCGAGTTCCCGGTCAACCGTGGCTGGGACCTGGACGCGCTGCTGGCCGGACCGGACCGGCCCGGCACCAGCTCGACCCGGCACGGCGGCTTCCTGCACGACGCCGACCAGTTCGACGCGGCCTTCTTCGGCGTCAGCCCGCGTGAGGCGGCCGCGATGGATCCGCAGCAGCGGCTGATGCTGGAGATCTGCTGGGAAGCCGCCGAACGCGGCGACATCAACCCGCACGCCCTGCGCGGCACCCGCACCGGCGTCTTCGTCGGTGCGATGGCGCCGGAGTACGGACCGCGGCTGCACCTGCCCACCGACCACGCCGACGGCCACCGGCTCACCGGCACCGCCCTGTCCGTCATCTCAGGCCGCATCGCCTACGCCTTCGGCCTGCACGGCCCCGCCGTCACGGTGGACACCGCGTGTTCCTCGTCCCTGGTCGCGATCCACCTCGCCGCCCAGGCGCTGCGGCGCGGTGAGTGCACGCTGGCCCTAGCCGGAGGCGTGACGGTGATGGCCTCGCCCGGCATCTTCGTGGAGTTCTCCCGCCAGCACGGGCTGGCCGCCGACGGCCGCTGCAAGGCGTTCTCCGCCGACGCGGACGGCACCGGCTGGGCCGAAGGCGCCGGCGTGCTGCTGCTGGAACGGCTCTCCGACGCGCGCCGGAACGGCCGCCACGTCCTTGCCCTGGTCCTCGGCTCCGCCGTCAACCAGGACGGGCGCAGCAACGGCCTGACCGCACCGAACGGCCCCGCCCAGGAACGGGTCATCGCCGACGCCCTGACCGACGCCGGGTTGTCACCCGGCGACGTGCACGCGGTCGAGGCCCACGGCACCGGCACCACCCTCGGCGACCCGGTGGAGGCGGGCGCGCTGATCGCCGCTTACGGCCGCGGCGGGGCGGCGGCAGACCAGCCGGTATGGCTCGGCTCGGTGAAGTCCAATATCGGCCACACCCAGGCCGCGGCAGGCGTCGCGGGCGTGATCAAGATGGCGATGGCCATCCGCCATGGCCTGCTGCCGGCCACCCTGCACGTCACCGAGCCGACCCCGCACGTGGACTGGTCCGCCGGCCGCGTCCGGCTGCTGACGCAGCCGGTGCCCTGGCCGGCTGACCGCGGCCCCGGGGTAGCCGGCATCTCCGGGTTCGGCGTGAGCGGCACCAACGCCCACGTCCTGATCGGGCAGCCGTCGGCACGCGACCGCGCTCAGCTGGCCAGCTCGCCGGCCGGCCCGCTGCTGTGGGTGCTGTCCGCCCGGACGCAGACCGCGCTCCGCCGCTACGCCACCCGGCTGCTCGACTTCGCTCAGGACGCCCCGGATGCCGACCTGGCCGCGGCCGGATCCGCGCTGCGGCGCCGGGCCAGGTTCGCCTGCCGGGCCGTGGTGCTGGCCGCTGACCGGGATGACCTGCTGGCCGCCCTGACCGCGATCGCCAGCGGTTCCCCGCACCCCTGCGTCACCGCGGGCACCGCGGCCGACGACGTGCAACCGGTCTTCGTCTTTCCCGGTCAGGGGTCCCAGTGGGCCGGGATGGCCGCCGAACTGTTGGACAGCCACCCGGGTTTCCGCGCCGAGCTGCTCCGCTGCGCCGAGGCGTTCGCTCCTTACACCGGATGGTCGGTCACGGACGTGCTGCGCGGCTGCGACGGCGCGCCGCCGCTGGCCGGCTCCGACGTCATCCAGCCGGTCCTGTTCGCGGTGATGGTGTCGCTGGCGGCGGTGTGGCGTGCGGCGGGGGTCGCGCCCGCAGCCGTGATCGGGCACTCTCAGGGCGAGATCGCGGCGGCCTGCGTGGCCGGCGCGCTGACCCTGCCGGACGCGGCCAGGATCGTCGCCCTGCGCAGCAAGGCGCTGATGAAGCTGACCGGCACCGGCGGGATGCTCGCGCTGCCCGTGCCGGCCAGCCAGGTGGCTGACATGCTGGCTCCCTGGCCGGACCGGCTCTGGGTGGCAATCCACAGCGGACCCGAGGCCACGGTCATCGCCGGCGATCCCGGTGCCCTGGACGAATTCGCCGCCGCGCACGGCGACCAGCAGCGGATCCACCGGGTCGCGATCGACTATGCCGCGCACACGCCGCACATCGAGGTACTGCGGGACGAGCTGCTCGCCATCCTGGACGGGGTGACGCCGCGGCAGGCCGGCGTCGGCATCTGCTCGTCGCTGACCGGAGAGCTGATCGACCCGGCCGAGCTGACCGCGGATTACTGGTTCCGCGGCCTGCGGCACCCGGTGCGGTTCACCCAGGCCGTCGCCTCGCTGGCCGGACCGGGGACGCCGCTGTTCATCGAGGTCAGCCCGCACCCGGTGCTGACCGGCTACATCTCCGACACCCTGCACGCCGCCGGCGCGCCCGGTGGCGCCGTCGCCTCGCTTCGCCGCGGTTCCGGCGGCCTGCGCCAGCTCCTGACGGCCGCGGCCCAGGCCTTCGTCTTGGGCGCCGACGTCGACTGGCAGGCGCTGCTCAATCCGGCACTGGCCGGCCCCGCACTGGTCGGCCGGGCGTCGGGCCGCCCGGTGGAGCTCCCCGGTTACCCGTTCGAGCGGCGCAGGTTCTGGCTCGGTGACGAGCCGGCCCCGGCCAGCGCGGCGGGCAGCGGCATGACCGCCTCACCGCACCCGCTGCTGCTGGCCAGCGCCCCGCTCGGCGGCACCGGCGGCCACCTGCTGACCGGCCGCCTGGATCGCGGCCGCACCCGGTGGCTCGCCGACCACGAGGTGGACGGCACCGTGTTGCTACCCGGTACGGCCTTCGCCGAGCTGGCCCTCCAGGCCGCCGCGGCCACGGGCTGCGACCTGGTCGAAGAGCTGATCGTCGAAGCGCCCGCGATCTTGCCGGAAACCGGCACCCTCCAGGTTCAGCTCCTTGTCAGCGGGCCTGACCCGGCGGGCCGCCGGAGCCTGGCCGTGCACCTGCGCGCGGCGGGCGACCCGGCGGCGGCCTGGACCCGGCACGCCTCAGGTACCCTGGCCGCCGCCTCCGCCGTGTCGGCTGACCCGCCGCCCGCCGGGCCGGCCGGGGCCTGGCCGCCGGCCGGCAGCATCCCGGTCGACCTGGGCCACCTGTACGGACGGCTGGCGAACCACGGATACCGTTACGGACCCGCGTTCCAGGGCCTGACCAGGGCCTGGCGGGCCGGCGAGGACGCCTACGTCGAGGTGGCGCTACCCGAGGCGGCGCGCCCGGGCGCCGCCTTGTTCACGCTGCACCCGGCCCTGCTCGACGCCGCCCTGCACTACCTCGTCCTGGCTCACGTGTCCGGCGCCGCCCCCGGCGAGTTGCTGCTGCCGTTCTCCTGGAACGGCCTGCGGGTGGCCGTGCCCGGTGCCGATTCGCTCCGGGTGCGGATTACCCGTCTCGGCGACGGCCAGGTCTCGCTTAGCTGCCTGGACAGCGCGGGCCATCCCGTCGCCGAGGTCGCCACGCTGACCCTGCGCCGGGTTCCTGCCGCTGGCCCCGCGACGGCGCCCGGGCCGGCCCTGCGCACCCTCGAATGGACCGATGTCGCGACCGGCGAGGCCGGACCGGCCGGCCAGCCCCTCTCTGGCCAGCCCCTCTCTGGCCAGCCCCTCTCTGGC
>Ga0302324_100027935_pt1 | contig 10739 bp, 6 predicted proteins | sample Palsa_T0_1_FD_201949 | JGI IMG/M metagenome (GOLD analysis project Ga0302324, IMG submission 201949) | Peat permafrost microbial communities from Stordalen Mire near Abisko, Sweden - Palsa_T0_1 | ecosystem: Environmental > Terrestrial > Soil > Palsa > Peat permafrost | place: Sweden: Abisko...
CCATGCGATCGGCAAGCTCGAGAAGCTCGGGGGCAGGCGGATTGTGGCTGGTGCGCAGGGCGTTGCATCCCACGTCGCGGAGCAATTCGAGTTGCCGCTGCATGGCGCGGAAGTTGAAGGCGGTGCCCAGCGCGCCAAAATCGTGGTGATCGCAGACGCCGTTGAGCTTGATGTGTTTGCCGTTGAGGAAAAGACCGGCGTTGGGGTCGTATGTGAAGGTTCGAATGCCGAAGGGGGTCTCGTAGGAATCCATCACGTTGCCGTTCTGCGTGACGGTGGTCACGGCAACATAGCGATTGGGAGCATCGGTACTCCAGAGTTTGGGATCGGGAACGGAACCCTTGGTTTCGAGCGTGGCGCTTTGCCCGGCGTTCACTGCGATCGATCCATCGAGCGAGGCGACGCTATCGCCGGAGCGCTGGCCGTCGGCATCGAGGGGGAAAATTCGCGTGCCGACGCTGACGGCGACATCGGCCCTGGAGTCGTTCTCCACGGTCGCTTTGAGCGAGATCGCGGCGGACGCATCGCTAACCTCTGGCGTGGTGATAAAGGTGCCCCATTGGCCGATGTGCACGGGTGAAGTCTTGGTCAGCCAGACGTTGCGATAGATTCCCCCGCCGGGATACCAGCGTGAAGAAAGCGGCGGGTTATCCAGGCGGAAGGCGAGGACGTTGTCGGCGCCGAACTTGAGATAGGGCGTGAGATCGATGCGCCAGGAGGCGTAGCCGTAGGGCCAGCCGCCGACGATCTGGCCGTTGCACCAAACGGCGGTGTAGGACATGGAGCCGTCGACATCGAGATAAATCTGCTTGCCGGCGTCGGTGGCGGGAATGGCCAGGTGCTTGCGATACCAGGCGACGCCGTAGAACGGCAGGCGGCCGGTGCCGCCGTCGGGATTGGTCATGACGAACGGACCTTCGATGGCGAAGTCATGCGGCAGATCGAGTTGCCGCCAGGTGGAGTCGTCGAAGGCCGGGGCGACATAGGGAATGTCGCTGCCGAAATTGCCGTCGGGTTTGGGGTAACGCTTATTGGGGTCGGCGATGAAATCGTTGCCGGTGGGAAGTATGAATCTGGCGATTCCAGAGGTCGGATCGAACGGTGGAGTCGTAGCCGGACGGGTTGCCGCGCCGCGAGCGGGCTTGGCGGGGGCGCGGGGATAGGTGAGGTTGTCGGTCAGGCCGGCAGGATCATCCCTGGTGAAGCGCCAGTCGTCGTCGATGGAGATGCGCTGGCGCGGGGAATCATCGGCGAGAAGGGTTCCCACGTGAGACAGCATGGCCGCGACAGTCGCGATCAGGACAAGCGATGCGCGCCAGAGGCTTGTGACGGCCCATGAACTTGAAACGGTGTGGCTCATTCGGTTCCTCATTGTGCCCCCAAAATATCAATCGGCAATCACTCCTTTTTCCCGTCGTTGGCTTGTCCGCCGGTTTGAGAACCGGCGGCCGGCAGGCGCACGGTGAAACAGGAGCCGCGGCCGGGTTCGGAGTCCACCTCGATCGTGCCGCCGGTCTCGGTGATGAGCGAGTGGCTGATGCTCAGGCCCAGGCCGGTGCCCCGGCCGACGGGCTTGGTGGTGAAGAAGGGGTCGAAGATTCTGTGGCGGATTTCGGGGGGAATGCCGGTGCCGGTGTCGCTGACGGCAATCTCTACGCCCTGGGGAACGGCCGTGGTTCGGACGGTGACCTTCCCACCGCGCTCGCAGGCATCGATCGCATTCATCACGAGGTTGAGGATCACCTGATTGATCTTTGACGGATTGCAGCGGATGCCGGGAAGCGGCGAGAGTTCGGCGACCAGCTCCACGTTGTGATGGCGGGCGGCCGTGCGGGCGATGGTGAGTGTGGACTCGATGCCCGGGTTCAAGTCGATGTTGTCGGGGAGCTCGCCGAGCGACTCGCGGGAGAACTCGCGGAGGTTTTTGACGATCTCCTGGATGCGCTTGAGCCCATCCCGCGATCGGTGCAGCAGTTCGGGGACGTTGCCCAGGGCATAGTCGAGATCGACCCGCTCGCTCAGTTCGCGGATTTCCTTCAGAAGCGGTGCGTCGCTCCGCTCCAGGGTTTGGTCGGTCCGGCGATAGAGATCGAGCACGGCGCGGATCTCGGCCAAGTCGCGCTGCAGCACGGCGATGTTGTTGGTCACGAACGCCAGGGGGTTGTTGATTTCGTGGGCAACGCCGGCAACGAGCTGGCCCAGGGCGGCCATTTTCTCGTTTTGCACGAGGACGGCCTGGGCCTGTTTCAGGGCGTCGAGGGCTTCGCGCTCGGATCGCAGCGCTTCCTCCAGCAGGGCGTGTTTCTCGGCCAGCTCCTTCTGGGCGCGCTGCTGGTCGGTGATGTCGCGGGAGATGCCCAGCAGAAAGCGCGGCCGGCCGGCGTCATCGGCGATCGCCAGCTTCGTGGTGTGCAGGATGCGAGTGCCGCGGCTGGTCTGAATCTCCTCGGCGGGCACTTCCGTCAGCTTGCCGCTCTCCAGAACCGCCCGGTCGACCGAGGCAAAGAAATCCGCCTGAATTTTGGGGAACAGATCGTGATCGCTTTTGCCCAGCACCGAGCCGGGGGCGGCGCCGATCAACTCTTCGCCGGCGCGGTTGATCTTCACGTATCGCAGATCGACGCCCGACTTCACGAAGATGACATCGGGGATGTTTTCCACGATCGAGCTGAGAAACCGCTCCAGCTCGCGCAGCTCCTGCTCGGCCAGGCGGCGCGCAGTGACATCGCGGCTGATGCAGACCAGGCCGGCGGGCGCGCCCTGGATGTCGCGGAACGGGGCCTTGGTCGTCGAGATCCACCGCGTTCGCCCGTCCTTGCCGACGATAGGCTCCTCGCGTCCGACCAAAGCTTCGCCGGATTGCAGTACCGCGCGGTCATCGGCGGCATAGCGCTCGGCCAGGTCGGGAGGAAAGAAATCGAAGACGGTTCTTCCGGCGATGACGTCGGAGCTTTCGCGTCCGAGGAACCGGGCGTGGGACATGTTGTCGAGAATGTAGCGGCCCAGCATGTCCTTGATGAAGATATGCTCGGGCAGGTTATCGATCAGGCTGCGCAGCAGGTTGCGCTCGTTGGAGAGGGCCGCCTCGTTGCGCTCGTGGGCCACGCGCTGCTGGGCGCGGTGGTGGCGGCGCATGAGGGCGGCGACGATCACCGCCGCGACAATCGCCGCTGAGCCAACGGCGGCGAGAACCCATGCGAGAGCGGCGATCGGAATGGGAAGCACTGCTGAAAGTATAGCGAGCGGCGCGTTCGGCTTCACGGCTGCTGAGCCGGCGTTGCCAGCAAGCGCTCGGCGCGCCAGGCGATCTCGACATCCTTATTCCCCGTGGCCAGACGCAGGCGCGGCTGAGCGGCGGGGCCGAGGGCTTTGAGGGCATCGTAGGCGGCCTGGCGCTTCGACCAGACGGGGTCGCCAAGTTGGGCGATCAAGTCGTCGATTTCATCGGTGGCGGACGCATCAAAGTTCCGAACGATCACCAAGCCGACGCGCGTGATCGATTGCGGCTGCGGAACCACCTCCAGAGGAAGCAGACGGTCGAACTCGGCGTCATCCATCCGATAGACCGCCGTCAGAGAATGGGGATCGAACGCATATTGCGCGATGATCTGTACCGCCACGCCCGCCTCGGCGTCGGTCATGCCGGCGCTTGACAGCGTCTGCTTCCAGCTCGACGCCAGTTCGGCCGGCTGCGTGGAGGGTGCGGCGGCGAGGTGCGCGACCACCCGCCCGGTCGGTGCGGTCGTCGGAGCGGTTGTGGGGCGAGTCGAAGGTCCGCCATCGCCCAGATCGCCCACGCTCGCCTGCATCAGCGTGTCGTGAGTCGTTCGGTACAACACCAGATCATGCAGCGGCACTTCGCCGAGATTCTTACAATCGACCGTGCCATCGGGCTTTGACGTGGCCTTGAGCGGGCTGTCGTAGGGCATTTCGATGTCGTACAGCAGAAACTGCTCGGGCGGGCCCTCGGGGCTCATCAGGTAAGCCGAATCGGATTCCCGCAACTGGTTGAACCAGTTGTCGTCGCTCACTTTTTCCAACGGCACCGCGCCCGCGGCGTCGGCGACGCGCAGGTCTTGCCAGAGCAATTGATTCGAGCGCGTCTGCGCCGTCGGCCAGGAGGTGAGAAACGTCCCGGCGATTTTTTCGATCTTCACATCCACCTTCGAATCGGCCGTGCCCACGATCCGGATCACGCCGACGGGAAAGGGCCGCTCCAGCGACTGCATCGCGGCCTGGCGGTGCGAGTTGACGAACGCCGGCAGCGTTGACAGCACCTTTCCGTCGGGGTTCAGCTGGTTGTCAAATCCATCGAGCACGAAGACCGCCCACTCGTGCACCTGCAACCCCGGCGCTGTCGGCTCGGTCACCGGGTGCGTGGTCTGGGCTTGCGCCCCCGGGGAATCACCAACCATCGCGAGGTACAGCAGCGAAAAGAGTATGAAGCGTCTCATCCGCATTGCCCGTCTCATTCCGCCGCCTTTGCCCGCAGCAGCCGGGCGTCGGCCCAGATCACCCGGGCGCCGACTTCCGGAACTTTTCCAAAATCCACTTCCAGCCTGAGCCGCTGGGTTCCACTCACGTCCACGTCGAGTATCGCCGGCGGCTGATCGCCGCGCGCGTCGGCGTTTTCATACAGCACCTTGCCATCGCCCAGCAGTCGCACCGCGGCCTGGCCCCCGGCTCCTGCCGGCTGCTCGAATCCCACCTTGGCCCCAAATCGCTCGAATCGGCCGTCAATCTGATACTCCAACACGCAGCGGGAGTGCATCGCAATTCCCTTGGCGTACTGCCCATCCGACAACCGCAGCGGACCGCCTTCGAGCGCCTGGTCCGCCCGCCAGGGCATCACCCGGCCGAAGTACGGCGTCTGCTCGACCTTCGCCGGGGTCAGGTCCGACAGATACACCAGCCGCCCATCGACAAAGTCAATGCTGTAAACATCCCGCATCGGCAAGCGCAGCGGCACTCCCCAATTCGTCTGCAACGTGACCGCGCTGGCGTTCACGCCCGTCCACTGGCCCGAAATCTGATCGCCGGAATCCAGCTCGACTCTCTGGTGAAACTTCGGCGGCGGCGGCTGGCGATTGCCCTGGGCCACGATGAAACCCACCAGCTTTCCCAGGGCGATCTTGCGATCCTGATCGTCATAACGAAATTGCAGCGAGTCGGCGTCCATCCCCTGCACCAAACCCTTGACCGCGATGACCTCCGCGTCCTTCCTCACAAAAGCCACATCCTCCGGACCCGGCTCCGGAGCGACCGCCCGAGCCCTGTCGCGCGCCGCGGCATCCGGGCACCACAGCTCCGACAAATGATCCGCGGGAAATTCCACCGTCTGACCGTCCATTGCAGTGAGCGTGAAGCCGATTGTTTGATCCCTCCACCGGTCGATCCGGCCATTGAGCACGTCGCCGCCGATGAGCCTGGCCTGCCAGTGAAGCGATGACGAGGGCTGGGAGGTCGGGGGCGCGGGCGTGACGGGCACGGGCACTGACACCGGCGCGGGCGCTGACACCTGTGCGGGCGCGGGCGGGCCGGTAGCGGCGCCGAAGAAGACGTTCAGCACTGTGGAGAGAACGCCGGTTGATCCCGGGTCCGAGTCCGCCGATGACGCGGGCTCGGGCGTTGGCGCCGGTGGTGGTTTGATCGGAGGCTCGCGCACCACAACTCGCACAATCTCGGACAGCGGAATCGTCATCGGGCGAGTGGTCGGCCCCGTTGCCGGTTGCGAAGTCGGCATCGTCGTCGCACCGGACGCCCTCTGCGTCTTGCGCTTCGCCCGGGCTGGCTTCTGCGCGACGGTCAGCGTCCCGTCGCTGATGCCGACCAGATCGCCGGTGACGGACGTGTCGTCAATTTTTTGCACGATGGCCGCGCGCGCCACAGTCGGGACCACAAACCACCAAAGGCAACCCGCAACCAGAAGCGATGAGAGCAGTTTTCGCATCATGGTCAGGGCAATCGCATGTTGTGCCGTTTTAGCGGCGTTCCCGAAGGGACGCGCTCCGGCGTTCGAATCGCGTCCCTTCGGGACTGCCGCTAAAAGGGGGCGATCCATCTTGTCGCAGCATCCGCGGCCGACATGCGATTGCCATGGCATCATGGTGGATACCCCCTTCTTGCCCTGGACCCCGCGAGGCGATCCTCAAGGTCCCGCCGGCCGCGTGGTTGGTTGGTCCGTGCCGGCGTCCGGAGCCACCTGCTCCTGGGCCAGCCGGCTGTAGTAATTGGCCAGCACCGACTCATACCCGGCGGGAAATCCCTCGGTCTTCGACTGCAGAATCTGGTCGCGCTCCTTCGGAGGAAGCTGGCCCCAAACGCGCGTCCCCGCCGCCGCATCATGCAAAGGGCCCGACCCGCCTGGCCCCTTGGCCAAAATCGAGCGGTTCATTGGCTTGGTCGGATTAGGATTCGATCCGCCACCGCTGCCTTTGCACTGTTGCTCCAGTTCCTTGATGACGGTGTCCAGCGCAACCACCACATTTTTCTGCTTCGTCTGCACGGGCGCATCCGTCTTCAGTGCCGACAGATCGCCGACAACATCCTTCATCTGCTCGGCGATAGGCCCGATCGGATCGCCCGACGCATCTGCCGATCCCGCCGGCGGTGGGATCAAATCAGGCAACAGACGGCCTCCCCCTGGCACATTCGCCAGCACGTTCGCGCCGCCCGCACAGAGGAGGAGCATGGCAGATAACCAAGCGACCAATGGGAACCTGCCGACCCTTTTCGGGTCACTCAAATCGTGGCTATGCAGCTTCTTCCCCCTCCCCTGGTACTCCGGGGGAGGGTTGGGGTGGGGGCTTTCCGCGACTCGAATCGCCTGGGCGACGATAGCGTGCCATCCACTCCAGCCCCCCACCTCAATCCTCCCCCCGAGTACGAGGGGAGGAGGTAAGGAACTTCGTCGCGGATCTGTTGGCTGATCCATCAATCCCCACATGGCACTCACCCTCCGGTCAGTTCCTCGTGAATCTTTTCCGTGGCCGAGTGAATCTCTTCCTGACTCACGCCGATGTTGGTGATCTTCTCCCGCATCTGATCGCCTGGCTGATCCGCCGGCGCGGATTGATTCAGATTCCGCTCAACGTCGGCGTCGGTGGTCCGGCGGTTGACGCGGGTTTGCAGCAGTCGCAGCACCTTCATCTCCGCCAGCAGCTTGTTCTTGTTCCCCTTGCACCCGCGGCACTGACTCGGCGGCCCGGGCTCCGCGGCAAGCTGCTTGAACGTATCCAGCAAATCCGCCAAATCGGCTTCAATCTGCTTCTCATCGGTCACCAGCGGCCCATCCGCCATCCCGGTTCCCAATCGATCTGACACCGACTGGCACTCTCCCCGTACCGCCGTCAACGCCGGCGGAAGAGCGATGCTGAAATCGGTCTGATCGATCAGCTCCAGCGTCTGGTCACAAATTCGCAGGATCGCCGACTCCGCTGGTGCCAGCTTCTTCACCCGCAGCATGGTCTCGCGGTCGCCGCTTGGCAGACGCCCGACCACGGCTTCCGTAGCGGTACGGATCGTCTTCTGCCGTTCGAGCATCTCGGTCAGATTTTCCACCACCTGTTTGCGCACCTGCCCCTGCAATTCGTCGAGGATTTTCTGCCGCTCCGCCTCGAGCTGATCGCGGGCCCGCTGCATGGTGTCGGCCGCCAGGCCTTGCAGCGCCTGCGCATCCCCCGGCCGGCCGCCGCCCAGGTGCCCCTCAGCCAGCGACATGCTCTGCGCCGCCCCACCCAGCACCCCCGCCGCCTTCGCCGGCGCGGGACCCAGGTCCTTGAGCGTCTGCGCGATCGCTTCGGTTGCCTTGCGGTTCTGCTGCTGCTGATTTTGCGAGTCGGTTAAATCCTTGGGATCGACTTTCTGCATCTTGGCGAGATTCTCCGATTGCGTCTGTTGCCGCCGCTCTTCCTTGATGCCCACGTCCAGCTTGGCGATGGCTGCGGTCAGTTGCTGCAGCCGCTCCAACTGCATCTGCAAATCCAGATCGGTCGACGTCAGCAGCTTTTTCAATTCTTCCAGCTTGACCAGAATCGCCGTCTGCTCATCGGCGGCTTTGCCCAGGTCTTGGTTCGAGAGCTGGTCGATCGCATCGCGCATCTGCTCGATGATGAGGTCTTCCCGCGCCTTGCGCACCGCCATCAGCAGCCGGGCCGAGTCATCCGGCTCGCTGTCGCGGGTCAGGTCGGCCAGGTGAAACATCCGCTCCTGCAGTTCCTGCATCTGCGCTTCGACGTTCTTCTGCTGGAACTGAACCTGATCGGTGGGCGTGACCGCCGCTGTGTCGCCGGCCGCTGCAAGCGAAGGCAACGCGGCAACCAACAGCAGCATCGCGGTCAGAACAGTCCGCGATACCGACGGCCTTAGGTTTTGCGTTGAAATCATGATCAAGCCCCGATCGTTGCCCGAGTTGATCGCGGGCATTGTAGCTGAACCGCGAGCCGGGAAGAAAGCCCAGGCCGCCTTATTTCTCGAAAATCCCCTCGGTCTCCTTCTTTCGCAGCTCGGTAGTTTGCTGCTGGGCCTGATCCTGCATTTTGATGATCTCGTTCAACTGGTTCAGCACGTCCACGAAACTGTCCCATTGCGACATTTGTTTGAGAATCTGCTCCATTTGGGCCACGATCCGATCCTGCCGATCCGCCGCGTCGGCCAGCGCTTTCGAGTCCTCCGCTTTCAGCCCATCCAGCGCATCTTTCTGCGGATTCAGCAGCTCATCATTCAGCGACTTCAGCGGATCGAGCACGTTCTTCTGCATCAGGTCATACGCCTCGTCGGTGGAGAGGGCGTTGAGGCGCATTTCCGTCAGCGTTTCCGACAGGGCCGCGGTGATGCGCGTCACCTCGCGCTGCACCGCCCGATGCCGTCGGGCGACCTGCATGGCGTCGTCGGCACTGCTGAGTGTCGCCAGTTTTTCGCGGATGGCCGTCGCCTCGTCGGTTTGCTTGCGGAACTTGGCTCGCTCGGATTGCTGGCGCAGCAGAATCTCGCGGAGCAACTCCTCGGCCGGCACGACGCGGAAAGTGACTTGCCGCGATCGGCTGGTTTGCTGGCCGAGATAGCAGTCATCTGTGGCCGTCGCGGTCACGCTGAGGATGCTGCCCGCCGGGAGCTTCATCGGCTCCAATTCGAGCGAATGCGCCCGCTGCACCTGAAGATCGGTCGTCGGTTTCACCGGGCCGTAGAGCGCGATGCTGCTGCTCAGTGCTGTGAGCTGAGATGGATTCGCGGGATCCGGCGTCTGGGAGTTGATCGCCAGCCCGACCTTGGCCACGCCGTAGTCGTCGCGCGCCTCCACCGTCAGCGGAATCTTCGCCCGGGCCGTCACCCGCTGGGTGACGCCGGTGAAAGCGATTGTCACCCGCGGCGGCTGGTCGATCTTGAGCCCGACCGACACCATTGTCGGCACGGACAGGAGCCGGGCATCCCTCGACACCAGCTCGATCTCCAATTGCACCGCCGATGCCTGCGTCCAACTGAGGGAAAAATCGCGCTCCTCGAGCCGCTTCAAATCCCCGCCCGATGGCGTCGCCGCGGAGGACTTCACCCGCGCCTCGGCGATCGGCGTGTTGGCGGAAAACAAAAGCTGCATCCGCGTCTTGGCCAGGAATGACAGGTCCGCGTCGTTCCCGCCGAAGGCGTAGGTCTGCGGCTGCGCCTCGGTCGGATGCTGCGCGATCAACTTCAGATCGACAATCCGCGGCCGCTCGGCGACCCGCAACCTGAACGGCCCCAGCACGTCATCGCCGCCCCGGACCTCGGCCTGGATCGTCGAATCGATCGACGGAAAATCGTAGCGGAAATCGTTGGGCCCAAACGCCGTCAGTGCGGCGTTCACTCGGCTTTCGTCCCCCTCGCGGTAGCGCAGCGACACGGCCGACGGCGCCTCGCTTCCCGGCCGGGCGCTGACCCGCAGCACAAACGGCTCGCCCCGCGGCACGGCGATTTCGTTCTGATCCAGCCCCGCCACTTGCAAGTACGTCTTCTGCGGCCAGGGCTCATTGGAACCGAGAATCACCCGCGCCGCCCACAGCCGAAACATCCCCGGCGCGAGCAGCGCGACAACCAACGGCAACATCACCGCCGCGGCCATGACGGCGAACGAAATGTTGCGACGGCGGTCGTCCAGCCGCCCGGCAAAGTCGACGTCCGAAAGCGCCCGGTGACGCCGCTGCACCGCGGCGCGCACCATCGCCGCCGATGGCGGCGACGGGCCTTCGAGCAGCGCGGGAAGCTCCAGCACAGTGCCGACGCACGCGGTCATGGCCCCGTTGGCATCGCCGCCGGCGCGATCCATCGCCGCGGCAAGCGTCAGCGGATCGAGCTTCAGCAGCAGCGCGGAGACGATCTGCCGCCAGATGACCACCAGCAGGCAGAGGATGACGGCGATGAGCATCACCAATCGCGCCGTCGCCGAGAGGCGGAAGGTGCGGTCCAGCACAAACGTCGCCGCGGCGAGGACCACCGCGGTCGCCAGCAGGCGGGCGGCGCCTTCTAGCAAAAGACGGGCGCGCACGCGCCGGCGGAAATGGGCCAGGCGCGACAGAAGCGACCGCCGGGCGTCGGTTGCGGCGAGGTTGTCTTCTTCCATCACGGTCATGTGTGAATCAGGTCACGAATCGTCGTGCCACCAAAATGGCGTTGCGCGATCACGCCACGCAAGTCCGTCGAGCCGCGCACGGAGCGTACTCGCGGAGTAAGCGGCAAACGCTCACTTTCGCGCAGACCGCTTACTGCGC
>Ga0302324_100027941_pt1 | contig 10738 bp, 10 predicted proteins | sample Palsa_T0_1_FD_201949 | JGI IMG/M metagenome (GOLD analysis project Ga0302324, IMG submission 201949) | Peat permafrost microbial communities from Stordalen Mire near Abisko, Sweden - Palsa_T0_1 | ecosystem: Environmental > Terrestrial > Soil > Palsa > Peat permafrost | place: Sweden: Abisko...
TCGACCTGCGCGAAGGCGACCTGCTCGCGCTTCCGGTGAGTGAGGCGTCCGCCGACGTGGTCGTCTCGGTCTTTGGCGTCATCTTCGCGGCCGACCCGACGAGCGCCCTGCGTGAGATCCGGCGTGCCCTGCGTCCCACCGGCCGAGTGTTGGTGAGCGCCTGGGTGCCTGAGGGACCGATCGATGCGATGCTCGGAGCCGTCGGCGCGATCGTCGCGCGGATCACCAACAGTCGACCCGCCCCTGCATTCGCCTGGAACGACCCGGCCGCGCTCGGTCCCGTTGCTGCCCAGATCGGGCTGAACCTCCAGGCGACAACGGCCCACGAGCTCCCGATCCGGGCCGAGTCGGCCGAGGCGTACGTGGACCTCAATCAAGACCACCCGATGGCGGTGGCGGTCTTGCCAGTGCTGCGCCGCGCCGGCGCCGAGGACGAGCTGCGCGCCGCTCAACTGTCGGTCCTGCGCGAGGCCAACGAAGACCCGGATGGCTTTCTCGTGCACAGCCCATACGTCGTTCACCGCCTGAGTGCAGCGCCGGCTCCAGGTCGCCACTGAGACGGCGGGTGGGCGGCGACGTTGGCGCTTGACCGGAACCCCGGGCGGCGTCCCGGATCTTCACCAGCGTCGCGCTCACGCCGACGCTGGTGACAGGTTCACGACGCGGCGGCCGGGGCGCGGGACTATTTGATCAGCCGCCCGGTGGAGCTCACCGCCGGCCAGGCGCCGCCGAACTGCGACACGCCAACGTAGGCGGTGTCCCCGGACCCGCTGTCTTCGGTATAGGTGTACAGGGGGTGCCCGGCGTAGGTGACCTGGCTGACCCGGCCGACCTTGATCGTGCCCAGCAAAGAGGCGTTCACGCCGCGGCCGGCGCTCAGCGTGGCGTGGGTGGCCATGATCGGCCACACGCCGGTGCAGCCGCTCACCATCGTGCAGCGGTCCTGGTTGCGCCCGTCGCGGGTGAATGCGTACAGGGTGTGGCCGTTGGGAGCGACGAGGATCTTGCCCAGCTTGGTGGCGCGCAGCGAGATCGTGGCCGACGCCGATGCCGGAACAGCGTGCCGCTGCTGGGGTTGGGCGTGCGAGCCGGGGGGACCGGCAGCCGCCGGTCCGGGCGAGGACAGCAGGATCACTGAGGCCACCGCGGCGATGGCCAGGGTGGCGCCGGTCGCGGCCAGCGCCCAGCCGATCACGAGGTTTGAGGAACGGGGCATGAGATGCAGACTCTCCTTCGGTTGGGGTGAGGCGGTTCACCCCCCAAGACGACGCCGGCTGTGATTCCTTCCCTGAGCCGACGAAGCATTGCGCCGGCGCACCTCAGTGACCCAGCGCCCCCGCGAGATGCACGCTCGTGGAGATGATGTAGGCGAGGCCGAGCAGGTGGCGAAACCAGTTGACCCCGTGAGCGAGCTCCTCATAGGCCCAGATCGTCATCGCCAGATAGGAGATCGTCTGGGCGTCGACGTGACCGGCTCCGTGCAGCATCATGGCAACCTGCCCAGCCACGAAGGCCACGATGAGAGGGTTATTCGGGAACTGGGCGATCGGGAAGCGGCGAGGCCACCCGAACCCCCTCACGCGCCGATAACCGGCTAAAGCTTCCGTTCAATTCATGCCTGATAAGACCCCGGCGCGAGGAAATCCTTCTCGGGCCCCCGACCCGGCGCGCCGAGTTACTGCCGACGGCTGAGAGACGCCGGTGACTGAGCGCCGACCAAAAAAAGGCGAAACGCCGGGAAGGATCGGGTGGCCGGCGCGTCTTGGGGTGTAGATGACAGCACCTCAACCGAGGCTCGTCAGCTGTCAACTCAACCGAAGGAGAAACGATGCGTCTCAAAGTCTCCACCGCCGGTGTCCTAGTCACCGGAGCTCTTCTGTTCGCGGTCCCGGCGGCAGCGAGTGCCAGCACGTCGGGCGCCAGCCCCACGAGTAGTGCCAACACCCCGTCCGCGACGTCCAGCCAGTTTGCGCAGGTGGCGGATGGTCAGACCATGGCGCAGGTCGACCAGGAGATGGGGAGCGCCGGCACCCTGACAAGCGCGTCGTCGGGTCCGCAAGGTGTCGACCCCAACAGCGAGGTCTTCGCGTGGAATGACTCGTCGCTGGGTCCGCTGGGTGGTCTGGTGAGGTTCTCAGTCGACTTCAGCGCCCCGGCAGCGGGTCAGCCGCTGGTCGTGAGCGGAAAGACCGCCCTCGGCATCTAGCGTCGGCCATCAAGAGCGAGGACGCTCTTTTCGGGCCACGAGCCCAACTGCTGATCACGGTCCGCTCGCGAGACAGTGGACCGTTACTGGCAGTTGTAGCGATCGTTGGCGCGCGCTTCTCGGTGGCTCGCGCGTCGGCGTCTCAGGCGGGCGCCAGGATTTGGAGCCCTGAGACCGGCTCAAAGCGCCGGCGGTTGCGGGTCATCAATGGAATGCGGTGCATCAGCGCAGTCGCGGCGATCAGCGCGTCGGGCGTGGCGATGCCAGTCTCGCGTCGGGTGATGCCGGCAAGCTCGGCGATCGCCGAGTCGATCGGCAGCTCGATCATCGCCCGGAGCAAGCCGCGCAGGACAGCGGACTCGTCGCGGCCGGCGAACAGCTCGCAGCGCGAGACCACCGAGACCCCGAGACGCCGACCTCTGCCGAGTACCCGACGCTCCCCACGCAGATGGTCGATCAGCACGTCGGTGTCGACGAGCAGCTCAGCCGTAGCCACGATCCCACTCGTCGCGGGTGGGCACCTGCAGCCCGGGGATCGACCCGAACGTCTGATCGAGCAGGGCCTCGGGATCGCCTGGCGCCTGGGCCAGGTAGGCGTCCACCGCCGCACGCACGACTTCAGCCAGCGTCGTTCCCTCGCGCGCGGCCAGCTCGTCAAGCGCCTGACGCTGCTGCCGGGTGAAATACACCTGCGTACGGGTGGCTGGCATACAGCATCAACATACAGCACGGGCTGCGGCGACCACACGGGTACGGTCGGCTGGCCGACGCCTGCGTGCGGCTACGCGGGGGCGGGTTGAGCGATCAGCGCAACTTGCGGGAAGTACGTCCTGATACGGGCGGGGTCAGTGTGAGCAGCGTCAGGCCGGCTGCCCGGGCATGCGCGCCGATGAAGAAGTCCGGTAGCGGCAAGCTGCGGGAGCCGCCAGCGCGGCGGTAACGCGCGAACGCCTCCGAGACCAGCCAGGCGCTCGCCCAGGGGAGCGATAGCCGTTTGGTCCCGATCGCTCTGAGCGAGCGCTCGAGTCGTGCGTGGGTCTTGGAGCCGACCGCGACCTCGGCGTAGATGACCTGGTTGATCGCGATCTCCCCCGCCTTAAGGGCGGCGGCGAGGTTCTGCTCAGACCACTCCCGCCAGGGCGAGGGGGCCATGATGTCGAGCAGCACGCTCGAATCGGTCAGCGTGCTCACGGCTGCTCGTCTGACCGCGTGAGGCGCAGCACCTGATCGGCGTCGAGCCCGCCGTCGGCTTGGTCGCGCAGTAGCGAGTCACCGTCACACGCCCGCGGCCTCCTCCGAGCCGGCGGTGCCCGGCGCCTGGGCGGGGTCGGCGACCACCGCCTCGGCGGCGCGTCCGCGCGGCATCCAGAGCGCCGAGACGACGAACGCCAGCGCCATCGCGGCGGCCATGGCGACCACGACCGTCTTGGTCGCCGAGCCGAAGTCGGCCTGGACCGCGTGCACCGCGGCGTGCGTCGCTCCGTGGCCGAACGGGTTCGACGACCCGGACCCCGAGCTCGAGCCGGTGCTGGCGCCGGAGACGGCGTGGGCGATCCGTGAGGCCTGCGCGTGCGGGAGGCCGTCGGCGCGGAGCGTCTTGGTGACCTTGGAGACGACCTGGGTGACGAGGATCGAGCCGAGCACCGCCAGGCCGAGCGAGCCGCCGAAGTTGCGCACGGTCTGGGTGACGCCGGTGACCGCGCCGTAGGCGGTCGAGGCGGAGCGATTGAGCGCGTCGGTCGAGACCGGGCCGAGGGTCAGGCCCATGCCGGCGCCGGCGATCGCCAGATACGGCCACTGGCTGGAGAACGACAGCGCCGGCAGCTTGCTCGCCCACAGGTAGAACCCGACCGCGGCCACCGCGCAGCCGAGCACGACCGTGGGGCGCGCACCGCGCGCGTCGAGGATCCGCCCGCCCCACTGAGAGGCGATTGCGAATCCGCCGAAGAAGACCAACAGGAGCAGGCCGGCGTTGGAGGCGCTGTCACCGAGCGCGATCTGCGCGTACAGGCTGGCGAAGAAGAACAGCGGCACGAAGCAGATCGAGAGCAGGAACAGGACCGCGTTGTCAGCCGCGAATGCGCGGTTGGCGAACAACCGCATGGGTACGAGCGGCTGGTCGACCCGCAGCTCGCAGCGTACGAACAGAGCGATCAGGACGAGCCCGACGGCGATGCACGCCCACGTGGCCGGGCTCGACCAGCCCCACACCGCGGCCTGCTGCAGCCCGAGCACCCCGATCCCCATGCCGGCGATCGACAGGATCGCGCCGGGCTTGTCGATGCGCTCACTGCTGCGGGCGGCCTGCTCGGGCTTGGCGAGCAGCGTCAGCCCGATCGCGATCAGCGCGACCGGCACGTTGATCCAGAAGATCGACCGCCAGGTCCACTGGGTGAGGTAGCCACCGGCGATCGGTCCGATCGCAGTCAGGCCGCCGGAGATCGAGAAGAAGACCGCCAGGTACTTGCCGCGCTCGGAGACGTCGAAGGTGGCGACCACGATCGCCAGCGCCGCCGGAAACAGGAACGCGGCGGACGCTCCCTGCAGCACGCGACAGACGATGATCCACTCCTCCCCGCCTGAGCCCGTGGGACTGGCGCCGCACAGCGCCGAGAACAGCGCGAAGGTGAACACCGCGACGAGCAGGGTCGTGCGGTGGCCGACGATGTCCGCCACGCGACCGCCGAGCGGGAACAGCGCCGCGAGCGACAACAGATAGCCGTTGACGACCCACTGCCCCGCCGTCGCCGACAAGTGCAGGTCGTGGTTGAGCGTCGGAATCGCCAGCGCCACGATCGTCTGGTCGATGAACATCATCGCGACGGCGAAGATCATCGCCGTCAGCACCAGGTTCTTGTTCGACATCGGCGCCCCCTCGCTCGTAGTTGGTGCCGGTGTTATATCCGTCCGAAGCGGCCGATGCCGACGCGGATCGGTCGTCGGGGTGAGCGCTCAGGGGCGCCCGGCACCTGCGGCCAGCACGTGCTCGTGCACGAACGCCAGCTTGTCGATCACCGGCTGCGCCAGCGTGAACGGATAGAGATCCTCGCGGCCCATGCTGCGGTTGACGGCGTTCAGCGCGTAGGTCAGCGGCAGCCATTCGCCCAGCAACTCGTCAAACCCGCGCTCGGCGGCCTCGGGCCGCGGCGTCGACTCCAGCGGGCGCTTGTCGGCGACGGCGCGCGGTCCGCCGACGACGACGCCGTATTCCGCGGCGGTCTGGAGGGTGTCGCGGATGTGGAGGTAATGGGCCCAGGTCTCGGCCCAGTCCTCCCAGGGGTGCATGGTTGCGTAGGCCGACACGAACCGCTCCGGCCAGTTGGCCGGAGGTCCGGACTGATAGTGGCGCTCGAGCGCCTCGCCGTAGTCGGCGCGCTCGTCGCCGAACAGGTTTCGGCAGGCGTTCCAGTCGGCGTCGCCGGCGAGCAGCCGCGGCTGGAAGTAGTGGCCGAGCTCGTGGCGCAGGTGCCCGAGCACGGTGCGATAGGGCTCGCCCAGCTCGGCCCGCCGCTGCTCACGGCGGGCGTCGTCGGACTCGGCGAGATCGATCGTGATCACCCCGTCGTCGTGACCGGTCTGCACCGGCTTGGCCTCGGAGGACAGCAGGTCGAACGACAGCTGCCCGGGGGCAACGCCGGGCAGGCCGAGACCGAGCAGCTGCATGATCACGCGGCGTTTGGCGTTCTCGGCGTTGGCCAGCTCGGCGATCCCGATCACGTCCGAGTCGTCGGGCCGCGTGCGCGTCAGCTCACAGGAGCGGCACAGCCGACCCGTGGCCCCGACCATCCAATTGCATCCGATCAGCTCGAAGTTCGCGCATCGATCGAGCTCATCGGCGGCTGCGCCCTCAAGCGCGACCAGCTCCAGCCGTTCGGGCACGAAGCCCTGCGGCGTGCGGCAGTGCAGGCACAACGAGTTCTCGAAGAAGACGAGCCGGCCGCAGTGGCCGCAGGCGAAGGAGAGCATCTGTCAGGCGACGATAGGGACTCCGACCGCCGGAACGTCGCCGCGTCGCCCGAGCCGTCGCCCCGGTCGTCAGCCGTCCACACGTGAGCTACATTCCGCGCGTGCGTGGACGTCGATCGAGGCTCTGGGCCTGGTCGGCGCTCGGCCTGGCCGGTTCGCTGCTGGTGGCCGTGGCCGCCCCCCGCGCGGTGGCCGACGGGGTCGTCGGCTGGTGGTATCACCCGGCGTTCCCCGGCAGCCGGATCGCCGGGGTGCACGTCGTCTGGGCGGGGATGGCGGCGCTGTCGATCGCGTGGCTGGGCCTGTGGCGCGATCCGCCGGGTCGCCGCGCGGCGATCGCGATCGCGGCCGCCTGGCTGCTGCCGCTGGCGCTGGCGCCGCCGCTGTTCAGCCGCGACGTCTACAGCTACATCGCGCAGGGGACGATCCTGCATCTCGGGCACAACCCCTACCACCAGGCGCCGGTGGTGCTCATCGGCCTGCATCGCCGCCACGTGCTCGATGCGGTGTCCCCGTTCTGGCGCCACACGACCGCGCCGTACGGGCCGCTGTTCTTGGAGCTCATCAGCCTCGTCGTCGCGATCACCGGCCAGCACCTGATCGGCGGCGTGCTGCTGATCCGGGTCCTCGACCTGATCGGACTCGCGCTCGTGGCGATCTTCGTGCCGCGGATCGCGCGGGCGCTGGGCACCGATCGCGGCGCCGCGGTGTGGATCGCGGCGGCGTGTCCGCTGGTGACGTTGACGCTGATTTCGGCCGGCCACAACGACGCGCTGATGATCGGGCTGCTGGCCGCCGGCGTGTCGTTGGCGCTGCGCGGCAATCCGCTGGCGGGCGTGGCCGTGTGCGCGCTGGCGGCGACGATCAAGGTGCCGGCGTTGGTCGGCGCGCTGTTCATCGCGGTCGCGTGGGCGCGCGCCGAGCCCGACCGCTCCGCCCGGATGCGGTTCCTGGCCGCCTGCGCAGCGATCGTCCTCATCGTGCTGGGCATCGTGACGGTCGCCAGCGGGGTCGGGTTGGGCTGGCTGTCGACTTCGCTGTTTTCAACCCCCGCCAAGGTCCGGCTCGCGATCACGCCCGCCACCGGCGTCGGCTACTCGGTTGCCAAGCTGCTGGGGCTCGTCTCGATCCACGTCGGCGCCCGCGGCCTGGAGTCCGCGTTCGGCGTGGTGGCGACGATCGTCTCGGCGGCGATCGGGCTGTGGCTGCTGTCGCGGGTTCGGGTCTCCCGGCTCCTGGCCCCGCTCGGAGCGTGCCTGCTGATCGCGGCCGCCGGCGGCCCGGCCGCGTGGCCGTGGTACTTCAGCTGGGGGCTCGTGCTGATCGCCGCCTGCGCGATCCCGCAGCGATCGCTGGCGCTGGCGCTGGCGCTCGTCGTCTCGGCATTCCTGGTCAAGCCGAGCGGCACCCTCGCGCTGCCGCTCGGGTCCGCGCCCGCGGTGCTGGTCGTCTACCTGCTGATCGGCGCGTGGGCATGGCACCGGTTCGGCCGCGGCCACGGGCGCTCGGGCGACGGCGTCGCCACCGGCGCCCCGGGCGCCGACCCGGTCCCGGGCGCCGATTCCGGTTCCGCCGGCGCCGCGCCGGCGTCGCTGGTGCAGAGCTAGCGGGGCCAAACGTTGCCCGTTCGGACCCTAGGGGGCCGGGTCGCCGGTAGCGACGCGGCAGCGATCGCCGGACCGGCGCTGCTGGCCCTGGCGCTGTCGCTGATCGGGATCACCGGACGCAGCCTCGGCTTCGACGAGGGCGCCACCTGGGCGATCGCGACCCAGCACGTCCCCGGACATGGTCTCGGCGCCGGGATCGCCCACGACGGCGGCAACATGCTCGGCTTCTACGCGCTTGAGCACGTGCTGATCCGGGCGTTCGGCGACTCGCTGCTCGTGATGCGGTTGCCGTCGGTGCTGGCCGGCGCGCTGACGGCGGGGTTCGTGGCGGCGATCGGGCTGCGACTGTTCGCGCGGCGCGCGGCGGTGCTCGGTGCGGTGCTGAGCGCGGCCACGCTGTCGATCGTCTACTGGAACCAGACCGCGCGCGGCTATGCGGCGATGCTGGCGTTCACGTGCGCGGGGATGCTGGCGTTCGTGGTGCTGGCCGACACGCCGGCGCGTGCGGACACCGGCCCGCGCGGCCGCTGGACACCGGTGCTGGCGTATGTCATCGCAATGGTGCTGGCGGTCTACTGCAGCTTCGTCGCGGTGCTGGTGATCCCGGCGCAGCTGGTGGCGCTGATCTGGCGTCGCGAGGCGTCGCGGCGCTTCCTCGTCGGGCTGGCGGCGCTGCTGGTGTGTGCGATCCCGCTGGCGGTGCTCGCGGCCGACCGCGGCTCGGGGCAGCTGTTCTGGGTGTCGCGCCCCGACCGCCAGGTCGATCACCAGGTGCTCGAGTCGCTGACCGGGTCGGGGCTGCAGTCGAGCTTTCATCCGACGTTCCTGGCCACGCCGGGCCTCTGGATCACGGTCGCGGCGGTGCTCGCCGCGCTCGGCTGCAGCGTGTTGGGGAGCCGGCGTCCCGGGCGCAACGCCGCCGGGGCGCGCGCGGGCGCCGGGGCGCGGGCGGCCGACGGCGAGCCGTTCGCCGGCTGGGGGGCGACGCTCGTCCTGTCCTGGGCGCTCGTCGGGCCCGCGCTCGTGTTCCTGTACTCACTGGTGTTCCAACCGCTGTTTCAGCCGCGCAACCTGCTGACGGCCGTGCCCGCGATCGCGTTCGTGCTGGCGCTGGGGATCTGCGACCGGCGCATGCCGCGTTGGGCGGCCGGGGCCGCATTGGTGGTGGCGCTCGGGATCCGGCTGGTGCCGCTGGCGCTCAGCTACGACGTCTCGCCGGAGCCGTGGAACGCGGCGACCCGCGCGGTGCTCGCCGACGCCCGGCCCGGCGACTGCGTCGTCTTCTACCCCGAGGACGGCCACAATCCGTTTCAGTACTACGAGCGGACCGCACGCCCGGCCGGGGCGGTGGCGCCGAATTCGATGCTGCCGGTCACCGGCTGGGGCGAGGTGAGGTCCTACGTCGAGCGCTACGAGACGCTGTCCTACGCGCGTCAGGCGGCGCTGGCCGCCGCCTGCACCCGGCTGTGGCTGGTCTCCAGCCACGAAGGACAGAGCACCGGTCCACGGCGCTCACGCCGCAACCTGAAAGCGTTCGACCACTTCCGCACCCAGCTCGAGCAGCTGTTCGGCCGCGGCCGGGTCAGGACCTACGGCTACGCCTCGGCGATCCACGTGCGGCTGCTCCCCGGTCCGCACTGAGCGTCGCGCAGCACCCGTGCCACGCCGCGTTCGCCCGCTACGGACGCATCGAATAGCCGACGAACGTCAGCATCGAGAGGACGACGAACAGCACGAAGCTGACCGCGATCAGGAGATTGAACGATCGGCCCTTCAGATATCGGGCGAACAGCAGCAGGCCCGGGAACGCGGTGAGCACCATCCGCGGGTTGGGCGGCGTGTACTCCGAGGTCAACGCCAGGAAGATGATCGCGACCGTCCAGACGATCGCCGGCAACGACAGCTCATGGCGGTAGAACCAGAGCAGCATCAGCTCCACGATCATGATCACGCCGCCGATCTCGCCGAACACCAGGTTGAGGTCGATCGCCGGATGGTTGAAGTGGCTGGGGTCGAATGCGGGCGCCATCCGCTGGATCGCGTCGACCATCGCCAGCAGGTTGGTCTTCTCGCCCCAGCCGTGGTGCTGGGCGATGTAGGTCGCCATCGGGTTGCCGGCCCACGCCCACATGAAGCCCATGAAGCAGGCGGCGCCGACGACCGACAGCAGCGGCGCCTTGAGGCTTGAGCGGAACTCGCTGGAACGCCAGCCGTGGCGCCAGAGCAACACCAGCGAGGCGGACGCACACACCGGCGCCAGCACCAACCCGACCGGCTGCACCGCGCTTCCGAACCCGGCGGCGATTCCCGCCACCCACCACCTGCGGCGTTCCAGCGCCCAGATGCAGATCGCCGCCAGGGGCAGCAGCAGCCCCTCGGAGTAGACCATCGAGAAGACCACCGCGCCCGGGGTGAGGATGAACAGCACGGTCGCGCGGCGGGCGACGTCGCGGCCCCACCAGCCGTCGGTGAGGCGGTGGACGAACACGGTCGCGACCCAGCCGCCGACGCCTGAGATCACGACCCCGGCCATCGTCGAGGCCCAGATCTGCTGCCACGGGCTGACCAGCTCGACCACCGGCGTCAGCAGCCACATCGTGATCGAGTACAGCGGGAAGAAGCCGAGCGTCGTCTGCCCGTGGGAGACGTGCTGCGGGTAGCCGTGATTGGCCAGTCGCCGGTACCAGAGGCCGTCCCAGTTGGCGAACTCGGTGAGGATCCCGTGGTGGCCGAAGCGACCCTGCAGGTAGGCGGCGAGCACCAGCACCACGCGGGCCGAGAGGTACAGGACGGTGATCCAGAGCAGCTCCCGTCGGGCGCTGGCCGACACCCTCGCCCGCCAGGAGGGCCGCGCCCTCGGGCGCGGGCGGAGCGCGCGCCGCGCATCGGGCAGCGTCGCCGGTGGGTCCAGGACCGCGGCGGCCCCATCGCCCGTCAGCTCGACGTTCGTCACGCCCGT
>Ga0302324_100027942_pt1 | contig 10738 bp, 9 predicted proteins | sample Palsa_T0_1_FD_201949 | JGI IMG/M metagenome (GOLD analysis project Ga0302324, IMG submission 201949) | Peat permafrost microbial communities from Stordalen Mire near Abisko, Sweden - Palsa_T0_1 | ecosystem: Environmental > Terrestrial > Soil > Palsa > Peat permafrost | place: Sweden: Abisko...
CCCCGCCCGTGCTCGGCGCCGGCGCCGGCGCCTCTTTCGAGGAATCCTTCGACATGCTCGGAGCCGGCTGCGGCGGTGCTGGGTTCTGGAAGAACGTGGCATAAATGCCCAGCTTGCCGCCATTGGTCCACACCCGGCCGTGATCGGTCAGATCGGCCGTGGTGCCGATATAGCCCGCCGCCAGGCCGATGGCAAAATTCGGGCAGACTTTGTAATCGACGCCGAGGGTAAACCCACCGCTGGCCAGATCGTAACCGCGGGCGTTGCTGTTGCCGTCCACGTTGACCCATTCGCCCGTGCCGGAGAGAAACGCTCCCCAGCGGTTCTCCGCCGGAGCGACGACCTCCTTGGCTTCCATCACTTCCTTGCCGTCATCAAAAGTCATGGTGTTGCCCGTGCCGAAGGTGCCCCCGTTCGGTCCGGCCACGCCGGTGTTAATGCCAAAGGCGCCGCTATAACTGGGCACATCGCCGTTGATCGCCAGGTTGGCGGCGTTGAACCCGTTGGCACCGCTGCGGATGTCATCGGTCCGGCGCTGGAGATTCAGCGACTGCTGCTCCGCGTAGGCGGTGCTGATGGTGAAAATGGATGTCAACTCCGACGGGGAAAGCTTGTCGAGATAGCTGGGGAGCTGGGGGAAGGACTTGCCGTAAAGGTAGTTGACCAGTCTCGTCTCGCGGCTGTCGTCGAGCACCGTGTTCAGGTTGCGGCCCACCGCGTACTCGTTGGAGGTGAGGCCCGGGAGTGCGTCAAAGGAATCGATCACCGCTTTCAACGTCACGATGTCTTTCCCGTAAAACAGGCGCAATGTCAGGTCGTCCCACACGGGAGCGTTCAGGGTATTGAACTGCCCGGACACACCGGTCACCGTGGTGATGATGGTGAACTTCTCCCCCCGCTTCGGAAGGAAGCCATTGGAGAGCTGCACATCCAGAGTGCCGCTCAGTTGCGCACTCCCACCCACCGCGAGTTGATCGAAATGGGTCGGCGAAGCCAGATTGATGTTCAGCAAGCCGTTCTTCGCCTGGCTGTAGTTGGCGTTCATAAAAGTGTGCCCTCCCGCGACAAGCTGAAACCCATCGATAGTAACACCAAGCTGGCCCGTGAAGGTAAACACCTGCGTCGTGGCGTTGGCGACAAATACGCCAGTGGCAAATTGCCCGACTCCGCCAGCCGTGTTCTCGGTGTTGATATTCAGCGTCACGGCATTGCCGGAAGTCGCCGTTACCGTTGTTGACAGTGAAGTGGCTTCGGATGCCCACCATTGGAAGGTGTATATTTTGCCCACCGTCAGCCCCGAAATGGTGAGCGTAGGAGGCCCGCTGGCGCCGCCGGTACGCGCAAGCGATGAAAGAAGCCCCTGATAAGCGGGTGAGAGCTTCGAGAAAGGCGGCAGCGCAGATCCAGCGCCATTGAAGCCAAGAAGGATCGCGGTCGTTGTGAAGGTGAAATTCCCGGACGTGACCGAATGGCCGCCCGGGAACGGCAAAGGGTTGAAGACGGTGCCATTGACGACCGTCGCCCCGACGCCGGGAGCGCCAAGATTGAAAGCGCCAACCACGACGCCACCGGTAAAGACGTTGGCGTCTCCGGAGATGTTCTCCGGCGGACTCCAGGTGACGGTGGCCGCGGGCGTGGCGGTGGGATGCCAGAGCAGCGCCAGCGCGCAGCCCAGCGCCGTCCTGGCCAGGCGTCCGAGGCGGGCGCCGGTTGATGAAAAGTGAGGGGCGGAGTTTTTCATGGGACTCAATTGGGCCAACCGAAAGGCGGGCGCCCGGAAGAACCGTTCTCCCGGAAAATCCCAAAAAACGATCTCGTGCAGGACGCCACGGCGTGTCGCGCCTGGTCTTTAGACAATTCGTCACCGGATTGTCCAGTCCGAATACCGTTTTCCGTTGGTGCCTCCCTCGTTCCGAACTCGAGCGGAACGAGAGGAAAAGATTGCGCGTAGCGCGGTCCCGCAGTCGCGGGACCGCCTTCCAAGTGGCACAGCAAGCAGGACGCCGGCCCATTCGACAGGCTCAGGGCAGGCTCGCGGCGTCCCTACCATTTGCCCTCGTTCCGAAGTTGCACTTGGGAACGCCATGGGGAGCCAAGTTCCACTTCGCACGGTGGGAGTGTCTGCGGGCGGGACTTCTGGCATCGCCGCTCCGCGGAATCCGCCACCACACGAAGCACAGCTTCGCTCCGATGCGCGTTCCCAAGTGCAACTTGGGAACGAGGAAAAAGTACACTAGCTTACGCGTTGGCTTGGCGGCGGCGGAATAGGAGGAAGCTGAGGCCGCCCGTTACCGCCAGCATGGCGCTGCCGGGCTCCGGCACCGCTACCGAAAACACCACGCCTTCCTCGTTGGCGCCGCCGTCAGCGGCGGTCCCATAAAGGGTGCTGCCATCCGAACTCAGCGTCAACCCGGCATTGGGTCCCAATCCATTGGTGCCGTTGAAGCTGCCGAGGATGGTGGGCGATCCACCGCCCACCGGCACCGAGAAGACCACGCCATCGCCGTAGGCGCCGCCGCTCGAGGCGCTGCCGTAGAGGGTGCTGCCGTCCGAACTCAAGGTCAACCCGGCATTGGGGTACTCTCCATTAGTGCCATTGAAGGTGGCGAGCACGGTGGGCGTGCCGCCGCTCACTGGCACCGAGAAGACCACGCCTTCGTTGTAGGCGCCACCAAACCCGGCGGTGCCATAGAAAGTGCTGCCGATTCGCATCAACCCGCCATAGGGGGAATTTCCATTGGCGCCGTTGAAGCTGGCGAGGATCGCGGGCGTACCACCGCCCACCGGCAAAGAGAACACCTCGCCGTCGTTGTTGGTGCCACCGCCCTCGGTGGCGCCATACAGGGTGCTGCCGATCAACGTCAACCCGCCGACGGGATAATATCCATTGGTGCCGTTGAAACTGACAAGCACGGTGGGCGTGCCGCCGCCCACCGGCACCGAGTAGACCACGCCGTAGTTGCTGGCGCCACCAAACATCGTGGTGCCATAGAGGGTGCTGCCGCTCAAGGTCAACACGCCAGCGGGATTTTGGCCAGTGGAGCCGTAGAAGGTGCCCAGGATGGTGGGAGTACCGCCGCTCACCGGCAACGAGAACACTACGCCTTCACCGCTGTCGCCGCTCAGGTTGTAGGGGCCACCAACCTGAGTCGTGCCGTAGAGGATGCTGCCGCTCAAGGTCAACACGCCAGCAGGATCCTGTCCATTGAGGCTGTTGAAGGTCGCGAGCACGGTGGGCGTGCCACCGCTGACCGGTACCGAGAACACCTCACCGTCGCTGTTGGCGCCACCGCCCGAGGTGGTGCCATAGAGGGTGCTGCCGCTCAACGTCAAACCGCCTTCGGGAATCCCTCCATTGGTGTAGTTAAAGTTAACGAGATCGGTGATCTGGGCTCGCGACGGCCATGCGCAACCCAGGCATAGGGCGAGGAGTGGGATGAATCTTGAGGTCTTTCTTTTCATCGATGAGGTCTTGAATGTCTCAGGCATCGCACTCACACACTCGTGATCCTCACACTTGATTTGGGCACGGCGATAGACTGCCGCTTGCGTCTCCTGCGGCGCCTATGCCGGGGTGTGCTGGAACTTGCGCACGCGGCCCCAGCCGACCCATTCGACGACGTAGATGCTGCCTTCGTGGTCCACGGTCAAGGCGTGCGGGGCGAAGAAGGCGCCGGGATTGGTCTGGTCGAGATCCTTGCTGGCTTTCTTCCCGGCGAGGGCGGGCCTGCCGTCGCCGAGCTTGGCCACGCAGTTGTCCTGGTCGTCCCAGATCGTGACGAGGGCGCCGAGGTCCGGCACGTAGAGATGACCTTCGTGCTGGTAAAAACAGCAGGGATTGCGGACGGTGTCGCCCGAGAGCGTGCGCTTGTATTCGAGTTCGGGCGTAAAAACCTGGAGGCGACTGTTGGCGCGGTCGGCGATGTAAAGTTCCAGCGTGCTCTTGCGCGTATCGACCCAGATGCCGTGGCAGGTGTTGAAGGTGTCGTTCGGCGCCTTGGGACCTTTCTCCTTCGGATCGGTCTTCACGCCGATGGTCTTGATATGCTTCCAGGTCTTGTCGAAATGGCTGACCTTTTGCGAACCGTACCCATCGACGACATAGATGTCGCCATTGGGCGCCACGGCGACGTCGGTTGGGTTGGTCCAGTCAAACTTCTGGTGCGTGGCGTCTTCGCTGGGGACATTGCCGATGGTGTAGAGGATTTTGCCCTGGAGATCTGTCTTGTAGACCCGCGCGCCGTACTTGGGCGCGCCATCCTTCCCGCCGGCTACGTTCTCGGTGAAATAGAAAAACTCGTCCGCGCCCTCTTTGCTCCAGTAGATGCAGTGCGCGCTGCCGGCGACCTCCTCCGTGCTGGGATAGCCGACCTTTTCCGCGAAATCGCTGCTCCACGTCTCGAGCAAGGTGCCGGCCTTGTCGTAAATGGCCACGCACGGACTCTGCGAGCGCGAGGTCACGACGATGCGTCCTTTGCCGTCGACGACGACGCCGCAGCCGAGGCCAAAGTCCATGCCGTCGGGCAGCCTGCCCCAGGCGGGGTCCAGCGTGTAGGTCCAATGCCCTTCACCGATCCTGACCGGCGCGGCGCTTTCCGCGCGCGCGGCCAGCGTGGAAGCGGCGAGGGTCGCCGCGCTCATCTTGAGAAAATCACGGCGATTCAGGCGGACGGGGAAGAGGTAGTCGGAGTTCATGGCGGGTGGGGTGGGTCAATGGAAGATAAGACGAATGGGAGGTATGGGACAAATGGGAAAGAAAAGAGCCGGCGAAGTTTTCACCCCGCCGGCTCGTGAAGGTTAGCAGCTTATTTCAGCGCCGCCTGGTGGAATTCGAACCAGTCGTCGAGGTTGTTGAGGTTCACGGCGTCTTTCGGCGAACCGTCCGGCAACCCATTCGCGCTGAGGATTCCCTTGCGGGTGGCGTCGTCGTGAATGTAACCGGCGACCGCCGCATTGTGCTTCGCAATAGCGTCGGGGGTGACGCTCGTGCCGGTCTTTTTCACCCAGGCTTCAAATTGCGGATAGGTGGGCTTGCTCGACTTGATGAAGTCTTTCACCGCTTGCTCGGAAAGCCCGAGCGCCGCGATGGTCATGCCGTCGTAGCCTTTGCCGCAACCGGGATAACCGGGCGCGAGTTTGCCCGCGGCTTCGAGGGAAAGTTTCAGCCAGAGGCGCGGAAGGTGCAGGACGCCGAGCGGGCCGGCGGTGCCGGAACTGATAAGAGGAACGTAAGTACTCATGAGTAGGTGGGTTTTTGGTGGTTTGGTTTATTCGCCGGCGCCGCACCGCGGGACGCGGCGCGGACGTGGCAAAAATGCAAAAGCTATTTTTTCTTCGCGGGCTTTTTCTTTGCCGCCGGTTTTTTCTTCGGCCCGCGGCCCTTGAAGGTCAGTTCGGCGATGCCGCTCTTGTCGAGTTCGCCAAGGCCGGCTTTCACCATTCTGGTGTACTGGGCGAGAGTCGCGGCGGCGAGCGGGAGCTGGAGCTTTTGCTCTTTGGCGAGCTGGAGCGCGATGCCGCTGTCCTTCGCCGCGTGCGCCGCGCTGAAGAAGCAGGAGTGGTCGCGGTTCATCATGTCCTCGCCGTCGGTGGCGAGCACGCGCGAGTTGGCGCCCGTCTGCGAGAAGACTTTCATCAAGACTGGCAGCTCCACCCCGAGGGCCGCGGCGAGCCCGAGCCCTTCGGCCAGTCCGGCGGTGTTGATATTCATGACCATGTTCACCAGCGCCTTGACCTGCGCCGCTTTGCCCGCCTTGCCGATGTAGGTCATCAGCTTCCCATCATCGGAGAGTTTGCTCAGGATCGGCTTCACCTTTTCGAAGGCTTTGTCGTCGCCGCCGATCATGAGATAAAGCGTGCCATTGCGCGCCTGGGTGATCGACGAGGCCATGCAGCCCTCGAGCGAAGCGGCGCCGGCTTTTTTCGCCAGCTTCTCGACCGCGATGTGGGTCTTCGGCGAGATGGTCGCGCAATTCACGAAAGTGCGCTCCTTCGCGCGGGTGAGCAGGTTGTCCTTCTTGTTCGTGAAGACGGCCAGTTGCGCTTTGTCGTCCGTGACCACGGTGACGACCACGTCGCTCAGTTCCGTGACGCGCGCGAGTTTGTCCGTGGCCTCGGCGCCGAGCTCCCGCGCCAGCTCTTTCGCGGCCTCCGCGCGCACGTCATACACGGCGGCGATGGGATAACCGACATCTTTGAGCCGTCGGGCCATGTTTGCGCCCATGCGACCGACACCGACGAAACCGATATTTTCTGGCATAAATTGAGGGGAATACTGGGTTGAGGGAGCCCACGAGTAGCCGGGCCGCAAGGCGGCTGGCAAGTGCGACGTCAAGATTCAGTTTACGCGTCTGCGTAAGCGATTCTCGGTAGTGTCCTAATTTGAAATGGCGGTTGCGGCTTGCGGGACATCGGGTGTGGAATCACGATGGATGAATCTGGCCTGACGCAATGGCCACTTTGACAGCGGTTTCCGGCGAAATGACCGGGGGAATCTCAAGCACCGTGGCATATTTCGTTTCGCCCGCATCGTTCTTGAAGGGCCACGCATGGCAGCGTTTGGCCTTTGGGTGGCCGGTGAGCGCAAACGTGTCCACGACGCCCTCCCAAATCACTTCCCCATGGAACGCCTCGAAAACGGGCGTCGAGTCGACGTGTTGAGCCGTGCAATGGTGCATCGTCTCAATCGCGGTCTTCAGCTTTTCAATTCGTTCGTTCACGCCTCAATCATCTCCACGAGATCGGCCACAGTCCACGCGGAATTGATGACGCCAGCAGCGACCGCCGGGGCGCACCGCACCGTTTTGTGCGTCTTCACAAAATTGTAGTAGGCGTAATGGAGCGCGATGGCTGCTTTGAAGTTCTCCAGCTTTTTGGAGAACGCATTCGTGAGGCGGGAGAGGCGGCGGCAGTGCATCCGCAACGTGTGATTCTGCTTTTCCACGTAGGACGTGGAGATCAAGGATTCATCAGGGTTTCCCTCGACTACCGTCTTGTCGACGCGAACGACATCGGGCGGGGAATACCTACGCGCTTCAGTCGTATTTGTGTTGCTGTAGATTTTTACGATTGATCCGTAGTCCACTTGCCCCTCGAAAGCGTTATCGATGGCCAGCTTGTATCCGGCGAAGGCGTCCGTGGAAATCTGAACGCGATGGGCGAGCCGCTTGGACAGGTCTTCAATGAAGGCATTCGCCATTTCGTTCGTGCGCTTCCCGACCGCGAATGTCGGCACGATCTTGGTTTCCGCGTCCAGCGCAATCCACGTCCACACGTCGCCCGCGACGGCCCATTTCAAATTCTGATTCGCCGTTTTCTGCTTCATTTTTAGGAACCCCCAAACCTCGTCGACCTGGATGAGGCGGCAATCGAGGTTGCGCATTTTTTCGTCCGTGATGCGCTGGCAGCCTTCGCCCATGCGGACGCCAAGGCGCATGATCGTGTCGCGGTGAACGCCCGTGACGCGCTCTATGGCGCGGATGCTGGCCCCTTCGGCGAGCATCGCAGTGGCGGTGATTTTCTTTTCGAGTGGAAGCGTGTTGCTCATAGAAATTTAAGTTGCAATAAACGTAACACGAAAATACATTGATGCAAGAACTATTTTCGTAACACGTTAATTATTTTTATGCCGAAAGCTGGACGCCCAAAATTGCCGAAGAACCAGGTCCGCTCCGTTTTCCAGGTCCGGTTGTCGAAGGACGAGAGGAAGATCATCGGAGATGCCGCAAGAGCCGCTGGGGAGAAAACGTCATTTTGGGCACGAAACCAGTTGATAAAAGCCGCCAAATGCGATAAACGTAGTACGTAAATTTGGTGGAGCCAGAGGGGATTGAACCCTCGCGCTGCTCAGTTGTAAGGACGGCAGGCATCACCAGATTGACCCCACGCCTAGGCGCCTGATCGGAGGGTTTGGAAGCCTCCCGAATCTGACAGTCCCGCTGTTGGAGAGCAGGTTGGAATCAAACTCTTCGGTCGCCTAGGTCTTGGTCTTCAGCCCCGGCTCCTCTTGCGAGGGGCTGGGGTTTTCGCCGCCGATTTCTCAGCGGTTCGGGCATCATGCCACACAGTTAACTCCGGCGTCAACTTATTTATGCGTTAGTTGTGAAGTATAATCATTCCGATTTCGGGGTTGACTGTTTCAGTAATAAATGCAAATTCTTCCCGTATGAGTGAAAATATCAAAAGGGGCCGCAGCCCATCATGCCCTCAAATACCGCTCACTGATGCGATTGAATTTGCTAGGAAATTGCACTCAGCGGCGCACAAGACTGCCATCAGCCGAGAGAATGCTGTCCGTCAACTTGGCTATGCCGGGATGAACGGAACTGCAATGACCACTCTAGCGGCGCTGAACCAATACGGGCTGATCACCGCAGAGCGCGGCGGAAACCTGCATGTGTCGGACTTGGCTGTCCGATTGATCCACCCAATGAATGACGATCAAGCGGCGGAAGCCCGTCGAGAAGCCGCGTTGCATCCAAAGGTGTTTTTGGAACTACTTGAGAAGGGATTTCATCGCTGCGAAGAGAAGGTTATTACGAGCCATTTGGTGCAAACCGAATTTACGCCATTGGCGGCTGCGAATGTCGCTGCTTCCTTCAAGCATAATGTGGAGTTTGCAAAACTTGGAGAGCCCGGTATAATCACAGCAGACAAAGGCCAACAGAATCCACCAGCCGCCTCAAATATTACGCCTCCGGCTACCACCGCAGGCCAAAACCGCGCCAATACCCCCCCGCAAGAAAAGACTACCGACTTGGCGTCGGCTGCAAATCCAATTCCAGACCAAAACAGGATGCTCGCTCAATACACGATCCCGCTAGGCGCAAACCAAGCCACACTCGTTTTTACGGGCGAGGAGCTGACCGTTGATGATTTCGACGCGCTCATTGATTTCGTTGGCTTCTCAAAGAAGCAATTCGAGAGGGCTCAAAAGCGGGGAATGCAAAGGACTCTTGAGGTGATCGACGCCGGAACTGAAAAATACCCGAAGAAGGCCACGTGGAAGAATAAGGATTTTGACAAGGACGTCGTCATCACGGGCCTGATGGGAATCTCTCCGAATGGCGTCAAATTCTACGTGTCTGAGGATGGCACTGGAATTCCAGAAACGGAATTGAAATTCCTGCCGTCGAACAACTTGGGCGATTATTGAGGCCGCTGCGTGCGCCTGGATCGTCAGCCAATCCAAGAAATGAACAAAGACGACCGGGATAGGATCAAATTCATCGGAATGGCAATGTTCATGATTGGAATGGCGATACTCATGCTCTACGACAAATGCTCTGCGTTCGCGCCGAGGCACTGAATTTGTCCCAGCATGAAGCCGCGCCACCTGATTCCAGCCGTGCTCTGCGCGTTGCTGATCGGCTACCCGCTGTCGTTGGGACCAGCGGCAAGATTTATTCGCCTGAATTACCCTTACGTGCCGGCCCCTAAATGGGTGGTGGTCTATACGCCCTTGCAACGGATTTGCGAGCATGTTCCGCCGCTCGACGATGCAATGAGGTGGTATGTAGGGCTCTGGCTTCCTAAACCGGGATACACGCCGGGATACTCGTTTTGAGCGCCGCGTGGACATCCACTCCTGTTTAAACAACGTGTTCAAATTAGGACACTACCCGATTCTCAAGTCTCGGCGAGGTTTCCGTGGCCCGATCGCAGGGCGGCTGGCCGTAAGGCGTTGAGCCGCAACCAGAACTCGTTTTCCTTGCGGTGCACTTCGATGATTTCGGTCAATTGCAGGGCCAAAAGCACCCGCATGGCCGAGGCCGGATCGGGGATCTGCAGGCGCACGCCCGACATGGGCACACGCTTCTCCTCGCCGAGGCGATGCAGCAGCGCGGCGGCTTGCAAGAGCTCCGTCTTGCTCAAGCGCTGCCACGCCCGGAGCGTGCCGCCCACGGCGAGCGTGATGTTCGGCACGACCAGGATGAAATCGGAGATCACTTCCACGATTCCCTTTTTGTCCCGCGGCCGGGCGTTGGGGGTCAGGCGCTGATCGACCCACGCGTAGGCCAGCGCGCACACCGCCGCGAAGCCAAAGACGATGCCGAAGCCGCGCGGGAGAGAATCCCGGTCCGGACCGAAAACCGTGAGGGCAAAGATCAACAACCACGAACACACCTGATAAAGCAGCGTCCAGGCGGCCAGCGCGGCGACCAGCGTGAGCGCGGCCAGGGCGGCGACCCGCGCATTGTGGCGTAAGAAAATGGTGCGCAACAGCCGCGCCGTGCCCGACTCGGTGCGGATGCGGAGTGTCGGTGGCGGTTTGCCTTCCTTGCTCACTGGGGCAGACATCCCGCGAGTCCTACGCCGGAGAGCGGTAGCCGGCGGGATCGACCTCGACGCCGGCGTAACCCGCGCCGAGCAGGCCGGCCGTCAATTCCCGCTCGCAGGCCGCCAGCCGCGGCATCTCGTCCGGCGCGATCTGGACCCGCGCAATGGCCGCGTTCGACGAGGCATTTTCCTGCGCGATGTGCCGCACCCGGAACACGCGGAAGCCCAGCGCACGCACGCACGCTTCACCACGTTCGATCATCTCCAGGGCCGCTACCGTGACGGGCGTGCCCCACGGGATGCGCGAACTCAGGCATGGCTGGGCGGGGGCATCGGCCGTCGGCAATTCCAGTTCCCGCGAGAGCGCCCGAATCTCCTCCTTGGTCAGGCCGGCGTCGCGCAACGGCGCCAGCACCGCAAATTCCGCCGCCGCTTTGCGCCCCGGGCGCTCGTGCTTCAT
>Ga0302324_100027945_pt1 | contig 10738 bp, 14 predicted proteins | sample Palsa_T0_1_FD_201949 | JGI IMG/M metagenome (GOLD analysis project Ga0302324, IMG submission 201949) | Peat permafrost microbial communities from Stordalen Mire near Abisko, Sweden - Palsa_T0_1 | ecosystem: Environmental > Terrestrial > Soil > Palsa > Peat permafrost | place: Sweden: Abisko...
TCACGCGGGGCTGTCGTGGGATGCCGAATACTACAGCCTATGCCGTCACTAGATCGTCAGTAGCGGCGGAGGACGGACGCCGTGCGGCTGTCTTGGTTTATACAGAAGTTGCACTCGTGTGGTCCCCCTTGAACCGGGGTCCGAATCGCGTGAGCTACCGATGACGACTCGACGGATCATGGGCGTTGTGAAGAGGCTGCGCGACGAGCCGCGCCGGTGAGTTCTCCCTGGTTGCTGGGATGTTCAGGAGCCGATGGCCCGACGCCGCCGCCCGCGCAGCCCGGCTTACGGCGGCGGATCGCACTTGACGGAAACACCTACCTACTCGTGTCGGCGAGTGTCGAGCGCGAACGAAAATAACGGCGACATTCGCGCTGCAGGCGAAGCACAATCGCGAATGGCCTAGCCTTCAAGATCGCACCGCAATTTGGTTTACCTTTTGGTCACCTCGGAGCACCGTAAACGGTCCGATTTGGTCGGTAAACGCACCACACTAGGAAATCGAAAACCCCAGGATTTACCTGGGGTTCTCTTCATTTCGGTTTACCTGATCAGACGCGTCGGGGAAAGTGTCAATGTGGTGCTCTCCCACTGAGCTACGCGCCCGAACCGTTATGGGACCTGGAATTCCCAACTCGCGGCTATTCGAAAATCGGCTGGGTAGACCTTTTTCGCGCCGGCGGGCGTCTCTACGTGGGCGAAGAGGAAAGCGAGTCTCTTCGACACCGTAAACCGCGTCACGGAACCAGAAGCTGGGTAGATGTTTCGCAATGAGCATCGCGGCGGTATCGTCGACGCCGTTGGTACCGCTACCGACGACGGCGACCACAGCACAGGTTCTTGCGAACAACGCGGGATTTCAGCAGAGCCTGCTTCAGACGAACGCCGACGCAGCGCAATCCGCAACCTCATCCTACAACGCGTTGCCGCTGACCCAGGTGCTCGGGAACGATCCGAACGCTGCCTTTCAGGCCTCGCTGGTCGATACGTCGCTCACGGCATTGTCGCCGACGTCGTCAAACGACGCCTTTCCGACGTATCTCACCGATACATATCTCGGCGCATCCTCGACGCCGGCGCCGAACCCGTTCGGAACCACCTTGGCCGAACTCGCACTGGGCTCGCCCGCGTATAGCACGCCGGTAGTGCCCAATCCGTTCGCCCAGCAAGGCCTTGGCATCCACGTCTCAGCGCTACAGTAACCGGCGGCGAACGGCTGATCGTTCGCCGCCGGTTTCACGAATTACGTTTGCGCTTCGAGAAGGCCGGGTTTAATGACGCTGGCCGTCACGTTGCGGGCCGCGGCGATGATTGTTTCCGTGAGCCCGATAGTAATTTGCCGTGTTTTGGTTGACGTAAACGTGCCGGCCATTGTTGACATAGTAGGGCTGGTTGTTCGAGTCCGTAAAGAGCGAACCGACAATCGCGGCCGCCGCGGCAGCAATGACGATCGTCGAAGTGGTGTCGGCTTGGGCAGGACGGGCCGCCGGGAGAAGCGCCACGCCAGCCATTGCAACTGCGATAACAAATGCGGTTGATTTCTTCACTGAAAGTGCCTCAGTGGCTTACGGGTCGGACCCGTTCAGCCGAAGGTGCAGCCGACGAGCTCGACTATTTTTCGCTGGTGGTGCACGGATGCTCGCTGTACATAGCGAGCAATGTCATTGCAGCAAGCCCCTGATGGCTACGCTCGCAACCAGTCGTTCTGCTTTAACCCATTCCCGTTTGGTGACGCTGCCAAACGAACGTCTCAAGCGGTGGAGCATTTTCCAAGCGCGAGGCTAGCCGAATCGAACTGCGACGATCGCGATGTCGTCGCGCAGACGTCTCTTGGAAAAGATCTGGACATCGTCGACCACTCGTTTGACGATCTCGTCCGGCGATTGCTCGTGCGAATCCCGTACGGCTTCGATAAAGCGCTCCATGCCGAAAAACCCCCCGTCGCTGCTTCGCGCTTCAGTGACGCCGTCGGTCGTCGCGACGAGGATCGTCCCCGCTTGGATCGGGACGGATGCTTGCTTGAAAAGATGGTGCTGGTCGTCGAAGACGCCGATCAGCGGGGCGGTTGGCTCGAGCACCGAGACCTCGCCCGAGGGAGAAACGATCACGACCGGCTCGTGGCCTGCGTTGGCGAAGGATAGCGTGCGGCGCAAGGGATCCGCCACGGCGAAAAAGACGCTCGCGAATGACTCGACGTTCTCGAACCGGTTGTTCTCGAGATAGAGACGGTCCATCGCGCGCAACACGGCTTCGGGTGTCAGGCCGTGACTCGAGTAGGCACGGAGCCCGTATTTGATCAGCGCTGCGTGAACGGCCGCTTGCGCGCCTTTGCCCGAAATGTCGGCAATTGCAAACGCAACGCAATTATTGTCGAAGTGATAGACGTCGACGATGTCGCCGCCGATGAACTCTTCAGCTAATCGGTACGACACCGCATACGAAACCTGCGGTATTTCGGTGTCCGTATTCGCAAAGAGATGTTCGATCAGCACTTGCGCTGCGCTTTCGCGCTGCGATTTGCCATCGAGCACGATGCCGACCGACGACGTGCCCGGCGGGGCTTCCTGGACGTTCTCGGCAGCAGTAACGATGCCTCGCGAAATCGAGTCGCCCGAAGCTCTCATCAAACATGTTTCTGCGTGCCGTGCAAGTCCCCCACGAACCCGTTTAGGCGCACGCTTGCCCTGACGTTCCGAAAGGTGGACTCCGTTTACCCTAACGGGGACTGCGGAAAGGGGAGTTGATGCCATCCGCAGTGCTCGTGGCCAACAACGGGGCGCGGCAGACCGCCGGTGCGTTCGTCAGAGTGCGTTCGATGCTGATCGACCGGGGCGTGAACGTGACGCGCACGCACCTCGTCGACGATCACCGCGATCTGCGCCGTTACGTCCGCCGGGCCGTGAAGGATGGGGCCGAGTTGGTGGTCGTCGGTGGTGGCGACGGAACGATGACCACGGCAGCCGGGCTACTGGCGAAGTCGAAGTCCGTCTTAGGCGTGCTGCCGCTGGGGACCGGTAACAGCTTCGCGCTCAGCTTGGGAATCACGGACCTCGAGGTTGCCATCGACGCGATCGTTGCCGGACGCGAGGTGGCGGTCGACCTCGGCCGCGTGAACGGGACGTATTTTGCGAACTTCGCGACGATCGGCTTGTCCTCGACAATCGCGCGCGCGACCCCGAACCGGCTGAAGAAGATCGTGGGTGCTTTCGCCTACGTGCTGGCCGGTATGTGGCCGGCCCTACAGTCGCAACCGTTTCGCTGCCGGGTCCGGTCCGATGGCCGATCGCTCGACTTTCAGACGTTTGGGGCGATCGTTGCCAATGGCCGCTACTTCGGGTTGACCCCGCTCACGCCCGAGGCCTCACTCGAGAGCGGTGAGCTGACGTTTTACTCGACGAGCGACGCCACGCTCGTCGATGCGGCCAAGACGTACGCGTCGCTGTTGCTCGACCGCAAAGAGCTGGTCGCGAACGCCCACGTTCTGGGCGCGACGAGCTTCCACGTCCGCGCGCGGCCCGCGCAGCCGTTAGCGATCGACGGCGAGCAGTTCGGCCGCACGCCCGCGACCTTCAAAGTCGTTCCGGGCGCGTTGCGCGTCATGGTGCCCAAGTGAACGAAGATGCGCGATGGCTCGTCACGGCCGTGGCCGCTTTGGTTGCGACCGCGGGACTGGGCGCGTACGTTTCGCACCGCGCGCTGACGCCGTTGGACGAAGCATCGATCCGGCTGCGTGGCCACGGCATTCGGCTGGCCGTGCTGTTTACGCGTTCGGGCTATTGGCCGGCCCTCACGTGCTTGGCCGTCGTGCTGGGCGGCGTCGAGCTGATCGTCCGAGGCGGTATCCTCTATGCGCTGACCCTCAGCGCGACGCAGTTGCTCTCGCAATACGTCTCCGACGTCGCGAAAGCGCACGCCAAGCGCATCCGCCCCGCCGACTGGCTCTTCCGCCACGAGGGCGGCTTCTCGTTCCCGAGCGGTCACGCCACCACGGCCGTGGTGTTTTTCGGCGGTCTGATGCTGTTCGTCTGGAATCTGCCGCTGCCGGCCGGTCTGCATATCGCGGTGAGCGTGGTAGCGGCGCTCTTCATCGTCGGGATTCCGTGGTCGCGTATGGCCTTGTCAGCGCACTTCGCGACCGACGTCCTCGGCGGGCTGCTGTTCGGTGGTGCGTGGTTATGCATCATGGTCGCGGTGCTCGTCCATCTGCATATGGTTACGTCCTGACGAGTCCCTCGCGTTCCCTGTAGTACTCCTCGGTCGCCCGATGGAACTGGAGCCCCTTCACCAACTGCGGACGCGTCGCGGAATACGAGAAGCCGTGCGCGTTGTCGAGGATGCGCTCGTCCTCGAACGCCGTCAGCACCGCGCGTACGAGATCGTCCGACACATCGGCGCGGCCGTAGATGTAGTGATGCCGCCAGCCGACAACGGGCATATCCTGGTCGACACCGTTGAAGAGCCGCGCCGGCAGCGTGATCTTCGTTCCGTTCCACTCGTCGTTGACCGCGTCGAGTGCCGCTTCGTCAAAGGTGAGGAAGCGCAGATCGAGGATCGTCGTCAGATCGCGGCCCCACTGCGAGTTGCCGTTGACGTAGAGGAAGAAGCCGTTCGCTTCGCCGCTCGTCGCGATCTCTTTGGTCACACTGATCATGCCGTCGCGACCCTGGGCTTGCAGCCGCGCCCGATCCTCCGGCGTTTTTTGTAGGGTCGGGCGCAGATCGGCGCCGCCCCAGCTGATGATGCTCTCGCGCGTGATACCGTGCGCTTTGAGGATGAATTCGATGTACACGCCGATCCAGTTGCGTGGCGGCGGCAACACGACTCTCCAGGGAACCTTCTTTTCGGCGATCTCCTTGAGGGACGTGATTCCCGTCGAGCGATCGATCGCGGCGGCTAGCCACACCGGCAGATTGAGGGCCGCGATCACGCGCAGATCCGGGATATCCTTGTCCGCAACGGCCGGATGGACTTTGCGCACCGCCCAATCGACGAAACTCGGCATCGTGATGCCGATCTCATTCGTACCGTCGGCAACCGACAACACGTTGTTGTAATCGCTCACGTGCTCGTCGAGCACGAGGTCGTACCCCAGCGGAGCGATCGCTTTCTTGAGCATGACGCCGCCCTCGTACCAAAACGAACCGACGCCGCTGGCGGCGAACTTAACGGTCTTACCCACGGTACTATCCTCTCTAACGAGCGAGCACGAAATTCTCGCAGTGTCGGTCGAGCCCTCTCTTGCCTGGGCACGTAAAAATATGATGCGCGAAGAGATAGCGGAGTGATTTTTGGGTACGGTTCTGAACGACTCCCGAAAGGGGAACAAATATCGTGAGAGCCGCACTAAACGCTGCTAAAGCTGGAATCGCACTCATGGCGATGAGCGTCGCCTTCTCGGCGGCCGTCATGGCTGCACCCGACGACAATACGTCGGCGCCGGCCCTAACGCTCCTAGCGACGGACACCGCCGACTTCTATCCGTTCGCGGCAATCAAGTTCAACAACCAGATCTACCATGTGACCGTCGGTGACGTCCTCGACGGCGTCTACATCGACCACATCACGCCCGGGCGCGTGACGCTTTCGTCCGACCAGGTGCTCGTCGCCGGCCAGCCGCTGCGTCCGGAAGCCATTCCCGGCGACCCTGACAATCAGGTTGCGCACGCGACCGATCGTTAGCCGCTCGCAAAGTCATCCAAGGTGCCCCTCGGCGGCGTACGAGGGGCATGAAACAGCGCATCGTCTCCGCCCTGGCGATCTCTCTGATCGCGATGCTGCCACTGGCAGCCAACGCTCAGAGCAGCGCCCCGGCCTCCGGGCCGACCGTCCACATCAAGAATTTCATGTTCGTTCCCGCGACGCTAACCGTTGCGCCGGGTACGACGGTGACCTTCGTCAACGACGACGACGAACCGCACACCGTGACTTCGACCGTCAAGGCGTTTGATTCCGAAGGCCTCGACACGAATCAGACCTTCAAGCAGACCTTCGCCAAGGCCGGCACGTACATGTACTTCTGCGAAGTGCATCCGTATATGCACGGCACCGTGATCGTGAAGGCGGCGCAATGAAGCGCACGACCTTTCTCGAGCACGTAAGCTGGACCGGCGGCGGCATCGCGTTCGCGCTCACGGCCGGCGGCACGTTCGCCGCCGCGGCTCCCGGCAGCGACTTCACCTTCGTGCAGATCAGCGACAGCCACATCGGCTTCACGTTGCAGGCGAACCCCGATGTGTTGGGCACGCTCAACGCGACCGTCGATCGGATCAACGCGCTCCCGCAGCAACCGGCGTTCGTCATGCACACCGGCGACGTCACGCATCTCTCCAAACCCGAACAGTTCGATCTCGCCAAGAGCGTGCTGGGCCGGCTGAAAGCGCCGTTGTTCGTCATTCCGGGTGAACACGACGCGATCGGCACCGAAGGCCAACAGCGTTTTGCGGCCGCGTTCCCCAACCCCGAAGCGCCCGACGGGTGGTGGTCGTTCGACCGCAACGGCGTGCACTTCGTCGCACTGGTGAACGTCTTCAACTACGAGACGATGGGCGTACTGGGCACGCAGCAGCTCGATTGGCTCGCTAAAGACCTCGCCGCGCAGAAAGCCGACACGCCGATCGTCGTGTTCGGGCACGTCCCGCTCTACGCGCTCTATCCGGCCTGGGGGTGGACGACCGAGGACGGCGCGAAGGCCATCGCGATGCTGAAGCGGTTCTCCGCGGTCACGGTGCTGAACGGTCACATCCACCAGATCATCACGCAGCGCGACGGCAACATCGCGTTCGCGACGGCGGCGGCAACGGCGTATCCGCAGCCGGCCCCGGGCACGGCCCCGGCCCCGGGACCGCTGACCGTGCCGGCTCCCGAGCTGCTGGGGCATCTCGGCTACCGCAACGTCTCGTTCACGGGCCGGCACGCGGCGGTCACGGATCAGTCGCTGCAAACCGCGTGAACGACGACCGGGAGCTCGACGCGGCGTTCGCCGCCCATGTCGACGGTGCGCTCGAAGAAGCGTATCGCCGGCATGCGCCGGCGCTCCAAGCCGCAGCGCGGCACGTGCTCGGAACGGCCGGCGATGCGCGCGACTGCGTGCACGACGCGCTGATCCGCGTGTGGTCGAAGGAGGGCGCCTACCGTCCCGAACGCGGCGCCCTGCGTTCGTTCCTGATCGTCTGCGTGCGCAACGAGGCGATCTCGCGCAAGCGCAGCGCGGTTCGTCACGTCGCATCGGAGCAGCGCGCCGCTCCCACGCCGGCGTTCGGCATCGACGTCGCGGAACGGGTGGCCGTCCGCACGGCCCTGGCCACACTGCCGCGCGAACAGCGCGACGTCCTCGAACTCGCCTATTGGGGCGACTACACGCAAGCGGAGATCGCGACCCGGCTCGGCATTCCGCTGGGCACGATCAAGAGCCGCGCCGCACTCGGGTTGCGGAAACTTGCCCGGACGCTGGACCAACGGGATTTCGCATGAACCACATCGATCAAGAAGCCGAACTCTACGCCCTCGGGATGCTCGAGGACGACGAACGCGCCCGCATCGACGAGCACCTCCAAACGTGCATTCCATGCACGGTGCGGGTCGGCGAGGCGGAAGCCGCGGTGGCGGCGCTGATCGATTCGACGCAAGCGCGCCGGCCGCAGCCGCGCGCAGCGCGCTGGCCGATGGCCGTTGCGGCGGCGTTCGCTATTGCCAGCGCGGGACTGCTCGGCCAGAACGTCATCCTGCGCGGTGCGCTCGGGACCGACGGTACGCTCCTTGCCACGATGGTCGACAGCCACTTCGATCACGCGCAATTTCAAGCGCCGAGCGGTGCGTCGCTGCCGGCCAAAGCGATTTACGAGCGGCATGGCAAGTGGTACGAGATCCTGGCCGACGGTACGCCGGCCTGGCACGTGGTGTTCGTTCGGCCCGACGGAACGCGGGATCCGGCCGCAGCGGACTTCGCGCGCCGCGGGGCTGCGTCTATCGTGTACCTGGCACCGTCGACGCCGGTGCGATCGATCGACCTCGAGGATGCCGGCGGTCGCGTGATCGGGAGCGTCCGGCCGGCGCTGCAGCGCGAGCAGGAATAGATTTTTCGAGCAGGCCGATCAGATGGGTGCTCGGATCGCGCGCGGCGATCCGTTCGATGAAAGCGATCAGTTGCGCCTCGCGCTCGATCTTCTCGAGCTTCCCGTTCGCCAGAAACTCGTCGATGAGGGCCGGAAAGATATACGATTTCTTACACACGGCCGGCGTGTTGCCCAAGCGTTTGGCGACGCAGCGGACGGCCTCGACGACCGCCGCCTTGGCGTCGTGCTGCGTATCAGCGCGGGTGCCGGCGAGCTCGAGCGCGCAGGCCATCGTCGCTTCCCACGTGCGAAAGTCTTTGGCCGTGAAGTCGTCATCGGCGATCTCGCGGATGTAGGCGTTTACGTCGGCCGAATCGATCGCCGCCGGCGCGCCGTTTTCATCGATGTAGCTGAACAATTCGTGCCCGGGAATGTCTTGACAGCTGCGCACGATCTTGGCCAGTCGCTTGTCGCGCACGGTCACCTTGTGCTCGATCCCGCTCTTCCCGCGGAAGCGAAAGCGGATCGCATCGCCGCGCACCTTGACGTGGTCCTCGTTCATCGTCGTGAGGCCATAGGAGTCGTTATCGCGGGCGTACTCTTCGTTGCCGACGCGTATCATGGTCGCTTCGAGCAGTGCGACGACGGTCGCCAGCACCTTTTCGCGCGGTAGGCCGGGCTTGCCGAGATCGCGCTTGATCGCGGCCCGCAGCCTTGGCAACGCCTTGGCAAAAGCGAGCATGCGGTCGAACTTGTTCTCATCGCGGACCTCGCGCCAGCGCTTGTGGTAACGGTACTGCTTGCGGCCACGCGCGTCGCGTGCGGTGGCCTGCAGGTGCGCGTTGCGGATCGGTGCGATCCAGACGTCGGTGTAGGCCGGCGGGATCGCGAGCGAGCGGATCCGCGCGATCTCGGCCTCGTCGGTGAGCGGCTTACCGTCGGGAGCGATGTAGCGAAAACCGCCGCGGACCTTCCGGCGCCCGATCCCCGGCCGGTCGTCGGTCACGTAGCGCAGGCCGGCTTTCCGGGCTGATTCCAGGGGTTCGCTTGCCGTCACACGGCCTTCGTACCCACGTCTTGAGCCGAGGCGAAGGGCGGATAGACCACACCCTCGCCCGCGCGCTGCACACCGGGGGTGAGCACGTGGCTCGACCGAGAGTGCGGTGTCAGGTGGATCACCTCGAAACCGGCCACCAGTACGGCCGCGTCGGCGATCAATCGGCGATGGCATTGCCACCACAGCGTCTCGGCGCAGAAGATAGCGGTCGTGCGCTCGTGCGTAAGGGCAAGAAGAGCGTCGAAGACGAGCCGGAATTCAGTGGTCGCCATATGGTCGGCGAAGCCGCGAAAGCCGCTGTTGCGCAAGCCGGCGTTGGGCGAATCAGGCCCTGGGGTGCGCCGGCCACCCAGCTCAGGCAGGGAACGGTACTCGATCGATGCCTCCCCGAGCCACCCGCGCATCGCGTCGGCGCCGAACTGCGGATTGCGCCGGCTACCCGCGAAACGTCGCACGTCGGCCGCCACCGTCACCTGTTCCGCACGCAAGGTCGTACGGAAGACGTCGGCCTGCAATGTGCCGTGGCCCATGGTATAGAGGCGATTCATCTAGACAGGCGTCTCCTGAAGTTTGTATAATCCGACGGTTCGCCAAACGGGCGCGTAGCTCAGTGGGAGAGCATCCGCTTCACACGCGGGGGGTCGTTGGTTCAATCCCAACCGTGCCCACCATAAATCTGGTCCGTTTGGCGCAGTAGCTCAGTTGGTTAGAGCGCCGCCCTGTCACGGCGGAGGTCGAGGGTTCGAGCCCCTTCTGCGTCGCCAGCTTCGAACGCGCCGGGCCTTCTACGAGGCTCGGCGCGTTGCTGTGCGAAGGCGGACGTTTGTGGCCTCCATTACGGTCGAGCATCTGTTCAAACGCTATCCCTCGGGGACGTTGGCGCTCACCGACGTGAATCTCGAGATCGACGAGGGCGAGTTCGTTGCCGTGGTCGGCCCCAGCGGCTGCGGGAAGAGCACGCTGCTGCGCATCATGGCCGATCTGGACACGCCGACCGAAGGGCGCGTCGCGACCGTGGCCGCGGCCTCGGATTCACCGTCGAGCCTGCCGAGCGCCGTCGTCTTCCAAGAGCAGTCGCTCTTCCCGTGGATGCGCGTGGCGGAAAACGTCGCGTTCGCGTTCGACAGCCTCGGGCTGCCGAAGAGCGAAATAGCGCGCCGGGTGGAGAAGGAACTCGCACTCGTCGGCCTGAGCAATTTCGCCCACGCGTATCCGCACGAACTTTCCGGCGGGATGAAGCAGCGCGCCGCGGTCGCGCGCGCGTTTGCGGTTGATCCACCGGTACTCTACATGGACGAGCCGTTCGGCGCGCTCGACGAGCAGACGCGCGTCGGCTTGGCCGGCGAGCTGATGTCGCTGTGGGAACGAATGCGCAAGACCGTCGTGTTCATCACGCACGGCATCGAGGAAGCCGTGACCTTAGCCGACCGCGTGATCGTGCTCTCGGCGCATCCCGGCACCGTGAAAGCGATCATCCCGATCGACTTTCCGCGGCCGCGCGACGCCGTCGCGCTGCGCGGCGAGCCGAAGTTCGGCGAATACGTCGTGCGCATCTGGGACTTGCTGCGATGAGCCGCGGCGAACGAGCGGTCGCGATCGCAGCGCCGATCTCGATCGTGCTGTTGTGGCA
>Ga0302324_100027947_pt1 | contig 10737 bp, 8 predicted proteins | sample Palsa_T0_1_FD_201949 | JGI IMG/M metagenome (GOLD analysis project Ga0302324, IMG submission 201949) | Peat permafrost microbial communities from Stordalen Mire near Abisko, Sweden - Palsa_T0_1 | ecosystem: Environmental > Terrestrial > Soil > Palsa > Peat permafrost | place: Sweden: Abisko...
GGACCTGGCGGATTCTCCAGCCGGTGCGCGATTTTCGCGGCCGACAGCTGCAGCGGGCCAGCCAGCGCGCTGGCGACCTGCGGCTGCATGGCCTGCGGGATCAGCGCCGGATCGGCGGCCACCTGGTCGGCCTGCACCGTCATCGCCAGCACGGTGCCGTCGCTAGCGGTGATCGAGCCGCGGAGCACAGGAATCGGGATGGTGGTCAGCCGCTGCTCGTCGGCGAGCCTGCGGTACTTGGCCGAGTCCATGCCCTGCAGCTGGACCAGCCGGCCGACGAACAGCGACAGGGCGAAAATCACGCACGCGAGCGTGACGTTGAGGCGGCGGGACGGGCTGCCGCGGCGGAGCGCGGCGCGGGCGCGCGCGGCCGGCCGCCGGGGGCCAGCCGGCCGCCGGGGGCCAGCCGACGGCCGGGACGCAGCCGACGGCCGGGCCGGGCCGGGCCGTCGACCAGCAGATCGCCGCTCGCCAGCTCCCGGCCGGTCAGATCTGAGCCGGTCAGATCTGAGCCGGTCAGATCTGAGCCAGTCGGTCCCGGGCCGCTCGGTTCCGGCCCGGTCAGTGCCGGGCCGGTCCGCACCGCGCCGTTCAATTCTGGGCCGGTCAGTGCCGGGCCGGTCAGTGCCGGGCCGGTCCGCACCGCGCCGGTCAGTTCTTGGCCGGTCCGGCCGGTCCGGCCGCCGGGCTCGCGGCTGGCTGCCAGTTCCGCGCCGTTCAGCTCCCTGCCGCGGTGTCCCGCCGGGGCCCCGCGGGCCGCCCGGTGCTGTCGGCCGGCGGGCCCGCTGGCGTGGCTGCCTTCCGTACCCGCCCGACCCGCCGTCCCGCCCCGACCCGCCGTCCGGCGGCGGGCCGCCGCCTTCCCGCCCGTGACCGGTCACGGGGTGTACCCCGCGACCGGAGTAACGCCCGGCACGGTGGATCGCTGCGTGTAAATGTGCCCGGTCCGCAGGTCAAGGAAGCTCAGGACCTGCTGCGGCCGCATCCCGAGCTGCCACGCGCGCTGCTCGATCGAGGACGGCGATTCCTCGCTTGTCACCTGCTGCTGCAGTTCCTGCTCGCGCTGGGACTGGGTGATGTTGTCATGCTGGAGCTTGTTGATCTCGAAGGTGGACGCGTCCAGCGTCGTATTGATGACGAGCAGGCAGATGAGCCCGGCGCCGAGGAGACCGAGGACCAGCAGAATGAAGGGGGTGCGCGCGACCGGCAGCGACCGCGCGGTGATCGCCGCGCGGGTCGCCCGCGCCGGACCCTCCAGCCGGCCGGGAAGCGCGGCCCGACCTGGTGCGGTGACCCGCCGCTGCACTGCCGTCTGCCCGGGTGCCGGGGCGCCCGGGCGCGCGGGTGCGAGCCGGCCCGACCCGGTGCGGCCCGACCCGGTGCGGCCCGACCCGGTGCGGTCCGACCCGGTGCGGTCCGACCCGGTGCGGCCCGGCGCTGCGGCCGGCCGGCCGGTGCCAGCTCGCGGCCCCCGGGCAAGGCGCGGCGCCCCCCGGCCGGTCGGGCGCTGCGCAGCTGGCGGGGCCGTGGCCCGGGTCCGGCTCTTCACCTCGGTGGTCATCGGCCCTTGCCCGTCCTTCCTGTGACGCCTGTGACGCCTGTGACGCCTGTCATGCGGCCGCCCGGATGCGCTCGGCTGCCCGCAGCCGAGCCGAGGCCGCGCGCGGGTTGGCGGCAATCTCCTGCGGCGCCGGCCGTTCAGCGCCCCTGGTCAGCAGCCGGAACTGGGGTCGTGAGCCCGGGAGCGAGACGGGCAGGCCGGGCGGAGTGGTGTCGGTAGCTCGTTCAGCGAAAGTTCTTTTGACGATGCGGTCCTCCAGCGAGTGATAGGCGAGCACCACGATCCGGCCGCCGACGGCCAGTGCATCCAGGGCCGACGGCAGCGCGCGGCGGAGCGCGTCCAGCTCGCCGTTGACCTCGATCCGCAGTGCCTGGAAGGTCCGCTTGGCCGGGTTGCCCCCGGTCCGCCGCGCGGCGGCAGGGATGGAATCGCGGATGATCTCGCTCAGCCGGATGGTCGAGTTGAGCGGGGCGACCGCCCGCTCACGAACCACCGCGTCAGCGATCCTGCGCGCAAAACGCTCTTCCCCGTACTCCCGCAGCACCTGCGCCAGCCGCGGCGCGGGATAGGTGTTGAGCACGTCGGCCGCGGTCAGCGGTCCCGAGGTGTCCATCCGCATGTCCAGCGGCGCTTCCCGCGAGTAAGCGAAGCCGCGGCCGGGATCGTCGATCTGCGGCGAGGACACACCGAGGTCGAAAAGGATCGCCTGCGCGCTCGCGTGCCCCAGCCTGGCCAGGATCGCGGGGATCTCGTCATAGACGGCGTGCACCAGGGTGACGCGCTCGCCGTAGCCGGCCAGCACCCGCCGGGACTCCTCGATCGCGGCGTCGTCGGTGTCGATGCCGATCAGGGTCAGGCCCAGGTGCTCGGCGAGCAGGGCGCCGGCATGGCCAGCCCGGCCCAGGGTCGCGTCCACGAGCACGGCGCCGGGCGGCCCGAGCGCGGGCCCCAGCAGCGCCAGTACGCGCTGGGTCATGACCGGCAGATGTCCCGCGTCCACTTCAGCCCCTCTCCCGCTCGCCGTATGCCGCCCGGATGCCGTGAACCGCCGGCCCGAATGCGCCCCTTCGGACGCGGTGCCCGGCCAGGTCACCAACCGCGTGCTGTTCGGACCTCCAGTGGCCGCCTGGCGCCGGGGAAGTGGCGTCAGCAGGCCTGGCGTCCCGCGCGGGTGGCGACCTCGCCGGGCACCGGGCGCCGTTTTCCGGCGCCCGCCCTACAGAACTCCTGGCAGCACCTCCTGCGACGCGTCGGAGAATGCGTCCTCCTGCCGGGCCAGGTAAGTGGCCCAGGCCGCTGAGTCCCAGATCTCCAGCCGGGTATTGGCGCCGATCACCACGCAGTCGCGCTGCAGCGCCGCATAGTCGCGCAGGGCCGGCGGGATCGTGATCCGGCCCTGCTTGTCCGGTACCTCGTCGGAGGCACTGGCGAAGAAGACCCGGCTGTAGTCCCGCACCGACTTCGCGGTCACCGGTGCCGTACGCAGCGCCTCGGTGATCCGCGCGAACTCGGGCTCGGGGAAGACATACAGGCAGCGCTCCTGCCCTTTGGTCAGCACCAGGCCGCCCGCCAGCTCCTCGCGGTACTTGGCGGGCAGGAACAGGCGGCCCTTGTCATCCAGGCGGGGCGAGTGAGTACCGAGAAACATCCGGCCTCACCTCCACAGTTCCCCACCGGCGGCCCCACGGGGCAGCACCCTGCCCCACGCAGCACCACTGTACTCCACAATCCCCCACCGTCAATCTCGGCAATCCGGTGAACCGGACATTCCCGCGAAGAGTTTCAAGGTCACAGGGGTGGAGCGAAGTGGAGGAGCCGGTGGGACGAAGTGGCGGAGCCGGTGCAGCGAAGTGGCGGAGCCGGTGGGACGAAATGGCGGACGCGGTGCAGGCAAGTGCTGTGCAGGGCCGCGCAGGGCCGTGCAGGGCCGCCGTCAGGCCGCCGATATCGGCCCGGGATCGCAATAACGCCGGTCAGCGACGTACTGTCTGAACGCACGGAACTGCGAGGAGGACACGTGATTGTTGACGCCGGGCATCAGGCGGAGCCTCGGCTTGAGGACCTGGTGGAAGCGGCCCGCCGGGTCAGCACGGCAGTGGAGAGCGTCATCGCGGGCAAGCCGCAAGCGATCCGGCTGGTCCTGACAGTCCTGCTCGCCGAGGGGCACGTGCTCATCGAGGACGTGCCGGGCGTCGGCAAGACGCTACTGGCCAAGGCGCTGGCCCGGTCGATCGACTGCTCGGTCCGGCGGGTCCAGTTCACCCCCGATCTGCTGCCCAGCGACATCACCGGGGTGAGCGCCTTCAACCGGGAGATCAGGGAGTTCGAGTTCAAGCCGGGCCCGATCTTCGCCAACATCGTGCTGGGCGACGAGATCAACCGGGCATCGCCCAAGACCCAGTCCGCGCTGCTGGAGTGCATGGAAGAGCGCCAGGTGACGGTGGACGGCGCTACCTACCGGCTAGAGCTGCCTTTCATGGTGATCGCCACCCAGAATCCCGTTGAGATGGAAGGTACTTACCCCCTGCCCGAAGCCCAGCGGGACCGGTTCACCGCCCGGATCGCGATCGGGTACCCGGACCCGGCGGCCGAGCTGGCCATGCTGGCCTCGCACGGGTCGTCGTCGCCGCTGGATGACCTGCGGCCGGCCGCGCACGCCAGCGACGTGCGCGCGCTGGTCGCTGCCGTGCGCGGCATCCACGTCGCGCCGCAGATTCGCCAGTACGTGATCAACCTGGTCACTGCCACCCGCACCTCGCCGGAACTGCGGCTGGGCGCCTCCCCCCGGGCCGCGCTGCACCTGCTGCGCGCCAGCCGTGCGTACGCCGCGCTGGAGGGCCGTGACTTCGTGATCCCCGACGATGTCCAGGTGCTGGCGGGCCCGGTGCTGGCGCACCGCCTGCTGCCGACGCCGGAGGCGCTGGTGGGCCGGGAGCTGCCCGAGGATGTGCTCGCCGAGATCGTGCAGCGGCTCCCGCTGCCCGTCCGCTAACCGCCGGCGCGGCGCAAGTCGTAGATTGACAGGGGCAGGCGGAAGAAAGGCCAGGACATGCGGTCACTGCTGGCAGGCCTCACCACCCGGGGAACCTCGTTCCTGGCCGCCGGCCTGGCCGCTGCCATCGCCGGGCTGGTGCTCGGCGAGCGGAGCCTGCTCAGCGTCGGCGCGCTGCTGATCCTGCTGCCGGTGCTCGCGGCAACGACCGCCGGCCGGGCCCGCTACCGGCTGAGCTGCGTGCGGTCCATCAGCCCGCCGCGGGTTCCGCCCGGGCACACCGCGCGGGTCATGCTGCGGCTGGAGAATGTCTCCCGGTTCCCCAGCGGGCTGATGCTGGCCGAGGACAGCGTGCCTTTCGCGCTCGGAACCCGTCCCCGGTACGTCCTGGACGGGATCGAGCGCGGCGGGGTCCGGGTGCTGAGCTATCCGCTCCGCTCCGACCTGCGCGGAAAGTTCGAGATCGGGCCGGTCGAGATCCGCATCGCCGATGCCTTCGGCCTGGTCGAGCTGGGCCGGTCCTTCTCCGCGCGCTCGAGCTTCATGGTGACCCCGAAGGTCGTGCCGCTTGACCGCTCGGTAGCCAGCGGGAGCTGGGTCGGCGAGGGCGACGGGCGGACCCGGGCAGCCGCGGCCGCCGGCGAGGACGACGTCATCCCCCGCGCCTACCGCGAGGGCGACGAGCTGCGCCGGGTGCACTGGCGCTCGACCGCCCGCTACGGGGAGCTGATGGTCCGCCGGGAGGAGCAGCGGTGGAAGAACCGGGCGATGATCCTTCTCGATACCCGGCGTTGCGCCCACGCCGGCAGCGGCGCGTCCTCGTCCTTCGAGTTCGCCGTGAGCGCCGCCGCCTCGATCGGCCTGCACCTGGCCCGCGAGGGCCTCAGCGGCCAGCTGAGCACTGATGAAGGCCTGGTCGCCAGCCCGGCCCGGTTCGAGGACGTCCTGCTCGATTCGCTGTCGGTGGTCCGGCAGAGCCGCAACCGTGACCTGTCGGGGGGCACCGGACCGCTGCGCACGATCGAGGGCGGCCTGATCGTGGTGATCGCCGGCCGGCTGTCGGTGCCGGAGGCCCGGCAGCTCGCTGCCGCCCGCCGCGATGGCTGCCCGGCGATCGCGCTGCTGCTCGCGGTCTCCACCTGGACCGACACCGAAGCCAGGGACACCAGCGAGCTCACTTCAAAATCAGGCGAAACGGGCGCCGCCGCTGCGGTCTTGCAGTCAGCCGGATGGCGCGTCGCGTCGGTCGACGCCAGTACCCCGCTGGCTGTCGCCTGGCAGCGGTTGCCGCGGTTCGCAGGCGTGCCGGGGCTGGCCGGATGAACCTCCGCCTCACCGTCACCGCCGCCGTGGCGGTCATCCTGTCCTCGGTCTCGCTGTTCGCGGTGGTCGAGGGCGCCGGCTGGCTGTACGCGGGGATCGGCGCGGTCGCCGCCGTCGCGCTGGCGGGCACGCTGACCCGGCTGCCGCCGGTGCAGGCATCGTCGGCCGCGATCGTCCTCGCGCTGGTAGCCGCGTTCCCGCTGATCGAAAGCGGTTCCTGGGACGGCGTGGTCGGCGGCGGGATCATCATCGCCGGCACGGTGGCCAGCCTGAGCCGCCGGCGGGTATACCAGGCATTCGCTGCCCTGGTGACCTACCTCGCCCTGCTGCTGATCTACCTGAACCTGGTCTTCGCCGGCCCGCAGTCGCTTGGCTGGATCGTGCCCACCACCCGATCATTGCGGCACCTGTGGTTGCTGGCCGGGCAGGGAATGGCCGAGCGCAGCTTCGCGCCGCCGGTTCCCGGCTTCCACGGCATCGAGCTGGCGATAGCCGGCGGCATCGGCCTGGTCGCCGTGGTAACCGACCTGATCGCGGTGCGGCTGCGCAGCCCGGCCGTCGCCGGCCTGCCGCTGCTGGTGCTGTTCAGCGTCCCGGTCACGACGGCGGCGAAGGAGGCGGGAGTCGGCGAGGTAGTGGCGTTCTGCCTGGGCATGACCGGCTTCCTGGCAATGCTGGCCGCCGACGGACGCGAGCGGCTGCGGATCTGGGGACGGCTGGTCACCGTCTGGCACGGAGCCGACGACGAGCCAGAACGCGGCCCGGACACCAGGGCACTGGCGGCCTCCGGGCGCCGCGTCGGCCTCGCCGCCGTCTGCCTGGCCGTCGTCGCGCCGCTGCTCCTGCCGGGCCTGCGGGCGCACTCGCTGTTTCACAAGGGCCCGCCGTCCGGGGTGCTGGTCTCGCTGCCCAAGCCGCTGGTGCAGATGCAGGGCCAGCTACTGCGGACGGCCACCCTGCCGGTCCTGACCTACCGGGCAGGAAAGGGCGACGCGGGCCAGTACCTGCAGGTGTACGTGCTGAACTACGACAGCTTCAGCCGGAACTGGACGCTGGTGGCCCCCGGCAGCAGGAGCGAGCTGGTCTCCGCCCAGCGGTCGCTGCCCGCTGCTCCCGGCCTCACGTCCGGCACCCCCGCGCAGAAGATCATGATCCGGGTCACGCTCGGCCAGATCTCCGGCTACGGGTCGAAGACGTTCAGCGCCCTCCCGCTGCCGTACGCGCCGTCCCGGCTGCAGGTCCCCGGCGCCTGGCGGGCGGATGACGCGACGCTGATGGTGTACTCCACCGGGGCCGACCTGAGCGGCCTGACCTACTCGGTGACCAGCAGGGCGGCCGATCCTGCTCCGGTGGTGCTGGACGGCGAGGCAGCGGCGGTTCCGCCCGGCAATCAGAACTACCTGAGCTTCGCCTCGCCGGAGCGCGCGGCCCTGCGGAAGATCGCACTGCGCATCACCCGGAAAGCGACGACGCCGTACCAGCAGGCACTCGCGCTGCAGAACTACTTCCTCAAGCCAGGCCGGTTCGACTACAGCCTCCAGACGAACATCAAGAACTCCCCGGCCGGGCTGCTGGACTTCCTGACCACCGACCGCCGCGGCTACTGCCAGCAGTTCGCGTTCGCGATGGCGGCCCTGGCCCGGCTGCTCGGCATACCGTCCCGGATTGCCGTGGGCTATACCGCCGGAACCCGCCAGTCGAATGGCACGTGGCAGGTCACCACGGCCGACGCGCACGCCTGGCCCGAGCTCTATTTCGCCGGCGCCGGCTGGCTGCGCTTTGAGCCCACCCCGGGCGGGTCGACTGGCCAGGGCACAGCCACCGTGCCGCCCTACGCCGCGCAGGCCCCGCCCGGTACGCCGGGCTCGTCCGACCAGATACCGCTGCCGACGACGCCTGCCCCGGCGGGCGGGCCAGGCGGCACCAGCGGCATCCAGTCCAAGCTCAACCACGACATCACCAACGGCGGCGGCGGAGCGGGCGGCGTGTCGGCCGCGCACCGGGGATCGGCACCTGTCCTGCCGCTGGGTCTTGCTGCCGCCGTCATCGTGGCGCTGGCCGCCGTCGCCCCCCGGCTGGTGCGGTCGGTCACCCGCCGCCGCCGGTGGCGCACGGCGCATGACGACGCCGCCGTGGCTCACGCCGCCTGGCAGGAACTCAGAGATGACCTGGTCGATCTGGGGCTCGACGTGCGCGCCAGCGAGTCACCGCGCGCCGTGGCCAGCCGGATCGGGCCGGCCCAGGAGCTGCCCGAGGCAGCCCGGGCGGCGCTGCGGCGGGTGGCGCGGGCCGAGGAGCGGGCGCGGTATGCGGCAGCCCCGCTGCCGTCGGAAACGCTGCGCGGCGACGTCACCGCAGTGCGCAAGGCGCTGTCCGCGCAGACCACCCGGACCAATCGCTGGCGGGCACGGCTGATGCCGGCCTCGACGCTCGGTCTGCTGCGCGCTGGGCTGCGGCACTGGCTGGAGGTCTTCGACTGGCTCGATGCGACCAGGCTCCGGATGCGCCGCAGCCCTGGCAGCGAACTCGCCGACCGGCCAGGCTGACCGGTCGTCCCGGCTAGTGATGGCCCAGCTAGAGACGTCCCGGCTGGCGGTCGTCCCGGCTAGCAGTAGCCCCGGCTAGCAGTAGCCCCGGCTAGCAGTAGCCCCGGCTAGCAGTAGCCCCGGCTAGCAGTAGCCCCGGCTAGCCGTCGTCCCGGCTAGCGGTCGCCCTGCTGCCGCCGGCGCCAGCGCTCCTCGAGCCGCTCCATCATCCCCGGGCCGGCTGGCTTGGCTGCCCGCCGGTCCTTAGCCTTAGCCGGAGCGCGGCTGGTTGTCGTGCCCGTCATGTGCCGGTAACTGGTGACGGCCCACATGCTGCAGGCCAGCATGACAACGAAGCCCGCCACGCCGATCGGGATGATATTGATCACCACGCCGGCCAGCAGCATCCCGACGCCGAGCAGGAATCCGAGCCCGGCCTCGAAGACCCGGCGTTTGTAGTGCACTCGCGGGTCGGTAGCGCGCACGGCGTTCGCGAACCGCGGATAATCGGCATAAAGCGCCTGCTCGATCTGCTCGAGCTGACGCTGCTCGTGCTCAGAGAGCGGCACGTTGCCTCCCAGGAAACTGACGCGGTGACGGGCCCCTCAGCCTTCGCTTCACGGCCTGCATAAACCAAGAATACGAGCGTGGGCACGTCATGGGGAAGGGTACCCGGGCGCTGGTACAACAAGCGCCAGGCTAACCGGTGTGATGCGGATCACTTCGGTCACTCCGGCACCTTCCACCACAACCGCCTCCCGCCGTAGAGCCTGCCGACGCCGCCGGCCCGCACCACGCTCTCACCCTCTTCCTCCCATCATCGCGCCTCGCTGCCGGTCCCCGTCCCAGTGGTAGTCACCGTCCCAGTGGTAGTCACCGTCCCCGTGCCGGTCCCCGTCTCAGTGCCGGTCCCCGTCCCCGTGCCGGTCCCCGTCCTGGCCGGCCGGCCCCCGCCTTCGCCGTTCACCAGCGCGGCCGGCCGGATCGCATCGGTGCCGAACCGTCCGGTGATGCGGTCAACCGCCCGCTCAGCTTCTCGCCAGCCCGACGGGGATTCCCCCAGCATCAGCTGGGTCTGCGCAGCCGCCGCCGGAACCAGGCCCGCAGTTCGCACGCCCACCAGCCGGAGCCGGGCCCGTGCGTCGAGCCCAGCTCCCGCATACAGAGCACACGCGGTGCTGTAGATCGTCTGCGCCACGTCGGTCGGCTCGGCTAGCGTCCGTGACCGGGTGATCGTGGTGAAATCCGCCAGCCGGAGCTTCACCACCACCGTCCGGGCAGCGCAGCCGGATGAGCGCAGGCCGCGCGCGGTCCGGCCGGAGAGCCGCAGCAGCTCCCGGCGGATGAGAGCGGGATCGTCTACGTCGACGGGAAACGTCTCTTCCGCTCCGATGCTCTTCTCCTGAGTCCCGGGCATGACCTTGCGGTCGTCGTGTCCTCGCGCAAGCGCGACGAGGTGCGCCGCGGTCGCCCGCCCGAGCTCGCGCTCTAGCGCGCCCGGCGGAGTGGACGCTATGTCTCCTACTGTGCCCAGGCCGAGCCTCGCCAGTATCCTGCCGGTCCGCTCGCCGACTCCCCAGAGCGCCGCGACAGGCAGCGGACGCAGGAAATCCAGGACGCCGTCGGCCGGGATGACGAGCAGCCCGTCCGGCTTGCAGTGCACCGAGGCGAGCTTGGCGACGAACTTGGTGGAAGCGATGCCGACCGAGCAGGTGATCCGCTGCTGCTCGCTGACCTGCCGCCGGATCAGCTCGCCGATTGCGGCAGGCCGGCCGAGGCGCCGCAGGCCGCCGGAGATGTCGAGGAACGCCTCATCCAGCGACAATGGCTCCACCTCCGGAGTCACCGCGCGGAAGATTGCCATGACCTCCTTGGACACCGCGCTGTAGAGACCGTGCCTGGGCGGGACGAAGATTGCGTGCGGGCATAGCCGCCTGGCCTGCCCGACCGGCATCGCGGAGCGCACCCCGTAGACGCGTGCCTGGTAGGTAGCTGAGAGCACCACGCCGCGCCCGCCGGTCGCCCCGACGATGACCGGCTTGCCCGCCAGCTCAGGACGGTCCCGGATCTCGACGCTGGCGAAGAAGGCATCCATGTCGACATGCAGGATGTGGCAGCCGGTGTCATCGGGCGGCGCACCGCTGCCGCCGCTCCCCGCCGCCTCGGCCACCGCGTCCTCCTCGGACTGGCCCGATCCCTGGTTCTGCCCGCACCGGCCCCATCCTGACTGTAGCGGCGTGCTCCGACAGTCAGTGCCCGGCAGAGCGGCACGGGCGTGGGATACGAATGTAGGTGCGGGACCTCGCCAGCGACAGGCCTGGCACTGGCGGGGGTAG
>Ga0302324_100027948_pt1 | contig 10737 bp, 7 predicted proteins | sample Palsa_T0_1_FD_201949 | JGI IMG/M metagenome (GOLD analysis project Ga0302324, IMG submission 201949) | Peat permafrost microbial communities from Stordalen Mire near Abisko, Sweden - Palsa_T0_1 | ecosystem: Environmental > Terrestrial > Soil > Palsa > Peat permafrost | place: Sweden: Abisko...
TCGGCGGTGAAGGTATCCGGATCCGGATAGTGGTGCTCATCGTCTGAGCCGGCCGTCTTTGTCACGTAGTCACGATCGAAGATGCCCAACTCAGCAAGCCAAAGGGCCGTGCGTACCAGCGAAACCCTGACCCGGTAGCTTCCGCCCTCCTTCGCCCGCCGCAGCAGCGCCGATAGGATTCCGCAGGTTGCCAGCCAGCCCGCCGCGTAGTCGCAGGCCACGAAGATCGACGGATGTACTGGGTTCTCGTCGCTGCCCTCGATGTTGTCGAGGCCCAACGCGAAGGTGGCCGTGATGTCGAAGCCGACGCGACTCGACCACTGCCCGGATTCACCCGCCCAGGTGATCTGGGTATCGATCAGGCCCGGGCGTTCTTTGACCACTTCCTCCGACGTGATCTCGAATCGATCTCGCCATCCCGTACGGCGGTTTGTGACCAAGACGTCGGCCTGGGAAAGAAGTTCACCGAACTTTGCGCGACCTGCCTTGTCAGCCAACTCAAGCACCGTGGAGCGCACTCCGACATGCGAGGTGTAGTGCCAGAGGGAGTGTTCGACATCGGTTGGTCGCCACACGTTGAGTGAGTCGGCGCCGTGCAGGGCCATGGCGCGACCGATCGACGGCGCGGCAATGACGTGGCTTGACGAGAGCAAGCGGATACCGTCAAGCGGCGTTGTCGGATTGGGGGTAAAGGGTATTGGATCGCTTTCGCCGACTTTCTCGACGCTGACCAGAGGCATCGGCCCCAGGTTCTTGGTAAAGGCATCCATCTTCAGCACGTCTTTGATGTTGCGGGCGAGCGGCATCGGGACGCCCGCCTTCTCCGCGGCTGCTTCGAGTTCCTCGCCCTGCCACTCTTTCACCGCGTCGGCCAGCGCCTGGTACGTGCCGCCCCTGGGTTTGAGGAGTTCGAGTGCGTGCTGGCGCAAGGCGGGGTAAGGCTCGGCAAACATAACCCACTTGCCATCTTTGGTGGGGACAATATCCGGGCCGCCGGCAAAAGGGCTGAATGGATCCGTGCGTCCGGGGAATCCATTGACCAGCTCCCACTTTCCGTCGAGGAACGGTGTGAGACGGCGCAGGGATTTGCGAACGTCGACATGAATGTCCTGCCCTTCGCCGGTACGTTCCTTCCAGATCTTTGCGATCAGAATCGCCTTGGCCGCGAGCGAGATTGCGCTGATCGAGCCATAGGGCAACCGATCCGGCGTGATCGGATCAGCACCGTAGTAGGTGACCTTGCCGCCGGAATCGGAGGCTGACGCCCCTAGACTTTGCAGTAAGGACTCGACATGTGCGGGCACGTCAATCGAGCTGCTCTGTAATGGGTTGTCGTAGTTGGCAATGATGGTTTTTGCCAGGTTTTCTGCCGCGCTCACGGTGTGCCTTCCATTGGTCTTATCTCGGTTCAGGGGTGGCGAGTCGATCTAGACGAGCGTCAACCCGGAAGCAGTTCCCGAGAGTTGATGACCTCCTCCACGCCGGCTTCTTTCAGGGTGGCGATGTCCTTGAAACCGCAGACCGCCAAGCACAAATCGAGTTCGGCCAAGAAGGACCGCAGATAATGGGTCAGGCTTTCTGCACCGCCGTACGACAGTGCGTAGGCATAAGGCCGCCCAAGCCCGACGGCCGTCGCGCCGAGGGCTAGCGCAATGATCGCGTCGGTAGCGTTGCGCACGCCCGAGTCGAACATAACTGGTGTGGAGCCGGCCGCCTTGACGATGCCGGGCAGCAACTGCAGCGTGGAGACTGCCGAATTTGCCTGACGGCCACCGTGATTGGTGCAGTACAGCACGTCGGCACCGTTGTCGATCGCCAGACGCGCATCGTCGGGGTGTTGAATCCCCTTGATGGCGATCGGGAGCTTCGTCTGGCTCCGGATCCAGCGCAGGTCCTCCCATGACAGTGGATTGGCGAAGATCTTCGTGTAGTGCGCCAAGGCGGCTGGCTGATCTTCTTCCGGCGGCTTAGCCAGGTGTTTGGTGAAGTTCACATCTGTGTAGTAGTTCTGCATGCAGTAGCCGCGGAACTGCGGAAAGTTCCCTCGCTCAAGATCCATCGGCCGGAAGCCGAGGGTCCAGGAATCCACCGTAACCATCAGGGCGGTGTAGCCGCTGGTCTCGGCTCTGTTGATCAGACTTGCTGCGAGTTCTCTGTCGTCGGGTAGGTACAGCTGGTAAAAAATCGGTGTGTCGCCTGCATGTGGGACCACGTCCTCCATGCGTGTCTGGGTGAAGGTCGACAGCGTGTATGGCACTCCGGTCGCCGCCGACGCCTGCGCGGCCGCCACGTCGCCGTGGAAGTCGGGTGAGCACAAGCCAACCAGGCCGATCGGGGCCAGAAACATCGGCGACACCAGATGTTTGCCGAATAAACTGATCGACAGATCGCGTTCGGGCGGGCTGACCATCATTCGCGGCACGATGCCGAAGCACGAGAACGCAGCGATGTTCGCGCGCTGGGTCCGTCCGTCGCCTGCTGCTGCCGAAACATACCGATACACCCAATCCGGAAGTGCCTCAGATGCTTTGCGCTCGATCGAAGCAAAGTCGAACGGGTATCGGGTCGTTACTCCGTGTACTGCTTCGGCATAGACCTCGTTTTGAAAGTCACCAAAATTGGAGGGCACGTTGATTCAATCCTTTCCCTGTAGGGCTCGTCCTGCTCCGGCGATCCACGCCTGCTCTTGCCCGGGCTCGGGCAGGACGCGGCCGCCTTCGATAGCGCCACTCGCGGGACTGTTTTGGATCACCATCATTACCCGGTCGGGGTCGACGTTGGCGATCCGAGACACGGCGGCTGCGATTTCCGTTGCGAGACGGGTTGTTTCGTCTGCCGGGTGACCGGATCGCACCCAGCTGTTGACAAGCACTGGATTCGCGGGCGCGCCATCGGTATAAATCGCGCCGGAGGGCAGCTCGTGGAAAACGACGTTGACATAGGTGCTGGGCACGTGGTTGATCTCGGCGTGGATGCGGCTGATCTCGCGAGCCAACGCGCTCTTGACGTCGGCGGTCAGCGTCGATTTCGTCGTCGTGCAGGTATAGACCGGCATGGTCGCTCCTTGAATAGACGATGAGCTGGCGGCGTCAGCCCAGATGCGCGGCTTGCGGTTTGGTGGGCACCACGATGACGGTGGGTCCGTCGGTGCTCAGCGCGGCGGTGAATTCGTGAGCGAGCTTTTCGCAGTTGTCGACGTTGACGGTGCGGCATCCGAAACCCGCTGCGAGGGAGCCGATGTCGAGGCCCGGCAAGTCCATTCCCGGCACGCCGGTGCACTTCTCTAGCTTCGCAAACGACTTGAGGATCGAGTATTCCCCGTTGCGCATTACCACGAACACGATCGGCAGGCGATGTTGCGCGGCCGTATAGATCGCTTGCACCGAGTATTGGAACGATCCGTCGCCGATGGTGGCGAGGACGTGGCGCTTCACGCCCCGGGCGCGGTCCCCCAGGGCGACGCCCACCGCGGCGGGCAACCCCCAGCCGATCCCGCCGCTGGCAGTGGCGAAGAACGAAGCCGGACGGGTGGTGGGCAGAAATCGCAGTTGTTGGGCCATCGTCGACGTCGATTCGGTGACCACCGGTGAATCGGCGGGCTTGACGGTTCTCAAGGTGGACCACACCGCATCCGGTTCCAGTGGTGCCGACCCGGTCACGTCAACGGCGGCAGTGTTCGCCTGTTTGGCCGGGACCGAGCGATCGCTGTGATCATCAACCATGTCCACTAGCTGCTCCAACGCCAGCAGCGTGTCCCCCAGCACGCTGTCACCGACCGGCGCCGCACCAGCCAGCCCCGGATCGGCGGTGATCTGCAGCAGTTCGGTGCCCTCGGGCAGGTACTCGCCAGCCACGTAAGGGTAGTACCGGAAGACCTGCGCCCCGATCACCACAACGAGGTCATGGCCGCGCAGCACCTCGGTGACACCGGCAATGGTCATCGGTATCTGCCCCTGATACAGACGGTGATCCTCCGGGAACGACGCCCGGTCGGGAAGCGGACTGCCGTACACCGGTGCGCCGACCTTCTCCGCGAAGGCCACGCCGGCATCCCAGGCGCCGGCGCGATCGACTTCAGGCCCAAACACCAGCAATGGCCGCTTCGCACCGTTGATGCGCTCGGCGAATCCGCGCAGCCGCTCGGCATCCGGGCTGACCCGGTGGCTCACCGTGCGTACCACCGCCGGGCCCAACGCTGGTTTCTCCCAGTCGTCAAGGGGGATGGACAAAAACACCGGGCCGGCCGGTGGCTGCAGCGCGATTGTGTAGGCGCGCATAAACGCGGCCGGCACGTCCTCGGCGCGCTTGGGTTCATACGCCCACTTCACCCATGGCTGCGGAAACACAGTTTCGTCCTTGTTAGTCAGATACGGTTCGCACAACACCATTTCGCGAGTCTGCTGACCGGCTGTGACGATCAGCGGGGTATTGCCCTTGTATGCCGCCACCAGGTTGCCCATCGCGTTTCCCATCCCCGCAGCGGTGTGCACATTGACCAAGGCGGGCTTGCCGGTGGACTGGGCGAATCCGTCGGCCATGGCCACCACCGACGCCTCCTGCAGCCCAAGGACATAGGTGAAGTCGTCGGGGAATTCGCTCAAGAACGTCTGCTCCGTGGAGCCTGGATTGCCGAACACGGTGGTCAGACCCAGGGTGCGCAACAGGTCATAGGTCACCTCGTGAACGGATTTGTTATCAGTCATGGCCTCTATCCGACCTTCCACTAGATGAGTCGCGTCAGCGCGTCTGTGATCGCGCATTGCTACCAACACCTCACCCCAACCGCCGATGGCTGTCTATGTGCCCGGCAACAACGTCGAACCCCGGCCGATGTCGCAGGAAACAATCGACTTATACGAGTGCAGGCCCGGAGCCTGGAGGGCTAGTTCGATGATCAGATGTTCTTGCGGGCAACGAGGAAGAAGTAGCCGTCCTCATCGACCCAGCCGATGTCGCCCGTCGAAAACCATTCGTCGACAACGGCGTCCGCGCCGGATTCTGCCGAGTTCCAGTAGCCCTTCATCACAGTGTGGCCGCGGACTTGAATCTCGCCGGGTGCCCCGGTCGGCACCTGGGTGCCGCGATCGTCGACCACCCGCATCCGCACGCCGTCGACGGGTGTGCCGATCGAACCGGGCTTGCGCATCGCGTGCGGATGATTCGAACACGCCACCCCGGACGTTTCTGTCAGCCCGTAGCTCTCGAGGACCATGCAGTCGAACTTGTCCTCGAACCGACGCAACACCTCAGCCGGCATCGCGGCTCCTACGGAGATGCACAGCCGCAGCGAACCGAAGTCCAAATCGTGAGCGGCGACGACGCCCAGTAATGCCGCGTACATCGCGGGCGCACCCTCGAAGACCGTGACACGTTCGGCCGCAAACATTTCCAGCGTCCTACCCGAATCGAAACGGGGGAGCAGTGCGAGCGTCGCGCCGGACGAGATGACCGCTCCGAGGCCGTACGTCATCCCGGACGCGTGAAATGTTGGCAGGCAACCGAGTACGACGTCGTCGGGCCCAATGTTCAACAGGCTGCGCGCAATAACGGCCTGGCTATTCAACAGGTTGCTGTGGGTGAGTTGGGCCGCCTTGGGTCCTTCGGCAGTGCGTGACGTGTGCAGGATGACCGCGTTGTCGTTGCCCGCCCGGGTCACCGGCCAGGCGTGCCCGAGAAAGTCATCGGTCAGCTGCCGCAGGGTGTGCTCGCCGATACCGACCGGGGGAACACCGGCGGCCAGAGCCCCCGCGATAGCCGCAGGCCAACATGACAGCGCGGAAACCAGCAGTCGAGCACCGGTGTTAGCCAAGACGGACGCGACTTCGCGGGCGTTGCGCAGCGGATTCATCGGCACCACAACGGCTCCGGCGTGCAGCACGCCGTAGAAGACGACTGCGAACTCGGGACCGCTCGCGAGCATGACCCCCACCCGGTCGCCAGGGCGAAGACCTTGATAGTCAAGGTAGGCAGCGAACCGTGCGGCGTTGTCGGCGAGCTCCGAATACGTCGTGGTGGTCCCATCACAGCGCAGCGCGGGGCCGTCGGGATACATGTCCGCCGACTCAACGAGATGCAGGCTTACGTTGGTCACGATCACAACATTTCGGGCGCACTGCCTCGCATGCTTTGACGATGGTGCTACCTTGGCCGCCTGTCGATGGAAACAACTACAACGCGCGACGCCCGGCGCTGTTGCATCCAACAACGTCTGCGATGGCGCCGATCAAGCGGAGATGAGCCGATGTCACCGGAATGCGTACTTGTCCACCGCATTCTCGTCCCACTCAAGACCGAGGCCGGGCCCGCGGGCAGTAATTTTGCCGTCGTCGGGTATCAAGGGCTCGGTGAGGACGGCTCCGGCCAAGTCGAGATATTCACACCACGATGCGGTTGGTGAGCAGGCCATCGTGTGCGCGCGTGCCTCGATGTAGCTGTGACTCGACAACGGCATAGAAGCCGCATCGGCCTGTCCTGCGGCGGACATCCAGCCCGTGACACCACCGATCTTGATCATATCGACCATCGCCAGATCACTGGCTTCGGCAGCAATGGCGTTGGCCATCCCACGGGGGAACCACCAGTTCTCACCGGTCTGGATGGGAACCGGGCGGACAGCCTCACGAACAATGCGATGTCCGTGCAGGTCCTCGGCGCCGACCGGTTCTTCAACCCAGGTCAGATCAAACTCTTTGAGCCGCAGGATCAAGTCGATGGCGCTGGCTGTCGTCTGCGACTGGTTGAGGTCGACCATCAAGCTGCACTCGGGTCCAATCGCGTTACGTACGGCAGCGACGGTGCCGACCTGATCGCCTACCTCGCCGGCGCCGAGTTTGATCTTGATCCCGTCAAAGCCGTTTGCCACCGACGCCTCGAGTAAGGGAAGGTCGGCCTTGATGTCCACCAGCCCGTAGCTGTCGTAGGCGATAAGGGGCTTCGCCGCGCCGCCGAGCAGGACCGCGACGGGGAGATCGGCCGCCCGTCCAAGGGCATCCCACAGTGCTTGGTCGAGGGCGCCGATGGCCATGCCGACCACTCCCTGCATGCCCATCAGCTTTAACTGCGCATCGAGCTGTCGCATGCGTTCGCGCGGTGAAACCGACTGTCCGACAAGCGCGGGAGCAACGTCGCAGAGGAACTGCACGAGTGTGCGCAGCATGAGCGGGGTGTAGGCGAAGGCGTAACTGCGCCCGACAATTCCCTCGTTTGTTTGGACGTCAACGAGCACAAGCGGCGCAGCGGGAACGTCTCCTGCCGCGGTGCGCAGAGGCCGCGGCATCGGCACCAGCACTGCGCGCGCCGCAATCGAATCGATCGTGAGTTCGTCAGACATGACTACCGCCTCGTCTTTGTCGGATTGGCTGCGTAGAGGTGATTGAAGAGCAGAGATCCGACGAGTTTGGGCGCCTCGACCTGAGGAAAGTGTCCGACCGGCGGCGGGTTGTCCAGCACGATGATGTTGGCAAGCGGGGCCTTGTCTCGAATTCGGGGTAGCACATGGGATCCACTAATCGGGTCGGCGGGACCCCAGATGAAAGTCTGTGGACCCGAATAGCTTTCGACGGCATGCGACCACCGGGCGGCATGTTCGCGGCGCTCGGCCATGTAGCCAAGCAGCGCGGGCGTCACCCGCGCTCCTCCCGACTTACTGAAATCAGTCCACATCTCCTCGAGCGTGTGGTCGGGGACGGGTCTGCCGAACACGCCCAAAAGCGCTTTGCGATAGCGAGTTTCGGTGACGTACTCCTCGGCGGCATCTCCACTGAGTTCAGCGAGGCGGCGTTGAAAATCAGCGGGTCGATGCAGCTCAGGGAACATTCCGCCATTGAGCCAAGCCATCGATTCGATGCGATCGGGCTCGCGGGACAACAGTTCCTGCGCTACCGAGACACCGTAGTCATGGGCGACCAGGGCCGTGCGGTAGATACCCAGGTCGCGCCACAGGGCCCGCACGAGATTGGCCTGCTCGATGAGCGAGTAGCGATACGGATAGGGTTTGTCGCTGCTGCCGTAGCCCAGAAAATCCAGGGTCGTCACGCGATGGCCGGTACCCGCCAGGTGCGGCATGACGCCTGCCCAGTCGAACGACGACGCGGGAAAGCCGTGGAGCAGGGTTACCGGCTTGCCGCCGATGGGGCCATCCTGACGCACAAACAGCTTGTGTGACGAGCCGCTGATGGTGCGTCGGGCGCCACCCGAAATCCAAGAATCCAGTGTCATATTCACGGGAGGAGAACCGAGCGCCGGCGGCTACTGCACGAGGTCTGGGTCGCTACCCAGGATCTGATCGTATAGCGGTTGGGCCTGGAACCATCCGGCCGCCGGAGTCCCGATGAGCTCGCGGGTCTGCAGGGCCACGTCGTGAGGTATCAGTTTCGGCGTTCCCGCAGCCATGGCGACCAGCTGTACCTGACATGAGCGTTCCATCGTGATGAACCACCACACGGCTTCGGCAACGGTCTGGCCAACGGTGAGAAGGCCATGGTTCTGCAAAATGGCGGCCTTGTTCGCTCCGAGTGCCTTGGCCAGACGGACGCCTTCGTCCATGTCGTTGACGAGCCCGTGATAGTCGTCGTACACGGCGTGGTCTTCGTAGAACGCGCATGCGTCCTGGGTAATCGGATCGAGCTTGATTCCCAAGGCGGAGAACGCCCGTCCGTATGTCGAATGCGAATGCGCCGCTGCGAGAGCATCGGGACGAGCCTCGTGCACCCGGGAATGGATCACAAACGCCGCACGATTAACCGCATGAGATCCCTCGATCACATCGCCCTTGTGGTCGACCAGGACAAGATCGGACGCTTTGATTTTAGTGAACGCCATCCCGAATGGATTGACCCAGAAATAATCGGGATGTTCGGGGTCGCGCACCGTGATGTGGCCCGCGACGCCCTCGGAGAAGCCGAACTTGCCGAAGAGCCGGAATCCGGCGGCGAGCTGCTCCTTGCGGTATTTGCGTTCGGCGTCGACCGAGTCGAACACCGGCGGTTGCGGGAGTCCACTTCCAGCGGGCGCTGGGCCGACGACGGCGGCTAGGTTGGGATCGAGGATGCTTGTCATGATTTCCTCCTGGTGGTGACTGCCGCGGTGACCTGAGTTATGCACCGGTTCGCCACGTGTGCAGTCTGGTTCCCACGCGGCCGATCGTCGATGTTTTGACGGACACGAATGCTGGCCCTTGAGTGTGGGCTCGCACAATGGCATTAAGCCGCACTTCGGCGGCGTAATCGGCAATCAGCTGTGCTCCGTCACACCTAGGCGGCCAGGTTGTTGTACCCGCCGACATTGTCGCGTGAGTTCGTCGAGAGCAGGATTGGAATCCTCGGGACAAGCCCTAAAACCGGGCAGCCGATTCGATCCGCAGAGGTACACCATGACGAGCCTGAGCACCAATCTCTTCGCATCCGCAGAGCGCTACCCCAATCGCATTGCGCTGCGTTGCGACGACCTGCAATTCACCTTCGCCGAGTTCGACGCGGCGGCCGCCCGGGTGGCGACGCTGCTAGAGCAAGCCGGGATCGAACCGGGGGACCGGGTCGGCGTGATGCTGCCCAATACGCCCGCGTTCGCCATCGCGTTCTACGGCATCATCTACCGCGGCGCCGTCGCGGTCCCAATGAATCCCTTGCTCAAGGCTCGTGAAGTGGCCTTCTACCTATCCAACAGCGGAGCGAAAGCGTTGTTCGCCACGCCCGGCTTCGCCGACGAGGCCAGTGCCGGCGCCGACGAAACGGGCTCGCAGTGCTGGATTGTCGACGACGCCGGCCTGACGGAGCTGATCGCCGACCTGCCCGCGCAAGAGTCGCCGGTGGAACGCGGCGCGGACGACATCGCGGTCATCTTGCACACCTCCGGAACCACCGGAAAACCCAAGGGCGCCATGCTCACCCACGGCAACCTGGGCCGTAACGCCGAGGTCAGTTGCCGCACCCTGGTCGAGACCGGGCCGGGCGACGTCGTGATGGGCTGCCTGCCGCTCTTTCACGTGTTCGGCCTGACCTGCGGGCTCAACGGGGCGGTGCTGTCGGGTGCGACGCTGACGCTGATCCCTCGATTCGACCCGCGCAAAGCGCTCGAGGTGATCGAGCGCGACGCCGTCACGGTGTTTGAAGGGGTGCCGACGATGTATTCGGCGCTGCTGAGCGTGGCCGACGAGGCCGCGGCGGAGGCGACGCGCACGTTGCGGGTCTGTGTCTCCGGTGGTGCGGCGATGCCCGTGCAGGTTCTCACCGACTTCGAAAAAGCCTTCGGCTGCACCGTTTTGGAGGGCTATGGGCTCTCCGAAAGCTCACCGGCGGCCGCGTTCAACCATCCGCACCGGGAGCGCAAGGTGGGCTCGATCGGTACTCCGATCGAAGGCGTGCAAATGCGGGTCGTCGACTTGAATGGCGGTGAGGTACCGCAGGGCCACACCGGCGAGATCCAGATCCGCGGACACAACGTGATGAAGGGCTACTGGAACCTGCCCGACGCGACCAAGGCCACCATCTCGCCGGACGGTTGGCTGGCGACCGGCGACGTCGGACGCGTCGACGAGGACGGCTACTTCTACATCGTCGACCGGACCAAGGATCTGATCATCCGGGGTGGCTACAACGTCTACCCCCGCGAAATCGAGGAAGTGCTGTACGAGCACCCCGATGTGGCCGAAGCCGCGGTCATCGGCGTCCCGCACGACTCGCTGGGTGAGGAAGTCGGGGCGGCCGTGGCGCTGAAGGAAGGGGCGAAAGTGCACCCGGA
>Ga0302324_100027949_pt1 | contig 10737 bp, 10 predicted proteins | sample Palsa_T0_1_FD_201949 | JGI IMG/M metagenome (GOLD analysis project Ga0302324, IMG submission 201949) | Peat permafrost microbial communities from Stordalen Mire near Abisko, Sweden - Palsa_T0_1 | ecosystem: Environmental > Terrestrial > Soil > Palsa > Peat permafrost | place: Sweden: Abisko...
CTGCCCAAGGCAGAAAAGCGCCAAAAAAATGAATTTCACCCTCTTGAAAAGGCCAATCCGTTTAAGATTGCCATACCGCATTTTCTGGTGCATCGTCGTCCGCCATGAAGACACACACGAAGACCCGCCTCGGAATATTTTGCCTATGTTGTGTGGCAGCCTGCCACGCTTGGGCCGAAGGTTACCGTGTCACCCTCGGCACCGCCCCGGATTGCTTCCCCGTTGTCGTCGTCACCGGCACACCCAAGGAAATGGGCCTGGCTTTAGGGGCCTTGATGCGGCCCGAGATTCAGACCTTCGCGCCGCGATTCCTGGAGATGGCTCAACAAGAAGAAGGGGGCAAACTCTCCGCGACTAATTTGGATAAGGCCTGGGAATCGATGGAACCTTTCATGGGTCCGCAGTTTGTCGAGGAAATGGAGGGTTTGGAGGAGGGCGCGGGCTTGCCGCTGCAATTGCTCAAGCGCGTCCATATGATCCCCGCCATCAGCGAGTATTCGTGCAGTGGCATAGCCATGTGGGGCAAGGCCACCCGCAACGGGCACCTCTACCAAATTCGCAATCTGGATTACACCACGACGGCCCATTTACAGGATTTCAGGTGTGTGGTCGTTTACATTCCCAAAAACGGCCTTGCGCACATCAATCCCTCTTTCGCCGGCAGCATTGGCTGCCATACCGGCATGAATGAGGAAGGCATCACCCTGACTGAAATTGGCGATTCGCCGGCCAGCGATGGCCCTTACGATATGCACGGCCTGCATTTCATGATCATGTTCCGCCAGATACTTTCTTCCGCCAAGACTTTGGACGAGGCCGTGCAAATGATTAAGGACGCCAAGCGCATCAAAAAATACCATTTCGTGGTGGGCGACGGCAAAATACCGGCCGCCGTGAAAATGAAGGCCTGGGCGCCCGACCTTGTCATCTGGAAAGACAACGACCCCACCGATGAACTCGCGCCCACGGTCTTCCCCGACATCGTCTATCACGCCGAATCGCGCGACCCGACAGCCCAAGCCCATCTCGGCGAATACGGCCAAGGCCGCTACGACATCGACGCGGTCATCCAACTATCCAAGTCCGTCGGCACGCTGGGCGGCAACCTGATGAACGTGGCTTACGACGCCACCGCCCGCGAGGCATGGATCAGCTATGCCTTGGGCGATGAATGCGCCTACCGCCGTCCCTATGTGCGCGTCAAGATGAGCGACTTCGTGCCCTATAATCCCGCCCAGACTCGATTCAAGATCGAGAAACAGTTCCCTTGAGGTTCGAGTGAAACTCGGCCGACGCAAAATCTTGATTTGCCTCGGGGTCGCCATTGCTGTTCTGGTTGTTCTTATTTGCCCGAAGGAGCCTCAGCGGCGCGAGCCGGTGTATCGCGGAAAAAGCCTGACCCAATGGCTAAAAAGGCTCGACGACGGAGAGGCATTCGGCATCAGCTCCAGCGCGTTGCCCTCGCCTGCGCCTGCTCAAATCGAGGCAGCCGAAGCGATTCGAGCGATGGGCCCTGACGCGTTGCCGCTGCTCATGAAGGACATTCACGCCAGCCCTCCGCAAGATGCCTTTCGATTCAAAGCCGAGGAGGTAATTAATCATCTCCACCAACGAGTCTTCGGCACACGGATTTGGTTCCGCGATATTACCGAAGAAGACAAGATTCGTTGGCGAGCAGCGCAGGGTCTTTCCGCCTTGGGTCCGCTGGCGAAACCGGCGGTACCGGAGCTGACGAGCCTTCTCTTCTCGAACCATTTTCATTCCTCGATCAAGGAGTCTGCGTATGTCCTGGCTGCTGTCGGTCCAGAGGGGATCGAGATTCTGACCAATGCACCCAAACGGGACGAGTGGTCAGGGATGTGCGCCATTTGGGCTTTGGGCCAGCATCCCTCGGCCGGAACAAAAGTCATTCCATTTTTAATAGGCGCCACCTCGTCTGGAAGTGAAGGGACCGCCTGCGGCGCCATACAAGTCCTCGGACTTTTTCATGGCGACAGCGAGCACGTTATTCCCGCATTGATGACTGCCATGGCCAGCACAAAACCCGCCGTCAGAGCAAACGCGGCCCGAGCCTTGGGAGCGTTTGGGCCACAAGCCGCTGCTGCCATCCCTTCATTACAATCCCTGACCAATGATCCAGCCATAGGACCTGCCGCACTGAAGGCGCTGCACAGCATTCAAGGACCCTTGGACAGGTGAACAAAAAGACGGCGAGAGAGGCGCTCTTGCCATTTCGCCGCCGGTGGAGCAAAATGGCGCCCATGAAATCATTTCGTATCTCCCCGGCCGTGCTGTGCAGTCTGCTTTGCCTGTTCCATTCCGCACGAGCCGCCGCCGCCGATAATCCCTTCATCGGTGGCTGGGGCCTGACCATACCGGGCGGCTACACTGGCTGGCTCGGCGTCGAATCGGACGGCAACCGCGTCAAAGCTCAAATGCTCTGGGGCTGGGGCAGTGTCTTCAAGCTGGACGGCGCCCGCCTCGACGGGGACAAACTCTTGCTCACCCGAGTTCATTATATTGACAGTAAAAAACCAGACGGCCAGACGGCCCAAATCAAATTGCAGGAAACCATCACCGTGACGCGCGACGGTGATTCGCTCAAACTCCTCAGCGTCATGCCCAAGACCGACGGCAACGGCGAGGACCGCGCCGAATTCACCGGCCAACGCCTGCCGCCGATGCCCCCCGCGCCCGATTTGAGCCTCGTAAAATTTGGCGATCCTGTGCCGTTGTTCGACGGCAAGAGCCTTGACGGCTGGCGGTTGGTCGAGTCGGACGCGGTCAACGGCTGGAGCGCCCACGACGGACTTCTCGTCAACATCCAGACCCAGGAAGAAGGCAAACCGGAAAAGAATTACGGCAACCTCCGCACGGTCGCGGAATTTGAGGATTTCACGCTGCACGCCGAAACGCGCCTGCCGAAGGAGGGCAACAGCGGCATCTATTTGCGCGGCATTTACGAAGTGCAGGTGGAGGACAGTTTCGGCAAGCCGCTGGACTCGCACAACATGGGAGCCATCTACAGTCGCATCAAACCGACCGCCAGCGCCGAGAAGCCCGCCGGCCAATGGCAGACGCTCGATATTACCTTCGTCCAGCGCCACGCCACCGTCGTCCTCAACGGCATCAAGATCATCGACAACCAACCCGTTCTCGGCCCCACCGGCGGCGCCCTCTGGCCACAAGTGGACCGCCCCGGCCCGATCTATCTGCAAGGCGACCACACCGGCATCGAATACCGCAACATCGTTCTGCGGCCGGTGATCAACTGACGCGCCCTGTGCGGCGGCAGTGGTCCCGAAATGTGGTAATAAAATTGGAACCTTGCCATGAGCTCATGTTCCATCATCACGGCTAAGGACGATTCTCTCCCTCGTTCCCAAAAAGCAGACGGCATGGGAGATCACGCGCGCCATGAATAACGCGCTCCGCGATCAAGGTATCCTCATCAAAACGGTAGAAAATCAAATGGCGGTGGTAAGGGCGCTCGACCTGCCAAGACCGGATGCCGGCCAATTCTCTCCAGCTTTGGAAACGCGGACGTCCCAAGCCAGGATTTTTTGCCAGTGTTTGCAGGGGGGTCTCGACGGCGTTGACCTATCCTTCGGCCACTACGGGACCGGCCTTTTCCCGATACCAGTCAACTTGTTTTAACATGTCGGCCCAAAAAGCATCCGCTTGGCGGACCACCCGGATCATGCAGTCTCTTGTCCTCGGGCCCGGGAGCGAATTTGACTAAAATGTTCAGCCGTTAAGGGCCGATGCGGACCACGCACGGCGACGAGCAACAATTCGCCCAATTCCTGGCTGTCAATCTCGGCGGGATCATCCTTGGCCTTTAAATCACGCAAAGCCTCACGCACGACCTCGTCGGCATTGGCGTAGCCCCCTCTCCGAACTTTTTCGGCGATGAAAGTCTCCAGTTCTTTGCCGAGTGTTACTTGCATGGGTCAATTGTTGCTCAGAGTTCCCTCATTGTCAATTTCCCATAATGGCGTCTCCCAATCGTAGGTGCCCTGCGGAATCACTCTTCCTTCTTCTTGGGCGAGAACGTATGCGTCGAGACGCCGTAAAAAACTTCCGCCGCCTCCATGATCGTCTCTGAAAGCGTCGGATGCGGATGCACCGATTCGGCCAGGTCGCGCACCGTCGCTCCCATCTCGATCGCCACCACCCCTTCGGCGATCAACTCCCCTGCCCCATGGCCTACGATGCCCACCCCTACCACCCGCTCGGTCGCCACATCGACAATCAATTTGGTCAGCCCGTCGGGGCGGTCAAATGTCAGCGCGCGGCCCGACGCGCCCCAAGGGAATTTGGCCACTTCGATCTCCATGCCCTTGGCGCGCGCTTCCGTTTCGGTCACGCCGCACCAAGCCAATTCAGGATCAGTAAACACCACAGCGGGAATGATGACGCCGGCGAAAGTGCTCGCCTCGCCGACAATTGTTTCAACGGCAATGCGCGCTTCCTTGCTCGCTTTGTGCGCCAGCAAAACGCCCCCGGCGATGTCGCCAATGGCCAACAAGGCGGGATCCGTCGTCTCCTGCTTATCGTTGACTTTGATGAACCCGCGTTCGTCCTGCTCGATCTTGGTATTCTCCAGCCCCAGATCGTGAAAGCGCGGCACGCGCCCGACGGAAACCAGCACCCGGTCGAAAAGCTCCTCCTTCTCCACTTTGTCCGCTCCCTCGGTCACGACGCGGATTTTTTTCCCCTTGCTGGACATTTGCGTGACTTTGGTGTTGAAGCGAATTTCGCGAAAGCTCTTCCGCGCGAACTGCTCGACGGGCCGAACCAAATCCGGGTCCGCGCCGGTGAGAAGGCCGCCCAGCGCCTCCACCACCACCACTTTGCTGCCCAGGTTGGCATAGACGCTGCCCAATTCCATGCCGATGTAGCCGCCGCCGACCACCAGAAAGTCCTCCGGAATTTCCTCCACTTCCAGGGCCTCGGTGGAAGTCATGATCCGCGGATTGCCCAGGTCGAAGACCTTCGGCAACGCCGCCTTGGAGCCGACGGCGATGATAGCCTTGTCATAGGTGACGACTTGCTGGCCCTCCGCCGTTTCCACACGCAAGGATTGCGAACCTTCAAAATAACCGCGCCCGGTCAGCACCTGCACGCCCCGCTTCTTGGCCAGGAAACTGACGCCGCCGGCCAGTTTGTCCACAATGGAATTCTTCCAGGCGCGCAATTTGTCCAACTCAATTTGCGGCGGGCCAAAGGTGATGCCGCGATGAGCCGACTCGCGCGCCTCAAAAATCATTTTGGAGGCGTGCAGCAGCGCCTTGGACGGAATGCAGCCGCGGTTCAGGCAAACCCCGCCCAGCTTCTTGTCCTGCTCCACCAGCAGGACTTTCTTGCCCAAATCAGCCGCGTAAAAAGCGGCGGCATAACCGCCGGGCCCCGCCCCCAGCACCAGAATTTCAGTATGAATAGGATCCATGATAAATCTCAGCTTTCCAATTATTTGGTAGGGCAGAGCTGCCGCTCTGCCCTGAATTCTTGGGCGGCGCAGCAGCGCCGCCCTACCGACACTGTGAAGATTTTTGTCATGCACCTACGAGCAGTTTTTCCTCAAAATTCTCAAAGCCTTTTACCAATTCGAGCATGAACCGCACCGCCGCGCCGCCATCGATGACGCGATGATCGTAGGACAGCGCCAGCGGCAGCATCAGGCGCGCCTCGATTTTTCCATCGCGCACCACCGCCTTCATCGCGCCCCGGCCCAGGCCCAAAATGGCTGTTTCCGGTCGGTTGACGATGGGCGTGAAATGGCCTCCGCCAATGCCGCCCTGGTTGGAAATGGTGAACGTGCCGCCTTGCAGTTCTTCCAGTGAGATTTTGCGCTCGCGCGTCTTGGTCGCGATCTCGTTCATCTCTCTGGACAGAGTCAGTATGTCCTTCTTGTCCGCGTTCCTCAGCACCGGCACGATCAATCCTTGCTCGGTATCCACGGCCAAACCGATGTGAAAATACTCCTTATATATGACATCGTCCGAAACTTCATCCAGGCTCGTGTTGAACACCGGATGCTGCCGCAGCGCACCGGCCACAATTTTCAACGCGAACGAAGTCAGCGTCAATCGCGCGCCCTGCTTCTCATAAGCCTCGGCGTGTTTCCGGCGCAATTCATTCAGCGCCGTGATGTCCGCCTCGTCAAATTGCGTCACCCGTGGCGTCGCCTGCCAACTCTGGCTCAACTGCGTCGCGATGGCCTTGCGCAAGGCGGTCATGGGACGCTTGGTGATCGCGCCCCATTTGGAAAAGTCGATGCGCGGCGCCGGCTCCTGGGATGGGACGGACGGCCCGGCGCTCCGGCTCTGCGCCGCCTGGCGTTGCAGGCGCCGAATGTACGCCCGCACGTCTTCCATGACAATCCTGCCGCCGCTTTCGCTCCCCCGAATGTGCCGCAAGTCGATGCCCAAATCGCGCGCCAAACGGCGAATGGTTGGGGAAGCGGCCGCCGCAGCCACGCCGGCGGCGGATTCTTCATCCACCGGCGCCTCGGCCTCGGCTTCGTCCTGCGGCGGCGGTGGCGCCGCACCGGCGTTGGCCGGCCGGGCCGCACGCGCGGCGGGAGCCGTCGGCGCGTCGCCGTCCAATGAAAGTATCGTCTGGCCAACGGAGATTTTGTCGCCGACAGACACCAGGATTTTGATCACCTTGCCGGCGGAAGGCGCCGGCACCGGCGCCACAGCCTTGCCGGTTTCCAGCTCGATGATCCCCTGCCCTTTGGCGATTTGATCGCCTTCGCGCACCAGGATGCCGACGACATTGCCCGAATCCACCCCTTCGCCTAACGGAGGTAATTTCAAATCCATAACTTTCGATCAAAACGCAACAATTTGAGCAAAGCCCTTTTCGGGATCGACGTTCAAGTCTTTAATGGCTTGCGCCACGACTTTGCGCTCGATCTCCCCCCTCTGTGCCAGCGCGTAGAGCGTGGCCACGACCACACATTCGGCGTCGATTTCAAAGAACCGCCGCAAGCGCGCCCGGGTGTCGCTGCGCCCAAATCCGTCGGTGCCCAAAGTGGTCAAACCGCCCGGCACCCATTTGGCGATTTGGTCGGGCACCATCTTCATGTAATCGGAGACAGCGATGAACGGCCCACTTTCCTTTTCCAGAATTTTCTGGACGTGCGGCTTTCTCGGCGGCTCGGTCGGATGGAGCAGGTTCCAGCGCTCGGCCAGCAAGGCCTCGTTGCGCAGATTCTTATAGCTGGTGGCGCTCCAGACATCGGCGGAGACGTCGTAACGTTCGGCCAGGATGGCCCGCGCGCGCAAGGCCGAGTTGATGATGCTGCCGCTGCCGAAAATGTGCGCCTTGTGCTTAAGCCCTTCGCTCCCGGCCTTGAATTTGTAAAGTCCCTTGATAATCCCCTCCTCCACCCCGGCGGGCATCGGCGGCATGGGATAATCCTCGTTGTAAAGGCAAAGATAATAGAAAATCTCCTCGCCCTCTTCAAACATCCGCTTCATGCCGTCTGCAATAATGGCGGCGATTTCGTAAGCGAAGGCCGGATCATACACGTAGAGGGTCGGCACGGCGCTGGCCATCAGCGGGCTGTGTCCGTCCTGGTGCTGCAATCCTTCCCCGTTGAGAGTGGTGCGGCCGGAAGTCGCGCCCAAAAGGAAGCCTTTGGCCCGGCTGTCGCCCGCCAGCCAAATCTCGTCGCCGACCCGCTGCGGACCGAACATCGAGTAGTAAATGTAAAAGGGGATCATGTTGATCCCATAATTGGCGTAAGCGGTGCCGGCGGCCACAAAGGAAGCCATCGACCCCGCCTCGGTGATGCCTTCCTCCAGAATCTGGCCGTCCTTGGCTTCGCGGTAGTAACTCATCCCTTTCTTGTCCACCGGTTCGTACAACTGACCCTTGGAAGAATAAATTCCCACCTCGGTAAACAAGCCGTCGATGCCAAATGTCCGGGCCTCGTCCGGGATGATGGGCACGATTTTTGGCCCGATGTTCCGGTCGCGCAGCAACGTGGACAAAAGGCGGACAAAACTCTTGGTGGTGGAGGCCGCGACCGAACCGGAGCCCTTGATGAACTCGGCAAAGGACTCCAGCCGCGGGGTCTGCAACGGTTCGGCCGTGACCTTGCGTTTGGGCACAAATCCACCCAATTCCTTGCGCCGTTTCAAAAGGTATTTGGTCTCCGGCGAGTCCTTGGGCGGCCGGTAAAAGGGCGTTTCCACGACGTCTTCCTCGCGGATGGGAACGTCAAAGCGCGCGCGAAATTCGCGCAGCTCCTTTTCGTTCATCTTCTTCTGTTGATGCGAGATGTTGCGGCCCTCGCCCGCCTCGCCCAGGCCATAACCTTTGACCGTCTTGGCCAGGATGACCGTCGGGCCGCCCCGGTGTTCGACCGCGGACTTGTAGGCGGCATAAACTTTGCGCGGATCATGGCCGCCGCGAACCAAACGCGTCAAATTCTCATCTGTCAAGTGATCGACCAGGCGGCGCAACTCCGGGTACTTGCCGAAGAAATGGCTGCGAATGTAACTGCCGGTTTGGACGGTGTATTCCTGATAATCGCCATCGACGGCCTCCCCCATGCGTTTGAGCAGCAGGCCGGAGGTGTCGGCCGCCAGCAACTCGTCCCACTCCGAGCCCCAGATCACCTTGATCACGTTCCAGCCCGCGCCGCGAAACATGCTTTCCAATTCCTGGATGATCTTGCCGTTGCCGCGCACGGGGCCGTCCAGGCGCTGCAAATTGCAGTTGACTACCCAGATCAGGTTGTCCAGGCTTTCCCGCGCCGCCAGCGTGATCGATCCCAGCGTCTCCGGTTCGTCCGTTTCGCCGTCGCCCACGAAGGCCCAGACGCACGGTTCCGCGCTGGACTTCAGGAAGCCCCGCGCCCGCAAGTAGCGCATGAAACGGGCTTGATAAATGGACATCAGCGGCCCCAGCCCCATCGAGACGGTGGGGAACTGCCAAAAATCCGGCATCAAATACGGATGCGGATAGGAAGAAAGCCCGCCGCCCTCGGCCAGTTCGGTGCGGAAATTGTGCAGATAACCCTCGTCCAGCCGATATTCCAGAAAGGCGCGCGCGTAATTGCCGGGCGTGGTGTGGCCCTGAAAATAAATCAAGTCCGCCAGCCGCCCGCCATCGGCCCCGTGGAAGAAATGGTTGTAAGCGACCTCATACAGCGTGGCCATGGAAGCATAACTGGAGATATGGCCGCCGACTCCGGAGTCGTTGTGATTGGCGTTGACCACCATGGCCATGGCGTTCCAACGCGCCAGGCTCTTGATGCGACGCTCGATCTCCCGGTTGCCCGGATAAGCCGGCTGCTTTTCCACCGGAATCGTATTGACATACGGAGTGCTCACCGCCAGCGGGACCTCCAGCCCGCCGGCGCGCAGTCGTTCCGCCAAGCCGGCCAGCAGCGCGCTGGCTTTTTCGCCGCCCTGCGTCTTGAGCATGATTTCGACCACCTCTTCCAGCGACTGCACCCAATTGCGCGCCGCCGCCGGCGCCAGGGCCGGCGCCTTGGGCGCGGCGGCCTCCTCCGGCGCGGAGGGACTCTTGCTCATATTTCTCGTCTTGACGGCTTCCATGTTAATAATTCAAAATCCCCGATACAAAAACCCACTGTAAGGCAAAAACCCATCGGTGACAAATGGATTCCTTTGACTTCAAGAACACCGGTCGCCGGGTACGGCTAAAACGCGCTTGCCGCCAGCCAATTTCCTCGGTAAGGTATATAGCATGAGCGCGGTTGAACTCGCCGTTAAAAAGGTCAAGAAATTGTCTGCTCCCCAGGCACGGGAATTGTTGGGTTGGCTGCAGGCGCGCCAGGCAAATGGAAAACCTGCGAAACGGCGTCGCCAACCGTGGTGGCGCAGGGGCACGGCCCGTCAGCGCATGAAGAAGTTGAAAGCTTGGGAGGATGCTGTCCGGCTCACGACCGATTGGGAGCCGCCTCGCATGCCGGATGAGTTAGTCAACGTTGATGCGTTTCGCCTGTGAATTTCGTGCTCGACACGAACGCCGTCAGCGAAACAGAGAAACCACGGCCCAACGCCGGTTATGTTGCTTGGCGTTGAGCTTTTGTTCTCTCAATCGGCGCATCCGCGCTTGACGTAAATTAATTTGCGGGCTATCAGAATCCAAGTTGTGACCCTTCGCCTGTTGGAAAAGGAAATCTTGGAACTGCTGCCGCGCTCGCGTGTGCCGCTGGCGGAAAGAATCATTGAGAGCATCGACGATTACGCCGCGCCGGAGTTGGAGGCGGCTTGGGACGACGAAATTGAGCAGCGCGTGAAAGATATCCAATCCGGCGCGGAAAAAGGGATTCCAGCCAAGGACGCGATGAAAGAAGCTCGCCGCGCATTGAATGAAACCCGTCGCTTACCATCGGCTCGCCGCAAGTGAGTTGATCAAATCGGCGAAATTCTGGATCGTGGCCGTCGCGCACTTGAGCCGCCGACCCGATTATTGGATGCGGCGGCTGCGGTGATTTTTCTATACTCCTTTTCTATACTGAGGGCGGTTTTTGCGGCAAATCCACTTCGCCCACTCTACCAAAAACACCCCCGCCACAGCAAATCGGTTGCCTTTCCCGTAGCCTTGGACGATAAAGGAGGCGCTTTTTGGGCATGGATAAGTTGATTATGACTCCCGCGCCCGGCGAACGCCTCCTGCGCTTCGTCGGCGACCGCGTCCGCTTCAGCCTCCGGCTGCCGCAAGGTCTGCCGCCGGGCGCGCGCGCTC